>Ga0302319_10002363_pt1 | contig 40917 bp, 30 predicted proteins | sample Bog_T0_2_FD_203319 | JGI IMG/M metagenome (GOLD analysis project Ga0302319, IMG submission 203319) | Peat permafrost microbial communities from Stordalen Mire near Abisko, Sweden - Bog_T0_2 | ecosystem: Environmental > Terrestrial > Soil > Wetlands > Peat | place: Sweden: Abisko, Stordalen Mire... | reverse complement strand
CATCGATTCGGGAAGCGGCTTTGTCAAAGTGTTTGCGATTGCTCAATCGGCAAACATCAAGATCATCGGGTAGATCCGAAGCGGCGCATTTGCTTCAGGCCGGTACCGACCGGGGGCGAATCATGTATAGAGGGTCCCAGAGCACTTCACAGTGCTCGAATGATGAAACCAGACTGGAAGTGTGGAAAGCTGCTGAGAAGTGAGCAGGGTCCGAGTTGAACCCATTTTGTGACCGGATTGTGCCAAGATCTGAAAATGATGACAGTCATGACAGATTTGCACTTCACAGAGTCAATAAGTGACGTGGATTGAGGTGCTGGAGTCCGATCGACTCCTGCCGCCTCCCCAATAATTGAACCCATGGCAGACGACCGTTGCGATCACCACCCTGTGATCACGGCTGCTGCGTACTCGTCACAAGTCGATCAATTCCATATCGGAGCTTGCCTCCCTCTGGTGGCACAGGCCAGCCCTGTTTGCTTGTCACGATTCCCAAAGTCGGCACTTCCTGGCGAGACCAACTTGCGAATCGGCTTGAAGAACTCGGAAGCAACTCGGAAGTAGATCGCTTCGGAGTTCAAATCCGGGGATTGGTGCGGACTACGGCAAAGATAGTTGGGGCTGATCCCACACGATCAGCCCGTGGCCCGCTGGTTGCAAATTTGGCAGCATTTTGGCAGCAAATATCGCCGATTGTGCCGGTTTTGCCGACTGTACCGGCTCATAAGTCCTGTGCCGTCTATAATTTGGCTTTTGAAGCATTCCATGGCATTGAAGAGGTCATCGGTTCGATCCCGATCAGGTCCACCAAAACTCCCAAGACAGTTTGTCAAGACGACTATCGCGACGCCGGTTTTTTCCGCGCTAGACGCAAAAGCGAATGCCCATCCCTCAGCCGAGAGATGGGCATTGGCTATGTGTCCGTTCCGTGTACTCACTACTTCAAGCTGATTGTCGTCGTAAGCGGAAGCTTGTCGGATGACCCGCCGACCATAATGGTGTAGTCGCCGGGAATCAGGCTCCAGCCGTCTTTCGCTTCGTCGAAAATGGACAGGTACTTGGGGTCGATTTCGACCTCGACCGTCTTCTTTTCTCCGGCTTTGAGCACTACCTTGCTCCAGCCAACCAGGCGCTTCGGGGGCTCGTTTGCGCTGGCGGGCAGAGCTGCATAAACTTCGGCAATTTCTGCCCCGGCACGCGCGCCGGTATTGGTCAGGGTGAAGGCCACCTTTACCTTGCCCCCCTGCTTGGCCGAGAGGCCAGCATAGCTGTAAGTGGTGTAAGAAAGGCCATATCCGAAGGGGAACAGGACAGGCTTCTTCTCCGCGTCATACCACTTGTAGCCCACCTTGAGGCCTTCGTCGTAGGTGACCTGGAATGCCGGAAGACCGGCTGCCCATTTCTCCGGGGTCATCGCGCCGTCAAAGTGACGCGACTCCGGCGGCGGCTGCGTAACTGTCGGATGCGGCAGGTCGGCATCGGACTTGGGGAAGGTGTTGGGCAGCTTCCCTGAGGGGTTCACGGAGCCGAACAACACATTCCCAAGAGCGTTTGCGCCATCCGATCCCGCATACCATGCCTCCACAATGCCGGCCACAGAATCAACCCACGGCATGAGGGCAGGCGAGCCGGTTTCAAGCACGACGACGGTATGCGGATTGGCTGCCGCAACTTTGGCGATCAGCGCGTCCTGATTGTGGTAGAGCGAAAGCGTCGGAAGGTCCATGCCTTCGCTCTCCCACTGGTATGCGAAAACAATCGCCACGTCGGAAGTCTTGGCCAGCGCAGCTGCCGCGTCCGCGTCGTCGCCAGAGTTGTACTTCACTGTCGCCTTGGGAGCCCGCTCCTGAATCGCCTTCAACGGCGAGGTGGGGAACCAGATCTCCTCCTGCCAGTGAGTAGCTCCTTCACCGGGCTTGGAGATTGCGTTGCCTCCGGGAGGATCGACCTGCGCGGAACCGCCGCCGGAGATCATGCCCACGTCAGAATGCGAACCGATCACCGCGATGGTATGCAGGCGGATTGGCTGGAGTGGCAGAACCGCTGCCTTGTTCTTCAGCAACACGATGCCGCTCTCTTCAATCTTGCGCGCAACTTCAAGCCCGGCGATTGGATCGACCACGCCGCGCTGGCGCGGAAAATCGATTACGCCGGCCGCGAACATCGCTCTCAGGATGCGATGAACATGCTCGTCCAATTCAGCCTGGGATATTTTTCCGGCTTCGACCGCGGCCTTGTATTTGGCTTCATAGAAAAAGCGGCCCGGCTCTTCATTGTCGAGGCCGGCGGCAGAGGCTTTTTCGGTCGAGTGGGTTCCGCCCCAGTCAGAGAGCACAAACCCCGGGAACTGCCATTCCTTCTTCAATACATCGGTGAGCAGCCACTTGTTTTCGCAGGCAAAATCACCCAGAACGCGGTTGTACGAGCACATGACGGCTGCGGGATGGCCCTGAAGTACGCCGATCTCGAAGGCCAGCAGGTCGGTCTCGCGCGCCGCGCGCTTGTCGATGGTGATGTTGACAGAGTTGCGTCCGCTCTCCTGATCGTTGAAGGCGTAGTGCTTGATGTCGCCAATGACGTGCTGAGACTGCGTTCCCTCAATCAGACGGGCAACCAGTGTTCCGGCCAGGATCGGGTCTTCCCCAAGGTATTCGAACGTTCGCCCGTTGCGCGGCTCGCGCGTAATATCCACGCCGCCGCCGAGCGTCATGTTGTAGCCCTGTGCGCGGAGTTCAGTGCCGATGAGCTTGCCGTAGGCGTAGGCTGCGTCAGGATCCCAACTGGCGGCAGCGGCCACATTGGCGGGCAGCGCCGTTGAATACCGGCCATTCGCGCCGCTCGAGCGCACGCCGTAAGCGGCGTCACTCATGTCGATGCCAGGGATTCCAAGCCGGGGCACTCCGACTTCATAGCCAACTCCTCGATTCGAGGGCATGTTCTCGGCCGTCAGCGGATCGTCGGTCGGCATGCCCACCCCGTGCAGGGTGGCAATCTTTTCGTCGAGGGTCATCTCCTTGATGAGCAGGTCTGCACGCTGATCTGGAGTGAGACTGGTGTCCATCCAGGGTCCGGTGGACTTCCCTGGGTGCGTAGGACGCTGCGCGAAGCCTGGAGCCAGGATCAAAGCAACAGACAGGAAGAGAAACGCCGGGAACAGGATGGCGGCCCGGGGAGGTGAATGCTTCATGGGAATCCTCAGTCAAACGATTTTCTGTGGCGAATTAATCCTATCAGCCAGCCGCCGGGAGTGTAAGTGCGGAGTAGAAATGAACTCAAGGTTGTTGGGATTCCAGGCTGGTCTCCCGGTTTCCTGTCAGCCTTCCTTCATGAGGGTGGCCATCAGCTTGTCTCTGCGTTCTGAGGCAACGGCATCCGCATTCCCCAGGATCTGCCGCCAGACAAAGACCGCACCCGCCGAGAGACCCAAAAAGATGGGAATTGTGATCCACATCTTGCCAAGAAACCAACCCAGCGCAAAAACCGCCGCTCCAATGGCTAGAAAGCCAAGCTGGACCAGCAGGCTCAAGAGTGCGTTGCCCTGTGAGCCACGCTGCCGGGAGATCTTCCCAGGGTTGACGCGGTACGGCATCTTGAGCGAAAAAATGATGCCCGCGGCAAGGTTGGATGGAAGCGAAAACATGAGCCACGCCAGGGTTGCGGCCGCAATCACGGGGTCCGGGATTCCAAGACGCACCACCGCCAGAAACGACGCTATCAGAGCGACAATGGAAAACAGCACAGAATGCAGCAGATTCTTGGCCAGCATTACCGTCCGTATTGAGGTGGGAGTCAGAAAATACAACTGGATTCCCGCACCCTCAGTGCCCAGGTTGTTGTAGAAGATCTGCGTGAATCCGAGCTGCGCATACACCAGGCAGACTGGGAGCGCCAACGGAAACATGCTGGTCTCCGCTGCCCCGTTTTTAATGAAAACGCCGGAGAACACCAGGACCAGCAACAGAGGGGCGCCAATGGCATAGAGAAGCGGCAAGGTGCGCATCAGGGAGCGAAGGTCTTTCTCGATAATCGCTGCCATCGGCCCTGATATGCCGCGATTGATTACGGCTTGACTTACCGTGGCCGGGGCGATTGCCGCCGTAGGAGTCGCCGACCTTCGCGACTTGGCTTTCGATGCCTTGTCTCGCGCCGGGGCAACGCCGAGATTTTCGCCGCGGTACTCTGCCTTGAGCCGCACGGCCAGAATCCAACCCACCAGCAGCGAGTAAATCCCAAGCACTCCGAGGGAGACAGTTCCTGAAACAGGCTGCCCTTCGACGCCGTGTCGGAGGACCTGCACCGCCAGCCCTGGGGGCAGCCACTTCTGCACCGCATTCAACTGCTTCAGGATGGGTGTGTAGCGCGTCTTCGCCTCGCGAAACTGCTCCGCCTGCGCCATTCCTCCGCGATGTCCGGAGCCCCGCTTCTGATAGAGAGCTGGGTTCAATACCTGCAACCCGAGCAGCAGCAGCATGAACACGGCCCCCACAATCTCGCGCGTCCTGCGTTGCGCAAGCCAGCGCTCAATCCATGCAAACACCGCGCGGACCAGCAGAATGTTGAACGTGGCAAACACTGCCAGCGCTGCCGTGGCCCACAGCAGCAAGCCCGGCCGAGCAATCGCGACGCCTACCCAGATGCCCACGCAGAAAAGCCCGCCAAGGATGGTCGAAATGTCGACAAGCCCAAACACCAGGTAGAGCAGCATGTACGACCCGAAACGAACCGGGAACCGGAGCAGGATGCCCAGGTCGAACTGCTCCTGGAACGAAGCCAGCATGACAGGAATGACCTGCCAGAAGAACGCCAGTATCCAGAAGAGGATGGGCAACAGCTGAAACTTGTTGCCAGAGACAAGGAAGTAGGTGGCTACTCCGGCGCCGCTTCCAATTCCGAGACCAATCACGGAATAAACAATGTAGGTAAAAATGCGCGCGCCAAGCTCGAGCGCGCCTTTGCTGGTTCGCAAGCTGTTGACAAACATGCGCCAGCGCAGGCGGGCCAGCGCCCCATATTGCGCAAGGGGCAGGGGACCGAAAAGTCCTCCGCCAGATGTCGAAAACGGACCGCCCAGTCCAGGGCTGCCCAATCCGGAAACGCCAGTTCCGCTCAGGTCAGCCATGTCAGCTCCTGCGCCTGTTCCTGTTGGCCGCCCGCACCCACAATGGCCAGGAAAATCTCCTCAAGCGTCAGGCGCTGCTCCTGTTCTTCGCCAGGAAGCGTAGAGGCCACGCCCGCACGCAGTTCATCGATCGAACCATTGGCCACCAGTCTTCCCTTGCTGATAATGGCCACGTGGCTGCAAAGCCGCTCCACAATCTCCAGGACATGCGTGGTGAGAAAGATGGTTGCGCCGCGGTTGATCATCCCGGTGAGCATGTTCTTGAGCATGCCCGCCGCAATTGCGTCCACCCCTTCGAACGGCTCGTCCAGAAACAGCACCTTGGGCCCGTGAATTACCGCTGCGGCAAGCGCCAGCTTCTTCTGCATGCCGTGAGAAAAATCCGTCACCAGCTTTTTGTTCTCGTTGGCCAGTTGCATGAATTCAAGCAGCTCTTCGGTGCGGCGCAGGGTCGTCGGGCGATCCAAACCGTACATGCGGCCCACAAAGTGCAGATACTCGGTGGCAGTCAGACGGCCCATCAGCGCCATACCCTCCGGCACCACGCCAATCTGGCTCTTCAACTCCAGCGAACTGGCGCCAAAAGGTTGTCCCAGAATCTCAACCGACCCGGCGCTGGGCTCAAGCAGCCCGGTGAGCATCTTGATGGTGGTGGACTTGCCTGCGCCGTTTGGACCCAGGAAGCCGAAAAACTGGCCGGGAGCAACGCTGAGCGTGACATCCTCAACCGCAGTCAGAGCACCGAAGCGCCTCGTAAGTCCGTGAGTTTGAATCGCCGGAGTTTCCATCTGCGGCAAGCATAGCAAGAATCCTCGGTGGCGCAAAGGGACCGAGCAAACACCCCCGAATCGGAGTGCGCCTTCAAGGCAAACCCGCGGCCGCCCCATCCAGGTGCTGCTCCACCTCGCGCACCAGAGCGTCTTCAGGGAACACCTTGCGGAAATTGTCTACCAGGGAACGCGCCTTGTCCGGCTGGCCATCCATTGCATACTGCTGCGCAAGCCGCGCTGTCATCTGGTCCGAATAAGGGTAAGCGTCCAAGCCCTTTTCAAGGATGCCCTCAGCCTCCGGGCCACGCCCCAGGTTCTCAAGTGCAGTTGCCAGATTCAGGTACGTGATTGGCTCATTCGAGCCGTTTCTTATGGCGAAGGCAAAATCGCGCGCCGCCTGGACGTTGTCTCTTGTCTGCGCCAGGGCTACTGCGCCCAGCGAAGCCAGGACCGTAGGATCGTTCGGCTGCGTCTTGGCCAATTCATTCAGTTTGCGGAACCACAGCGGCCAAAGGCTTGGGTCTCTGCGGGCCGCAGTGAAATAAGCCTGAAGCTGTCCGAGCTCGGGCATGTGCGCATCCGGCTCGTTCTCCGGACGATTCATCCACAGCAGGCCGGGCAGGTCTGGCCTGGGCTGCTCGAAGGCTATGTCGGGCAGGGGCTGTCCGGGGAAGCGTACGATGCGGTGCTTGGTGTCATTGGAGTGGGCAATGCCCGCAACCGGGCGCTTCTCCATGTGGCACTCGATGCAATAGTCGGCCGCGGACACCCGTTCGGAACTCTCCGGCTTGAGCGTGCAACTCTTTACCGTGTGGCAGCTCAGGCAGGCGGCGCGATAGGCAGCTTTCTCTTGGCCGGGGCTGGGTGCATGGTGAATGGAGTGGCAGGTGGAGCAGGTGAGCTCTCCGTGGCTGGCGGTGTAGCACTTGCTCAATTGCAGGGTTGAGTTCTTCCACCAGAGGGGCTCTTCCAGACTTCCGCGGACAGGCGGCGCAGCCTCCAGCCGATTGGCTTCCTCACGCTGCTCCGGGCGAATTGGCCGCTTGACGATGGCGATGGTGTCGGCTAGCGGAGTGCCGGGGCGGTAGTCCATCACCGTTTTGCCGGGATAGAGGACTTGGGCATCGCCGGCCTGATGGCACTCCTGGCACAGATCGTCATGCAGGCGCGGCGAGAGCCTGGCCGGGTTCACGATGGACGTGTCTACCTCGCCGCCGGCCAGAATGTGCCCGGGTTTGGCGCGCATCTCCTGGACATGCAGCGCGCCGGGGCCGTGGCAGCTCTCGCAGCTGACGCCCAGTTCGCCAAACCGGAAGGGCGGATCCTTGAACAGGCCATCTCGGCGGGCAACTGGGTCCGGCTGGCCGTTGTGGCAGAGCAGGCAGCCTGTCGTCATCACCCGGGTAAAGCCCACATCGTCCTTGACGTATCCGGGAGAAAGCTCCCAGGTTTGCGAGTGGGCGTAATAGCTGAGCGGCGCTTGAAATATCCATCCCTGCAGCTCAAAGAGATAACTGTAGCCAACGCTTTCTCCACCGGTTACGTAGTCGATTTTGTGAGCTATGTCGCAGATCCTGCGGCCGTTCTTGTCCAGTTCGTAGGCGCTTTGGTAGAGATCGCCATTCTGTTGGTAGACGGTGTAGTAGTGGTTGTTGGCCTGGTTGAAGACGGTCACGGGCTTGGGAACCCGGGACAGGTCGCTGGGGACGTTGGCCAGCGTCATGGATTGGCCGTGCGGCGTTGGCTGGTAGTCCCTGTAGATATCGGCGTGGCAGCCTGAATCGCCGCAGGTCTTTGAGCCAACGTAGGCGATCTTCGGGCCAGTGTTGCGGAAAATGGGCGCTGCTGAGGGTTTTCCGCCGCTCTGGGCATGCAGCGCTCGTGGCGCAGGCAAAAGCGCCGGAAACGCAAGACACAGAACGTAAAGGAGATTGATCCTGGAACGGCGAAGCGGCATGGAAAGTTCAACCTGGACCAGAACGGGCGTTTATGTTGTAGGTACTTGACGCTCCGCTTTGCTACTGGACGCCTCAGTGTAGTTCACGGCTGAATTGTGGAGCAAGAAGCGGGTGAGATGGCTGCTTTGTGGTGGGCTCTTTCGGCGGCTGGGCACGGGTTCAATGGGCAACGCTGCGCCGATTTTTACGACTTTTTGGCTGCAAAAGAGGCATTTCTCGCTTTTGCGTGGCCTGTAAGTCCTTTATTTCGATAGGGAAATTTCCTAAGTGGTTTTGTTATCAACGAAAGGCATAGGGGGGGTGGGGGGTTTGCTATCCGGCGGTACGGACCGGGCACGTCTCCGACAGAGTGAAGCGCTCCCGGGATTACGGTCGTCCCCTGGATGAAGTAAGCCATGGAAAGATTGTGCGCCTTTGGACCGTAATTGACTGCAAACTTCGGAAATCTATTTTTGGCCACGGCGGATAAAGCTGACTGCGGGAAAAAGTCCTCGAGGGATAGAGCGGATGTGGGGTCCTTCGCGGGGCTGACGCCGAGCATGGGTTTGATTCGCTAAGTTGGCAACACTCTTTTTGGTTTGCCGAGCGGGTCATTGTCGCGGTCGGTGACATCGGCTATGGCTGCCAGACGGGTTGCGAGTTCGGACGTCCAGCAGCTCTCCGGCGCGCGCCAGCCCCAGTTCCCTGCTCCGACGGCGGGTGTATTCATGCGGCCCTCGGAGCCCAGTTCGAGCAGGTCCTGTGCGGGGAAGATCGCCAGTTGGGCCACGCTGTCTTGGGTAGCGCGAATGAGGGGCCAGACAGGGCGCGCAATTTCGTCGAGAACGGGGACCGGGCCGACATACGCCTCGACGGCGGCGTGCGTTTTGTCGTTGGTGGTGTTCCACCAACCCTGGGTGGTGTCGTTGTCGTGAGTACCGGTATAGGCTACGGTTTCCGGGGTGAACTGGTGGGGCAGGTGGCCATGGGCCTCCCAGCCGTCAAAGCCAAACTGCAGCACCTTCATGCCGGGCATGCCAAGTTCCAGACGCAGGGCTTCAACCTCCGGAGTGATGACGCCCAGGTCTTCGGCAATGAGCGGCAGCGGTCCCAGAGCGGCTTCGAGGGCGCGGAAGAGTTCCAGGCCGGGCGCTTTGGTCCATTTGCCGTTGATGGCGGTCGCTTCTTCGGCGGGGATGGCCCAGAAGGCCTCGAAGCCGCGGAAATGGTCGAGGCGGACGAGGTCGTAGAGCGCGCAGGCGCGGCGGATGCGGTCGATCCACCAGCCGAATCCCTGCGTCTTCAGCACATCCCAGCGGTACAGCGGATTGCCCCAGCGCTGGCCGGTGGGCGAGAAGTAGTCGGGCGGAACACCCGCAATGCGGATGGGCTGCAGCTCTGCGTCGAGCTCGAAAAGGTCGGAGTGGACCCATACATCGGACGAGTCCATGTTGACGAAGATGGCCACGTCGCCGAGGACTCTGATCTCGTGCTTAGCTGCAGCCGCGCGGAGGTTATTCCACTGGAGAGCGAAGGCAAATTGGAGCACCTGTTCCTGGGCCAGGGCGCGGCCATGCTGCTGGGCGGTCTGGGCTAGAGCGGCCGGGTGCCGCTTGCGCACCGGCTCCGGCCAGGCCGTCCACGCGCCGGTGTTGAATTCCGTCCGGAGCACGGCATAGTAGGCGTAATCGACCAGCCAGCCGGCTTCCGCAATGCAAAATGCCTCAAACTCGGCCCACTGGCTTTGAAGGCGCGGCTCGTGGGGCGCGCGGTCGAGGAAGTTCCCCGCAGCTTCGTGGAGGAGCGGGAGCTTGCGCTGTTCTACGTGCTCAAAATCGACATTGCCGTTGTGGCCGGCAAGGTCAGCAATGCGAGAACCTTCAATCCAACCCCAGTCGGACAAATACTCAAGGCTGATGAGGTAGGGATTGCCGGCGAAGGCGGAGGAGCCTGCATAGGGCGAGTTGCCGTAGCCAGTGGGGCAAAGGGGCAGAACCTGCCAGATGTGCTGCTGCGATGCGGCGAGGAAGTCAAGGAACTCGTAGGCCGCTGGGCCCAGATCGCCGATGCCGCCATAAGAGGGCAGCGAGCTGATATGGAGAAGAACGCCGGACGAACGCTGAAATTGCATGAGGGTATTATCAAGCAAAACCGGGAGCCGGTATCGAACCGAATCGGGGCCGGGGTCGATTGGGCAGGGCCGGAAGCCGTTATAATCCCTGTGTCCAGCGGATGGTACCGTAACCCACATTGAAAAAGCCGAGGAATTTGTCCCTTGAATATTCGCATCGATCGTCTCGTGTCGCTTGTCCTGGTATCGTTATCACTGATTGCGGCCAACAGCGCCGCTTTCGCAGCCAATGAGCCTCTTGGGCCGGTTCCGATCTCGTCAGGCTGGCAGTTGCAGGACGTGGCCAAAGTGCCGGATGGTGGCGCGGCGGTATCCTCAGCTGCTTTCAAGGCGACAGGCTGGTACACCGCGACGGTTCCCGGCACGGTGCTTACGACGCTAGTGAACAATCATGTGTATCCGGAGCCTTTGTACGGTGAGAACAACCGGCCGGAGAACATTCCTGAAAGCCTGGCGCGGACCTCGTATTGGTATCGGACAGCATTTGAAGTTCCGGCTGGGTTGAAGGGCCGGCACATCTGGCTGAACTTTGAAGGGATCAACTACTCGTCGGCGATCTGGCTGAATGGCGTGCAGGTGGGCACGACGCGCGGGGCATTTGTGCGCGGAATCTTCGACATTACGGCCAACGTGACACTGGGCAAGCAGGCGGTTTTGGCAGTGCTGGTGGCCCCGCAGCCGCATCCGGGCATCTCGCATGAACACACAATTCGGGATGGGCTGGGAAAGAACGGCGGCGAGACAGCGATTGACGGGCCTACTTTTTTGTCAACCATCGGATGGGATTGGATTCCAGCGATCCGCGACCGCGATACGGGGATCTGGCAGAAGGTGTATCTGTCGACGACCGGACCGGTGGCAGTGAAGGATCCGCTGGTGACGACCGATCTGCCGTTGCCGAAGACGGACACGGCGGATATCGGCGTTTCTGCGACAGTTGAAAATGTGACCGATCAGCCGGTGAAGGGCGAGCTGGATGGCGAGATTGGCGCGATTCATCTTGAGCGGCAGGTGGAACTGGGGCCGCACAGTTCGCAGCGGATTGAGTTCAGCGAGAAGACGGACGCGGCATTGCATGTGGAGCACCCGCGGCTTTGGTGGCCGAATGGATATGGGCCGCAAAATCTCTATGATCTGCATTTGAGCTTCGCGGTGAACAAGCAGGTTTCCGACGCGCAGACGGTGAGTTTTGGAGTCCGCAAGATAACTTACAGCGTTCCTGGGACCGACACGCTTACGATCAGCGTCAACGGTGTTCCGGTGTTCATTCGCGGCGGCGACTGGGGGCTGGACGAAGCGCTGAAACGGATTCCGCGGTAACGGCTGGAGGCTGAGATTCACCTGCACCAACTGGCCAATGTGAACCTGATCCGGAACTGGGTGGGGCAGAGCACAGGCGAGGATTTCTACGAGCTTTGCGACAAGTACGGGATTCTGATTTGGGACGAGTTTTTCCAGCCGAACCCGAGCGACGGACCGAATCCGACGGACCTGGACACATACGTGGCCAACGTGCGGGACAAGATTCTGCGCTTCAGGAATCATCCCGCGATCATGCTGTGGTGCGCGCGGAATGAGGGTTTTCCGCCGCCGGAGATCGATGCGGCGCTGCGCACGCTGATGGCGGAGCTGGAGCCGACGCGGCGCTACCAGCCGAGTTCGACGGATGGAGCTGGTGTTCGCTCGGGAGGGCCTTATTTCTGGAGGACTCCGCGCGAGTATTACAAGGTGAGGGACGACTATTTCAAGACTGAGACGGGCTCGATGTCGGTGCCGACGCTGGAATCGATTCACGGGATGATGCCGAAGAAGGACTGGGAGACGATGAACGACGACTGGGCGGAGCACGATTTCGCCAAGGGCGCGCAGCACGGAGACAAGTATCCGCTGGAGTTGGCGGCGCGGTATGGGGCAGTGACGAACCTGGCGGATTTTGTGCGCAAGGCACAGCTGATGAACTACGAAGCGTACCGCTCAATGTATGAAGGGCGGAATGCGCAGATGTTCCACCCGACGACGGCGGTGATTACGTGGATGAGCGCCCCGGCGCAGCCCAGCTTTGTTTGGCAGCTTTACCACTACGACCTGGAGGCGAATTCTTCTCTTTTTGCGGTGAAGAAGGCCGGGGAGATGGTGCATATCCAGTTGAACGAGGCGACTGGGGAGTTGCAGGTGATCAACAACACGGCGGAGGCTCTGAACGGCGCGGTTGCCAATGCGACGATCTATAACCTGGATGGCTCGGTGGCTGGGCGGCACGAGACTCCCGTGAATGCGGCAGCCTCGTTGGCGACGACGCTGGGGCCGGTGGAGATTCCTGCTTCAGCGAGCGCGGTTCACTTTATCAAGCTGGAACTGCGCGATGGCGCGGGTGGGCTGGTGTCATCGAACTTCTACTGGAAGGGCACCGAGGAAAAGCCTGACGACCTGGCCGAGTTGAACAAGATGGAGAAGGTGACGCTGGAGGCGAAGGTCAATCGCAGCTTCGGGGAGGGGCAGCAGGTGGTGACGGTGACGCTGCACAATCCGACGAAGAATATCGCGTTGATGACGCATCTGCAGCTGAGGGATGCGAAGACCGGGGAGCGGATTCTGCCGGCGTATGCGAGCGACAACTACATCACGCTGACGCCGGACGAGACTCGGACGATCACGATTACCGCCGCAGCAAAGGACTTTGGGGATGACGGCGCACAAGTGGTCGTGGATGGCTGGAATGTGACGGTGGCGACGGCTTCGGGTAAGGGCGTGTCGATTGCACCGAATGCGGATGCAGATCCGGAGCACTCGCCGGCGACTGGACTTCCCTTCCAGACGGTGGGGCTGCGGTAGTACCAGTGAGTGCTACTGAAAAAGTGGTTGGTGATACATCCAGACCATGTTGCAGGGGACCATTCGCATTTCCCCGGTCCGCGATGCAGAGCCTCAGCCCAGCCGGCACGGGCTCCTGCGCAGGTTGCGGCGCACACTTGAATCGTCAGGCTAAAAGGTAATTGCACGAGGCAGCCTGTTTCCCGAACCGTGCGCCCGGCTGCAATGACGCAGCTCATGCGGAAGTATAAATTGGCGCTGGTGTCAGGGTTCAGGGATCTGGGCACAAAAATCAGTAATCGCGAAATTCATGCTTGACATTCACGGAAAATTCACTACCATTTGGTTGTGAATCAATTGGACACAACATTTGCGGCTTTGTCTGATTCAACCCGGCGGGCGATGATCGAACGACTCAGCCATGGGCCTGATTCCGTGCATGGATTGACGGAACCGTTCGCACTCTCGCAGCAGATGATTTCAAAACATATTGCCTACCTGGTGCGGGCGCGGATTGTGATCAAGACGAAGCGTGGGCGAGAGAGTGTGTGCACGCTGAGGCCAGAGGCGATAAAGACCGTGAGCGACTGGGCGATTCCTTATCGGCGATTCTGGGAAGAGAGTTTCGACAAGCTGGAAGTAGTTATCAATGAAATGAAAAAAACTGCAAATGAAAAAGGAGGTCAGAGATGACAAATAGCACGGTGAACGAGACAGAGCGGATGGTAGTTACGAGAGTTTTTGATGCCCCACGCGAGTTGGTTTGGAAAGCGTGGACAGACCCAAAGTACATCATGCAGTGGTGGGGACCGAAGGGTTTTACCGCGCCGGCTTGCAAGATGGATTTTCGAGTGGGAGGAAAACTTCTCTGCTGCATGAAGGCGCCAGACGGGCAGGAGTTCTGGAATGCGGTCGAGTACCACGAGATTGTCCTGCACGAGAAGATCGTTTCCTTGATGTACTTTTCCGACCCGGAAGGAAACAGGATTGACCCTGCGCAACTTGGCATAGAACACGAGTCCATCGACGGCGCCTACGATGTGGCTACGTTTGAGGATCTTGGGAACGGCCAGACAAGACTCACGTTTACTGGAAACGAGCCCATGGAGAGCGCGAAGAATAGCGGTCAACTCGAGGGCTGGAACCAGATACTCGATAAGATTGCCGCAGTTGTTGCGGAGCTGGCGCAGGCGAAATAAGCAGTTGAAGTTTTGAGGATCGTCCTGCGCGAGAAACGGAACGGAAGGCAAACGCTGAATCTGTTCCGAGAGTAAACGGTTTGGATTTCCTTCCAAATACAGCAAGGCCCGCAACCTGGTTGGTTGCGGGCCTTGCTCTTGCCCCCGCGGAAACTTTGAGCTTAGAGCCCGGCGCCGGGAATCTTTGGGCCTTGCTGGTTTTTGGCGTTGAGCACGATGCGCTTGTTCTTCTTGTAGTCGGCCATAATGCTGCTGAGGAAGACGTTGAAGGCTTCCGAACGGCGCTCTTCCAGCATCTGGTCGCGTGTCTGGTCGTAGTTCTTGGCGATCTGGTCAGGGGTGGGTTCCTGCTTGTCAATGATCTTGGCGACTACACCATTGCGCGAAGCGTCGATGGGACCGCTGATGGCACCTGGTGAGAGTTCAAGCAGTTGCGGGGCAACCTGGGCCACCTGGCCGAGGTCGGGAACCTGGCCATCGCCGCCGACCAGGTCGCTGGTTTTGACTGTTGCGCCCATCTCTTTTGCTGCCTTGGCAAGGTCGTTTTCGGCCTTGGCTTTATCGGCCAGCTGCTGAGTCTTTGCGTTGAGCAGGCCGGGGAGCATGTCGCTTCGATAATCCTCGAGGACATGATCCTTCCAGTCAGCAAAGGCCGGCGCGTGCGCAGCCTGAACGCCGGTGACCTGGAAGATCGCATACCCTTCGCCGGTGGGCGCGGACTGCGGGGCATCGCCCTGCTTGCCTTCAAAGGCCTTGGACAGAATCTGCGACCCGTCAGGGAGCGAGGAGATAACGCCCTGCCTGCCAACCAGAGGCGTTGTCACCACTTCAAGGTGATGAGCGGCGGCGGTCTTTTCCAATCCGTTCTTCCCAGCCTCGGTGGTGAGCGAGTTGGCATAGTTTTCTTCGGCCGCGGCTGACTTCTCACGGATGAGGGTCGCATGAATGGTGGGCAACACCTGGCTGATGTCCTGCTGCTGAGCGGGCTTGCGCTCTTCCACCTGCAGAATGTGGTAGCCGAACTGGCTCTTTACAATCGCAATGTCGCCGATCTTCTGACTGAAGAGAGCCTTCTCGAACTCCGGCACGGTTGCGCCCTTCTGATAAAAGCCCAGTTCGCCGCCCGCATCTTTGCTGCTGTCATCGGAGTTCTTTTTGGCCAGGTCGGCAAAGTCCGCGCCGCCCTTGAGTTGCTTGAGCAGATCGTCCGCCTTGGATTTGGCGGCGGCATCGGTCTTGGCATCGGCGCCCGCAGGGACTTTGAGCAGGATGTGACGCGACCGCGCCTGTTCCGGCGTGGAGTACTCGGTCTTGTGGGCGTTGTAGTAGGCCTGGATCTCCTGCTGCGAGGGCTGGGGAACTCCGCCAGGGATTTCGTTGGGCGTAAAGGCGAAGTAGGTGATCTTGCGCTGTTCAGGAACGGCTGTCGCGTAACGCGCGGCGTTCTTCTTGAAGAAGGCTTCCAGATCGCTGTCGCCAGGGTTAATGGTCTTGCGCACGTCGTCCGAGGAGATCACCGCGTAATCGAACTTGATCTTGATGTTGTTCTTGCGATAGTCTTCGCGGACTTCCTTATCGCCCACCGACACGCCGCCGGTGATGAGCGCCTGAAGCCGGCGAATGATGATGTCGTGGCGCACATCTTCTTCAAACTCAGGCACGGACATGTTGAACCGCGTAGCAACCAGGTTGTCGTACTGGGCGTCGCCGATGTAATTGCCGCCGGGGAACAGAACCTGGCCCGCGGACCCCGTGTGAAGGTATTGGCGAACATCGTCTTTTGTGGCGTCGACGCCGAGCTTTTCCGCTTCCGCAAGCAGGACCTGCTGTTGAACCAGCTGCTGGCCGACGCGCTGCTCAAACATGTTGAGGATCATCGGGTTGTCAGGATAGCGCTGCTGGGCCAACTGGGCGCGCGCCGACTTCTCCACCTGCGTCTGGCTCACGGTTTCGCCGGAGGACAGAAACTTGCTGTACCAATGCGGGTAAACGACAGCGTAGTTGTCAGCGGCTGCGGCTCCCTGGCCGGTGAGGCCCGGAATCAGGTACACCACCATTGAAATGGAGGCCATGCCGATGATGACCACGAAAAAAGCCTTCACAACACGGTTGTCTCTTTGCAGGAAACGAATCATGGATGGACTTGGACCTTCTGCTCTCTACGCGCGGTCGTGGTGTAAGTTATCCGGCCGGCAGCGGCCTTTTTCGGCTTCGGCTGCCCGGGGCGGGGATCTGCCACGGATGCGCAATTATCGCCCAATTTTCGACTGGCGCGATTCTATGCCATTATAGACGACGAATGGCCGCCCTGGGCCTTGGAGATGTGGGCATATGTGAACGCGGGAGACTGATATGTTCGAGCGATACACGGAAAAGGCACGGCGGGTGATCTTCTACGCGCGTTACGAAGCCAGCGAGTTCGGCGCTTCCGAAATTAATACCGAACATCTGCTTCTGGGATTGCTGCGCGAGGACAGGGGGAATCTGCGCCTTTATGTGCCATCGGCCGAGTCCAGCCTGGTCGTTCGAGAGCAGGTTTTGGCGAAGCTGGCCCGGCTGGTGAAGACTCCGACCAGTGTAGACCTGCCGCTTTCAGACGCTGGAAAGCGCGTGCTCGCGTATGCCATGGAAGAGGCCGATCGGCTGGGGCACCGGCATATTGGAACCGAACACCTTGCCCTGGCCATTTTGCGGGAAGAAAAATGCATTGCCGCCGAGGTGATGCGGAACAACGGCGCGGATTTGGAGCAGTTGCGCAAGTCTGTAGGGGAGACGCCGGCCAGGAAGCCATCGAATGAGGAAGAAGCGGAGGCAATGGCGGCGCTCAGCAGGCTGCTCCATCCGGAGCTAGGCGCCTACACGGAGCCGAAGCCGGTGAGAAAGCCAGGCTTTGAGGCGTACGGTCCCAAGGCGCGGCGGGCGATTTTTCATGCGCGACAGGAGGCTGCAGAGCTTGGGTCCCCGTACATCGAAAGCGAACATTTACTGCTGGGGTTGATGCATGAAGGTGAGGAGTTCCTGGAGCTGTTCTTTGGGTCGAAAGATGCTGCGGCGTCTGTTCGCGGAGAGGTTGAGGCCAATTCAGGCAGGTGGGAGAAAAATGCTGCAACAGTCGATTTGCCGCTCTCCAACGAGTGCAAGCGGGCGCTGGCCTATGGAGCGGAAGAAGCGGAGCCGTCAGGCAAGGAGCAGGTTGGGGTGGAACATCTGCTGTTTGGGCTGTTGCGGGAGATTGGCTGCTTTGCTTCGCAGATGATGATCGAACGTGGCGCGGATCCGGAGCGGATTCGGGCGGCGCTGGGCGGCCCGGAAACACCGCCGCCGGCTTAGAGGGTGATGATTCCGCCGTACGGGTTGGTGATTCCATTGAGAGGCGCCGGCGAGGACGCCCGCGCGACAGCCGATCTGGAGATCGGCTCTACAGTCCTATCTCGGTGCCAGGCTCAAAAACAAACCGGGCATCCTGGAATTCAGGATGCCCGCTTGTCTTTCTATTCCCTGTTCCCTGCCCTTATCTCCAGTAGTAGGCGCCGCCCACCATGTAGTACGGGCGGTAGTAGACCGGGCCGTACCCATACGGATAGGGACCGGCAGCATACTGCGCGCCGTAGTAGCCGTAGGGTCCGCGGCGATAGAGGTTCGGGCCGCCCTGATACAGACCCTGTGCCAGCCGGGCAGCTTCCTGCGCACCAACTGGGTTGACGGTTAATGGCGTATTCAGGTGGAAGGTAACCAGCGCCTCGGCCGGAATCCAGGCTTGCGGTCCAGAAGAGGCAGCCGAAGCAGCAGTGCCGGCCGCCACACCGGCGCCCGCGCCCACTGCGCATCCAAATCCGCGGCCAACGGCACAGCCGATGATGGTGCCGAGGATTCCGCCGCCAACGGCATTTCTCACCGTCTCACCCGCCTTGTTGGGCGCCTTGACCTTGAACTGGTCGGTATCCAGCGGATAGCTCTGGCCACCAAGATCGAGCGAGGTGAGCTGGATGGCTAGTTGCGAACTGCCCCCCAGATCGCCTGAGCCCACCTTCTTGACGCCCGTCACAACACCGTGAACGGTGGCGCCTTTGGGCAGCGCAAGCACCCCGCCAACTGCCACATCGCGGATTACGGTGAGTTGGACGGGCGTTCCGTCCTTGGCGCGCTTGCTGTCAAGCGACTCGGAAGTACGGAGCTGGAGCAGCGTCCCCTGAGGAATGGTGACTGGGCCGGTAGGTGTGGCGTAGGCCGGAGCCTGGGCATACTGCGGCGGTGGCGGCGGAGGCGGATAGCCTGGTCCCGGTGCGTACTGAGGCCGTGCCGGGCCGTTGGGCGCCGGAGGAGCCATCGGGGGTTGAGCCTGATCCTGAACCTGCCCCTGAACCTGATTTGGGTTCTGCGGTGCGTCCTGCATGGGCTGCGCGTCTGCGGGGGCGGGCGGAGGAGGAGGCTGAGAGGGGTCGTCCTGCTGGTTATTCGCCGCCTGCGCGCTTGCGTCTGCCGCCTGCGCATCTTGCGGGTTGCCGACCTTTAGGTTGTTGTGGACCTTAGTGACGCCGACAACATGAGAAACGATGGCTTCCGCCAGTTCGCTGCCAGCGTCGGAAGAAACCGTACCAGTAAGCGTCACTTCGCCCTGGATGGTCGCGGCGGTGATCATGTCGTTCCTCAGTGCGTTGGACGCGTCGAGAGCATGGACAACGTCCATCTCGACCTGCCCGTCGGGGCGTGGGCCGGCTTGCTGCTGAGTCTGGGCAACGGCAACCGCACAGGACAAGGCCACAAGGGCGGTCCAAGCCATAATCTGCGGAAAAACTCTCTTCAAAGTTGAACGATTCATTGCTAGATGTCTCCTCTGCCTGAGGTGCTGCTCCCGTGTTGGCCCGAGAATCTCTTTCGCAGAGATTTCGTCCATTTAGACGGGCTTTCGCGAGAGCCGTCATCGGTTAGAACCCGAACGCGCGGAAAAAGTTCCGCGCATGCTCTAAGGATGCACGCCGGAACGCATTGGGATCATTATCCGGACAGGATTCTCCCGCGGCTGGTCCGAATGGGGCAGATCAAGGAACTCAGAGTCGTTGGAGACGGCTCTAGCGTTCCACCGCACGCGGCCGCACCGTCTGCAGCGGTACTGCCTGGGAAACGGCAGAGGGCATTCGTTCCCGATATTGCAGCATCATCGGCACCAGGCGGCGCGCCGACCAATAGCGGGGCACAAAAGCGACCGGGTTGGATGCGCTGCGCCAGAGCCAGCCAAGGCCAGCGCGATCTACCCAGACCGGTATGCGCACCTGGTCTCCGGAAAGGAAAGCGATCGCTGCGCCAAGGCAGTGAATGGCGGGCTTGTAGGTGAGATTCCGCTTGAGAAAGAGCCCAAGCTGTTCCTGTGTTCCACCGCCAATGCCCAGCACAATGTGCTTCGGCCTGCGCTCTTCCAATTGGCGAAGCAGCACTTCATCGCTAATGGATTGGTCGTAGATGGGCGCGAGGTAAACGTGATCCGGGCCGACATGCACATCGTTTTCATTGAGCCATTTCACGTTGCGTCGCGAAGAAACCTCAGACGGCATCACCCAGAAGCTGGCGCCAGGCTCGCAAAACTCAGGACGCTCAACCAGGGCACGAAGATACCTGAGCCCGGAGAGCTTGGGGAGGTGGTCCTTTTGCAGAAGATTCCAGAGCAGGACCATGAACGAGCTGTCGGCAAGGGCAAAATCGGCGCCCATCAGCGCCTCGCGGTACTCCCTGTCCGTAGGAAGATTGATGAGCGCCGGAGCAGCGGGAACCACGACCAGCCCCCCTTGCAGGGAGATCTGGTCGATTGCTTCGTCGGGGTTACTAACAATGAACCGAATGCCGAGAATTCGCTGAAATTTAAGAGGAATCCGCATATTTGTCTGCTACTCCAGAAGCTCTTAACCAGCCCTGAGTATTGCAAACAAAGGGGTGTGTGGAAATACTCAAAAGGTACCCGCAAATGAGGTGCCGAATACCCTTTGGTAAGTTACCATCGCGAGACTCGAAGATGGACTTTAGGATTGCGGTCTTGTGCGGCCCCGTGCTACTGACGATCGCGAAAACTGCCCGGGTGAGGGCCACCTTGGAGCGAGATTAGAAGCGGCGTAAACCCTTGAAGTCATACACGAAACCGAGGGTGATGCCCGTCGGCGTGAGCGGGTGTGGGCTGCCAAAAAGATCGGGCCAGAACTGATATTCCCAGTCTGCCCGTAACCATAAGTTGCGCCACGTGCGCAGGTCTGCGCCCGCACCAAACGCGGTGATGGTCCGGTTGTCATGGCGATACCAGGAGGGCGAAGCGGGCAGCGGCGGAAAGTCGATGCTGCCAATCCCGGCTAATGCCTTCCCGTAGGGATGAACCCTGTGGAAACGGCGAACGGTGTAGATGACTCCGCCGAGGGCTGTGTCCTGCCTCATATTGGTGCCCTTATCGAAGAGTTCCGCATTCGATAGGGAGGCGGGCAGGCCAAAGTCGATGTCCCGGCCTTCGAGTTCAACGCCCAGTCCTTTCAAAAACCCGGGACCGTGGAGATACGTGAGATTCCAGTCAACCCAGACTGTGACCCCCTCCATGTAGCGGACCTGCCCGAAGGCGTCCTGGCCCCAGTCGATATTGAATGCGGAAGCACCTGCGCCGGCCACAATGGGCAAACCGCCCTGCTCCGCGGAGGGAACCACCTGGGCAACGACAGGAATCGCTGCGACGAACACGAGTGCAGCGAGTACGGCCCTTGTCAGCCTGAATGACATCCCGGTCCCTCCAAAGAATGCAGCTGCCGCCATCGAATTAACAGCGGTCTGTTTGCGGGGCGGCGGGGTCGACCCCATGCCATCCGAGACATTCCCTGTGTCATGGTAGCGCCGTGACCCTTGATCCCGAATGCAACTTAGCGGGGAGCCGCAACTAATAAAGTAACGCCCCGGCCTCACTCTCGATGGAAGCAAGCAGCAGCTTCAGGATCTCCACGCGAGGCGAGGCCAGAGCCTTTGCGGCTTCGGTGCGCAATTTGCCTGGCAGCGTATCGACGGCCCGCTGAAGGACGGGAACCACCGAGAAAAATGTCGCGAAGCGGTTGTCACGGCCAACCTTGGCGATGGCTCGGAGCGCGCCAATGGCGCCCAGTTGCTCGAGGATGTCGGCATCCCGCAGCAGGATTGCTTCTGTCTCGACCGGCTCGTCCTGCGGCTGATGCGTACGGATCGCTTCCTCGACCGCGGCCAGCTTTTCGGACGGAAATCCCCAGCCGGCAAGCAGTGCGCGACTCTGCGCAATGGTGTAAGGAACGTGATTCCAGCGGGCCAATTGCGCCGGGTCCTCCGGCCGATGGCCGACAAAGACTCCGAGGTCATGCATCCAGGCGGCCGCGAAGACAATGTCGTCGTCGAATGCGATGCCTTGACCGATCTTGACGGCGAGGGCGTAGAGGCGCGGCTGATGCCCGAATTTGTCAACCGGCAGTGCGTTCGCTCGAATGAATTCAACTACCGATTCCCGCCAATCCGACATTCCGAATCCTCCGCCTTTACCTCAACAAGAATAGCCACTGCGATGGGGTGCTACAAAATCTCTGAAGAGCTTGCTAGGTTCGTCGGCTCCAGCCCATTGCGGCCAGCACTCATCGGCCCGATGGGACTCGCAGGGACTCCCATGTGCGACATTAAATGAGGAATGAGTGAGCAGTCGATCTCCGCAAGAACCGCGTTTCTCGGCTACGGCGCCTGCGCGCTGGCAGGCAGCCTTTGGGGCACCGGGTTTTACTGGGGCCGCGTCGCCATGGACGAGATGAGCGTGGAGCACATGGTGCTCTACCGGTTCTTGTTTGCGTCGTTGGGCATGTTGCCGATTGTGATTGCCAATCGGCGGCGCTTTCGCCTGACGGGGAAAGAGACCGTGCTGCTGCTGGTGTCCGCGGCATTCGGAATTCCGATTCAGTTTCTGCTGCAATTTCATGGGCTGGATTTGACGACTGTCAGCCATGCATCGCTGATGGTAGGCTCGATGCCTGTGTTGCTGGCCGCGGCTGCCGCGCTGTTTACCAACGAGCGCCTCGACTGGGTTGGCTGGTTGGCGCTGGCTGGATCAACGGCTGGCGCGGCGCTCATCGTGATGGGTGGCAGCCACAGCCCCGGAGGCCACGACCAGCCCTCGCTGACCGGAGACTTGCTGGTGGTTGCCTCCCTGGTAACCGCGCTGGCATGGATTCTGCTCAGCAAGAAGCTGATGGAGACGCACAGTCCGCCGGTAGTTACGTCGTATTCCATTCTCGTCGGCACTGCAATGCTGGCTGTAGTTGTTCTGGGGCCCTGGCTGATCAAGCCGCTCACGCACTCAGATGCTCAACCGCCGCCGTTCCTGCACATGAGCACGTTTGCCTGGACTGCGCTGGCGATCAGCGGCCTGTTCTGCACCGCGCTTACAACTCTGCTTTGGAATTGGGGTATTCATCATGTGCCCGCCTCGCGCGCCGGGGTGTTTCTCAATATTGAGCCGGCGCTTGGCTCGTGGCTCGGGGTCAGATTACTGGGCGAACATCTGGGGCCCTATGCGTGGTTTGGCGGAGGGCTCATCCTGGCTGCAGCCATCGCACTGACCACGCGCACCCACGAGCCCGGATCGGTGACCGAGCCCGCAGTCATTCTTGAATAGCAAAACTGGAATGTCTCCCACGCAAGACTTTGGTCACATGAGGCAGACGAATTACCGATATCCTGCTTCACTACGTGGCCGATATCTCCATCAGTGATGAATGGGGGTAATGTGACTCTTCTAACCTGGAACCACGCTTGCGGCGTTGGAGTGCGTGCCATGGACTGCCAGCACGGCATTCTGATGGACACACTGAACGAGTTGCGATTGGCCGTTGTCCGTGGGGCTGGGCGCGAAGAGTTGAGTAAACTGCTCGATCAATGGATCGAGCTTACGCGCATGCACTTTCAAAGCGAGGAGCAACTGATGGCGCAAACAGAATTTCCTGGGCTGGAGTATCACCGTGGCCAGCATCAATGCCTGATGGCGCAGGTATTGCAGGCGGGGCATCGCCTGCAATATGGAGACGGCCTTCAGATGAGCACGTTCATGCCATTTCTGCGGGATTGGTTCATGGAGCACATCGAAGGAGTCGACCAGCTCTATGGCGCGTGGCTCAATGAGCGGGGCATTCACTAAAGCTGGAGCACCGCCAGGCGCCAGGACGCACACTCACGTTTTTACGATCTTCTCCGATGAATGAATTGCAAGCACGCTAAGGAGAAGAAAGCCAATGGCTCTATTAACCTGGAACAACAAATACTCAGTGGGAGTAAAAGCTCTCGACAGCCAGCACACGGTCTTGTTTAACATTCTCAATGATCTTCACGCAGCAATGATGAACGGCAAGGCACAGGCACTGACCGGTCCTCTGCTACGAAAGCTTGTGGACTACACGCGGACTCATTTCTCTGCGGAGGAGGCCATGCTTACAACAGCAAGGTATCCAGGGCTGGCCGATCATCACAAACTTCACGATGGCCTGATGAAGCAGGTTGAGGATTACGCGGCACGCTTCGAGCGCGGCGAGATTACGCTGAATTTGCACCTGCTCAACTTCCTGCGCGACTGGCTCACCAACCACATTCAGAAGGTGGACCACGAATACGGCCCATGGCTGAACGAACACGGCGTGCACTAAAGTGAAACCAGGTTTGCCGTGTCCTGTTAAGTTCCGCGCAAGGTTGCCGCTCCTTGATGGGCGCGCAAACCTGGGGTCTGTACTTTCGGGATACACAGGCCTGGTTTCGCTGTAGTCGCTTCGACTCCGGCTCAAGGTTCAATCAAGCCCCATGCGCCACTCGGATACACTGTTCCCTGAACCAGGAGGGGTGAGTGAAAGCCCGATTGACGCAATCCCGCGCAGTTCTGCCCGCTTTGAGAATCGCGACTTTTCTGGCTGCGGTTGGCGCGCTAAGCCAACCGGCTGCTGTTTCGCAAGGGCCGCCTGACGCAGGTGCCGGAAGCCCGATGTGCCATGTGCTTGACCAGCCAATTGCGCCCGAGCACGCCGGCGGTGCGTTGCAGAATCGGGACATCCTGGCGGCGTGGCATTTGCAGAATGATCACCTCAGCGGCCTTGTGGTCGCCGACAAAACAATATCCAGGGGACTGATCAGGAATAAGGGCCTGGAATTTCCTGAACTCTTCTCTCTTGAGCTGAGGGATGTCGGCGTTGTGCATGCCTCCGATCTATTCGTATCGGGCGCAGCGCATTGCGAACAGCTCGAAGCAAACGCGAGCGCATCGCGCGCCTCCGAGCGCTTGCCCGGTGTGGCCGTTCACTATGCGCTCGCAGACCCCGCAGGCAGGTTTACAGCTGGCTTGACGGAGATCCTCCGCCAGGACTCAACTTACATCCGTCAGATACTCACCATCACGGCCGGCGACAAACCGCTTCCTCTCGCGAGCGTAAACATGATCGACGTCCACGCCGAGGGCATCGCGGTATCAGGAAGCGTAAAGGGATCGCCGCTCACAACCGAAGGTTTTTATCTTGGCTTTGAATCGCCGCTTTCAGAAAGCAGCGTGGTGAACGACCGCGGCGTGAGCGAACTGCACAGCGATGTACCGTTGGGTGCGGGCAAGTCGGCGCAGTTCTCTTCTGTGATTGGAATCGCACCACGCGGGCAGATGCGGAGGGCGTTTCTCACATACCTTGAGCGAGAGCGTGCGCATCCCTACCGCACATTTTTGCACTACAACAGCTGGTTCGATATCGGCTTCTTTAATCCCTACACCCAGCCGGAAGCTTTGAATCGCATTCACGCAATTGGCGACGAGTTATATAAAAAGCGCGGCGTCACGCTGGACTCGTTTCTTTTCGATGACGGGTGGGATGATACCAACAGCCTCTGGAAGATTCGGCCGGACTTTATCGACGGCTTTGAACCGCTGGTGAAAGCCGCCGCCGAGTACGGCACTGCGCCGGGCGTTTGGCTGTCTCCATGGGGCGGCTATGGGCCGGCAAAACATGCGCGCCTGGCAACGGCAAAGCGTGACGGCTACGAGATTGTGGATGGAGGGCTTGCGCTGTCCGGGCCGCGCTACTATGCGCTGTTTCACGACGCCGTCACCGGCATGGTCAGCAAGTATGGCGTGAATCAGTTCAAGCTCGACGGCACAGGCAACGCGGATCAGGTGGTCAAGGGCAGCGCCTTCAGTTCCGATTTCGATGCTGCGATTCATTTGATCAGCGACCTGCGCCAGCAGAAGCCGGACCTCTATATCAACCTGACCACGGGCACATGGCCTTCGCCGTTCTGGCTGTTCTATGCGGACTCGATCTGGCGCGGTGGCGACGATACGGAGTTTGCGGGTGTGGGCACCGATCGGGAGCGATGGATCACCTATCGCGATGGCGACACGTATGACGAGATCGTAAAGCAGGGCCGGCTCTACCCGCTCAACTCGCTCATGCTCCATGGAATCGTATTTGCACAGAAAGCGCCGCACCTCTCTGCCGATCCTGGCGGAGACTTTGCCAATGAGGTACATTCGTACTTCGGTACGGGAACGCAGCTGCAGGAGATGTACGTCACGCCGTCGCTGCTGACCCAGGCGGACTGGGACGTGCTGGCCGAGGCAGCGAAATGGTCGCGAAGCAATGCAGCCACCCTTGCCGATACGCACTGGGTGGGCGGTGATCCGCGCTGGCTGGAAGTATATGGATGGGCCTCCTGGTCATCACGGAAGGCGATTCTTACATTGCGCAATCCCAGCGACAAACCACAGAAGATTGCGGTCGATATCGCGCATGCGTTTGAGCTACCGGCGGGTGCGGTGCAACGATACAAGGCGCACAGCCCGTGGGCGGCAGACGGTGCTCAACCGGCGATTGAGCTGGAGGCGGGAAGGCCATACACATTTGAGCTTGCACCGTTCCAGGTGCTCACGTTGGATGCGGAGCCGGAATGACAATCAACTCAACTGGTAACATGACAAGGCACAAACTCGGCGAGAAGACCATGCGGAACGACGTTAGCAAGACTCTGATTCTGGCTGCGGCGCTTTTGATTTTCGTGAACGGTGCAAGACTGAAGGCCCAGCCTTCCTCAGAACAAGCAGCGCATGTTCTGCGCGCCAACGGCGACCACTTTGAACTGGACGGCAAGCCATTTCAGATCATCTCCGGCGCCATTCATTACGCACGTGTCCCGCGTGCCTACTGGCGCGACCGATTGCGCAAAGCTCGCGCCATGGGGCTGAATACCGTGGAGACGTATGTCTTCTGGGACCTGCATGAGACTGCGCCGGGGCAGTTTGATTTTTCCGGGCAAAACGATATCGCCGAGTTCATTCGCGAGGCGCAGCAGGAAGAGCTTTTCGTCATGCTGCGGCCCGGGCCCTATGTGTGCGCGGAGTGGGATTTTGGAGGGCTGCCCGCATGGTTGCTGCACGAACCGGGGATGGTCGTTCGAAGCGCAAACCCGGCATTCATGGCAGCTGCAACTCGCTGGTTTCATCGGCTGGGCAAGGAGCTGGCGCCGTTGCAAAGCGCGAATGGCGGGCCAATTCTTGCAGTGCAGGTGGAGAACGAGTATGGCTCGTTCGGCTCGGACCACGCGTACATGGAACAGATCCATCACCTGCTGTTGGACTCCGGCTTTGATCGAGCGATGCTCTATACCGCGGATGGCGCAGACGAGTTGCCAAATGGTTCGCTGGCGGAGTTGCCGGCAGTGATCAACTTCGGAAGCGGGGACGCGAAGGAGGAGTTTGCCAAGCTGGCTAAGCTGCGACCGGGCGGGCCGCGCATGTGCGGCGAGTACTGGGATGGCTGGTTCGATCATTGGGGAGAAAAGCATCACACCACCAACGCGGCCGTGGAGGCGAAAGAGCTTGAGTGGATACTCAAGCAGGGCTTTTCCGTGAACCTGTACATGTTTCACGGAGGCACCAGCTTTGGCTGGATGAGCGGCGCCAATATCGACGGCAGGAAATACGATCCGGACGTGACCAGCTACGACTATGACGTGCCGGTAAGCGAGAGCGGAGAGCTGAGGCAGAAGTTTTTCCTGTTCCGCGATGTTATCCGCACAGCTACGGGCGTAACTCCTCCAGATCCTCCGGCGCCGATTGCTGCTCAGGCTCTTCCGGCGGTCCTATTGAAGCAGTCCGCGTCCATCTGGGATACCTTGCCGCAGCCGATCGAGTCGGCACAGATTCTTTCGATGGAAGACGTGGGGCAGAGCTACGGATACATTCTTTACCGCACGAATCTTGAACACGCAATGAGCGGCGAACTGCGCCTGGATGAAGTTCACGACTACGCGCAGGTTTATGTGGATGGGGTGCTGGCGGGTACGCTTGACCGTCGGCTCGGCCAATCTTCACTCCAAATCCATTTGGCCAGCGACAATGCCCGGTTGGATATCCTGGTGGAGGACACCGGGCGCGTCAATTTTGGACGGCAGTTTCCCCAAGAACGTGCCGGCATTACGCATTCGGTAACGCTGGACGGAGTGGTGCTGACTGGATGGCAAATCTATCCGCTGCCCATGGACCGCTTGGACTCGCTCGCATTCAAGTCCGGCCCCTGCACGGGACCGTGTTTCTACGAGGCAACATTACAAATTGATACTCCGGTAGACACTTTTGTCGATACACGCTCGATGGGCAAGGGCGAGGTCTTCATCAATGGCCGGGCGTTGGGCAGGTTCTGGCAAGTTGGTCCGCAGAGAACGCTCTACCTGCCTGCTCCGTGGCTCAAGCGCGGGGCCAACCAGATTGTTGTGTTCGATCTCGATGGCAAGCCGAATGCGACAGTTCCCTTGCTAGGCCGCGCGATTCTGGATGAGAATGGCAAGTAGGCGGCGAGACTGCGCGTTGCTGACTTCGCAGTTAGCCTTCGAAGGAAAGTTGCGATGCAAACAGTGGCTGCGTGGCCTCTGGTTCCGAGGCCAGCTCATACACCAGCCGCTCCAGCACCAGCCGCTTATCTGGCGGAGAGGATCGCAACTCAAGATCGGCGCGCGCCACGAGCCGGAGCGCGCGAGTGAGTTCGCGGCGGCTCTTGTAGCGGCGAGCCTGGCGGATCAAATCATCGGCCGCAAACGGCGGCATGCGAAAGCCCTGCCACAGTGCCTGCCAGATAGCGCGCGAATCGCGCACGTTCTTTTCGAGAATGACGAGCATCTGGCGGAATGTTCTGGCAAGCATATAGAGGTGGCCGATGGCCGAGTCTTCGCCGGCGTCGGAGCTATTGAGCAATCCATGCAGCAACGCGATCGCACGAACTCGATCATGTAGGCTTATGGCGTCCGTCAGCTCATAGAGCGACCGTTGCTTGGCGCCCAGCACCATGGTCTCGACGTCGCCGAGTGTGATGCGTCCGCGATCAAGCGTATAGAGCAGCAGCTTCTCGAGCTCCGAAGAGATCATCATCATGTCAGCGCCCAGCGCATCGGCAAGTTCGCGAGCAGCATCCGGTTCCATTCGGGCTCCGGCCTGCTGCGCGGTGGAAACAATCCACCGCATCGCGTCCTCTTCATTCACGCGTGCCAATTCAACGATCCCGCAGTGCTCCCCGAGAGTCTCCCTGAGCCGCTCGAAGCGATTCTTGTCGTCCATGTCCATGCGCCTGATGTCGGACGGGATGTGGACAAAGTCAGCAACAAAGATCAGCACGGCTTGAGGGTTTGGCGAGCGGAAGTAGCGATCGAGCGCGGCAAACTCGTCTTTCTTCGCGCCTCGCGAATAAAGCTGGCGCACGTTGCGGACGAAGATCACCTGGAACGGTGCCATCAGGGACGGGGTCTGTGCGCGGTCGAGGACTTCAAAAATGGAGGTGCCGTTCAAATCAAGATCGGAGAGGCAGAAGTCTCTCATCTCGTCGGGCACAAAGCCCTTGAGGACAGCGCCGCGGCAGCGGTCAACCAGGAAGACCTCGTCGCCGGCGAGCACGTATCCCGGCTTCAACTTGCCGGCGCCAGCAGCAGCGGCGTCTACTTCCGCAACGAAACGAGCCGTCGCTGCAAAGCCAGCGCCCCAGCGCCCGGCGGTCACAGGATTCCACTCCGCGAGCGAATGGATTGGCGCGAGGCCTGCCCCCGGACTGGGATGATGTTCTGCATTCGCTTACAGGATACCCTCCGATGCGCTCATGCACCAGCCCTGAGGAAAACGCGGGCGAAACTCCTGGATGTGCTGGCTGATTTCGGATTGGCGGCCTGAGGGCTCAGAAGCCTTCAAGCACGTCCGCTACCAGTGCGTGGGCAAAGTCGCGGCTGAGGCGTTGCAGCGCTGCAGGGTTTTCCTGGAGGAAGGTGGGCAAGTCGGTCGTGGACTGGAACTGCTGACGGAAGACGTAGTTCTTGTTCTCGTAGAGCACCATGCCATCTCGACCATTCAGCGTGACGGAAACCACCAGCGTGAGCAGAAAGCTCGATGATTCCTGGGTGGACGCGTTGTAGGTCAGTGGCGTCACAGTTTCCTTGAGGATGGTTCCGTGCAGCACAGCATCGGCGTCGGCCTCTGGATCCGGAGTTACACGAAAACGGGTGCGCTCCGCAAACTCGCGAATCACGGAATCTGTCATCACCGTTTCCGTGTGAAACGTCTCGGTTCGCGTGGCAAACACGGGCACCGAGAGGGTTCTCACGTCCGGCGGAAGGTGAGTTGCGGCGCCCACGGCATGGTACCCGCAGCCCGTTACAACGGCAAGCGACGCGAAAACCACAAGAGCCGTGAAGAAGCGAATCATGCTTCGCCTATTGTAGTGGCGTCAAGTGCGTTGTCTCAAACCGGTGGGTTCCAGACACTTGCGAAATATCTAAGCATTCAGGCTGGCAATGTGCGCGGGGATCTGACTGAGGCGCTCGACCATTTGTTGCTTCCGCAAATAGAAGGACTGATCTGAACTCAGGAACTGCCTCCCCTTCGCGGCCTGGATTAACGATTCTGCCGCGCGTGCCGTCCAGATGCGTCGGTCACGGCTCCGCAGCCCGCTGAACACTCCGGACTTGTAGAGTTTAAGCGGCACTGAGTTGAATGCTCTGCGGCTGAAGAGCATCCAGCTTCCCCACCACGGCTTGGCGCGAATGCGTCGCTTGGCTTCGAAATCGGCCAGAACCGCATCTACGGTAGGATCGTCGAGAAAGAAGCTCCCACCGTACAGGAAATTTGTCTTGTTTCGCCACACTTCAAGGCTCGTGCTCGGCGCCAGTTGAATCGGGTGATACTCGAGGTCCATGCTCAGGGTCCAGTCGAGCCACTTGAAGGTGTTGATGGTTGGCGAAGTTACCAACGGAATCCATGGAACGCGGAGGGTATCGGCCACGATGGCCGCATGCATTGCGTCGGCCAGAACGAGCTCAGCGGTGCGAAGGCGTTGGACAATCCCCCTGCTTTCGAGGCGCGGATCAAGAAACTCGAAGCCTGCAGCTTCGCAGGCCTCCTGCCAGTTACCTGCGGGGAGGCTTTGATAGTGTGGCATGAAAACAATCCCCTTGCGCTCGGACTCAGGCGATGGCGCACACTCTGGCAATGCGCTCAGCAGGATGGCTCCGTCCGTCACAGCGTAAGAACTGTCAATGCCCAGGATCTTCGCTGTCAGAGGCCCGCGAACTCCGAGGATACGAAACGATTTCCCGCCAAGGTCAGTTAGCGGAAGCCCGTAGCCAACACCGCTTCCAGCCACGATCCACTTACGCCCCGGAGGTATCAACTCCTGGTTCAGAATCGTCCCGATGCCACAGAGCCAGACACCGTCTGCAGGGTCCCACATCCCGGGCAGCAATTCGCTCCACATCCAGGCATTCAGATCGTCTCCAAAATTAGTGAGCGCGTGCTCGCGGAAGTAGAGTAATTGCACGGTGCGGATTTCCCTTCGAAGATATCGGAGTAACTTTCATGATACTTTGTGAACGTTCAGCGCCGTTGTTGTTGATCTCAAGATCGGCCCCGGGGGCTTACTGCCACTCAAGGTTTTGGTATGGTAATGTGTTTAATATGGCAAGCGGTCACAATAGGCTGTACAGAGCGTTCCGGCGCCTGACCAACATCAACTCTCTATCTGAAATCTTGAAATTCGATAATCGCTGGCAGTTGCTTATCGATGAGTTGATAGCCGGGAGGACGTTAAGGATCTATCGAATGAAAGGCGTGGATGCAATCGCTGACCATCGGACCGGCGATCATCTCGGAGGACTTCGCGGCGTTCTGGCGTCAAGCGAGTACCGCGCGTTGCTTGCAGAAATCCCGCTGGACACGGTGAAAAACGTTGTGGATCTCGGCGCACACATAGGTTCCTTTACCTTGCTCCTGAAGGTGCTTGGAGCCCCTCTCGAACGCGTCGTCTGCGTGGAGCCCAGCCCCAGGTCGCGTGTAAAGCTCCAGTTCAATTTGCAACACAATCAGGTGCCCGCGGATATTTTCGCCGGCGCAATGTCGAACAACCCTGGAGTGGCTAAACTGTACGTCGGGAAGCTGAGCACCGGGAACAGCCTGTTGCCAGGTACGGAGAATCTTGACGACGGTTCGATCGAAGTTGAGACGATTACTCTTGATCTGCTTGTGGATCGCTATTTTCCACGGACGAACATAGACATTTGCAAGATGGATATTGAAGGTGTTGAATTCGAAATCCTGCTTGGCGAACATGCCAAATCACTTTCAGGCTGCAGGTATTTGATTTGCGAAATACACCCGGACTCGCAGCATACGCAATCCGACTTGGTTGAGGCCTTACGGAAAAAGGGATTTGTCCTCATACCTGACAGGCGGAACGCTCATAGCGAAACGGTTTTGTTTCGTAACGAAAACAGTCCATCGGCTGCGTCAAGCATGTCGACCGTGCAGCAAGCTGTAAGAATCTAACGCCTCCCAGAAACGCGGCCTCGCGTGTTTACCCTGCGCCCTGGCTTTCACTCGTCAAGTTCACTACCTCAGGGACAAGCCTCCGACATGCGCAAGAAGCGAATTCTGTTCATCGACGTTTCTGCCGAATTTGGCGGAGGCGAAGTCTATCTGGATCACCTGGTCAAACTCCTTCAGGATCATGCGGAGCTCTTCGCGCTTTGCTCGCTGCCTGCCGTGAGCAACCGGCTGAGACAACACAAGATCCGGATTCTTCATTTCCCTTTGATGGATGGCATATTGAAGGGACCGCGATTCCTTCTCGCAGCGCTGGTCCTTCCGGCAATTCTCTTCTGGCATCGCATCGAGACAATTCATATTAATGGCTCTGCTGAGTCGCTTCTGCTCCCCGTGGCCAGGCTCTGCGGACGCCGCGCTATCAGCACCCGGCACCTCACGTTTGACCTGGAGGTGAAGCACTGGTGGCAAGCGCCTGGACGCTCCGCCGGCAGGTTCCTCTATCGCGCTTGCGGCAAGTTCGCCAACACAATTGTCTGCGTATCTGAGCTCGTTGGGCACGATGTACGGCAGATCGCAAATCCGTCAAGGGTAGTTGTGATTCCAAACTGGTTGCCCAGGCTTCCGGATGAGGCCGCTGCATTGACCAGCGAAACTCAGCTGCAGGTTCTCTGCGTAAGCCGACTCATTGAATACAAGGGCGTTCAACTTGTCATCGAGGCAATTCGTAACATGTCTGACGTTCACCTGACGATTGTTGGCGACGGCGCCTATCGCCCAATCCTTGAGGAACTCGCCAGGGGCGCCAACGTCACTTTCAAGGGTTTTCAGCCTGACTCAGAACCGTTCTATCGGCTTGCAGATATATTTGTCCACCCCACGCTGGGCCCGGAGGGCTCGTCTCTCGTTACCTTAGAGGCCATGTCCCACGGCCTTCCATGCCTGATAAGCGATATTCAAGTAAATCGAGAGATCTGCGCCAATGGCGCGGCAGCCTTGATGTTCAGCCGCGGAAGCGTGGATGAGCTCCGAGCGAAGCTGCGTGCGCTCATCGACGACAAGAGCCTGCGCGAGAAATATGCCTTTGCCGGACGGTCTCATGTAATAAAGACGTACAGCGCACCTGCGGTGTTGGAGCCTTACCTGCGCATCTTCGACCTCCACTCATAGCGCACGCGAGACGTCGGGCGGTAACTGCATTCAAGCCTTTGAGGTCTTCGATTACTCTGCGGCCATCCTGGCTTTTCTTCTCGCAAGCGCATAGACAAGGGACCAGTTCGCAACAGCGAGCAGACCATCGGTCGCGATGCTGGACCAGGCTGCACCTCGCCAGGAGTAATGTGGAATCAAGTACAGGTTGACGCTGAAATTAAATATTCCGGCGCCCAACTGAGACAGAAGACGCACGTCGGCCCGTCCAGCACCGCTCAGAGCGTCTCCGGCACTGCAATGGAAACTGCGGATCAAAGGCAGGAGACATAGCCATCGAAGTGCATACACGGTCTCGGCAAAGCTGGCCCCGAGGAAATGCGGAACGATCGGAGCGAAAACAAACAGCGCTAACGAAGCGATCAATCCGACAAGGGACGTGCGCCGGATGATTCGCTGCGCGAACTGTTTGGTAGCCGCGATTCCACCCACACCGTGCTTGAAGAATCGTGGATGAGTTGCTGCTTGCACCGCATTCACGGGCATGCTGGCAATATCGACGAAGCGGTAGGCCATGCTATAAACGCCGTTTGCCGCGTTCATGCCATAGTGGCCGAGCATGGTCTTATCCACGTCGTTGTAGATACTCTGTGTGGAATAAGAAAAGGCGTAGAGTGAACCTTCTCGAGCGCGGGCGGCGACCAAACGCGGCGACAGTAACGGCTTTCCGAAGTGGGCGGTGACCAGCGAGACCGCGACCACAGCCGCGAGAGTCGAGACCAGAAGGGTCGCAATCGCCCAGGTCGTCGCACTCGTGGTGTGCAGGAAATGCACAAGGAGTGCGACCGCAATAAACCGCATGACATTTGTCAACAAGTTCAGAGTTGCCGTCAATCGCAATTGCTCGAAGGCCTGGAAAACCGTTGCACTGCAAAGCGCAAGCTGGCGGCAGAGACACTCGCTGATGGCCACGGCCAGAATCAGGCCCAGGGAATAAGAGTGAGAGAGATGTGGCCCAATGAGCGATAGAGCAATCACAAACACAAAGCTCAACGCGAAAGTAGCGAGCAGGATGTTTCCCCAGTAAAGCCGGAATCGGGAGTGGTCCGGACAGACGTAGCGGAGAAATATTGCCGGTGAACCCAAATTACTGTACGGCGCCACGAGGGAAACGAAGGAAAAGGCGCCGGCATAGATGCCGAACTGAACGCTCCCCAGCAAATGGGCTAAGAGGATGAAAGTCCCGGCCTGGGATGCGTATCCCAATCCCTGCCCCAACAGTACCCATTGCGCATTCCGCACCATCGAATTGGTGCGGAGGTGGGTTAGTTCCCGTAGCAATCTGGAACGGATCGACCCACTCTTTTCTGCAGGCTTCGAGTCGTCTGATTGAGGCGGTGATGGATCGCGGGGAGCACTCATAGAGAGTCGATGATCTCTCGATAGCCCAGGCGAATCGTCGACCAAGTGAAGTTCTTCAGAAAGGATGCTCGCGCTTCACTTGCGAGCTTCTGTTGCAGCACAGGGTCACTAAGAATGCTTTGAAAAGCATCCGCCAATTCGATTTCTGAACCAGAGTTGACGAGGATTCCACCCCCGTCCTTGAATGCCTCCGGCATGCCTCCCCGTCTTGAAGCAACGACCGGCAGACCACTGGCCATCGCCTCGATAATCGCGGCTGGAAACGGATCGTCCCATACTGAAGGCGCTGTATAGACATAAGCATCGCGAAATGTCTGCACTACATCCGCTGCCGGCAGATAGCCCGTAAACTCAACGTTCGCAGGCGCATTACTCTGGATCCCACGCACATACTTATTGGGCTTGGAGCCGCCGAACTTCGTGGCTCCAACAATCAGGCAACGCGCCGCTACACCCCTCTGCTCCAGCAGGCGCATGGCACCGATGAGCACGTGCACTCCCTTTTCCTTCACCAGACGCCCGGCGAACAGCACCGTCTTGGGTCGATCGCTCGCGGCATCGGGCGTGGCCTCCCGCGGCGAAAACCTTTTTGCGTCTGCGCCATTCAACAAAACCCGATAGGCTTTCAGTGCCGGAAAGTTTCGTTCAGTTTCTAACTTCAAAAAGTTGCTGCAGCATACGATTTTGTTCTTCGCCAGCTCTCGTATCACTTTTCCGGATGTATAGGGCGGAATCGAGTTGTGCATATGAAGAACCAGCGCCGCGCCCCGTTCCTTCGCAAATCCTGACAGTGCAGCCGCGTGCTTGCGATCGTTCTGGACCCATATCACGTCCCCCGACTTCACGGCCTGAAGGCCTGGGATAATGGCGTTGCGAAGGTAGGTCAGCGACTGACGATACACCTGGCGGAGATAGCGATTCTTGCCATAGCGTTCCAGCGAGGGTGTAACCAGAACTCGATCGGAAGGAAATCCCCAGGTTTGGTCGGCTGACGGAGCAACAATCTTTGCAGTTGGATCGTCGCGCAATACGTTCGCGCACCAGCGGGAAAGCCCCCCGCCGTAGTGTTCGGAAAAGGGCTCTTCGTCGGGGAGGATATGGTAGACGATCCGACTCATGCAGCCTTCGAGGCCTCATATCGCTCTATGATCGCTTTTCGAGCCTCGAATCTCAGTCCCATACATGCCAGCAAGTAAAACATCCAGGTCAAACTGGGGGCACCGAGAAGAGTGGACTCGTCTATGTTTACGATGGCCGTCATGAATAGAATTGCGAGATAGAACCCGAGATAGGTTGCTCGAGTGTGCGAGAGCACGATGGTGGCATCGCGCAAGGCACGCAGGAACGTCCACACGACCAGGGCAAGACCAATTCCGCCCACCTCCAGCCAGGTCTCCAGATAGCCGCTATGCGCGGCCCCTGGGTTCCATTGCACTCTAAGGGCGATATTCGAGGATTCCCCATGCAGGCCGGTCCAGAAGCCGTGATAGCCATAGCCGATGATGGGATGCTTCCAAATGGAAAGCATCACGGCTCCCCAGATCTGAGTTCGTCCGGAGAGCGTGGCATTCTTGCCCAGGAGAAAAAGGATCTGAGTGTAATTCTGATAAAGGCCGAAACTCAGGAAACCAATGACCATTGCAAAAAACAGTGACAGTGCGGCAGCATCCCGCGTCTGAAATTTGTTGAGCGTGAGATAGAGCGCGGCAAAGCCCAGGAGCAGGATGGTCAGAATCCAGCCCGTTCTCGACTGGGTGAGGAAAATTTCAATCAATCCAAGAATAACGTAGAACCACCGGCGAACCGCCGCGGTGTTCCCTTGCAGCTTACAGAACAATGCGGGAGCGATGAGAAAGACCGTCGTATAGGCACATGCATTTTTGTGAATGCAGATTCCCTGCAATGCGGGCACTCCGCCGAGAATGCCGTGAGAGGTTCCGTAGCGCGGAAGAAAAATTGCGGTCAGCGCATTCAGAACCATGAACACAAAGCCACAGAACACAAAGAAGCGCATCAACCGTTCCGGTTCAAACGCGCGCGCTAAATAGAATGTGAACAGCGTCAAGATCAACAGATTTAGACCGTAGTAAATGGTGTTCTGCGGACTCTGGGACCAGATAATTGTGATGATCGGCCAGACAGTCAGCATGACTAACAGGCGCTCTTCCACGCAGGTTGCCATTACCTTCTGAATGTTCTGAAAGATGTAATAGAACATGATCGGAAAGAAGAGCAGCGCGATGCCAAGGCGCACGATGCGGTCGGTATTACTGCGGGTAACCAGGAGTGTGTTTTGAAAGGTGCCCGACTGCGTACGAGCCAGGCCAGGATCGAATGTAAACAGGCCCTGGACTGCAAAAAAGATCATCGGCAAAAGGAGAGCCCAGGTCCCTACGAGCATCCACATCGGCGCAGAAGAAGCTTGCCTGAGGCCCGGCCTTACGCCTTGTAATGTCGTTGCCATTTCCATGATGATATCACCCTCTTGTTCCAGCCCAGCTGCTTCCGGCACGTTTGGCCAGCGTCTTGATTAGACCTCTCGGAGCCCAACGCTTGAGAGCCGGAAACAGGAACGCGGTGCGGAAGAAAAACCAAAGGATGGTTGGAGTTATTACTCCGTACCTCCAGCAGTCGGCCAGTAGTGAGAAGTAAGTCCGGATGCCGCAATTCCATTCGACAACGGCACGGAGGCAAGTCGTAACCAGAATGTAGGAGCGCGCTCTTGGAGTGAAGAGATCTCTGCTATCTACGACCCAATCGCGAGACTCCTTCCATCCCAATTTGCGTTTGGCGCTCAGCCTCGGGCGGTCCTCGGCGGTGTGAAAGATTGCCAAGGGCTCGTGAACAAATGCCAGTTGGTTGCCGGTGTCGTGAATCGCATGCAGCAGCCAGTCGGGGTCTTCGTTGATGCGCATATCGGGTGTGAAGGGGTGTTCGAGCATGAATGCGCGCCGTGCCAGCCATGTCGACGTCTGAAGAAATGTCACGCGCGATCCGAGCAGCGGGTATTCACAGAAAAGGTATTCGCTGATTGGCTGTCCGGGACGAGGGAAGCGCTGCGGCTGAATCATCTCCCGCACGCCGTGCCGATCATAATAGAGCGTCAATACGAGGACATCGTCCCGCTTCAGCGTTGCAGCCAGCGCCAGCTGCTTTTCGAGTTTTGTGGGAAGCCATTCGTCGTCGTCATCGAGCATCGCGATCCACTCGCCGCGAGACTCACGAACGCCGATATTCCTGGCGTTCGATATGCCTACGTTTGTTGCATTCTGAACCACCCGCAGGCGCGGATCATCGACGGTGGCCAGCGACTCCCGAGTAGCGTCATCCGGGCCGTCGATCACCACCAGGATCTCGATATCCCGATGGGTTTGCGCACGAATGCTATCCAGAGCTCGCAGCACAAGGCTGGGCCGATTCAGAGTGCAAACAACAACTGAGACGGTTGGCATAATCTCCATTTAGCGCTAAGGGAAGATCGAGGAGGCGGCTGGGAATGCCAAAGCCCGAGATTCCGGGAACACCTTAGGATCGGGTCGCCGCGCGAGCGATTCGCTACCCGGGATGATCGGACAAGCTAAAGTCGGGCCACCCGCTCACACCCCACTGGCGGCGGAATAGCGGAACAGAAAATCTTCTTTGGTGTCGAGCCTCTCGCAGCTGTAGCCCAGTTCGGTCAGAAGGCTCATCACCATGCCGCGATTTGGAGTTTCCCACAGTTCACAGTAAATGACGGGGTGATCGCGCTTGAGAAGCTGAATCGCACCGCGGAGGACCTGCCCCTCGAAGTTTTCGACATCCAACTTGATACCATCGACCTTCGGCAATTCGAATGAGTCTATCTTTTTGAGCGGCACCGTAAACCGCGTGCCTCCTTTAGTCAAGTGGGAGAATAGTGGGTCGAATTCGTCCTTCAACGCGTAGGTCTGACCCGGTGCCGGCATGTTATCGATGATGGGGAGGACCATCTCAATCGTCCCCACTGAATCGCCCAGCGCAACCTGGTGAAAATCGGCTTCCTTAACACGAAGTGTCCGACAAAGACGCTTCGCCGCCGCCAGATTGGTCGGAATGGGCTCGAATGCAATGACACTCAAGTCAGGGCGCTTGCGCAGAGCAAATGCCGTCGTAATCCCGATGTTGGCGCCAATATCCAGCAAAACGCCACCGTTCGGTATGAGCCCCAGGAAGTCCTCATATGACTTTTCGTAGCCTCGAGCAACGTTCCACAACCCCTTGACCAAATTAAAATTCCGCATGCCGAGAGCACGGTAGGTGACCTGTTTAAGGAAGTGAGGAATCATAGCTCCAGTTTATATCAAGCACTATCGATTTCGTACTTCGCCAGGGAAGAGACAGCGGTTGGCTTGACCATCCCCGACGTTTGATGCCAATGGGCTGTGCAGTGCACGATTATTGCATTGCCGCGCGATTAGTTTGACTGAGTTGACTTGTTGAATGCTTCCTGCAGTGCGGGCTCGAAGACCGGACGGAACAATGGCAGTGCAGCCTGGGCAATATGGTTATCGTCTGCAAAAAGCGATGCACCATCACGAAAATACTCACATCTTCCAAGGCCGCATTGGACTTGGTCCGCTCGAATGAAAATGATGTCCTTCCGCGTCGCGAAATGCGAGATTGCCTCGCCTTCCAGAGCCAGGAATGTGCTTTCAGGCGCGAAGAGCGGAACGTCAGTCTTGTGGTGAAATGCCAGTTGCCGGGCAACTACTGAAGCTTCATCCCTGCCCGGATAAGACAGGGGTCCAACCAGCACCACGGTCTTTCCTTGATGCTCCAACCCTTCTATCAGGCGGTCGATACTGGCAAGAAAGTACTCCGACTCTTTTTCCTTTGGGACCAGACCCGTGTTTGTGTACAACTGATCTCCCAATCCCCAAGTCATGGAAACGACCACGATACGGATATTCGGGACAGCCTCAACTGCGCCCAGATTTTTGGCTGCGAGTGCCATACAAGTCTCTGACAGATTGAAGTCAGGTAATGGCAGGCAGCCCGCGAGAGGAACAAGAATGCCGCCTCTGTGATTGGCGCGCAGAATATCGGATACGAGCGGAGCGTACATTTGAGCGTGCGAATTACCAAGCAGCGCTACGGTCGCATCCTTCGGATCGCGGCTGGGCAGCGACATCAGGCATCCGTGGAGTGCGCCAAAGGAGATATATTCGTTGAGTCCGCAACGGTATTCGGTCCCAACCGCAGAGTTGATACGCGCAACATCTGCGTTGAACCGGGATGGAAGCCCGCGATACATAAGCATCGCCCCGGAAGCTGCTGCGACAATGACACAACCGCTCGCCACCCAAACAAGCACTGTGCCAATGGGCATGGTGCGATCGCGAAAAGGGCGCTCAACAAAGCGCCAGGAAAGAGTGGCCATCGCGAACATTGAAATCACGGCGACCGTTGCCTGTAGCGGAGACAGCGTTGTCACCACAAGGTAATACCTGCTGAACACCAGGATCGGCCAATGCCATAGGTACAGCGAGTAAGAGATTAGCCCGATCCAGACCATTGCGGAGAAAGAGAAACAACTTGTTAGCCAGCTTCCGCCCACTCGTCCCAGGTGAATTACCAGCGTTGCTCCGAGCACGGTCGAGAGAGCCACGGGCATCAGCCCCCCGGGGACGCGATAGTTAAAGAACAGACCCAGAATGAGAAGCACCGCGGCCAGAGCCGCAAGAGCATGGCGCAGCCAGTGTGCCAGCGGTTTGGCAGGAGGGGTGAGGGCTAGAAGTGAGCCGGCGCCAAGCTCCCAGGCACGCATGGGAAGGAAGAAAAATGCGGGGGTCGACTCGCCCATTCTGATTGAGAGGATGTTTGTAAGCAATGACAGCAGGATAAGGGCCCAGGTCACCGGCACCAGGGCACTGCGACGCCAACGAATGCAGAGCACGACAAGAAGAGGGAAGATGATATAAAACTGTTCCTCCACTCCTAACGACCATACGTGCAGGAGTGGCTTTTCGTCGGCAATCTGAGCGAAGTAGTTCGTGTCTCTCCAGAAATACATGTTCGCAACGAAGGTCAGCGTTGCGAAGACGCTCTTTGCGTAACCCAGCAGATCAATCGGCAGCAGGAGCGCGAAGGCGCAGGCGGAGACCACAATGAGCAAACCAAGCAGTGCCGGCATAATCCGCCGCACGCGACGCTCATAAAAGCGCGCAATTGAAAAATTCCCTTTCAGGCATTCGCGCCAGATAATATTCGTGATCAGATAACCAGATAGAACGAAGAAGATATCTACGCCAAGGTATCCGCCCGGCAGGAGTTTGCCCGATATGTGATAAAACACCACGGCCAAAACTGCCAGTGCGCGAAGGCCGTCCAGGTCTGAGCGGTACTTTGTCTCATGGCTATCGGCGCTTCCTCTTCCGTCTAACATGGTATCTCCAGTCATTAGTGTCCGGTTAGATGTCGAACAGATTCAGTTGGTTAGCGAGGTCGGGTTGGTCGGTTCTGTTGAGATAGGGCTGAAGGGTGCATGAAACCTCGGTTTTCTCGAAGATCGACACCGACAGA
>Ga0302319_10002361_pt1 | contig 40947 bp, 44 predicted proteins | sample Bog_T0_2_FD_203319 | JGI IMG/M metagenome (GOLD analysis project Ga0302319, IMG submission 203319) | Peat permafrost microbial communities from Stordalen Mire near Abisko, Sweden - Bog_T0_2 | ecosystem: Environmental > Terrestrial > Soil > Wetlands > Peat | place: Sweden: Abisko, Stordalen Mire... | reverse complement strand
AATCTTGATAGTTGGAAAAAATGGCGCCGGAAAGTCTTCATTGCTGCGATGTCTCGCCGGAACGCAGCGTGCGCAAACCGGCCTTGTCAAATTTGGCGCGAACGTCACTGTTGGCTACTTCGCCCAGGAGCACGAACAGCTTGACTTCTCTCGATCAGTCCTTGATCACCTGGAGAATGCGACAGTCGAGACTGAGGTACAACGTCGCTCACTCCTCGGTGCATTCGGTCTTAAGGGCTCCGCTGCTCACCAAACACCGGGAACGCTGTCGGGTGGCGAACGCGCCAAGTTGGCCCTGGCGATACTTGCCGCGTCTGATGCGAATCTCTTGTTGCTGGATGAGCCGACGAACAACCTCGACCCCGCAAGCGTTGAGGCGTTGGGCGTCATGATGCATCAATGGAAGGGGACACTCGTCGCAGTAAGTCACGAGCGTGAATTCGTTGAGAAGTTGCAGCCAACGCACGCGGTGCTTTTGCCCGAGGAGTATTTCGACCTTTGGCGTGATGACTATATGGACTTGATCGAGAAGCGCTAGCGACTTTCGCCAGCGAATTCGGTCATGCACCGCGTTCTTGAAACGCACGAGTGAACGTTTGCATTACGCTCAGCGCGACTTCGAGATCATCTCGCGAAATATTCTTGGCGATCTCGCGATTCATGGAACGGATTGTCGCGACAATGGCTTCTGCGTAGGCGGCTCCGCTCGCGGTGAGTTCAACGTTGAACCGACGAGCGTCCGTCGCGTCGCGAGCGACTCGGGCGTAGCCACGCTGCACGAGACCTTCAACGAGTTTGCGGGCACCCTGACGAGTCATCTCGAGGTCGCTACCCATTTCTCCTAGTGAAGACGACGCGCGCCGTAGTCGACGAAGCAAAAAGGCGTCGCTGCGACGATAATCGTTAAATCCCTGGCGAGCGAGTCGGGCGCGCGTTTCTCGAATCCACGCTTGTCGTGCGAGAGCAACCCAATCGCTGAGGTAGTGATGGTCACTTGGTTCAGCGGACACGTTGCGACAATACCATTTATGCAACTACGTTGCATAAATGGTATTGTCGCGTCACGACGTTGACTCAAGGGGGAACTATGTCGAAGCGCGCAGTGGAGTTTGGTTCGTTGATGACGGCGGTGGCGTTGGTCTGTGGGGCCATCGTGACAGGGCCGCTTTTTGGTCTCGGGGCCGGGGCGACGTCGACGAGTACGCCACATTCTGGATGCGGCGTGAGTGTCGCTCGAACCACGACCTTGTCGCTGAACGTCGACGGGTTTCAGCGGACGGTCATCGTGCACACCCCCAACCCACAGGAGTCGACGCCGACGCCGCTCGTCTTGAATTTGCACGGTAGCGCCAGCACCGCGCTGGAGCAAGAGGAGTTCACCGACATGAACGCCAGCGCCAACCAAGACGATTTCGTCGTTGCGTATCCGCAGGCACTTATTCCCGACGGCACTGGATTCGACTGGAACATTCCGAACACGTCCCTCATCGGGGGACGTCCGGTGCCTGCGAACGCGGCGAATGACGTGAAGTTCCTTACGAAGCTCGTTGGGATCCTTGAAGGGAAATACTGTATCGACCCCCATCGTGTGTACGCCACCGGCTTCTCCGGTGGATCACGTGAGGTGAGTGAGCTGGCCTGCGTTGATTCAACTCTGTTTGCCGCTATCGCACCCGTGAGCGGTCTTCGCCGGCCGACACCGTGCCCCACACGGCGATCGGTTCCAGTCATTTCGTTCCACGGATCGAGTGACCCTGTAGATCCGTTTCTTGGAGATGGCCAAAAGTATTGGACCTATTCCGTCCCGACGGCCGCAAGATACTGGTCGGCGCAAGATCACTGTACGACGAAGACAACGTCGCATTTGAAGAACGACGTAATACTCAGCACCTACGCGAATTGCACGGGAGGAGCCAAAGTTGAGTTATACGAGATCATCGGCGAAGGTCACGAATGGCCAGGTGGACCTACGTTGCCCTCGGGATTGACCTCAATTCTTGGGCCCCAATCATCGGCGATCAACGCGAACTCGACGATGTGGTCATTCTTTTCGAGATACCACTTGTAGGCGGAACTCCACGATCTCCGCAGACTCGGTGTGGATTCGGGATCGTGGAACGATCAATACTTACGGCGTGGGCGGTTTGGGCGTACGCTTTCGAGCTCGCTCCGGTGATGTCAAGGATTCTGCACTTCGTCGCCGATCCTGGTGGGAGCGTTCCGATTGAAGAATCTTCCAGCTCTCGTAGCGTTGTGACGAGAGTTCGCCGTTATCAATCGCTTGCTGGACCGCACACCCGAGGTCGCCAAGGTGTGAGCAGTCACGAAATCGACATTGTGCACCGAGTGCCTCGATATCAGCGAACGCCTCTTCGACGCCGTCTTGTCCAACCAATAGGTCGACCAGACGAATCCCTGGAATATCTAGCAATACTCCGCCACTGGCGAGTCGATAGAGACGTCGAGTGCTTGTTGCGTGCCGTCCTTCGCCACCGCGTGAGACTCGAAGTGTCAACTCGTCACGGCCCTCGAGCGCGTTCAGGAGAGAAGTCTTGCCGGCTCCCGATGGTCCGAGCATCACTGCAGTGACGCCTTCGCTCAGCTGTGCTCGCAGTGGTTCGATGCCGACACCGCTTCGCGAACTGGTCGTGAGGACCTCGATGCCCGGCACCACTACGTGCGCTACGACGGAGAGCTCTTGAGCATTATCTGCCTCGTCGGATTTCGTGAGGATGATGACGGGACGAGCACCACTGTCAAATGCCATCACGGCGATTCGCTCAAGCATCCTGATGTTGAGCCCACGGTCGATCGGCACCACCAAAAGAACGAGATCAAGGTTGGAGGCAAGAATCTGGACGTCTTTTCCATTGGGGTCAGGTCGTCGCAAGGTACTGCGCCGAGGAAGTACGCGAGTGACGTGATCATCTTTCAGTACAACCCAATCGCCAGTGACGATTCGTAGATTTATTTCGCTAGGAAATGTGCAAAGCAATTGGACTTCTCTACCGGCACCGTCACACGCAATGACCTCGACTCGTGCGCCATGCACGATGGTCACTCTTCCGAGTTCGTAGTCGGCATCGACATTGAAGGAGACGTCTCTAGTGAGACCCAGTGAACGATAGACATCATCGCAGCGGGCGAGCCGTGATGGATCGAAGTTCGCAGTGCGATCAGTCATCTACTGACGTTATCCCTCGTGGCATCTTTTCGACGCGGAGCGCTCAGTGAAGCAAGGGAGATCAAGTTGGCTCCCTTGAGAAAAGCACTAAAGGTCGAGAACCGCTCGACGGTTGAGAGCGAACGTTGGTTGGCTGGTGCTGATGCCGGCACCTACGAGATGTGTCGACACGTTGGTCACGCCGAGTTGAGCAAGTTGTCGCTCAAGATATGCTCCCGCTGCTCGCGCTCTCTTGACACTGAGTTGGCGATTGTACGTTTGTGATCCGCGTCTATCGGTGCTCGCGGTGATTTCTACGACGCGAGCACCGTCACTCTTAATTGTGGCGGCGAAGTTTCTCAGTGACGTCATCGCTGCGGGCGAAAGTACAAATGAATTGAACGCAAAGTACACGACGTCGCGAGCCCGCGCAGCCGGACTTGCCACGGGCTTGCTGATCGGCTTTGAAAGCGGTATCCATACGGCAGTGAAAATCAGCGCAACGTTTCCTGCTTGGTAGGTCGCACCAGGCTGGAAGACTGAGACACCATCGCTCCAACCGGCGAAACTCCAGCCCGTCTTGTTCAGTGCGGAGCCCGAAGGAAGGACGAAAGAGGAACCGGACGGCTCGCTCAGACTCGACGGGGGCGTTCCGGTCCCCCCTCCGTCGGAGAACGTGATCGGCACATAGGTGACGGTAGGCGTCGGCGGCACCGGTGCGGTGAAGTCGACGATTGAAAGCGGTTCCGAACCCCCTGGATTCGAGTCGTTGCCGGCGAGGACGCATATCGTGGGGCTCGCGCAGTAAACACTAGAGAGATTACCCCCACTCCCGAATGGAGTTGCTCCGAGTGAGATCTCTGAAGCGTCAGTCTCGCTCAACGACGCTGGATCACCTTCGAATACCAGTGGCTGCTCATTGCCATCGCCACCGTCTGCCACGCAGTAGGTCGTGCTCGTACAGTACAAGCCATTAAGCGTGGAGCCCAAGGTGCCGTACGTTGCGTCCAGCGTTGCCTCGTACGCGTTCGTCAAGTCCCAAGTCGAAGGATCACCATCGATGACTAAGGGCTGGCTGTTACTATCTTCGCCCACTGACACACAAAACGTTGAAGAGGGACAATTCACTGAATTCAATAATCCACCTGAACCGAAACTGGCACCGAGGGTAATCTCACTTGCGTTCGTCGAGTCCCAAGTCGAAGGATCACCATCGATGACTAAGGGCTGGCTGTTACTATCTTCGCCCACTGCCACACAAAACGTTGGAGAGGGACAATTCACTGAATTCAATAATCCACCTGAACCGAAACTGGCACCGAGGGTTAGCTCCGTGGCGTCACTCGAGGTCCACGACGTAGGGTCTCCAAACAGCGCGAGAGGCTCGTCGTTTCTGTCGCTGCCTACCGCCACACAGAAATTCATCGTCGCGCACGTAATCGCGCTGAGCGAACCACCTGAACCGAAACTGGCACCGAGGGTTAGCTCCGTGGCGTCACTCGAGGTCCACGACGTAGGGTCCCCGAGCAGTACGAAGGGTTGACCATTTGAGTCACCACCCACGGCAACACAAGAGACGGCGCTGAGACAGCTCACCCCGTTGGAACTGCCGCCAAGGCTCGACGACGTGATTGGATCCTCGTTCGCGTCCGACGCAATCCAGTTCGTGGGGTCGCCAGACACCGTGAATGGTGCGCCGTTTCCGTCATTGCCAACAGCGACGCACGACGATGTACTAATGCACGAAAGCGCGTGGATATAGCCAATTGATTCGTAGGGAACGCCAGGCAGCGAGATCTCTGTTGGTGTCCATGTGCGGGGAGTTCCGAAAACGGGATCAGCGACAACGATTGTGCCACCCACGACGAGGGTGGCCAACAGAAATGTCCCAAGGAGGCCGGACCTGGTTCCGCGAAGAAACATCATCTTTGTATAGTTCCCAATTCGTTGGCCTGCAATGAGGGCCATTGGCATTTCTTCGCCGATAGGGCGACGCTGGATTGGTTGGCGCGCGCTCGGCAAAAGAAAAGTGCCATTCTGTCCAGATCAAGCCTGGGATGGGTGTGGTCTCCTCCGGTTTCCAACGGGAAGATCCGAACGGCGATGGGCATGGCAACGACGGCTCCGGAGAGGGTACAGATGGTGGGCGAGGGGGGACTTGAACCCCCACATCCTTTCGAATACAGGCACCTGAAGCCTGCGCGTCTGCCAATTTCGCCACTCGCCCTAAGACCTCGCAACAATAGTTCAAGCACTGAACCTCAATATCTGCAATCGAAACGTCACACTTGTCGCCGGTACAGTTGTTCTTGTCATGGTTCTAAAGAGTGTTGAAAATCGCCTTGAGCGCCTCTTCGAGAAGACGTTTTCGCGACCCTTCAAGAACGCATTGCAGCCAGTAGAAATCGGAACGCGGATCGTACGCGAGGTCGATTTGACTCGACGACTCTCGAATCAAGGTCCAATCTCGCCCAATCACGTCCGTGTATGGCTCGGACCTGCAGATGCACAGCGATTCGATGGTTTTCAGAAAGCGCTCGTCGCCGAGTTGGAAGAGACAGTGCGCCAGCACGCGGTGAGCGAAGGCTACAGCTTTGTGGGCCCGGTCGCTGTTGAGATCTACATCGATGATGCTCTCAAGGTTGGCGATTTGGCGGTGAAGACGGAATTCGTCGCTGGCGAGGCTCAACCGCGACTACTTGCCAATGATGGCAGGACTTTTGCAATTGGTGAGCAGCCTTTGATAATTGGACGAAGTCCCGATGTTGCTGTAGTGATCAATGATTCCAATGTCTCACGACGCCACGCCGAGGTGTGGCGAACGAGTGAAGGCGTCGCGATACGTGACCTCCAGTCAACCAATGGCACCTACGTCAACGGGCACCGAATCACGGCCGTGTCGCTCTCACCACGCGACGACGTCACCGTGGGACCCCTTCACTTTCGAATCGAGTTGGCTTGATTCACGTCGAAGCGTCGACGAACTACGCCGCAGTGGTTCGTCCACTGCAGATATTGGTGATGGTCGTTGCGCTGATTTTTCTCGCCTGGGTACTTCGCGTGGCGTCGTTGCAAGCGCGACCCACGAACCAGCCAGCTACCGCTCGCCGCCGCCGCGGAGGCGTGCTCTCGCTCGAATTCATCGAACCTGAAGAACGTGGTGGCGAACGCATCGAGATCTCGTCACCGATCACTCTCGGTCGAAGTTCAGAGTGCGATGTGAGCGTGCAAGACACCTATATATCGTCACGTCACGCGCGATTAATGAACGACAACGGGGAACTCTCGATAGAGGATCTCGGTTCCACCAACGGTACGTACGTAAACCAGGAACTCGTCAAGGGACGAATGCAACTCGACCGGGGCGACATCGTACAGGTCGGCGGGGTTATCTTCGAGGTGGTTCGTTGACGCGCTGGCGTTACGCCGCTGCGACTGATACCGGACTCGTTCGAGGGACGAATCAAGACGCCATCTTCGTCGACAGTTCGCTCGCAATCGTCGCGGACGGCATGGGTGGCCACGCCGCTGGAGAAGTCGCCTCAGCGATGACGGTCGACCGCGTGTATGAAGGTTTTCTCGAGGATCAGTCCATCGAGGGACTTCATCGGGCCATAGAAGTCGCCAACAGTGATGTGCTGCAAGAGGCGCGAGACGACCCGAACCATTTTGGAATGGGCACCACCGTCATGGTCGTCGGCCTCACGAGGGACAGCTCGGGCGTCACGTCACCCACGATGTTTCACGTAGGTGATTCGAGGTTGTATCAATTGCGCGACGGTGCACTTCGTCAACTCTCTGAGGACCACAGCGTCGCTGAGGAATGGGTGCGCATGGGCCGACTCACCCCAGATGAGGCGCTGACGCACCCTCGACGTCATCAACTGACGAGGGGCGTCGGGGTCGAGGAAACCATCGATATCGACGTCATGTCAATCAATGCTCAGCCCGGGGATCGCCTGCTGCTCTGCAGTGACGGGCTCTCCAACGAACTAAGTGCCGACACGATTGTTGAATTGGCGAGTCCTCCCGTGCCCCTTGACGACGCGGTCTACCAACTCGTCGAAGCGGCGAAGCAATCGGGCGGACGCGACAACATTTCTGCCATTCTCCTCGAACTCGACGAAGTCGATCTCGCGGCTCGACCAATTAAGCGCACGTTAGGTACGACGCCGCCGCCCGTCGCGGTGAGTTCGCGACCAACGTCACATAGGGCAATCAGAAGGAATCGGTGGTTGACCTGGCGACTGGGTGTCGCAGCGGGTGCCACCATTTTCGTCGTCGTCGCTTTCTTCTTCATTCTCCATTGGTATGCCTATTCGACGTTCTATCTCGCTCCAGAGAACGGGGTAATTGGGGTGTATCAGGGGCAGCCCTCGGGTGTGCTGTGGTACAAACCCGAACTCGTCGCGTCGACGAATTTCTCGTCTCATCAGTTGCGCCCAGCTGACGAGGCCTCGCTTCAAGATACGATTAGTGAACCGTCGCTGAATGCTGCGCTTAGTTACGCGAGTTATCTCCATGCGGCGTGGCAAGCAAGTCAGAGTGTGGCGCCAACAACAACCACTACGACAACGCTCGTCACCACGACGACCACGAAGAAGGGCTAGTCCGTGTCACGGCGCTTGAGCATTCTCGCGACAATCATTTTGCTGCTTTTTGTCGTGGCCGCGGTGCAGGCTGCCAACATCCAATTCTTTCGCGCCTCGGCATTGGATAAGTCGGCGTTGAACCCAAGGGTCAACGAAGCCTCGACCGAGTATCCGAGGGGTGAGATCGTCGCCGCTGACGGAAGTATCCTCGCGCAATCGGTTCCCACCAGCAACGCAACATACCCCTACAAGCGCATCTATCCATTGGGCGATTTGACAGCGGGCATTATTGGTTTTTCATCGCCGTACACCCAAGAATGGGGACTCGAAGCCGAGTACAACAGCTATCTCACCGCTCACGCGCAACCTGCACAAAGCTTCGAGCAACTTCTTTCGCCATCGAGTGCTGCAGATTCGGTAACGCTGACGATTGAGCCCTCCTTACAGAAAGTGGCCCAGAACGCGATGGGCGGCCAGGACGGGGCCGCCGTTGTCCTCGATCCACGCACGGGCGCAGTCCTCGCGATGTACTCGAACCCCACCTACAACCCGAAGCCGCTTACCTCGTTAGATTCGGCCATCGTGGACGCCGCGTATAAGAAAATAACGACCCCCGACTCGCATGGTTTTCCGCCGCTCGGACTCGTCGCGACCCAACAGACGTTTCCACCGGGCTCGACTTTCAAGGTAATAACGACGACTGCTGCGGTTGTTGGAAACCCCGCCCTTTTGACGAAGGCCTATCCCGTCAAGGCGTTCACACGCCTTCCGCATTCGAACAAACTGCTGTTTAATGATGGGGGCAGCCCGTGTGGCGGCACGGTCGCGGTCATGCTTCCCGAATCGTGCGACCCTGGTTATGCGTTGTTGGGTCTAGACCTCGGAGCAAATTTGATGTCGGCGACAGCGGACTCGTTTGGCTACGACCAACTTCCCCCGATTGATTTTCCTAACGTCGTGCCCAGTTATTTCCCTACCGCAGCATCCTTCGCGGACAATTTGCCCGGCCTTGCGTACTCCTCGATTGGACAGGAAAACGTTCGCGCAACGGCGTTACAACAAGCACTCGTCGCCGCAGCCGTCGCTAACGGTGGCGTGATCATGACACCACATTTCTTGTCCTACATCACGTCGCCTGATGGCACCATTGTCAAGCGATACCAGAACAAAGTATGGCTGAGTCCGATGAATTCAATTCAGGCCGGACAGATCGTCCCGCTCATGCAGAACGTCGTGCGTTACGGCACCGCCGCAGGAATCTTTCCCTCGGACCTCGACGTGGCGGCAAAGACGGGCACGGCACAGACGGGCAACAGTTTGAAGAACACAGATGACTGGATGATTGCCTTTGCACCGGCGACCGACCCCACGGTAGCGATCGCTGTCGTGATGCCGTTTCAAGCGGTGTCCGCATTTGGCGCGACGGTGGCGGGCCCTATCGTGAAGTGTCTGGTTGAGGGCACGCTTGCACTCCAAGCGGGTCTTCCGGTCTCGGGTACGTCCACCACATGTCCTAGTTCCCCAACGGCTGCCGCAGGGTCAAAAGCGTAGGCTGGAGAACGATATGGAGCCAGTCGACGACCCGCGGATTTATTCAAATCGGTATCAGGTCACGCACCTCATCGCACGCGGCGGTATGGCGTTGGTCTATCGCGCGCAAGACCTGCTCCTCAATCGACCAGTCGCGCTAAAGATTCTTTATCCAGAATTGAGTTCCGATCCCATGTTCGTCGAGCGTTTTCGACGAGAAGCGCAAGCCGCCGCAAATCTTTCGCACCCGAACATTGTGCCGGTTTTCGATTGGGGCGAAGACGACGGAACGTATTTCATCGTCATGGAACTCGTCGATGGGACGTCGCTCGCCGAGACGCTTCGAGGTTCACGAAGGCCCACGCCGACAAATTCTGCCCAGATCGTGGCACAGGTTGCAGCGGCACTTGGTTACGCACATCGAAATGGTGTCGTACACCGTGACGTGAAACCCGGCAACATTCTGCTCATGAGCGACGGGCAAGTGAAGGTCACCGACTTTGGCATCGCACAAGCGGTCTCGAGTGAAGATCATTTAGCCGAAGAAGGCTCCGTGATGGGGACGGCAACGTACTTCTCTCCCGAGCAAGCTGAGGGCGCCGCGGTCGACGGGCGAAGCGACGTGTACTCGCTCGGTATCGTTCTCTACGAGATGCTCGCGGGACGTCCGCCGTTCGTCGGCGATTCTCCCGTCGAAGTGTCGAGTCAACACGTCCACGGTTCCGTGCCAGCGCCCAGCGAATTCAACAACAAAATTCCTCGAGATCTCGAAGCGATCGTCATGGAGGCCTTGGCGAAATCGCCGTCGCAGCGATATCAATCGGCGGATGAATTTCGAGCAGATCTGATCCGATTCACCGAGGGTCAACCAGTACAAGCCGCAGGTTACGACGGTGCGTTCTTTGGCGCCGACGCGACGCGCGCCGTTGCGATGGTGTCGCCCGGGGAGCGCACGCAAGCAGTGCCGGTGATGGCTGGACCACGGACCGATATTCGCCGTCGTCGTCAGAACAACACCACGGGCATCGTTGCCGCGGTCGTCATTGTGCTTCTCGCCATTGGCGCCGTGGGGTATTTTCTTGCGACGAAGTCGAGTGGCGTGACCACGATGCCCTACGTGGTTGGAGAGAACGTGACGTCGGTCACGCAGACGCTTCGAAACGATGGGTTGACGCTTGGAGCGATCTCGCAGGTTTCCTCCTCGAAGACGAAGGGAACCGTCATTGCGACCATCCCCGCCGCGGGCAAGAAAGTGAGCAAGGGCGAGGCGATTTTTCTCAAGGTTTCAATGGGCGTGAGCTCTACGCCGGTGACGATTCCCAATGTCGTGGGAATGACGTTGAGCAATGCCGAGAGCATCCTCGCCGCTGACGGACTCAATTACACGCCTCAATTCACGACGACCCCCCCGGCGAATTCCGTGCCCAATACGGTTCTTTCCCAGACGCCAACTGGTCCGAGTAAGGGCCGCACCGGTCAGAAGATCACGCTCGTTGTTCTTTCACCTACGGCACCCTTTTCGGTGCCCTCGGTAGCGGGACAATCACAAGAGCAGGCAACGACAACGCTCGTGCAAGACGACCTCAAGGTGAGTGCGACAACAGGTTCAGCATGCTCGAACACCGTGGCTTCCGGGCTCGTCGTAAGCACCATGCCCGCCGCCGCTTCGCAGGTCACTGCCGGCACGTCGATAGAACTCATCACCTCAAGTGGTGTCTGTCAAGTGGTGGTGCCGAACGTGGTGAATCTTTCCCAAAGCGCTGCAACCTCACAACTCACGGCGCAAGGACTTATGTCGGCGGTGGCGCCCGCGGATCCGACGCAGTGCTTGACGGTGCCACCGGGCACCGTAGTTACACAAAGTGACGATCCGGGATCAGAAGTCCCTTACAACTCAACCGTTGATTTGACAGTGTGCGAAACGACGACGACAACGACCCTCGGGTAGTTGGGTCACGTTCGATAACATCGCTCACTATGGCAAAATCCACGTCGAAACAAAGTAAGGCGAAAACGGTCGGTCGTTACGTGTCGCCCGAAGCACGAGGACGCGTCACGAAGCGGCGTCCCGTTGGTGCCGATCACAGTCCTCGTTGGTACGGCTGGTTGTTGATTGGTCTTTTGATTTTCGGGATGTTGGTTATCACGCTCAACTACTTGGACGTGTTACCAGGTTCCACGTCGGCGTGGTATTTGGTGGTTGGACTCGTGGCGATGTTTAGCGCGTTCTTCCTCGCCACTCGTTATCGCTAAAGAAACTATCCCCGCGGCGTCGCGGGGATAGTCCCTACATCGTACTTAGTTGATGCGTTCGATGATCGTGGCGTTGGCGAGTCCGCCACCTTCACACATCGTGAGCAAACCGTAGCGACCTCCCGTTCGCTCAAGTTCGTTCAATAACGTGGCGCAGAGTTTCGCGCCCGATGCACCAAGAGGATGACCGAGGGCAATCGCTCCACCATTGACGTTCACCTTGGAGAGGTCAACCTTGAGTTCTTTCTGCCACGCGAGCACGACCGAGGCGAAGGCTTCGTTGATCTCAATCAAGTCGATGTCCTCGAGCGTCAGGCCTGCACGCTCAAGCACCTTGACGGTTGCTGGTATCGGTCCGGTGAGCATCGTGACGGGGTCCACGCCCGCCAGCGCGAATGAGTGGAACCTGGCGCGCGGCGTATAACCCAACTCGCGTGCTTTCTCTTCGCTCATAATCAGCACCGCCGATGCCCCGTCAGTGATTTGCGAGGAGTTACCTGCGGTGACCTTGCCACCTTCCTTGAAGGCGGGCTTCAAATTCGCCAGGGTTGCAACAGTTGAGTCAGGCCTAATTCCTTCGTCGTTGGTCACGAGCTCATCGGTCGCCTGACCGTTCTCGTCGCGCACGTGCACGGGGATGATCTCGCGCTCGAATCGACCTTCCGCGGTCGCGCGGGCAGCTCGCTGGTGGCTTTCCGCAGAGAATGCATCCAGGTCTTCACGTGAAATTCCCCACTGGTCGGCGATCATCTCTGCGCCAATGCCCTGGTTCTTGAGTCCGCCAACTGGCTCGTAGCGCTCCATCACGCGAGGTCCGAAGGGAAAGCCCGAATCCTTGCCAACTGATGATCCCATCGCGACTCGACTCATTACTTCGACGCCCGCGGCGACGACGATGTCGTACGCACCAGACATGACTCCTTGCGCCGCGAAGTGCAGGGCTTGTTGGGATGAACCGCATTGGCGGTCAATGGTGGTCGCGGGAACCGATTCTGGCCAACCTGCCGCGAGCACTGCGTTGCGACCGACGTTGAAAGCTTGTTCTCCAACTTGACTGACGCAGCCCATGATGACGTCATCAATCAGCGACGGGTCGAGATTGTTGCGACTGGCGATGGCGCGCAAGGCCTCCGAAGCCAGATCGACGGCGTGCCAATTACTTAGTTTTCCGTTTCGCTTACCCCCCGGGGTGCGAACGGCATCCACAATGACCGCTGTTGGCATTGCATTCCCTTTCTGAAGACGTGGGAAAACCCCACCGCGCGAATCCTAGACGTGAGTTCGGACTATCGTCACGGGCGTGGCGCGCGAGACGAAGAACATGGATCGCTGGCTGGGTGACGGCGGTATGGCGATCATTGCGAGCGTTGGCGGTTCCTTTGACGCCTACGGCGTCGACGGCGAGGACCTTGGTTGGGTCAACGGGGTCTTTGCCCCCCTCGATTTAGCGTGCAATCCGCACGGTTCGGTGCAGGCAGGCGTGCATTCGGTGTTGCTTGACGCGGCGATGAATTTCGCCATCAACGCGGCGCTCGTTGGCAAGGATCGAACCAAGGCGACAATTGAGATGACGACCGAACTGATGCGACCAGCCCGACGGGGCGAGCAGTACCAAATGCGTGGCGACGTCGTTCGCTTGACGCGCCAAATTGCCTACGCCGAGGCGAGCGTAACCAACGCGAAGGGTGAACTGGTCAGTCGAGCAACGGGCACGTTTCTCGTGCACCGCGCGACGGACTAGATGTGATCAGCTGGAATTTGGCCGAGTCGACCCGCTTCGTAGTCCTCGAAGGCTTGCTGTAGCTCGGCGCGGGTATTCATGACGAAGGGACCGTACGCGGCGACGGGCTCACGGATGGGTTCGCCACCAAGAATGAGAACCTCGAAGGCATTGGTGCGAGAGTCCTGCGATTCACGGGCGGCGAGTACGAGCGTGTCGCCATCCACGTGCACCGCCATTTGACCATCGCCAATCTCGAGTCGGTCAAGCCCAACGGTGCCTTTCCCTGCGAGGACGTAGGTCAACGCGTTATAAGACGGGTTCCACGGCAACTCCAAGGAACCACCTGGCATCAACGTCACGTGCAGCACCGTGATGGGCGTGTGTGTCGAACCCGGTCCATCCACGTCGCCCAGCGACCCAGCGATTACTCGGATGATGGCGTCGCCATTCTCATTGGTGAGCAGCGTCACGGCGGCCGCGCCGATGTCTTGGTACCGGGGATTCGTCATCTTCAACTTCGACGGCAAGTTCACCCACAGCTGGATGCCGTGGAACAGTCCGCCAGAATCAATGAGGGCGTCCGGCGGCCGCTCTATGTGCAAGATTCCCGCGCCGGCGGTCATCCACTGAGTCGCGCCGTTTTGTATCACGCCACCGCCACCAATGGAGTCTTGGTGAAGGAACGTACCTTCGATCATGTACGTCACCGTTTCAAAACCACGGTGGGGATGCCACGGAGTGCCCTTTGGCTCACCCGGACCGTAGTCGACCTCACCCATCTGGTCCATGTGGATAAAGGGGTCGAGGTCGACGACGTCAATGCCGGCGAAGGCACGGCGAACTGGGAACCCTTCGCCCTCTAATCCGCGTGGCGCACTCGTGATTGATTTGACGCGGCGTGCCCGGTCGGCGGACTTTGGCGCGATGACCTTTGGAAGCTCAAGTGGATTGTCAACACTGACGGCAGGCATGGCGACAGCATAATGTCGTAGAGCCCGCTTATCGCCGCGACTCGCGCAGCATCAACTGACCGACCGAAATAACGATTGCCGAACTGAACACCAGCGAGACATTGCCGGTTCCCCAGTTGAGGCCACCTCGCGCACGACTCACGCCCATCCAGTCGGCGAAGGATGCCCCGAGTGGTCGCGTGAGGACGTAACTCGTCCAGAACGTTCCGACGGCGTTCAACTGCAAGATGCGATAGCCAATACCGGGAAGTATGAAGAGACCCGCGAAGAGTAGCCCTGAACCGAAGTAACCCAAGTGCAAGGTGGTGGCGGTGAAGTCGCCTGTTGCGGTTCCTAGTGCGAACGTGGCGGTGATGGCAGCCCAATAGAACAGTTCGCGGCGAGTCGAAAGGATGCTGTGAATCGAGAGAGTTCCCTCAACTCGGTACCACGTGTAAAAGACAGCGGCAAGGGTCGCGGCGAACAGTACGACGGACGCTACGTAGGGAACACCGAGACCCACGTGCAACACGTCGGCGCACATCGTGCCGAAGACGCTGACCATCACGACAGCCGACCAGTACTTGAATGTGCTGAATCGGGCGGCACGAAGTTGCCAAACGAGAACGAGGATGAAAATAATTCCTGCACCAACGACCGCTGCCGCTGGTGCGAAGTGATGGACGAAGTAGTCCGACGTCGCCTCTCCCATTGCGGTCGTTAGGAGTTTCACGAACCAGAAAGTCCCATTGATTTTGGGAACTTTGGACGCCTCAAATTTACGATTGATGTCGAGCGACATGACGCGGTAGAGATTATTCAAGCGCGGTGATCCCCTCGAGGAACCTCGCAGGGTCGACCGCGAGGAACAATGCCTTTGCGCTGGCGACATCAGTATCGTTGGCTTGGACGCGAGCGCTGATGAATAACTTTCTGCCATCACGACGCTCCAGCCAGGCTCGAGCGATGATCGCTTGATCAATCGGCGCTGGGGCGAGGTACGTGATGTCTAGCTGCACGGTGAACGCGAGTACGTCGTTGACCGCAAGTACGAGCCCCATCGTCTCGTCAATCAACGCGGCGACGATGCCCCCGTGCGCTCGCCCCGGTACGCCTTCGAACGCTTTGCCGAGAGTCACCTGCATGGCGGCGGCGTCGCCTTCTCGCCATAGATAGCCACCCAATCCCATGGGATTTGATCCGCCGGACACGACCGAATCGGAGAAAAGCTGGTGCTTTTCAACGGAACCTTCTTGTGGTACCGCCATCTTGAACGCTTCGAGCGAACCTCTTGGCACGGCGCGCGTGCGAAGCTTCGCAGTTCGAACAATGGCGAGCATCTCGTCAACATGATCGCTCAACTTCGAAAACTGCTCATCGTTGAGATCTCGAGCCACGAAATCATGACCCAACTCACGTATCTTGGCGGCCGCCGATGACCGCGCTTCGTCGCTGTTCATACGTGATGCTCAGGAGCGGGGATTCGGTGGATGTCGTAAATCATGGTTGTCGAACCGGTGTGCCCGCTGTCTCGTTCAATCTGCTTCCCAGGACGATAATCCAACATTGACCCATCCACGACGCGATGGTGGGGCTAGTAAGAATCGAACTTACGACCTCGTCATTATCAGTGACGCGCTCTAACCGACTGAGCTATAGCCCCTAAGGGATACCAATCTACACCAGTCGAACAAAACCTCTTTTGTCAGACGTCCCAGAGCTTGGCAGCGATTGATTGGCTCGCGGTCGCGAGCAACGTCCCTGACGGACTCCACAGGAACGCGGTACCTTGTGCGAAACCTCCGGCGAGCGAGTGCATATGAATCTCGCAGAGCACCCATTCGGTGGGCTCAAGCGTGGCGACACGAATCGTATTGTCCAGACTTCGACCCATGGTGTTGCGACCTAACGGCAAGGTCACGCAGCCAGACACGTAGTCGCCGAAAATCGCGAGCGTCGCGGCGGAAGGGTCGAAGTGACCAGGCACGCGGGCCCAAATCGCCGTGACTGGCGATCCTGGTGTGCCATCAATGTCGGCGAACGATCGACCAAGCGCGAGGCGCGTTTCGACGTGGTTAAAGATCGAGTTATCAAAGCGCCTTGGCATCACTCGCGGCGGGCACTCCTCAGGGGACGGCACTTCGGGCATGGTGACCCAAGGATTTGGAGCGGTGAGTTCGCCGTATCCAAGCGCGGCGTTCACGGTAAGTACTTCACGGCCCTCGCAACGCGCGGTGGCTCGGGCTTGGGTGACGTGGCCTCCGACGACAGCGAGGTCGGTCGTGACGCTGACGCGTGCTCCATGAGGTGCGTAGGAAAGATAATGCGCGGTTGCCCAAATTGTCGGTCGTCCACTCGCCTCTTCCAAGGCGACCAGACCTGCGGCGAGTCCACAACCGCCGAATAGGAAGTGGCCCGGTGTGATGAGCCGTTCGCTCACGTCGAGCACCCACGTGTTGTCGGTTTCGCGTGACAGAGCGAGAAAACTCTTAGCATCCACAACCGACGAGGCTAGTTGACCAGGAAACGGCACCTCCCTTCACGTGTGACCCCGTCCAAGCGAAACGGGGCAGACTTGTTGTGTGATCGACCCTCGCTTTGTCTTCCTCGCAGCCGCCCTCTCGCTCTTTGGTGGGTACGGCTATATTCGCGACACGCTGCGCGGTGATACGTCACCGAATCGAGTGACGTGGGGACTTTGGGCACTCGAGGGAGTACTCGGTTTTGTTGTCGAGATCCAACAGCACGTGGGACTCGCTTCGCTGATGACCCTCATGTTGGGTTTTGTGCCGGTCGTGGTGATTCTTGCGTCGCTGAAGAGTCCACACGGCGTGTGGAGAATAGGGCGGTTCGACGTTGTTTGCGGATGCATCGCAGGAGCTGGCTTAGTCTTCTGGGGTGTGGTCAACCAGCCAACAATCGCTCTCGTCGCGTTCGTCGCCGCCGATCAGGTCGCAGCGTTACCAACGGTGCGAAAAGCGTTTCTCGCTCCTATGAGCGAATCACCCCGGCTGTTCTTTCTGGGATTCGTGAATTGCGCCATCACCATGCTGACACTGCGACACTTCACGACGGCCGGAGCGCTTTTCCCGGGGTGCGTGCTCGTCACTGATTTAACGATTGGACTTCTCATCGTCACCAGAATTGGTGCTCGGCGAGACCTACGAGCGAAGGCAACGAGGGCGGCGTCGGCATCATGAACGATGTAACCAACCCGACCTTCGAACAACGACGTGACTCGGGTCGCGCGATGCGACTCGACACGCCTCGAATCTCACTCGCCGACCTCGTTGATCGCCCATCGAGTTATGACCCCATTAGCGAGCTGATTGCTCAGGGTAATGATCGAGTACAGAGTTTGTTGCCCATTCGTTACGCTCGGATGCTCGAGAGCCCGTTCGCGTTCTATCGCGGCGCCGCCATGCTGATGGCGCACGACCTGAGTCGAGGACCCAGTACGACGTTGGACGTGCAGATATGTGGCGACGCGCACCTCAGCAACTTCGGCGTTTTTTCCTCTCCCGAGCGTCAGTTGGTCTTTGACATCAACGATTTTGACGAGACCGAGATCGGCCCATTCGAATGGGACGTGAAACGACTCGTGACGTCACTGACGATTGCGTCCGAGCAGTTGGGCCATCGAGCGAGTCAACAAGAGAATGTTGCCGTATGCGCGGCTCACGAGTATCGAACGGCGATGGTCGACTTTTCCCTGATGTCGCGATTAGAAGTCTGGTATGCGACACTCGACCTCGCAAGTGCGATGAAGGAACTTCGAGGATTTTTTTCAAGTCCCGAGCGTGTCAGGGTCGATGATATCTTTCGCCGGGTCAAAGCGAAGGCCCCCCCAGCGGCATTCGCGAAAGTGATCACGTACGAGAGTGGGGCTCCATGCTTTGTCAACAAGCCACCGCATTTCATGCCACTCGCGTCAAACGGCGATTCGCACCTTCGCCGCAAAGACGTGGACGAAATCGTGACGAGGTACGCCTCGACGCTGAGTACCGACCGCCAAGCCCTGCTCCGCCAGTTCGAGATCCGTGACGTCGCTCGTCACGTCGTTGGCGTGGGTTCAGTCGGCACCGAGTGTTTGGCCGTTCTCTTGACCGGACGAAATGAACACGATCCGCTTCTCCTTCAGATTAAAGAAGCACAGACTTCAGTGATTACGTCGGCGAGGGGCTTGCCTTCGTCACTCGAACCCGGCGACCGAGTGGTGCGAGGTCAGCGAATGATGCAGGCGACGCCCGACGTGCTGCTCGGTTGGCATACGCTCGACACCACGTCCCAACACCGAAGCTTCTACGTCCGACAGCTTTACGACAACAAGGCGTCAGTCGATTTCACGGTGCTGGATGAATCGTTGTTGATTGCGTACGCCAAAGTGTGTGCGTGGACGTTGGCTCGTGCGCACGCGCGATCAGGACGTAGCGCCGAAATCGCGGGCTACCTTGGCAAGAGTCGACGTTTTGATGAAGCGATGGCGTCCTTCGCCCTCCAGTATCAAAAGCGAAATGCGAGCGATTATCGCGCCATGCGCGATGCCGTCCAGCAAGGGCGCCTCCGCGTCCAGGCGTGAGACCGCTGCTCGCGTTTCATCTTCATTGGCTTGCGGTGACGTGTGTGGTCGTTGCCGTTGTGGTCGAACGTGCGTTGGTGGCAACGAAACGTGAACGTCGGGTCACGCTTTCAGCGTTACTCACATTGTTGGTCGTCGTCGTGTGGCCGGTCGGTGACGTTGCGGCGACCGTGTCACTCACCGTCGCGACGTTGCAGCGACTCGTCATCATGCTCTTGGTCGCACCTTTGCTTTTGCTCGCGACGCCCACCCAACTCTTGGTTCGATTGACGCGTCCACGCGTCATTGATGACGTCGTGCAATTTTTTAGCCATCCGGGCGTCGCAATGGCGTTCGTGACCTTGGTTGGCACTGCGACCCTTACGACACCGGTTGTTGATTGGGGCGCCTCGTCAAGTCTGGCGCGAGGGCTCGTGCTCGTCGCGGTATTGGCCGCTGGCGTGGTCCTATGGATACCCGGGCTCGCCATGATGCCTGGCACGCGCCGTCTCTCGCCGGTGGCGCGGGCGGGTTATATCTTCGCCTCCGCACTCGTCGTGACGAGCTTGTCATTCGTTTGGATCTTCTCGCGCCATTCGCTGTATCCGTCGTTGCATCATCAATACGCGCTGTTGCATATGACGCCACTCTTTGATCAACAGTTAGCGGGATTCGTCGCAAAGTTCGCTTGTTACATTCCCATGTGGGCTGTCGCCTTCACGATTTTCGCGCGGGCAGACGAGACGAATACGACCGAGGAATCGCCGTTGCATTGGGCCGACGTTGAACGCGAACTTCTGCGCGTCGATCGCCAACGAGAGCGACAGCAACGTCGTGAATCGCGTGAGTAGGAATCTTGGTAGGATGCAATGCCGTCGGGGATGTAGCTCAGTTGGTAGAGCGCGGGCTTTGCAAGCCTGAGGTCGTGGGTTCGATCCCCATCGTCTCCACCAGATTCACTTCAATGAAGTGATGATTCAGTTCGTGCTTTGATCGCGCCGAGCGCCACCAGACCACTTTGAAATCCGCGAAACTCCTCGGCACTCAATGCGAGCGCGAGCTCGCGATTCACATTGTCAATGGCTTCGGACACGGCGTTGGCGGCGCGGGAACCGCGCGCGGTGTTGCGAAGATCGAGCGCATCGTCCATGAATGGTCCGTCGTTGGCCTCGACGAAGTTTCCCTCGAGCAATTTCTCTAACAGTTCTTCGATCTGCGAGTCAGAGAGCCCCATCTCGCTCACCAACTGCGTCGCACTTACGCCGTTGGCGAGACCGCCGACCAGGTACGGCCCGTTCTTGGGTAGATCGCTGAGTCCTTCAGCGCTCAAACGTATGCGGATCGCGAGTGAATAGGCACCGCGCGCTTGACGAAGGAGCGCCGGCGTTTGTACGTCGCCAAGGGAGTAGCCAAGTTCCATTTTTTAAACGTAGCGGGTTGTTAAGGGGATCCCGCCGAATCGCGGTAGTGCTCGCGCCAGATGAGCCGGTAGATCTTGAGTCGACGAGGAATTGATCGAAGACCGGGGATGAGGGGCACGAACAACAGCACCGCCGAGAGCAACATCATGACGCCCCACACGAGTGCGTCGCCGCTGGCGCTCGTATTGAACGGCGGTATCTGGTACCAGAAGGTGTACAACCAGAGCCACGACTGACCGGGATAGTTCCCCGTCTCGTTCATCATGCCCCACTGATCACCGCTGAGATGTTGCTCGGTCGCCAAATTTCCTAAGTACTGGCCGTCGGAAAGGAAGAGAAGCGGTTCGGTGTAATCGGTCGTATAGAAGCCGTTGCCATTCAACAGGTCTTGATCGAGGGCGCCTGATCGAGCCATCATCGTCAGATCATTGATCATCACTGGCACCGGCCCAGACGTGGACGTCTTGACGAGGACGTTGCCATTGACGAACGTCATCTTGGTCGACGCGTTCGTATAGGCGTTAAGCCACGCGGACTTCGTAGTCGCGTTGGCACGCTTCCATGTTTTCAGGGCGGTGTCGAGTACCGGTTGATTGGGCAGGACTCCTAAAGGGTTGAGGACGAAGTCCTGGGCGGTGTTGATGGGAATGCGTACGCCGACCCACTTAGCGAGTTGCAATGGCCCGATATGCTGGCTCGGTCCATTGTGGTTATAGGGTGCGCCGTACGTGGCGGTTGTCGACGTGCCGTTCAATTCGCTCAGTGCGGTGGTGGCGAAGTCGATGGGATCGGCGTTGGACCACTTTTTAATGGTGATCGCGGACTCGTCGGGCGAACCGAAGATCACCGCGAGCAGCAGCGTCAAAAGCGCGATCACCAAAAGCGCGATGGTGCCTTCTTTGATGATGTCGTAGGGCGAGTGGCCACCCTTCCATTCAGGCGCATCGACGTCGGGGCGAAATCCTCGCGTGCGTGTACTCATTCGCTTACCGGTAGTGATTCGCGTGCTGGACTGGCAGAGTCCTCAAAAGGTGGAACGACGCCCTTGATGCGAACCATCAGAACGTGCAATGCCGTCAACAACACGGCGGCGATTGGCAAGAGCACGATGTGCCACATCAACATCTGACCCAAGTTCAAGACGTTGAAGTAGGCCCCCGCGCCCGTGGCATTGATGCCGTCCTTCGCCTGCGTCGTGATCCACTGCGAGTCGAAGTTGCTCTGGCTGGCGTAGCCGGTGAAGGCTGCCGCAATGGACGTAAGAAACGTTATGACCCCGGTCATCCAGGTCAGCGTTCGTCCGCCACGCCACGCCGCCATGGCGAACTTTCCCCAGAGGTGGATGACCATCGTGAAGAAGAAGATCTCGACGCTCCAGAGATGAAGAGAGTTCACGAAGTGTCCGTAGGGCGAACCGTGCCACCATTGAGGTCCGCGCAAGGCGAGAATGCATCCCGTCGCGATGACGACACCGAGCGACGCAAGCGTGGCAACGCCAAAGACGTAAATCCACGAAGCGACGTAGGAAGGTTGGGTGTCGGGCAGGAGTTTTTCTGGCGGGAGCTTCCCCTCGACTCTGCGACGAAGTCGAGTGGTCCACTGGCGATCAATCTCGGCGTTATTCATGGCTCTCCTTGCGTCGTCGGCGTCCGGGGAAGGGTGCGAGGAGAGCCGCGATGAACGTGACGACAATCAAGACGATGACGATCAAGTTCGCGACACTGATGTCAATGAAGTGCCAATGGATGTAATGGCCCTTCGAGTTCAACGGCACGAGTGCCGCAATGGAAAAAAGGAATGCCATCGACCACCTCCTGAGAGCAGCCTGACAGCAGCTATGAATGCAACACTAGGGACTTAGGACCCTTATTCGTCACCTTGTCCCTTTTTACGAGGCCGGGTTCTCGGTCGTGGGCGCTTTGGCGAAGGGTGAATTGGGTCATACCAATCGTGAGGGAGACTGCGCCAGCGACGTGCAACTCCACGAGGACGGCGGGGACGTGGGTGAGGTACTGCGTGACGCCAATCGCCGCCTGCACGAGCGAGATGATCACGAGTCGGCGAACACCTAACTGGAGCGCTTTTGGTGCTCCAGTATGCCAAATCGCGAAGAGAAGACCAACAACTAAGCCAATAAACAACATCGCTGCAATCGAATGCACCCACGCCGCCGACGAAAAGGCGAAGGGTAAGCGCTTCGCACGTATCTGGCCTTGCGATGAACCAGCGTGCGGTCCAGAACCAGTTGTCATCGTGCCAGTAATCAGCAAGACGACGAACGGGACCCACAAGAGGCGAGCGATAGCTCGAAAGTGAGGGTCGCGGACGTCGTTTCGCGTGCCTGGTCCATATAGGTATTTCGATCGGTGGTACAACACCGAGGCGATCACGACCATCGTGAGTGACAACAACATGTGCATCGACACGAGCCACGGATTCAATTTCGTATACACGACGAATCCTCCGAGCACGGCGTCGGCGATGACACCAAGGATGAGACCGCCCGCGAGCATGGTCAAATCACGTCGACGAGGCGAGCGTAGGAGCGAGGCGACGAAGGTGACGCCCGTCAAGACGACCAGCGTGACCGTGATCATACGATTTGCGTATTCGATGAACGGATGAATGCTCCACGAACCAGTGACGCGACCATGGAAACACGTCGGCCAGTCAGGACATCCAAGTCCAGAACCGGTGAGGCGAACCGCCGCACCCGAAAGCACGATGAGGATCATCGACAAGAAGGCGGCGAATGCGAACCAGCGAAAAGCCTGGGGAGCGAGGCGACGATCAGGTAGAGCCACCCCCGTAGCCTAGGGATTTCTCAGCGTCCTAGAATATCGGCCATGACCATTGCGGCTCCCCGAGAGTTGTCACTCTCCGAAGTGTTAAAGGGATATCTCGCACTCACCAAGCCTCGCATCATTGAGTTGTTATTGGTCACGACGATCCCCACGATGGTCGTAGCGGCGGGCGGCATACCCGGGTTGTGGCTCATCATTACGACGCTGATTGGCGGCACGCTCGCAGCGGGTGGGGCGAACACGTTCAATATGGTCATCGATCGTGACATCGATGCAGTGATGGAGCGCACGAAGAAGCGGCCACTCGTGACCGGTGTCATGACGCCGCGGGCGGCGACGATATTCGCCTTTGTTCTCGAACTCACCGCCTTTGGAGTCTTGGCCATATGGGTGAATGAACTTTCGGCGTGGCTCGCCATGTCCGCCACCGCCTTCTACGTTGTGGTGTACACACTGTGGCTCAAGCGTCGTTCCAAACAAAACATTGTGATCGGCGGTGCCGCGGGTGCGGTGCCCGTTTTGATTGGTTGGTCAGCAGTGACGAATTCGTTGTCCTGGACGCCAGTGCTGTTGTTCTTGGTCATTTTCATTTGGACGCCACCTCACTTTTGGGCGCTCGCCGTGCGGTACCGCGATGACTACTCGGCGGCCCACGTCCCAATGATGCCGGTCGTCGCGTCGTTGCGTCGTACGACACTCGAAATCCTCGTCTATTCGGTGCTGATGTGGGCACTGACAATATTGATCGGACCCGTGGCGCATCTGGGGTGGATTTACGCACTCTCGGCAACGGTGCTTGGCGGGATGTTCACCTTCTACGCCTTTCGCCTCTATCGACACGCCATGAGCGATCGTGCCGACGTCGCCGAAGCGATGCGACTGTTTCACTTCTCCATTACATATTTGACAGCGTTGTTCGTGTTGATGGCGGTTGACGTTCTTGTCCGAGGTCACTAAAGCCAAGCGGGGTCATCCCTCGCCCATGATGTTCGTGTCGATTGGCATCGGTGCCGTTCTCGCCATTGCCCTCATCAGTGTCGTGTCGGCGTTGACGGGTGGCAAGGTCACCTCGGGGTCGACGCAGATACCTTCTGCCCTTCAGGGCAAGACAATTGCCCACTTCAGCGAAAGTGGTCTCTATGGGGGAACCGAAAAAGCTCCGTGGGAGGATCACCATCCGTCGGTGCTGGTGTTCTTCGCAAGTTGGTGCACGGTGTGTCAGCCGGAGATTCCCAAGGTGGCGACGTACGTCTCGACGCATAATCTCGGGGGCGTCGTGGTGCTCGGCATTGACGCGAATGACACTCGGTCCGCAGCGCAGGCGTTTGTGAAGAAGGACCGAGTCAAGTTTCCCGTGGCGTTTGACCCCAATACGACTGTGACCGCGGGTCTCTTTGATTTTGGAACATTGCCGGAGACGGTGTTTCTCAACGCAAAAGGTGTGGTGCAGAGCGTGCACTTTGGGCGAATTCCAATCGCACAATTTGCTGCCGGCATACAGCACTTACGCGCTTAGTCGAAGCGAAAGGTCCTCGCGGCAAGGAGGGGAGCGAGTACTGCCCAGATGCTAAGTGAGACCCACTCGGAGAGTGAAGGACTGAGACCCTGACCGAGAACCCTGTGTAACGCGTCGGCGAGCGCACCCGAGGGAACGCCGACGACGATTCTCCGAATGAACGCTGGAAGCGACGAAACCGGGATCACGATGCCCGATACGAGCAACAAGACCAGATACAGACCGTTGCTCGCCGCGAGATTCACTTCCGCACGTAGTTGACCGGCGAGGAGGAGTCCAATGCCGGCGCATCCCGCTGAGCCAAGTATCAAGAGTCCGAGAGCCTCGAGACCCCCGAGCGAGCCACCTCGGGGGTGCCACGAAAGGGCGAGCGCCACGAGTGAGAGCACGCTGACCTGAATCGCTTCGGTCACGAGCACTCCACCGACCTTCGCACCAATGAGGCGGCGTTGGCCGAGTGGCGTCACGTAGAGACGCCGAAGGACGCCGAAGGAACGCTCGAAGCCGGTGGCGATGGAGAGCGCTACGAGCGATGTAGACAGGACGCACAGAGCGAGAATGCCCGGTGCGATGAAATTAATTCGGTGTGACGTGGGCGACGACGTCACTTTCGCGAGCGAGAAGAAAACCAGTAGAAGAACTGGAATGCCGATAGTGAGCAGGAGCGTCTCACCTCGGCGGACGTTCATTCGCACCTCGGCTCGCGTTTGTGCCCACCAAGCGCTCATGATGCGCTCGCTTCTCGTTCTTCGCCAATGAGGGCGAGGTATCGCTCCTCGAGCGACGCACGCGTGCGAAGCGACACCAGTGCCAGCCCCACGCTCGAGAGATAGGTGTTCACAACCGCGATTCGCTCCGGCGTCGAAACCACATCGCATCGCACTCGCTGAGGTCCGTCGAGGATGACGTTGCAGTTGAGTAGTTCTGCGAGCGCCTCTGGGTCGAGTGGTCCGGACGCCTCAACGATCAACTCGGGGGCGCCCGTGAGTTCGAGGAGCGTCCCCTTGGCAACTTCGTGGCCACGATGGAGCAGGACGAGATTGTCGGCGAGACGTTCTGCTTCGTCGAGCTCGTGTGTCGTGATGAGTAGCGCGCATCCTCGCTGTTTCTCGGCAGTGATGATGTCGCGGATCACTTGGCGACCTTCTGGGTCAACGGACGACGTGGGCTCATCAAGGACGAGCGCGCGGGGTCGACCGAGGAGGGCGAGGGCGAGAAGGGTGCGTTGTTGCTCGCCTCCGCTCAGGCGTCGCCACGGCGTGCGAGCACACCGCTCGAGGTCGAGGAGCGACAGAAGTTCCGAAGTGCTGCGTGGTGCGTCGTAGTAGGTGGACGTGAGGTCGAGAACCTCGCGCGGCGTCATCGGGAACCAGACGCCACCGCGTTGCAAGAGCGCACCGGTGCGGGTGACGACTTCTCGATGGTCACGTAGTGGATCCAAGCCATGGACTCGCACCGTCCCAGCCTGGGGGGCGCGAAAACCTAGGAGAGTCTCGACCAACGTGGTCTTGCCGGCGCCATTGGGTCCAAGGATGGTCATCACTTCGCCGTAGGCGATCTGGAGCGACACGTCGTCGACGGCGAGCAGAGGACCAAAGGAGACCTTCAGATTTCGTATCTCGACGGCGTTACTCACGACATCTGAAACTAGACGTTTCTAGGGCCCGCCCAAACCCGTCGGTAGGCTGGCGGACATGATTGATCTAGTCCAATTACGTCGAGAACCCGATTTCGTCAAGGCAGCGCTTGCACGTCGCGGTGTTTCGTCGTCGGAGATTGATGCGATCATTGCCCTTGACGTCGAGCACCGACGGGTCTTGCAAGATGCCGAAGCGCTCCGAGCACAAATCAAGGAACTCTCTCGTCAAGTGGGCGAGGCGCGTAAAGACCGCGACGTCGCCCGCGCGGAGCTCGTCGCCGAGCAGAGTCGCACGTTAGGCGACGAGGAACGAGGAGCCAGTCAAACACTCGATGTACTCGCACGTGAGCTTCGCGACAAGTTACTGATGGTTCCCAACCTCCCTTCGCCTGAAGCGCCGGACGGTGTCGACGAGAATGACAACGTTGAGCTGCGGCGCTGGTGGGTCGGCATGGATCAGGGCGAGCCGTTTCCCACTTTCGCAGAACACCAGCGCGTTGCGCACTGGGACATCGGCGCTGAGTTGGGGATTTTGGACATGGAGACGGGCGTCAAAATTGCTGGTTCCATGTTCCCTCTCTATCGCGGTGCGGGTTCACGGCTCCTTCGCTCACTTGGTTCCTTCGCGCTCAACGCGCACGTGGGCGATTATGAGGAGATACGCCCTCCTAGTTTTGCCTTGACCGAGACGATGATGTCGACGGGACATCTTCCCAAGTCCGCTGACGATATGTACGCCATCGAACGCGATGATCTCTGGGCGATACCAACGTCGGAGGTTCCCCTGACGTCGATGCACCGGGGTGAGATCCTCGACGAGGCTCGACTACCCATACGTCTCACCGCGCAAACCGCATGTTTTCGACGCGAAGCTGGCGCGGCGGGACGCGACACGAGGGGGCTGTTGCGCGTCCACGAATTCGACAAGGTTGAACTTTTCGCCTACTGCACGCCCGACCAAGCGATAGATGCCCACGCCGATATCCTCGCTCGAGCCGAGTCACTGCTCCAAGCGCTCGGACTTACGTATCGACTTCTCGATCTCTGTGCCGGTGACCTCGGTACGTCCTCTGCGCGCACGATTGACCTCGAGGTCTTTAGTCCCGGTGTCGACCGCTGGCTCGAGGTGTCGTCGGTCAGTTGGTTTCGTGACTTTCAGGCACGCCGCGCGAACGTCCGCTACCGAACGAGTGATGGGACGACCGCACTCGTGCACACGGTGAATGGTTCGGCGCTGGCGTGGGCGAGAATCTGGGCCGCCCTCGTCGAGACGCACCATCAACCTGACGGGTCCGTGAAACTTCCTGACGTTCTCGCTCCGTACATGGGCGACGCGCTGACGATCACGCGGAAGGTTTGGTGAGTTCGAATCGATAACCCACACCACGCACGGTCGTGATGTGCGCGGGGTTCTTCGGATCGTCCTCGATCAAACTTCGAAGCCGCTTGATGTGGACGTCGAGAGTCTTCGTATCGCCAACGTAGTCAGTTCCCCAGACACGGTCGATGAGAACCTCGCGGGTCAGCACGCGACCTGGATTTTCCAACAAGAGTCGAAGCAAGGTGAACTCCTTTTTCCGCAACTTGATCTCGGTCCCGTTGAGGAAACATCGACGTGCATCAATGTCCATTCGTATCGGACCTTGCTGCAAAATCTCGTCACTCGTCTCTGCGTGGTCGTGCCCTTCGCGTCGACGAAGAACCGCACGAATACGCGCCACCAGTTCGCGAAGTCGATAGGGCTTCGTGACGTAGTCGTCGGCTCCGATCTCGAGCATCAGTACCATGTCGACTTCCTCACCCTTCGCGCTCACAATGATGATCGGCACGTCGCTCGTTGCACGAATGGATCGACAGACGTCGAGTCCTGACATTTTGGGAAGCATGAGGTCGAGGAGAATGACATCAAAGGCGTCTCTCGCGAAGAGTGCCATCGCTTGTTGACCGTCTCGAGCGACGCTTACCTTGAAACCCTCGCGATCGAGCCCGATGTTGAGTGCGTCGATGAATGACTCCTCGTCCTCGACGAGCAAGATGTGGACCTTCTTCTCCGGATTGGTTTTCTTTGCCATCACTGGTTCATCGGAAGCTCAAGGGCGAAGGTCGATCCTTCGCCTTCCCGCGAGTCAACCACTACGGAACCGCCATGATTCTGCGCGACGTGACGAACAATGCTGAGTCCCAGTCCTGTACCGCCGGTCTCACGAGCACGACCTGGGTCAACGCGGTAGAAGCGTTCGAAGATCCGCTCTAGATCCTTCGCGGGGATGCCGACGCCTTGGTCCCTGATGGCAATTCGAACGAGGGGGCCAACGACGTCGCCCTCGTCGTTGGCGGTGGGTTCGACGCGATCGATCGAGATGACGACGCTTCCCCCGGCGGGGGAATAGACGACGGCATTCTCGAGCAAAGCATGGATCGCCGAAATCAATTGACGGCGATCGCCGACACTTACGTAGTTCGCCTCAGGCTCAATGAATTCGAGCGTCACTGCATGTTGCTCGGCGGACGTTCGAATCCTTTCGATGGCGTCGGCGACGATGAGCGAAACCGGCACCGGTTCTCGCATGGGTGAGCCTTCGCTCTCAATTCTCGATAAGTCGAGCAGGTCTTCGATGATTCGATTCACGCGAAACGCTTCGGAGTTGATACGTTCGGCGAGTCGATTGGCGACTGCCGGGTCGCGTTCGAATTGAAGGGTCTCAGCAAGAAGTCCGAGGGCGCCCATGGGCGTCTTAAGTTCGTGCGAAACGTTCGCGATGAAATCGCGTCGAATATCCTCGAGTCGACGTCGTTCTGAAACGTCCTCGATAAAGGCGATGACGCCGAGTGGTCGACGACCATCATCGATTACTGAAGCTCGTATGGTCAGTGTGCGGCGCGGAGGGCCATAGATGTCAATGGTGCGTTCGGCAACTCCGTTGGACCAACCTTCGGCGAGTACCTCGGTGACTGCCTGGGCCGCGATTGCGTCGCCGTATCGACTCACCATGAGATTCTCCGCCTGATTATTGCGAAAAATGACGGCACCAGCTTCGTCGCAAAGTACGAGCCCGAGTGGAAGTGCGTCGAGGGACCGTCGAAGCCGGACCGACTCCGCACTCGATTCATTGACAGCGAGCGACGCAGCTCCTGTGGCTTCTTCAAGATAACTAAGCGCCGATTCGACCTTGCCGTCGTCGTTGTGAGGCTCGACACCAAGTCGTCCACCAAGCGCCGTGAGGCGCTGCGCAATCGCTCGATGACCCCTGCGTCTATTGAGCCCAATGCCGATGAGGACACCGAGGATGAGGACACCGAATGCCGCGAGATACACGAAGACGGGTGCCCAGTGTGACGTCAGGTTTTTAGCAACGGCGAGGAGCACAAATTCATTCTCGCAGATGTGGCCGAATCTGTGAGACCGCGACCATTGGGCATTCCCACCTTGAAAGCGAGTACTCCATGCTTTTCGCCGACGTAACACTTAGTCCATCGACGACCGCACTACCTGGAAGCGAGGCGCTGCAGCAAATTGCAAACGGTGTCGCCGCCTGGGCACTGATCGGCGCACTCATTGCGCTCTTAATTGGTGCCGCGCTCTGGGCCGTGGGTAGTCACACGCAAAATATGCACCAATCTGCGTCAGGGCGTCGTGCGGTCATTACGTCCCTCGCCGCCGCGATCCTCATTGGCGCGGCACCCAGCCTCATCAACTTCTTCTTTCATACCGGTTTGAAGGTTCACTAGTGAATGGCGTCCTTTGCCTTTTTTCGCCAGTGACGTGTGCCACGACGTCGGTCGCGAAGGCGACGCTGGGCGACATATTCAATGCGTTGACGGCGTGGGTCCTCGACAGCGTCCAATGGTTGTTGACGGCCGCAGGTCACGTTCTCGTTTCGAGCAGTGAGCCCTCAACGGTGGTCGATGCGGCCAACCAGGAATTCAACACGTTGCTGGTTCTCTCCCCGATTCTGTTGATCGTTGGATTGATGGTGTCAACGCTGCAGGCACTTCGACATGCGGATGCGTCGTCACTGTGGCGTGTGTACTTCGGTGTGGCGCCAGCTTGCGTACTGGGAATCTTTGTTGCGCGTCCGATGACGCTCCTGGTCCTTCGCGCGGTCAATGAACTATCGAGCACGGCGGCACAGTCAGTCGTCCAACACGAGGCGAAGATCGCCACGACGCTCAGCTCACTCGCGACCCTTACGCCAGGCTTCGGCCTCTTCTTGTTGGCGGCCGGCGTGGTGCTGGGTTCGTGGCTTCTTTGGTGCGAGCTCGTACTTCGTACCGTGGTGCTCGCACTCTTGCTGGTCGTCGTACCGGTGGTGGTGCCACTGTCCACGTTCCCATCTCTTCGACGTATCGGCATCCGACTCGGCGAGACGTTGCTCGCCGCCGCAGTGAGCAAGTTTCTCATCGTCATCGCGCTCACTTTGGGCTTTAACGAGTTGATGGGCAATTCGGCCAGCCTCGTCATTGCGGGCGCCGTAACCCTCCTCCTCGCGACGTTCTCTCCGTACGTGCTCTTGAAGTTGATTCCGTTCGTCGAACAATCGGCCCTCCACAACCTTGACGGTGTTCGACGACGATTCAGTCACGGGGTTGGCAATGCTTCCTCGTCGCCCGCAGTGACGGTTGCGCGTTCGCTGCTCCCGGATGCTCCCGTTCCCGGCCCCACGGAGCGTCCCGATGATCTCGGACTGGACATGTGGGACGCAAGTCCAGAGGTTGAGTTTCCCGATGACACTGGACCTCGGCCTCCTCCACCTATTGGTACGCCGCGGCTTCGCGGTGGACACGCGGTGATGAAGTCGGATGAATTGGGACCCGTCCTCGGTTGGCACTTTGACGAGTGAGTACTTAGGACTCGGAGAAGCCGACGCTGACGCGCGATGGATAGGAATCCGGCGCCACCAAGCCGTGCTCATCATTGTGGGCGTGGGTCTCGCGGGCGATGGAGTGATCGCGCGACACCAGTCACCGCTTGAAATCATGCTCGGCATCGCGGTGCTTCTAGGAGCCGCACCGATGGTTGACGGCCTCACCGTCGCCTTGTACCTCGTGGTGTGCGGTCGCTTTCTGTGGCGTGGCCGCTGGAACACCGTTGCGTGCTTTGATCTCGGGACATCGTATGAAATCCAAGCGAAGGGCACTGCAAGAGTGACGGGTTTCGAACTCAATCACCGAGGTCGCATGGATCTCTCTGGCTTGGATATCGAAGTGTCGGATCGACTTTCAGCGATGATTGTCGGCTTCGCAACTCGACCTTCGTCGAGTCACGTTTCGTTGCACGTGCGCTCAGGGAATCGCAAGGCATCAACGTTGCTCGCGTTGGAGGATCCAGCGAATCACCAAGACGGATGGACCGTCAACCACGCACTACTAGAGGAGTTCATCGGTGCAAAGGCGGACGCTGGCTCTTCTGGGTTTCTCGAACGTTGGGCTTATATCCGTCACGCGTCGGGTGTCACCAGAACCCTTCGCATCGTTGACTTCAATGCGGCGAACAGTTCACTCGCAATCCTCGAGCGAGTCCAGATGAGCGCGAGAAAACCCACGATTGCGCTGCACTTCCAAGTGCTCTCGAGCGTGAAGGCCCAGAAGCTCGCTTCTCGTGCTGTTCATCGTCTAGGTAGTGACGGCGCCGTTGCTTCCGCAGCGGGATTTCGGCGAACCGCGAAAGCGAGTCGCGCGCTTAACCGACTTGCTCAGCGTGAGGACATCGTTGTGGGGGGTCAAGCATTGTTACGTATGGGTGCATTCGTGACGGTGCGCGCGGCGACGCTCGGTGAACTTCGTGGTGCCGTCAAGGACGTCATTCACGTGTGTGAGGAATCCGGTCTACGTGTAGAGCGCGGGATTGGCGTCCAAGCGTTGTGGTACTGCTTCCAGTTGCCCGGTGGTCCGGGGTGGTAGCGCGCCCATGGACGCATTGGGCCACCTCACTGGACTTGCGATCACTGCGACTTCCAGCGCACGACGCAGGTACGGGGCTCGTTGGTCGAGCTCTTGGAAGGTCGCTTCGCGGTTACGACTTCACCTTTGATCCATTCGATGCATATCGTGCGGGCCTCATTTCTAACCCCAACATGATCGTTGCCGGTTCGATTGGCGCTGGAAAGAGCACGCTCGTCAAGATGCTGCTTGATCGTACGCTCGAGAGAAATCGGCGTGTCGTCGTCATTGATCCCAAGGGTGAATATGGAGAGCTCGCAATTACGCAAGGGGTTCGCTCGATGGCCCTCGGTCGAGACGGCTGGTGTAACCCATTTCCCAGCGACTCGAAGGACGCGCTCGAATTCTTGCGCGCACTGATCGGAACCGCACAAGGATTCGCGCTGAGCAGTGACCAACACTATGTGCTCGACGAAGCGTTTCGCCAACTTCGCACGCCTCGACCGGCAAGAGTCCTGCGATCTCTCTATGACAATCTCTATCCCTTCATATCGAGTTCTTCACACCCCATCGAGCGAAGTCTGGCGCTCACGCTGTACCGGTTCATCGAAGGTGATCTGGCTGGCCTCTTCGACGGCGAAGGAGAGCCGATGCGCCTCGAAGGAAACACCATCGTCCTTGATCTTTCAACGCTGTGGTCGTCAAGTGCCCTGTCCGTCGCTGCGCTCAGCGCAGTGGGAGCTGCCCAACAGTTGGTCGGTTCGAATGAGGCGGAACCCGGGTATCTCATCCTTGACGAGGCGTGGGCGTTGCTCGCTGACTCCCAGGCACTTCGCTGGCTCCAAGGTTCGTGGAAGCTCGCCCGATCACGGGGCATCAGCCACGTCTTAGTACTGCATCGCTGGACCGACGTAGGAGCGGTTGGCAACGAAGGCAGCGCAGAGCGCGAACGAGCGAAGGGGCTGCTTCGTGAATGTGAGACGGCGTGGCTGTTTCGCCAACCTCCAAACGAGGCACGAGAGATGAGCGTCGCGCTGGGTCTTCATGACCGCGAAGAGCGTTACCTCGTGTCGTTACCTAAAGGAGCCGCACTCGTGCGATATGGCATCCATCGCTCAATCGTCCAGTTCCGTCCCGACGCTCGCGATGCGGTGTTCATCGATACTGATGCCGCCATGCGTGGTGACGTCGAGTGAATCATCGCCCACTCCTAGGCAGAAGGGTTTGGAACACCGTCGCTCTCGGTCCCACTGTGCACCTGGAGAAACGGAGTTCGCTGCTCATCGTTGGTCCCACGCAATCGGGCAAGACGTCCTCACTGGTCGTACCGGCGATACTGAACTGGCGGGGCGCTGTGGTCGTGACCAGCGTCAAGAGCGACGTCGTGCAGGCGACGCGTGAGTGGCGATCGACGCTTGGCAACGTCGAGTTGTTGCAGCCCGGCCACGAAGGTGGTTTCACTTGGAACCCTCTGGAAGGAGTTCATTCGCTGCGCCACGCGCTGCGAGTCGCGCGCGATTTAACGTCCGGATCCTCATCGAGAGGCGACACCGATTTTTGGAATGCACTCGCCACGAAACTCGTGGGCGCACTATTGATGCTCGCGCTAGAGAATTCTTCCGACATCTTTGACGTCGCGATGATGGTGGAGAATCGCTCGTTCAATCGCTGGCTTCATGAAAAGTCCACGAGCGAGGCGAGCCAAGTCGTTCGATCCTTCTTGGAGCACGACGCGAGAACACTCGACGGTGTTTTAACGACCGCGGAAACCATGGTCCTGCCTTGGCGATTTCGCCAACCGTTGGCGCGGGTACGAGATGTTCTTGCCGGAGCGAACACTCTGTATCTTTGTAGTCCGCGGGGTGAACAACAACACTACGAGGCGCTCTTTCGTGGTTCGCTTCGCATGGTATTGGAAGAACAACAAGAACGCTTCGATCGAGGGGTTCATACGCCGCTGCTCATGGTGCTCGACGAAGCCGCCACCGTGGGCTCCTTGGAGGAACTCGACCAAATGGCAGCGACGGTGAGCGGTCTCGACGTGACGTTGGTGACAATCGTTCAGGACTTTTCGCAACTGTCATCTCGATGGGGTGCTCGCGCATCGACCATCGTGAATAATCATTCGACACGAATGGTGCTCTCTGGCCTCGCCGATCCGACCGTCTCTAAGTTCTTGCCCGAACTAGTCGACTCGACGAGCGACGCAAAATCAACGCCGATTCGTCTCTTGCCTGCGGGCACCGCGTTCGTGGTGGCTGGTAGGAGACCAGTCTTTACGGTGCGTCTCAAGCCGTGGTGGCGTAGGCGACATTTACGTCAGCGTGGCACGGCCTAAAAGTACGATTCATGAATGGTGTCACAGAATCTGTCAGCTCTCCACGAGGTGCTCGCGATCGATATTGGTGCGACCAACACCAAGTTCTGTCGGGTTGACGCGCACGGTGAGATGCTCGAGCCTGTTCGCAAGAGGCCGACGCCGTATCCGTGCACCCCTGAGCGATTGGTTGAATTTTTGCGTGAGCGCATCATGCAAGGTGGGGTGACGATGATTGGCGCCGGGTTCCCCGGTGAGTTCGACGATGGTCACGTCATTCGTCCAGGAAATCTGTCGCGACCGGGTGGCGTGACGACCGAAGTGGACCCTGCGTTGGAACAGCATTGGCGGGGATTCGCGTTACAAGATGCCCTCTGTCGAGCCACCCAGCGAGACGTGCGGGTCGTCAATGATGCACGACTCGCGGCGCTTGGTTGCGTTGAGGGCCACGGGATCGAACTTGTTCTGACCTTAGGTACTGGCTTAGGACTGGCCTTAGCGGTGGACGGGCAAATGAAGAAGGTTCGCGATGTCGGTGCGGAGGTGTACCTCGACGGACAAACGTTCGATCAGTTGTTGGGCGAACGATCGCGGTCCCTGGATGAAGAGGCGTGGTTGGGCATCCTCGACAAGACCATCGCGAAGTTTACGAGTGAGTTCGGGGCGACGACTGTGCATCTGGCGGGCGGCAATGCGCGTCGTGTCTCACCGGACTACTTCAGCGATCTGAATGTTCGAATCGTTATTAACGGTAATCAAGCGCCGCTGCGGGGCGCGGCGAAACTTTTCTACGGTTGAGCGAGATCGACGGCGCATTGGGCGAGTACTCCCGCGACCGCTCGACACGACGCGTCGTCGACGCTGAAGTCGGGGCTGTGGTGCATGCCGCTTGAGCCATCTGGCTTCGCACCACCGATGAACATGTAGCTGCCGGGAATTCGATTCAAGAATTCTGAGATATCGTCACTCGGTGAAGCGGGCGGTAGTTGCATGACGTTGGCGGCGCCCACGAAGCTGCTCGCGCTCGCGAGCACCTTCATCGCAACGTCAGCGTCATTGCGAACGGCGGGCGTCCCTTCGCCGAGTTCGAGCGTGCACGACACAGCGAATTGCGACGCGATGTCAACTAGGAGCGACTGCAGACCCAAAAGTGCGGTCGATTGCTGTTCGGGTGTGAACGTACGTAGGGTGCCTCGGAGCAACGCGGTCCGGGGTACGACGTTATTTGCGGTTCCGGCGTGGATCACGCCCGCCGAACAAGCGCAATTGGTGCCTTCGTACGAAAGCGTGGCAACCACTTCGCCGAGCCGAGGCGCAAGGTGGCTAACGGCGAGTACGACGTTGCCGTCGACGCTCGCCATTGCTCCGTGACCACCTTTGCCCTTGATGGTGACCGTGAGTGCTCTGGCCTCGCTCATCATGATGCCAGGCTTCGTACCCACGAATCCGACGGGAGCGAGAGACGTAACGTGAGCCCCGATCACGAAATCAGCGCGATGTTCTTCTAGGACGCCGCCATCGATCATTGCGCGCGCTCCTCCAAGACTTTCCTCGGCGGGTTGAAAGAGGAGGATGAACTCGCCCGCGAGTTGCTCACGACGCTGGCTGAGCACGTCAGCGACGCCTAAGAGTCCGGCGGTGTGCACGTCATGACCGCACGCGTGCATGACTCCCGGGTTGACGGACGCAAATGATGCAATCCCTTCTTCTTGCACGGGCAGTCCGTCGATATCGGCGCGAATCATGACCCGCTTTCCTGGTCTTGCTCCCTTGAGGGTGGCGACTGCACCCGTCGACGTAGGGCAGAAGCTTCGTTCCCAACCCAGCGAGTCCAGCCGATCGCGAATGACGTTGGTGGTGCGGTTTTCTTCGAAGGCAAGCTCCGGATGAGCGTGTAGGTCGTGGCGAAGGTCGAGCATCGAGTCGTTCGCTTGATCAAGAAGAGACGTAAGGTCCTCGCTGAAGCTACGGGTCATGAGTGCATGGTAGTTACCTTCGTATGGGCTTCACGAACAGTGGTCGGCTAAGATGGGAAGTCTCATCATTGCGGCTGTAGCTCAGCGGATTAGAGCATCGGTCTACGGAACCGAGGGTCGGGGGTTCGAATCCCTCCAGCCGCACCATTTTTGAAGTCAAATGCGATTCTCGAAGGACCTTCTCTCGTGTCGCTCTTTGGTTCGGTGTCCCAGAACAGTATGAACGCTCCTGGGTTCGCGATGATTATCGGAGATCCATTCTCCCAGAGTGCTGTCGCGAAAAGAAAGCTTGCCCAACCTGACTCTCAACTGCCTCGTGTGCGTAGATGTTGGTCCTTGTGGATGTTCTCGGAATTCAAAATGACGAAGGCAATCAACCAAGAAATTACATCCATTGCGGCCACGGATTGGGAATCAAAGGCGTCGTGGTCGTTGCGTCGCTACTGGTCGCAAGTGCACGCGTGCGAACAAGTTGGAAATTCAAGTGCTGGGATCGTTTCCTTGGTTCGCCGACTCTTCAAAAGCGGTCAACAAGTGGAAACTAATACGTACGTTGAGCGAATGCCAATAAAGGGAGGTCAAGCGTGTTGTTCGTTCGCGTGGTGTCGTGAGCTGCTTGCGAATGTCACTTGTAATTGTCACGGACGTCTCGTTCGATTGTTTACCTGGCGATAGTTTCAAGTCGGGCGGATTGCCTTCTGACGTCCGTACTAATGCCATGCGCCGCACTTGCAGCGAGGCACTACACTTTGTGGTCTGGCAAAATAGAAAAAATGAAGTGTGGACTTCAGTAGAAGTCTCTCGCGGCTGTAGCTCAGCGGATTAGAGCATCGGTCTTCGGAACCGAGTGTCGGGGGTTCGAATCCCTCCAGCCGCACCAACTGACCATCTCATGTCCGGCAATAATTGTGCTGCTCGCACTCGAGCGCTTCGACCGCGACGCATGTTAAACATGGGCTTCAATGAGTGATGGACGAGCGAGATATCTTAAATACTTCGTTGTTCTCATTCCGACGGCTATTGTTCTTATCGGTGGTTGGCAATTCCGTTGGGTTGCAGAAGACGCCTACATCGATTTTCGTGTCGTACACAATATTCTTAGCGGCTACGGACCGGTGTTCAATCACGGCGAACGCGTTGAGGTCTATACCGACCCTCTATGGGTTTTCATACTCGCTGTATCTTCAGGGCTGTTTCGCTTCGTGAGTGTTGAGTGGTGCTCTGTGCTCTTCGGTCTCTTCTTCACCGGAATCGGTTTCTGGTTTGCGGGACTTGGAACGTACAATTTTGCCGCCCGACGGACGTCCAAACGCGTGTATCCCGTGGGGCTTCTCTGTGCGTCGTGCGTCGCTGGCGTGTGGATGTTCGCGACGTCGGGTTTGGAGACGGGACTTATTTTCGGTTGGATCGGTGTGAGTTGGTGGCTGCTCGTTCGAACCTTCTTAAAGGCGCAACGCGGATTAATAATGTCGGCGATCGTTATCTCACTGGGCTTTACCATCCGTCCTGATATGGCACTTCTAACGATCTGTTTTGGTTTTGTTTTGTTCGTCATTGAGACACGGGGCACGCGCGCTGAAGGAGCGCACCTACGCAGATGGCAACTACTTCTCGCCTTAACAGGGATTCCTATTGTGAGCGAATTGTTTCGCATTGCCTATTTTGGAATGTTCGTCTCTAATACAGCACTCGCCAAATCTGCCTCAAGAATTTGGCTGCACCAAGGTCTGGAATATTTCACCAATTTCGCGGGGACGTACTGGTTGTGGATCCCCTTCGCCGTGTTCGTCGGCGTGACGCTACACCGCAGTCGTGTGTGGTGGCGACTGGACTACCACCTTGACGTGCTCGTCTTGTTGGCTCCGGTCGTGGGTGGACTTCTCGACGTCATCTACGTCACTGCAATAGGCGGCGACTTCATGCATGCTCGGATGCTCCTGCCGGGCTTCTTCTCGGTTTTCATGATCTTCTGGTTTGAAGGCTCGCCGTCGATGCGTAATGCTCCGCTGGTCGCAGCCGTCAGCGTCTGGGCGGTTCTAAGCGTGCTCTTGTTTCGCTTCTCGCCAGTGGGAAATCTTTCGAGCAACGGCATCGCGAATGAACGTGCGGTGTTCGTCGGAGGGTCAGAAGTGGCTCATCCGATCACTCCGCGCGATTTTGCGAAAGATGGCTGGGAGATTGCGGGTGTAGCTGTGCGTCGGGTGGCGCCTAGTCTGTCGTCGCGAATCAAACTGATCAACTGGACTCGGTCTGCGACGTATTCGCTCGTTGCCCAAGAACCGAGGAGCTATCGAATCACGACGTCGTTGCCTGAGACCTATTACGTTGGCTTTCCGAACATCGGACTCTTTGGTCTCGCCGCTGGTGATAACACGTACGTGTTTGATGAGCTGTCGCTCGCTAATCCCATAGGTTCGCACTTCGCTGTCTATGTTCGAAGTCGGCCCGGACACGAGAAGATAGTCGCGCCGGTGTGGCTCGACGCACGATTCGGCTCGGTTGCGACGCCCCGACCAGTGGGTGTGAGCGAGTTGGCGTTTGAGGAAGCGCAACGTGCGCTCTCGTGTCAACCTCTTGCGGGCTACTTGAAGTCCATCACTGCGCCCCTGACATTCTCACAAGTGTTCTCGAATTTTGTGCACGCCTTTACCTGGACCACGATGTCGTACAGCAGTTCCCCCTACCTTGCCGAACAAGAACTTTGTCGTTGAGGACATATCTTTTCTTGTCTTCGGCCCTTCCAACGCCAAAGAAGAGTTCTCACACTTTTCGCTCCCAAATTGTGAAAACTGGTTTGACTTTTGTGAATTTGCAATTTATCCTTTCGGCGTGAGCTCTAAATTACGACGTGCCACGATTGCGAATCGTCTCTTGAACTCGGGCGAGGCGTCGATTTCTGAGCTCGCGCAGACGTTCGGCACGTCGGAAATGACGATCCGGCGAGATTTGGAGCTTCTCGAAATAGAGGGTCTCGCACGTCGAGTTCGCGGTGGCGCAATTTCCACCCAGAGCCGTTCGTACCAGCCCCCGATCCTTCAGCGTTCAACGCACGAAGCCCAAGCGAAGCAGCGAATTGGCGAGGCGGCTGCGGAGTTGTTGTCGCCAGGTGAGACGACGATTATCGATGGAGGTACCACCACGCTTCAGATGGCGAGAGCCATAAATCCAGGTATCGCGCTCACGATCATCACGAGTTCGTTGTTGATCGCGACAGAACTGGACACGAAACCTGAAATTCGAACGATGGTCACCGGAGGAAAGCTACGTCATGGTGAAATGAGTTTGGTGGGTTCTAGGGCGGAAGCTTCGTTTGACGATTTGAATTGCGATTCGGTGTTCATCGGGGCTGCTGGATTGAGCGTCGAAAAAGGTCTGACGGAATACAACATGGAAGACACACAAATAAAGCTTGCGGCGATTCGCTCGAGTCGACGAGTCGTCGTTCTCGCGGATGCATCAAAAATGGGACAAGTGGCCTTCGTCAACGTCACGCCGCTAAGCGATATTGATTTGATCGTTACCAATGCGTCGCCGGATAGTCGCACCATTCTCGCCGCTCGAGAAGTCGGAGTCGAGATTCTCCACGTCGAGCCACTGGTGCACGTCGCAGCTTCCTAAGAAAGCTTTCGAGTCAACTATTCGCGAACGATAATGACGTCGAGTTTTCTTGGTCCGTGCACTCCCTCGACGCGACTGAGTTCGATGTCGCTTGTGGCGGAAGGCCCGCTGATCCACGTCTGGGGACGGGCGGGATCGAGTCGTGCAATGACGTCGGGCACGTCGGGAACGACCTGTCCGCTACGCACAATCACCACGTGATGATCTGGGATGAGGGTGATGACACGTCTTCCCTGGTCAGCCTCAGAATTTAGGATAACGGTCCCCGTCTCAGCGATTGCGGCGGTGCAACCGGTCACGACCGCGTCGACGGCGTTGATGCTCGCATGTTCGAGTGTGCCATCGTCGGTGATAACGGTCCCCGCGAACGATGACAACCACTCTTGAGGTACCCCCGCCGGTATGACAATCGAAGTGCTTCCCCGTGACGACAGCGCCTCGGCGATTGCGGAGTCGATTGTTTCGAAAGACGCGTAACGGACCGTCGCTTGGTAGTCGCTGACGCGCTCTTTGAAATGCTCGATGGTATCGATCGTTTCTACGCGCGCGGCCCGACGATAGGAACGTGGAATCGGTGGCTGCTCGTTCTGTCCGCGATTCGAATAGCGAATCGCGGACAGAATTGCGTCCCTGGCATTCGCTTGATTCAACGCGGCGTCTGGGGCAACAACGGGACGAATGCCCAACGCGTGGGGTTCGATGCTCGTGTTCTTGTGGCGGAATTCTCGTCGACGAGACGAAGGTTGTGGAGTCTCGCCCTCTACTGCGCGCTCCTTGTGCCACCACGTGGCGAAGGTGACCTGAGAGGGTAGAGGGACTGCGCGAAATCTGCTCCACCCAGAGAGCCAGCCGGGCAAAGAGATCTTTCGTCCCCGCAGTGGGCTGCTCGTCTTTGCGCCAAAGTCCCCGACACTACGCAAGCGCGACGAACGTGCGAAGAGCCACGAGGCGGCACGCATGCCTGCTTGTTCCTGGGATTTAGGCGTGAGGCTTCGTTTCGCATCAAC
>Ga0302319_10002360_pt1 | contig 40982 bp, 31 predicted proteins | sample Bog_T0_2_FD_203319 | JGI IMG/M metagenome (GOLD analysis project Ga0302319, IMG submission 203319) | Peat permafrost microbial communities from Stordalen Mire near Abisko, Sweden - Bog_T0_2 | ecosystem: Environmental > Terrestrial > Soil > Wetlands > Peat | place: Sweden: Abisko, Stordalen Mire... | reverse complement strand
ACGCTTTAGCTTACGCTTGTCCACGCCGAGCCGGCCATCACTGGCGCCCATGAGGTCACGGAGGCGGGTGATTTCGTCGCGCACCGTCGCCGCCTTCTCAAACTCCATGGCTTTGGCGAGGTCTTTCATGTCCTTCTCAAGCGAACCGATGAGGAGGGGCAAATCCTCGAGCCTGATCGGGGAGCCATCGGCTAGCTTGTTCTTCATGTCGGCGCCATACTGGGCGACGACCTCGGCCACCGCGTCGTGACTCCGCACGGTCTCGCGGACCTCTTTGAGCACGGTGGTGGGGGCGGTGCCGAATTCCTCGTTGTGACGGGCCTGGATAGCGCGACGACGATCGGTCTCCTCGATGGCCGCCTTCATGGAGTCGGTCATCACGTCGGCATACATGATGACCTTGCCGTTGATGTTCCGGGCGGCGCGCCCAATGGTCTGGATGAGGGAGGTCTCCGAGCGCAGGAAACCCTCCTTGTCGGCATCGAGAATGGCGACGAGGGTGACCTCAGGGAGGTCAAGGCCCTCTCGCAGAAGGTTCACGCCCACAACCACGTCGTACACGCCAAGGCGCAAGTCGCGCAAAATCTCCGGCCGCTCCAAGGAGTGGATGTTCGAGTGGATGTAGTTAACTTTTACGCCAGAATCCTTTAGATAACCGGTGAGGTCTTCTGCCATTTTCTTGGTCAGGGTGGTCACGAGGGTTCGTTGACCGAGGTTGACGCGCTTCTGAATTTCGTTGATCAGATCGTCGATCTGGCCCTTCGTCTTGCGCACTTCGATCTCCGGATCGAGGACGTAGGTGGGGCGAATGACCTGCTGAACCACCTGGCTCTGGGTTTCCTGCTCGAAGGGGCCGGGTGTTGCGGAGACGAAGACGACTTGGGGCACCCGCTCCAGAAACTCCTCGAATTTGAGGGGCCGGTTGTCAAGGGCAGAGGGCAGCCGCCAGCCGTAATCGACGAGCACGCTTTTGCGCTGGCGGTCGCCGTTGTACATCGCCCGAACTTGGGGGAGGGTCTGGTGGCTCTCATCGATGAAGACGATCGCATCGGAGGGCAAGAAGTCGAGGAGGGTGTAGGGGGCGGTGCCCGGCTCCCGGCCGTCGAAGTAGCGCGAGTAGTTTTCGATGCCGCTGCAATATCCGACCTCGCGCATCATCTCCAGGTCGAAATCCACCCGTTGCCGCAGGCGCTGAGCTTCCAGGAGTTTTCCCTCCGAGACAAAGGTGGCGCATTGAGCCTCCATCTCATCCTTGATCTGGATCACGACGTCGTCAAGGCGCTCCCAAGGGGTGACGTAGTGGGTTGCCGGGAACACGGAGACTTTGCTCGGCTGATCGAGAACCTCTCCCGTGAGGGGATCGAACAGCCGAATGCGCTCGACGGTGTCGCCGAAGAACTCCACCCGGGTCACCACTTCTTCATCCTTCGGCTGGATTTCGAGGGTGTCGCCCCGCACGCGAAAGGTGCCCCGATCCAGCGCGATCTCGTTGCGGACAAACTGCATCTGGACCAGTTTGGCGAGGGCTTCGTCGAGGCTGAACGGCTCCCCGACGACAAAGGTGACCACCGCCTCCGCGTACTCGCTGGGGGAGCCAAGGCCGTAGATGCAGCTCACGGAGGCCACCACGATGGTATCGCGCCGCTCAAGGAGGCCGTGGGTAGCGGCATGGCGCAGACGCTCGATTTCATCGTTGACGCTCGAGTCCTTCTCGATGTAAGTGTCGGTTCCGGGGATGTAGGCTTCCGGCTGATAGTAGTCGTAATAGCTGATGAAGTACTGGACCGAGTTGTCGGGAAAGAACGCGCGGAACTCCTGGCATAGCTGGGCGGCGAGGGTCTTGTTGTGGGCCATGATCAGGGCCGGCCGCTGGGCCCGCGCGATCACGCTCGCCATGGTGTAGGTCTTGCCGGTGCCAGTGGCGCCCAGCAGGGTTTGGAATCGGTACCCGGTTTCTAGTCCGTCAAGCAGCCCGGCGATGGCGGCTGCCTGATCGCCTTTCGGCTCGAAGTCCTTGCTGATATCGAAAGGCGTGTCGTAGCGTGGGATCATTTGTCTACGTGTATTCTACGCTACGGGAGGTTGATTCGCGACTCCTCGCCATGGGGATGTTTACGGGGAGAGGACGTTCCCTACTAGACGCCCGTGACTTCCAGTAGCGGAAGCTGCCCAAGGCTGACGGTCGAGAACTCGCCGGTGTCGGGGGGTTTTTCGAAGGCGTTCTTTTTGAGCTCCTTCGGTACGGGAATGGGGTATTTACCGTTGAAGCAAGCCAGGCAAAAGCTGGTTTGGGGGCGGCCGGTGGCGCGGACGGCGCCTTCGATGCTTAAGAATCCCAGCGTTGAAGCGCCAATCTTGGCCTCAAGCTCTTTGTGGCTGAGTACGGCGGAGGCCAACTCGCCTTTGCTCGCCATGTCGATGCCATAAAAGCACGGGTGCTTGATCGGCGGGGCGGTGATTCGAACATGGACTTCCGAGGCGCCCGCGTCGTACAGCAGGCTCACGATGTTCTTGGTGGTTGTGCCCCGCACGATCGAATCGTCCACCAGGACAACCCGTTTCCCTTGTATGTGCTCCACCAGTGGCAACAGCTTCATCCGCACGCCGAGATCGCGCATCTTCTGGTCGGGCTGAATGAAGGTGCGGTGAATATAGCGGCTCTTCATCATTCCCTCGCGATAGGGGATGCCGCTGATGCGGCTGTAGCCAAGGGCGGCGGGGATGCCGCTATCGGGCACCGGGACGACTACGTCGGCGGTGACCGGATGCTCCTTCGCCAACTCCTCACCCATTCTCTCGCGAACGGAATAGAGCAGGCGATCATACATGTGGCTATCCGGTCGCGCGAAGTAGATGAACTCGAACAGGCACATGTTCTCTTGCGCCTTTGCAACGACCCGGCTGGTGCGAACGCCGGACTTGTCAACGACGATCAGTTCCCCGGGGCGAACCTCGTTCCCGGGCACGCCGCCGACGGTGCGGATCGCACAGGTTTCGCTCGCGATCATGAACCCGCCATCGCTAAGATGTCCGGTTACCAGGGGCCGGATTCCATTGGGATCGCGGAATCCGATCACCATGGTTGGGGTCAGCGCGGTCACGCTGTAGGCGCCCTTTACTTGGGCCATGACCTCGGCCACCGCCTTCTCGGGACCGTCTTGGAGGTGGCGAACGAGAATCCGAGCGAGCACCTCGCTGTCGCTAGTGGTGACGAAGACCTCGCCTTCGGCGATCATCTTCTCTCGCAGCTCAACCGCGTTGATCAGGTTGCCGTTGTGGGCAACCGCCACGTCTCCGACCTGACTCTGGCAGAAAATCGGTCCCGCATTGGGCCTCACGCTTCCGCCGGTCGTGCTGTAGCGGGTATGCCCCACCGCCATGTGGCCGGGAAGCCGCTTGCGAAGCGCGTTTTCGTTGTCAAAGACGTGCGCAACCAGGCCTACATCTTTGTGCATGCGCACCTTGGACCCATCGGAAACGGCGATGCCCGCCGATTCCTGTCCGCGATGTTGAAGTGCAAAGAGCCCAAAAAAAGCGACTCGTGCGGCGTCTTGTTCGGGGGTGTAGAGCCCCAGCACGCCGCACTCTTCTTTCAGGGAATCGTCTTGGTCTTCGGCCACAATTCAGTATATCGAAGAAGAACCGCCCAAGTAGCCAAACCTTAACATGGCTAGCGGGAATTGCCGCAAGAGCCGTAGAGTCACCAGGCTTGGAGGATCAGATGCCGTAGCCGGGCTTCTTGAGCCAGGCCTTGGGAAACGGCTTCAGCCCGCAGAGCACCGCATTGAACTTGGGGCTCTTGAGCACGTCGGTCGAAACCGTCAAAGTGACCCGGCCGCTTGGCGTCTGCACACGCACGGTTTGCAGATTGGCATCCTGAATGCGATTGCGTCGAGGGGCCTTGTACTTCCAGCCTTGAGAGTGGCGGTTGCGAATAAACTTCGCATTGTTCGCTCTTTTCCCGCTGACCTGACAGATTTTCGCCATGAAGGTTCCTCAACAAAACGCGCCCTGGGGGCGCGGATCAATAAGATACTCGGTTTGGCTCTTCAAAATCAAGCGCAGGGTCACCCGCCTTCCGTGCGGCACGCCTCGCGCAGCACCGCCAACCACAGCAGACTAAAGGCGATCGCGGTTTCGGGGAGTGGAAGGAGAAAGGAGACGGCCGCCCATAGCCAAGTCATCGGAATCCGGACGACCCGCGCCGACGCCGCCCTGAGATGATCCAGCCAAAAGCCTTGCCCGCGCCGAGTCAAGAGGGATGCGGAGCCGACCGCGAGGATCCCGGCGAAATAGGGCAGCAGCGCTGGCAGATTGTTGAAGCGCTCGTCGGCGTTGACCACCGGGTGGGGGCTGCCCATGAAGGCGGAGACCGCCCCGAAATCGAGGCCGTCGCCAGAACCTCGGAGGGCGCCCAGGAAGGTCGCAAGGCCACCGACCATGGCGGATAACGTCAGGGCGTCAATGGATCGTCGCCCGGACGGTCGCCAAAGGAGCGCCGCCACCACGTAAAGGCTGAGGCCCTGAACCGCGGACCATCCGAGCCCTGACATCCATCCGAAGACTGCCCCAACCAGGGCGAAGCCAAACATTTCTTGCAGGTGAAAGTTCCCAAATCGCTGGAGGCCAGAGAGCAGCTTTCCGACGCCGAACACAGCGAAGCCGAGGCCGAGGAGGAGCGCAGAGCCGCCCCCAACCATCGCAAACGTCCCCTGCCGGGCGATTGAGGGTCCCATGCCATGCCAGGCAATCACCAACGCTGACACCACCTCGATCGCCAACCGCAGCCAACCATTCGCCCGGCCTTTGGCCACCGCGATGGCGCTCCAGACGAACACAACCCATCCAAGGATGAAGATCGCGGCGAAGCATTGAGATTGCACGCGCAGCCCATCGAGATAGGAGATGGCGCCATGTTCACGTGCATCGAGGGGGAGCCACCGAATCATAGCGGGATCGACGAGCACGGGCCCCGACTGCCGTGCCTCGATGAGGCCCGGGATAGGGCCCGGCGAAGCAACGGCCCCCGGCCACTCCCCCAGGAGCCAAACCCGCGAACGTGACCCCTGTCCTCTTCTGTATTCAATCACCATCGTTCGACGGCAAACGGCGGCGAGACGATAAGCCTCCGTCCAGTCGTGAGCTCGAAAGAACGCCACCGCATCGCTTGGCAGCGGGGTTGAGGGGGTTGCGTAGGTCACGGTCCCGTCGGGCTGAGAAGCCATCGTGGCTGCCCAGGTGTCGGCAGCGGCGCCCGGCAGCGTTTCGCAGACCACGCTTCGGTCACCAAGCACCGAGGCCCTCGCTTCATAGAAGCCGCGCTTTGCGAGACCGGCGGCGCCTGACAGGCTGCCGGCAGCGGTTTCGTGGAGGTCGTTCGGAACGGGCAGCCAGTCCAGGCCAGTGACCGGCGACAAAAGACGGTCGTCGCCCGCCATCGGCGGCCACCTAAGCCAATTCGGGTGAAGGTAGGCGCCCTCGGAGAGCGGCGGGCCGGGAGCATCAGCATCGATCAGTCCCAAGCCGATCACATCGGCGCCTGCCGAGCCGCACACCAGGCACACAATCAGACCTACCCCCCAAAGGCGGACCGTCGGGAGGCAGGCAACCAAGATCTTCCTACCGCACTCTCGTATCAGTCAGACCAGACTACCAACTTACCGAGTCGATGTAGCATGTCCCGCTCCAAGCGCTGCTCGACATGAACTGAACACCGAGACTATAGAGCGGCGTGACCGCCGTTGAAGGCAACGCCACGGTAATCGTGTTCCATGCACCAGCGGTCAGACTCGACACCGGCTCGTAGTTGCCGGACCACGCCCATCCACCGCCCGTTCCCTGCAATGCATAGGGCTGGACGGCACTCAAGCCACACCCGACCGGCACCCAAAGGTGGAAGGTGATCGTGCTGCCCGCCGGAGTCGATGGGTTGAGTACGTAAACGTACTGAGAATCGCTTCCAGTGGCCGCAATGTTGACGGCCAGGGAATAAGACCCGAGGAACGCATGGTTGGAAGACTGGGCGATGCTCGAGACCAAGCCTCCGCTAGAAGTCCACCCTTGGATGCCGGTCTCGAAGTTGTACTGGGCCGGATCACTCGTTGGAGCCTTGGGCACCACTTCGACGGGGGCCGAGAAGATGGAAGCGCCCGCGGCGCTATAGGCGTTGACATCAAAGTAGTAGGGTGTGCCGTTCGCAAGCCCTGTATTCGTAAAACTCGTCCCGGTGGTCCGGGTTACTCCGACATAGGGCCCGGCACCGGAAAGACTGCGCCCGATTGTATAACCCATCGCCCCGGGAACGCCCGGCCAGGTGATGGTGGCAGCCATGTTGAGCGAATGGCCGGTCAGTCCGTTCGGTTGGGCTGGAATAGGGACCACGGTTCCCTTCGGGGGTAGGACCAGCAAGGTGATGCTCTGCGCGGGCACCTGAATAGTGAGCACGTTATTGGGCACCAATACGTCGCACTGGCGAGTGATCGCGTTGGCAGACGTCAACTGCCAGACTTGGGATGTCCCGTTCCCGCCAAAGTTATTTAGATTTAGCGTCACGGTGGGAGCAGTGGCCAACTGCTTGTTGATCAACATGATCGTCAACCGGTTATCGACGGTGCGAGTCGCCGCATAAACCGCCACGTTGTCGGGGTCGGGCCCGGTCGCCGATACGCTGACGTCCCCAAAAGTGGACTTCAGACCGTCGTAGTTGCGATACATCTTCATCGCCTTGTAGGTCGGCGTGCTGGGGTCGGGGACGGTCCAGCGGGTGGCGATATCAAGCCCTTGGACTCCGAAGATGCCATCAATGTCGGCTTGCGTCGTGGCTCCGTTGATGCTTCCCTCGGCGCCCCAGTTGTACTCGGTGATGCCAGTCTTGAGGCCAGGGTAGTACGTGGACACCCAACTCTTCATCCTCGGGATGAGATAGACGGGAGCATTGATCCAAGACTTGTCCACATAGTTCGGGTCCCAGAGAGAGCGGGTCGATTGATTTCTTAGCAGTTCGGTGGCCGCCGAGACGTCGTTGCTTCCGGTCCCATCTTGGGGATAGTCGTGGAGCGTTAGCACATCCAGGGTCTGAACGCCGGTCGACCTATCGTGAGCCTGCATCTGCTGGAGCAGATAGGGCACGTAGTCCATGTTGCCGTGCGCGGCCCGGTCGGGATACACTCCGTTGTATCCATGGGCGGAGGCGTACTGCTGGTCAAATCCGCTATAGAGGTATCCCTCCCAGCCCCATTCTTCGGGCGCCCCAACCATTGCGCTAGGATCGGCGGCCTTGACGGCGGTTCCATAGCTAACGATGTCGTTGAGGATTTCGGTCATCGTCGGGCCGACTGGATGGACATCGCGGTGGGTGGCATACCAGATTGAGGGCTCGTTGTCCATCAAGTAATACTTGAGCCCGCCCGCAGACGCCTTGCCCCATTTGCCAATAAGATGGCTGAACCACGCCTGTTGGGTAGCAACGGTCGAGGTCACATCGGCATCGCCCGGGGTGTTCACGATGTACGGATTGCCGGCCGCCGAGGAAATCCCATTGCCTGCATCGGACCAATAGGGGTCGGACCCGGTCTGACTGCCGTACTTGGCGACGGAATAGGAGTCAAGGGAGGCCCGATTCGCGCCCAAATTTGCGATCCAACCAATCTCGGGAACGGTCAGCATGGAGGCCGCGCTGGCGGCGTTATTTCCGGCGATAAAATTGTCGATCCGGTAGCCGGGCACGGCGGTGGAGTCGGCTATGGATTCGAAATACCAATCGTCGTCCTTGTTATCCGCATTGAGAAGCCAGTTGTAGCGCGACTGATTGTTCCCCCCCGCCCGATTGATGGTGGCGTTGAGATCGAGCATGTTGGCTTCGGTGGCCCACGACAGACCGTAGATCAATGGGCTGATGGGATGCCGATTCAAATTGGCATCGACGGTCACCGATACCTGAGCCTGCGAAAATGATTGAGCCACCAAAGTGGTGTAAAAGATGGCAATCCATCCAAATTTCAAATGATTGCGGGACATTGTGATAGGTTCTCCCTCTCCCCGTAGGCAACGACGCAAGGGTTACGGCGTTCGGTTCTCGGTCACGCCTTGCCTACGAGCAATTTGATCGTTCCAGCAACGCGGGTCACGGCGCCTGTGAAGAGTGCCGTTTATGGCGCTCCAAGCCGGGGGCCAGGCGAAGGGTCCCCTCCTCGAGGGTTGTAAGCGTCACCTGATCCACCCGACCGTCGGGCGCTTCGACGACAATATGGGGATCGTAAAAATGACCCCACTTCGAAGCGGGCGGCTTTGCACCAAAAACGGTCAAGGTTGGACAACCGACTCCCGCAGCGACGTGTATAAGACCGGTGTCGCCACCGAGAATGAAACGCAGGTTCGCCACCGCACCCATCATGCTTCGGATGTCAGCACCGCCGATGAGGTTCACGGTGGGGACGGTGAGCGCCGAGCGCAGTTCATCGCCGGCTGCCGACTCTTCCGGCCCGCCGACTAGGGCCGTCACATAACCCGACTGGTGCCAGGAGTCGATGAGGTCGGCAAGAATCGGCACCGGCAGGCGTTTCCAGGGCAAACTCGCTCCCGGCTGAACCGCCACCGTGGCCCCGCTCAGCAGTTTCTTGCCGGCCACGCGCTCTACCTTGGTGGCGACCAACTTCGGCTCGACGGGAGGTAGATCAAGGCCTACGAGCCGCGGAAGATCAAGATAGCTTTCGGCCTCGCTCTTCTGCCAATCGTACGGAGTGGAATGCGTTAGGAGGGCAGCTCGCCAGTCATTGTCGTGCCCCGCCCGCACCTTGATACCGGCCAACCGAGCCGACAGCGCGGATCGAAAGCTGCGGTTCACGACAATGGCGACGTCGAATCGTCGCTTTCGCAGCGACCGAGCAAGGCGCACGGTCTCTTGCAAGCTCCGAGCGGTCCGGTCCACCTCGATCGTTTCCAGCGGCCGAAACGGCGCGGCAAGCAGACGACACACGGTCGGAGTGGAAACCAGGCCGATCGAAGACTGCAGACCGATGAGCCCGTCGATAAGCGGGGTCGCCATCACCGCATCCCCGAGGTAGTGCTTCATCAACACGACGATTCGCTCAGATCGCATTGAGAAGGCACTCCTTCACGCAATCTAGTGGGATGTCGGCGACCGTTTCCCCCTCGCCGTGGGTCAGGACGCTCAGGCGGGGGCTCGGTGAGGCCCACAGACGGTGAATGCCACGCCGAAATAGGCCGACGGTTTCCGCCTTGGTTGCGGCGGCAAGATGCAAAATACCGTTATCGACCCCAAGGGCCACTTTGGCTTGATCCAGCAAGCCCACCACCTGCGGGAGCGTCATGCTTCCCCGAAGGTCAATCGCGAGGTCCTCGGCAAGGAGGCTCTCTTCGACGTCGCTTCCCTTCCAAAAGTGCTTCTGGTCGCCCGGCTTGGCCCCTACCAAGCCAACGGAAACCCCCTTCGCCCTGAGCCACCGAAGGGTCTCAAGCCACTTGGCTGCCGGCCAAAGTTTTTCGGGCAAGCTGGCGCTAGGCGCGATCACCACTTCGCAGGCGGCGCAAGTTGGTGCATCCTGAGGCACACGGTAGGCCGGGATGGGTCCTTTCAGATAGGCCAGTCGACAGAATATCTCGCCGATAAACGCCGAACTGAGGAACGGGAATCGCTCAGTTAGGCTCTCTGAAACCCAATGCTCGTCGGCCGCGAGCCGTCCGACTTCGTCATCCGCGAACGGAAGGTCTCCTCGAGACTCGTTCAAACAGGGCCCAACGACCCAAGTATCAGGGCCGGAAAGTAGGGCAGTCATCGCTTTGGCGAAAGGGGTCCATTCGTTATTGACTACGAGGTGATAGGGACGTCCCTCTGCGACGCTGGCCAGAATGTGCCTTGCGGAATCCTGGACACTAGAGCCGTGAAGGGGGAACCTCGCATCCATTAGGTCAGATGCAGATTCAAGTTCGCTGGTTCGGTTCCCACCATAGTAATGGATCGCGCAGGGCGCGAAAGTGGCCCGCAGCATCTGAAGCAGAGGGGTGGCGACCACAAAGTTTCCGATGGCGTCGTTCGCCACTACGGCGATTCGCGCGTCAACCGGCAACGCGCCACCCAAGTATCGCCTCACATTTGAAGTGTATCCCAGCCAGAGGCCATTGCGCGCAGTCGCAACTATCGCGACCGACGCGCAGGCGTTTCGAATCCGGCGGGAGTGCGGTGGCTTCCTTGCTGGTCGGTCCAAAAAGAGAGGAAGGTCCTTCCCAAGAAGGACCTTCCTTTCGAACGGAGTTGGCAAGCGTTTTACTTGTCGACGGCGACTTTCACCTTTCCACGAATGGCGGCCTGAGCGGCGGCGAGGCGCGCGATCGGCACCCGGAACGGGCTGCAGCTCACGTAGTCCAGGCCAAGCTCGTGGCAGAAGTAGATGGACTCCGGATCGCCACCATGCTCTCCGCAGATGCCGCACTTGAGGTCGGCACGCTGCGCTCGCCCCTCTTCGACGGCGATCTTCATGAGACGACCTACGCCGGTGCGATCAAGGGTCTCAAACGGGTTGACGGCAAGGATCTTCTGCTCCACGTAGCGCTGAAGGAATTTGCCTTCGGCGTCATCGCGGCTGAAGCCGAACGTCGTCTGGGTGAGGTCGTTCGTTCCAAACGAGAAGAACTGGGCGTACTGGGCGATCTCGCCGGCGGTCAGGGCGGCCCGCGGAATCTCGATCATCGTGCCGAAGTTGTAGGGGATATCGATTCCCTGCTCGGCGATGACCTGCTTGGCAACCCCTTCGAGCTGGCCTTGCACCACACGCAGTTCGTTGACCGTGGAGACGAGGGGGATCATGATCTCGGGATGGACAGCCTTGCCCTTCTTAATGAGCTTGGCAGCGGCCTGGAGAATGGCCCGGGTCTGCATCACGACGATGCCGGGGAAGATGATGGAAAGGCGCACGCCCCGAAGACCAAGCATCGGGTTGGCTTCCTTCATGCCTTCGACCGCCTTGAGCATCGTCTCCTTCTCTTCCAACAAACCCTTGAGAGCCTGGCCGCCCAGCGAGTTGACGGCAAGCCGCAGTTCGGTGACCGCAACCAGCAACTCGTGGTAGCTGGGGAGAAACTCGTGGAGGGGCGGATCGATTAGGCGAATCGTGACCGGACGGCCCTCCATGACCTCAAAGATGCCTTCGAAGTCTTGCTGCTGGCTCACCAGCAGTTTGTCGAGCGCGGCCTGACGCACAGTCTCCGACTTGGCGAGGATCATGTCCTGCACGATCGGAAGGCGATCGGCCTCGAAGAACATGTGCTCGGTGCGGCAAAGGCCAATGCCTTGGGCACCGAACTCGACCGCCTGAGCGGCGTCACGGGGATTGTCGGCGTTGGTTCTGATCTTCAACCGGCGGAACTCATCGCACCAGCCCATGAGGATCCCAAAGTAGCCGGAAACCTCTGGAGCGATCAGCGGGAGCTGGCCAACGAAAACCTGGCCCGTGCTTCCATCGATGGAGATCCATTCGCCTTCTTTGACGGTCTTTCCGTCCACAACCAGCGTGCGCGTGTGCTCGTCCACGTGAAGGGCTTCGCACCCTGCCACGCAGGGAATGCCGAAGCCGCGGGCAACAACGGCGGCGTGGGAGGTCTTGCCGCCCCGGGCGGTCAAGATGCCTTGGCTGGCCAACATGCCGTGGACGTCGTCGGGATTCGTCTCATCTCGAACGAGGACCACCTTTTCGCCCTTGGCGTGCCAGGTTTCGGCGACATCGGCGTCGAAGACCGCCTTGCCAACGGCGGCGCCCGGGGAGGCGGCGAGGCCGACGGCGGAGGCAACGATCCCGTGCTCCTTGATATAAGCATCGTTCAGTCGGGGGTGGAGCAGCTGGTCCAAATGCGAAGCGCTCACTCGGAGCACCGCCTCCTCCTTGCTGATCAGCTTCTCATTCACCATTTCGACCGCCATGCGAACAGCGGCCGGTCCGGTGCGCTTTCCGACGCGACACTGGAGCATGAACAAGCGGCCCCGCTCGATGGTGAACTCAAGGTCCATCATGTCCTTGTAGTGCTGTTCGAGCTTTTCGCCGTAGCCCACAAACTCGTCATAAACCTTCTTGTTCTGCTGGCGAAGCTCGGAGATCGTGACCGGGGTTCGCACGCCGGCGACCACATCTTCACCCTGGGCGTTCATCAGATATTCGCCGTAGAGAATGTTCTCACCGGTCGAGGGGTCGCGGGTGAACGCGACGCCCGTACCGCAATCTTCGCCCAAATTCCCGAAGACCATCGACTGCACATTGACGGCGGTGCCGATCTCATCGGGAATCTTCTCCGTGCGCCGATAAACAATCGCGCGGTCGTTGTTCCAAGAGCGGAAGACCGATTCGATGGCCAATTCCAACTGCTTCCAGGGATCGGAGGGAAACTCGGCGCCGGTCTTCTCCTTCACGAGGGCGAGGTACGCCTTGCAGACGCCTTTCAAATCTTCGGCGGTCAGGTCGGTGTCAAGTTTGACGCCGCGAGCCTTCTTGGTGGCGTCGAAAACGTGCTCGAAATTGCTCTTGGCGACATCAAGTACTACATCGCTGAACATCATGATAAAGCGGCGGTAGGCGTCAAAGACAAACCGTTCGTTCCCGCTCTGGGTGATTACACCCTTGATCGTTTCGTCGTTGAGGCCGAGGTTGAGGATCGTGTCCATCATGCCGGGCATCGAGAATTTGGCGCCCGATCGAACCGAGGTAAGGAGAGGGTTCGCTGGATCGCCGAATTTCTTGCCGAGGTCCTTTTCGACGTCGGCCAGTGCGGCACGCACTTCGGCCATCAAGCCGTCGGGAAGTCGCTTGCCGGACTCATAGTAAGCCGTACAGACTTCGGTGGTGATCGTAAATCCGGGAGGGACCGGAAGGCCGATGTTGGACATTTCGGCAAGGTTGGCTCCCTTGCCACCGAGAAGGTCCTTCATCGTGGCGTTACCTTCTCGGAATAAATAGACTCTTTTGTTGCTCATGGAATGGCCTCAGAATGATCCGGAAGAGCGGCCTTCAAGATCGCTGGCGTTGATTCCAGTGTACCTGCGAGGTATTCCTACCGACCGGCGGCGTCATTGGATTTACCGACGGAGTGGTCGCTAATCCAGCGACTGGGTGTAGACCGCGCGAATCACTTCTTCTGGCGTGGTCCATCCCGCCGTGACTTTTGCCTTGCCATCATCCAGCATGGTGCGGAAACCCTGATTCCTGACCACCGCGAGCATGTCGCTATACGAATCGCGTCGGGCAATCGACGCTCTGAACTCTGGCGTTCCCAACACGAGCTCAAAGACGCCGATTCGCCCCTTGAAGCCGGTGCCCTTGCACTCTGGACATCCCTTCCCCTTCATCAGGTTGGCCGACTTGCGCTCGTCCGGCGTGAGACCCAGTTCGGCGATCTCGTCTGCCGGCGGTTCGTAGGGGGCCCGGCACTTCGCGCAGTTTAGGCGAACCAGGCGCTGCGCCATGATGCCCACGGTGACGGCGGCGACCATATACGGTTCCCCGCCCATATCGAACATTCGGTTGACAGTTTCCACAGCGCTGTTCGTGTGCAACGTCGTCATCACAAGGTGACCGGTCAACCCGGCCTGGATCCCGATCGCCAGCGACTCCGGGTCGCGCATTTCGCCGACCATCATGACGTCGGGGTCTTGGCGAAGGAAGGTCCGCATGACCTTCGGAAACGTCAGGCGCTCTGAGACTTGAACCTGAGCGATGTTCTTTTCAAACTCGTATTCAATGGGGTCTTCGACGGTGACGATGTTGCGAGTCCGACTGTCGAGTTGGTTAAGGGACGCGTACAAGGATGACGTCTTTCCTGAACCAGTGGGCCCGGTGACCATCACCAGTCCGTAGGGCACTTCGATCACCCGCTGCCACTTCTTAAGCACTTCCTCCGGCATTCCCAGGCGCGGAAGCTCCACCTTCATCGCCTGCGGATCGAGAAGGCGCATCACCATCTTCTCCCCGTTCAAACAGGGCACGCAAGAGGCACGGGCGCTGAGTCGACGCCCCATAAACTCCATGTCGAGCCTCCCATCTTGGGGCTCCCGGTTTTCATCGATGCGCATCCCCGCCGCCAGTTTGAGGCGAGCCATCACGTTCTGCGCCTGCTCGGGGGGAAGCTGACCGCTATCGTGGAGCACACCGTCTTGGCGGTACCGAATGCGCAGTTGATCTCGTTCCGGCTGCAGGTGGATATCGCTCGTGCCCGTTTCGAGGGCGTTCATGAAGATGTTGTCCACGATTCCGACGGCGAGCGACATCTCGTCGCCGCCCATTTCGCGGGTGGCGCCCACCTCTCGGAGAATGAGGCGGAAACGGCGGGCCGCGCCCCAGTTTGTCTGCGTGTAGTCGTTCATCTGCATCGTGGCGCAACCTCTTGGCGATCAATCTACCGCAGAATTGGCTCCGCAGGAAATCGTTCTTTAGATCCGAGAATGCGTAGTAGAGACGGGAAGGTAGAATTCCCTAAGCCGCCATGCCCTCAAGAGTTGAAACCCTAGTTCTTCACGACAGTTCCACTCCCGTTATTGGGGACACCCAAAAGGCGGGCAACGTGGTGGTGACCGGCGCCGACTTTCTGTTAAAAGCGGCCCGATCAAACTCGCTTTGGCCTCTCACCTTCGGGTTGGCATGCTGCGCGATCGAGATGATGGGCACAGTGGCCTCCCGGTTTGACATTGCGAGATTCGGCTCGGAGGCGTTTCGAGCCACTCCACGGCAGGCGGATGTGATGATCATCGCCGGACGCCTTTCCAAAAAAATGGCTCCCGTGCTTCGCCAGATTTACGACCAAATGCCGGAACCGAAGTGGGTGATCTCGATGGGCGCGTGCGCCAGTTCGGGCGGCGTGTACAACAACTACGCGATCGTTCAAGGGGCCGACCAGGTGGTTCCAGTCGACGTCTACGTCCCGGGCTGCCCGCCATCGCCCGACGCCCTCATTTACGGCGTGCTCAAGTTGCAAGAGAAGATTCGAAAGAAGAATGCCGCGAACTTCAAGGACCTTCGCCTTTGGGAAGGCTTGACCGGCGCGCGGACCCTTGAAGAGGTGGAAGCGTGAGCGGCCTGCTACGGGACATTCTCAAGCCGGTGGTATCGGGCTTCGGAATCACCGCGAGGCGGCTGAGTCACGCCAAAGTGACCGTCATGTATCCGGAACACAAACGCGAGCAGTACCCCCGCACGCGGTGGCGTCACGCTTTGAAGCGATACGATTCCGGTCTTGAAAAGTGCATCGGTTGTTCCCTCTGTGCCGGGGCCTGTCCGGCGCGGTGCATTTTCGTAGAAGCGGCCGAAAACACCGACGAACAGCGGTTCTCACCCGGCGAGCGCTACGCGGTGCGCTACGAGATCAACATGATCCGCTGCATCTTCTGTGGCTACTGTCAAGAAGCCTGCCCGACCGGCGCCATCGTCCTTGAGAAGAACTTCGAGTTGGCGGATACGACGCGAGAGAGCTTCATTTATACAAAGGCAAGGCTCCTCGACCCGCTCCCGCAGGCAAAGTAGGTTGACTAGAATTCCTTGGACCTGGCCCGTTCCTTCTCCCGACGCTCTTCCTTTTCGGCGATCTGCTGGCGCTTGTCGTATTGCTTGCGACCTCGGCCGACTGCTACCTCGACTTTCACGCGGCCATTCTTGAAGTAGACGCGGGTGGGCACCAGGGCAAAGCCCTTCTCTTTCGCCTGACGCTGAAGCACGGCGATCTCGCGGCGGTGCATAAGCAATTTACGCTCGCGCCGGCGCTCGGGAATAAATGCGGAAGTGTGGCTGTACGGCTGAATCTCCATGTTGACGATGAAGATTTCAGAATCCTTGACCTGGCAGTAGGCATCGGTGAGATTGGCATTGCCGGAAAAAATGCTCTTGACCTCGGAGCCAACAAGCACGATGCCCGCTTCGTAACGCTCAACCAGGTCGTATTCGAACCCAGCGCGCCGGTTTTGGATCTGCCGCGGACCCTCCGCTTTATGGTCACCCGCCTTCTTCGCCATCGGACCTGCATTGTACCGACGCGCGCGAAGGTACATTTGCAAGCGTGACGACCAGACACGCTTATCTCCTGCTAGCCGTCCTCGTCGGTGCCGGCTGCAGTCCTCACGACGACACGCAGGCGAAGACCGACACGACGACTCCTCCTGCCACGACAACACCCACGGCGACCCCGGCCGCGACGCCACCGCCAGCGCCTGGGCTAACCAAGCTTGGCATCGTGGACGTCAAAGTGGGCTCTGGCCCCGGTGTTCAAGCGGGAGACCTGCTGAACATGACCTATGTCGGCTCCCTGAAAGACGGAAGCGTCTTCGACTCGACCGACAAACATGAGGGCGCTGCCCCCTTCGGCTTTATCTTGGGGACCGGCTCGGTGATCGCGGGGTGGGATAAAGGGCTTGTAGGCATGAAAAAGGGAGGGGAGCGCAAGCTCTCGATTCCGGCCGCCATGGGCTATGGCGAGAGAGACATGCCCGGCATCCCTGCGAACTCTGATCTCTACTTCGATGTCAAGCTGCTTGACTTTGTAAAGAAGGGCGAGAGCAACATCTACGACCGTAAGGACATTGTCAAGGGCACGGGCGAAGAAGTCACCGCTCACAAGACGGTCGTGATTCACTACGTCGCGAAGAACGCGGCCGGGCAGGTGGTATCGACGGCCAAGGATGTCAAATTCAAGCAAGGCAACCAAGAAATCCTGCCGGCTATCGACGAGGGCATCATCGGCGCGCGAGTCGGAGGCACGAGGAGGTTTCGACTCCCACCTGGCCTGGCCCGCAGCGGAAACGCGACCGGTCAGGGTCTAGACCCCAACACGATCTTCACCTTTGACATTACGGTTGACAAGGTAAGCCCTTGAGAGACCCGCTGAAACACTCCTCTAAGCCCAAGGAGGAGTGTTCCAGCTGAGGTAGAATGGGCCCCTTCTATGGCCGAGCTTTCGGAACTGGATATCTTCTTGGCCTACCACGCTCCTGACGTGCTGGAACTTCAAGGCTCGCGTATGCCTTATAAGGCCGTCCTTGCGACGGCAGCGATCGGCGGCCTCGTCCTCATGATGGTCGTCTATTTCGGATTGTTGGCGGTGGTCACGGTCTTCCACTTCAGCATTCCAACCGCGTACCTGCTGTTCGTTGTGTTTTTCTTCGTGATCATCTTCATGGAGGCGATGAAGCGGCGAGCAACGCCGAAAGCGCTTCAGGGCGATACTCCGGGCGGCAAGTACTTGAAGCAGGTCTACCACACGGTCTACGGGATCTATGGCTGGAACCGGCCCGGTGGCTCGCACCGAGACGAGGCGCCCACCCCCATTCGTAAGTCGGAAGACATGGTCCACCCGGCGGCCTTTCGGTTGGCCAACGCGGCCGCGAAGCAATACAACCGCATCAGCAATGCGCTTCCCGATGCCAAGGTTTCCGGCGCCTTGCGAGACGACATCCTGCGTGAGACGAACGCGGCCATGTTGGCCATTTTCGACAAGGCTTCCAGGCTCAATCCGAACCCCAGCGGCCCCCGAAAGATGTCCATCAGCCACGTGTTCTTCCACCCCACCGAGCTGCTTCGCGGAAAGCGACCCGAAAGCGAGGACGACGGCGATGACGGTCGCGTGCTCGTGCAACAGCTTCAAGAAGTTGGGGATCGCCTGGAGGGGCGGCAGAAGGGCCCCAAGGCGCCAACAGGTCAAACCACCACCGGCCTCGAAACCACCCTCATCTCGCTTCGCGCCGAGCAAGCAGCTCGCGTCGAACTCAACGGTTAAGCAAGCGAACGGCCCTGTCCAGCGGGTATGTTATTGGGCGGTAAATGCCCGACCCCACCGACTTTGCCTCCCGAACCGTGCTCGTTCTCGGTTCCGGTCCCATTCGAATCGGCCAGGGAATTGAGTTCGACTATTCCTGCGTTCACTGCGTTTGGTCGCTTCGAAACCTGGGATACCGGCCGATCATTGTCAACAATAACCCCGAGACGGTCTCAACCGACTTCGATACGGGTGACGGTCTCTATTTCGAGCCGGTAACCCTGGCCGACGTTCTCGCCATCATTGAGCATGAGAAACCGGTAGGGGCGGTGGTTCAGTTCGGTGGACAAACCGCCATCAACCTCGCCGAAGGGCTGAAGGCCGCCGGTGTCTGGGTGCTCGGCACCTCGCCTGAGGCGATTGCCAAGGCGGAAGATCGAGCCCAGTTCGATGCCCTACTTGCCGATCTGGGAATACCGAGACCCCACGGCCGTGCGGTCCGATCTTACGCCGCTGCTCGCGAAACCGCCGCCGAGATTGGCTATCCAGTCCTCATTCGGCCCAGCTTCGTACTGGGTGGCCGGGCAATGGAAATCGTCTACGACGAAGCTCAACTTGAAGCGTTCTACGGTGAGGCAGAAGCCGAGAACCCCGACCAGCCGGTCTTGGTCGATAAGTATCTGCTAGGGGTCGAGGCGGAGGTCGATGTCATCTCGGACGGAACCGACACCCTGGTTCCCGGGATCATGGAGCATATCGAGCGAGCTGGCGTTCACTCGGGCGACTCGATGGCGGTCTATCCGCCGATCAATCTCGGTGTCGACGTCCAATCGCAAATGGTGCTCAGTGCCTGCAAGATCGCACGGGCCCTTGACGTGCGCGGACTCATGAACGTCCAATTCGTTATCCAGGACGGTCAGGCTTATGTCCTGGAAGTGAATCCCCGAGCCAGCCGCACCGTGCCCTACCTGAGCAAGGTCACCGGTATTCCGATGGTTGACCTAGCGACGCGTTGCATGATGGGACAGTCGCTGAAAGAGCTGGGCTACAGCAGCGGACTGTGGGCTCTCAGGCCTGGGCCTTGCCGCAAGACACTCCTTGATGCCAAGCCCTTGGCCTGCGGTGAGATTCTGGCCGAGTCCGCGTTTGCCTCCGGCGAAGTCATCCTGCCACCCCCGGTCCTTTTCGCTGTGAAGGCCCCTGTTTTCAGTTTTCAAAAGCTGGCCCGAGTCGAGCCAAGTCTTGGTCCCGAAATGAAGTCGACCGGCGAAATCATGGGGGTCGACCGCACGTTCGAAGGCGCGCTCTACAAGGCACTTGTGGCGAGCGGTATTCATTTCCGCGGGGACGGTTCCGTTCTTATGACCGTTCGCGATGACGACAAACCGGCGGCCGTCGAAATTGCCCGTGGCTTGGTCCTCGGGGGCCACAAGATTTTCGCCACGCGCGGGACTGCCGCAGCCTTGACCGAGGCGGGCATTCAGGTTGAGACCATCGGCAAAATCAGCTCCGGTACGCCCAATCTCCTTGATCTTGTGCTCGGTGGAGGAGTGAGTCTCATGATCAACACACCAAGCACAGACCGCGTCGCGGAGCTGGAAGCGGGACGCATCCGCAGATCCTGCATCGAAACCGGCGTCCCTTGTGTCACGAGCATCGATACCGCCACCGCGTTGTTGAGGGCCCTTGAAGTGTTCCGCAACCCCCAGCAAGCGCTGTGTCTTCGCTTGGACGAATATTTCTTGGGCGAGCCTGCCCCAGCTGTTTCAATCCAATGATCCTCGTCCCGATCAAGAGAGTCTTCGACCCTTACGCCACGGTTCGTCCCCTAAACGACGGGTCGGCCCTGGATGTGACGGGCCTTCGCTACACGATCAACCCGTTTGACGAGATTGCCCTTGAATCGGCGATCCGCCTCAAAGAGGGCGGCGCCGACCACGAAATCGTTGTGGCCACCATCGGCGGCGCAGAGTGCGAAGAAGTGCTCAGGAAGGCGCTTGCGATGGGGGCAGATCGCGCCTTGCTCATCGAGTCGACCGCTCGGTGGGATTCGGCCTCGGTGGCAGCCGAGCTAGCGGCCTTGAGCGCTGAACTTCGACCCAACCTCATTTTGATGGGCAAGCAGGCCACTGACGACGACTGCGGGCAGGTTGGTCCGATGTTGGCGGGCCTCTTGGATTGGCCACAGGTCACGTTTGCCTCTGGGGTCACGCTTGACGAACACGAGGTAACGGTCGTAAGGGAAACTGACGACGGACAAGAGACGGTATCCGCGCTTATGCCGTGTGTGATCACGGCAGACTTAAGGCTGAACGAACCGCGCTACGTCTCGCTGCCTGGAATTATGAGAGCCCGGTCCAAGCCTTTGGCCAAACGGGATCCCCTTACCCAACCACGACTAAGAACCCGAACCGTGGGCCTGGCAGCCATTCCGCCCCGCCCCCCGGGGCGACGCGTGAGCAGCGCCATGGATTTGATCGGCGCCTGGCGCGACCAAGGCGTGGGGCGATGAAACTTCTCGCCGTCGTCTTCAAACCAGAAGAAGCGGCGGGGCTGGCCGCCTTCGCGAGCGCCATGGCCCTTCCCTTCGACCTCCTTTGCCTTGGAGGCACCCCTGACGACGGATTTGGGGCTGGTGAGGTGCTCGAGGCGACCGGCGATTCCCTACCGCCGGCGGATTCCCTCGGCAAGGACCTCGCTAGGCTTTCGTCCGGATACTCGCACCTGGCCGCGATCTCAAGCATGCGCTCCAAAGATGTTCTGCCCCGAGTCGCCGCCCTGCTCGGCGGCGCGATGGTGACAGATGTGGTGGCGGTCGAATCGCCCTGTAGATTCAGGCGCCTCGTGGCGGCAGGATCCTTGTGCGCCACCATTGAGGCAGACGCTTCGCCCATCGTCATGACGGTACGGCCAGCCGGCTTTCCGCCCGCAGCTAAGAAGGGCTTCGCGGAACCACGCATAGTGACGCTTTTGACTAACAGCCGGACCCGCGTGATTTCCTCGACCGTTGAAAAGGGCACAAGGCCCGACCTTACGCTGGCTGGAGTCGTGGTCACGGGGGGGCGGCCCTTGCAAGATTCGGCCAACTTTGAACGGTTGATCGGAGGTTTGGCGGACGCCCTGGACGGCGCCACCGGGGCAACCAGGGCGGCCGTTGATGCCGGAGTCGCTCCAAATGAGATGCAGATCGGCCAAACCGGTAAAATCGTTGCGCCCGACCTTTACATTGCGGCGGGGGTTTCCGGCTCAACCCAGCACATTGCCGGCATCAAGGATGCAAAGCTTATCGTCGCCATCAATAACGATCCGGCCGCGCCCATCTTTGAGATCGCGGACGTAGGCTGGGTTGCCGACCTGTTTATCGCCATTCCTGAACTGATCGCCGCGCTGGAGCATGAGAAGAGCGCTACGTCGGCGGATGGTGGACGTCCATAAGAAATGAAAGCCCCGACTCCGGGGCCGGAGGAGTATTGAAGAGAATCATTGCCCTAGCGGCGGCCTTCCTGGTCGCACTTTCAAGTTATGCCCAGGTGGATCCCAATCGGGTTGTCTTAACCATCAATGGGGAGGAGATCAAAGGCGCCGAATACTACCATCGCATGGAGTACCTGGGCGGCGTGTTCAAGGTCTTCGGTCGTACACCGTTGAACTACCCGCCGGGATTTTTCACGATTGAGCAGTTGGTCACCGAACATCTGATTCTGCAACTCGCGGCTCACCGAGGGCTTGCGCCCACCGACCAAGAAGTCCAACAGAGGATGCAGGACGAGCTGGACGACGATCCTAACGTGTTGAACGACTGGCTGGCGACCGGACTGACCAAGGATGATTACATTGCCTCAGTCGCGGTGAAGGTCGCCCAGTTCAAACTGGCCACGGAAGGGATCACCGTGACCGACCAGGAAATCGACAATATGTACAAGGATAACCCATCTACATATACGATTCCAAAGCGCTACAAACTTCGAATCATCGTCGTCTCCGACAGCAATGCCCAAACCCTGGTGGACCAGGACCTTGCCACTGGCAAGTCGTTCCAGGACGTTGCCAAAACTCGAAGCCAAGACATCTCGAGCCAGAAGGGCGGCGAGTTTGGGACCTGGGCTGAATCGGTAATTCCCGACGTCACCCTCAAAGCCCTCGCCGGCGTCAAGATCGGGCAGACGACCGATTGGACCACAACCTCTGAGAAGGGAGCGCTCGCCAAGTACCTGGTGGAAGATATCCTGAAGCCCGAGTTGATGCCGCTTGACGCCAAGCTAAGGCGGCACATCCGGACGGAGACGATGCTTCAGCGCGGCGCGGCCCGCAACGACCTCGGCAAGGAGATGCTGGATATGCGTCTCAACGCCAAGATCGACATCAAGCAGAAGGAGTTTGCCGATTCGTACGGCAAGTTCATCGCCGCCTACCTGAAGCAACAGGAAGCGGCCGCCTCACCCATCGCGCCGCCGGCCGGTGCGGCCCCCGCGGCCGGCCAGTAGCAGCCGCGCAGCCTCTCCCAGGTCTGTTTCTGGGAGAGGCCCTCCGGGGCGGGGGAGATTATTCCGGAAGCCCTGGCGAGCGTTCATAATTCGTTTGTCGTAGCCGCCGACAGTTCGCCCATGATTGAAATCGTCCGTCTCGCCGAGAACCCGACCCCGATGGAAATCGATGCGCTGCGGGGCCGCGAGGTTTATCACGGCGACATCTTGCACGGATCCCACGCGGCCTTGAGGCTTGCCGGGCTCACCCCGCATCCCACGGGCACATCGATCCCGGACGGAGCGATACTTGTCCTACCAAGCGATTCGCCTCGGGGAGGGCCCTTTTACGATACCGTGCAGATCATGAATCGACTCCTCGGTCCGGGTGGTTGCCCGTGGGACCAGGCTCAAACTCACGAGACCTTGAAGCGGTGCCTTCTTGAGGAGGCTTACGAGGTCTTGGACGCCATCGACTCAGGCGATGACGAGCAACTGATCGAAGAACTCGGCGATTTGATTCTCCAGCCGATCATGCACGCCCAGATCGCCAACCGTGATGGCCGGTTCGACTCCGACGTGGTCGTCCGGCGGCTGATCGACAAGCTCGTTCGCCGCCACCCCCACGTCTTCGGGGACGAGGTTGCCGAGGATGAGGAGGCGGTCCTCCGGAATTGGGAGCGCATCAAACGCACCGAGAAGGGGGGCGCGCCACGGTCCATTCTCGCAGGGGTGCCGCAAGGCATGGCCTCCCTGCTACGGGCTTACGAAGTAAGCAAGCGAGCAGCGAGAAGCGGCTTTGAGTGGCCTGATTTTGAATCAGTCTGGGCCAAATTGCGCGAAGAAGAAACGGAGCTTCGAGAAGCGCTCGCGGCCCATGACCCTGCTGCGATCGAGTCCGAGGTAGGAGATCTTTTGTTCACCGCCGTCAATATTGCAAGATGGGCCGGAGTTGAGCCGGAGGAGGCTTTACGGAAGATGTTGGGACGGTTCACCACGCGTTTTATGGCGATGGAACGCCAGGCCGACGGTCGCAGCTTGAGCGAGCTGACGCCCTCAGAGTGGGATGAACTCTGGGAGGCTGCCAAGCGTGGTGAAGTGCATCAACCGGCTTTGGAAACCTGAAGCTCACGCTTCATGTGAGCCTCGTGTCGGAGAATGTGGATCGCTGTGCCGACGTTCAGGCCGATGATCGAGGCAAAGAGCGAGGCATGAAGATCGGGCGGGATCACGTTGCCAGGGATTACGAGAAAGCCGAGAGGCGTCGCGAGCACCAGAGCGATCCTGGCGACCAGAGTGGACGCCTTGTTATCGCGACTGAGGATGCGACCGTCCGTCCCATCCAAAAACTTGTGAACGCAGAGCAGCGCGATCAAGGGAACGCTGGTTGCCTCGCGCACCACGTGCCCGTCCAGAAGGCAATGAATGGTCACCAGGGCCAGACCTACCACCTGATAGAACCCGACGCGGGGCGAGGGAATGCAGCACGGATAGGACCATCCAAACGCGAGGCCGATGGCAAGAGCGAAATAGGCGACCACCGGCGCGCCCGGTCCGAGAGGATGCTCGCCGGTGACCGCAAGCAGGCCGGAGATGCCCAGTAACACGAAGGCACTGAACCAGCCGCCAACGCCTCCCGATTTCCACAGGCTGAAGAGAGTGCCGAGCAACGTCGCACCCACGACCAACCCAAGTTTGATCGCGTCCAAGATCACCACGGGCGCACCTTCCCCTCCGGAAATACAAGGATCAAGAAATCACCTCACCGAATATACCCTACGAGGGTATGGGACCAGGTGAGGCAAAGCCTGCAAACTCGAAAGGCTATAGCCTTCGGAAACAGTTGAAAAATGGCGCGCTCGAGAGGACTCGAACCTCCGACCCTCAGCTCCGCAAGCTGATGCTCTATCCACTGAGCTACGAGCGCACGAGAACGGGCAGTATACCGAAGCGGGGCGATTGCTGACGCGGAGGCAAATATGGCCAGCTCCCACCCAGGAGCGCCGGAAGCCTCTCCGCCAGAACGAGGGAGGGAAAACGTGCGCCTCCGCCTCCGCAGAGCGGGTGGGGGAGACCTAGTGTAAAATCAGACGTGCCAACCCAATCCCCTTTGAAGATCCGACTCGGCCATAGCCCTGACAGCGACGATGCGTTTATGTTCTGGGGGCTTGCCAGTGGGCAGGTTCAATCCCGCTACGAGTTCGAGCATATCTTGCGGGATATCCAGACGCTCAACGAGTGGGCCATGGAGGGGCGACTGGAATCGACAGCGATTTCTGTCCATGCGTTTGCTTACGTGGCTGATCGTTATGCCCTGCTTCGACATGGAGGCTCGTTCGGCGAAAAATACGGCCCCATGATCGTTGCTCCCCGGCAGATTCCGGCCCATGAACTTAAAGAAACCGTGATTGCGATTCCGGGGAAACTCACCTCGGCCTTCCTTCAGCTTAACCTGTGGTTCGCAGATCAATTTGGAACGGGAGTGAAGCCGCATTGCGAAGTGGTGCCCTTCGATGAGATCATTCCCGCCGTTCAAGCGGGGCGGTATGAGGCGGGGCTGATCATTCACGAAGGCCAGCTCACTTACGAGCGCGACGGGCTTCAACTCCTGGCCGATATGGGGGTTTGGTGGAATGCCAAGACCGGACTGCCACTACCCCTCGGCGTCAACGTTGTGCGCAAGGATCTAGGACCAGACGTCGTCGCCGACGTCTCCCGTTGCATGCGCGAGTCCATCACGGCCGGGCTTTCCGAGCGGGGAAAGGCGCTAGATTACGCCCTTCAGTTCGCTCGCGGCATGGACACCACGACGAGCGATGAGTTTGTGGGCATGTACGTGAACCAACGGACATTGGACATGGGAGAGCCCGGAGTTGAGGCCATCCGACTCATGCTGAGCATGGGCGCCGATATCGGCCTTGTGCCGAACGTCGAAGTCGACGCGGTGGACTAGGCTGAAGTAGCCGCGCTCGCGACCAGGGCAGCCTCGGCGATGCCCGCGACGGCGGCATCTGGAAAGCCAGGCTGCCAGTCCTTGAAAGAGCGCTCTAGGAATCCGGTGTCAAATTCGCCGGCCTGAAACTTTGGATGGGCAAGAATTTCCAAGAGGTAGGCGATATTTGTGCGCACGCCCAGCACGTGGAAATCGAGGAGACCCTCGCGAAGGCGCCCGATCGCTTCCAGGCGCGTCGCACCCGAGGCGATCACCTTTGCGAGCAGGGAATCGTAAATCTGGGGCACCTCGCGGCCGGGACCGTAGCCGGTGTCGACTCGTATGCCAGGCAGCTTGGGTTCGGCCCAGGCGAGAATCTCGCCTGACGACGGCAGAAAGCCGCGGCCCGGATCTTCGGCGACAATGCGCGCTTCGATCGAGTGGCCACGAATGAGGGATCGGTCCCCATCCATCAGGCCCTGATCCAATTCCAGGACGTCTCCCTGCGCGATCCGAATCTGCCACTTGACGAGGTCAAGGCCGGTGATCGCCTCAGTAACCGGATGTTCCACCTGGAGGCGAGCGTTGACCTCCATAAAGTAGAAGTTCTCGCCCGCAACATCCACAATGAACTCGACCGTGCCCGCGCCAACGTATTCGGCCGCCCGCGCCAAGCTGGCGGCGGCGGTTCGCATGCGCTCCCATAGCGAGGGGCTCATGCATGGCGCCGGCGCTTCCTCGATCAGCTTTTGGTGGCGTCGCTGGATGGAGCACTCACGTTCGAACAGGGTGGCCACGTTCCCATGGTGATCGGCAAGGATTTGCGCTTCGACATGACGCGGGCGCTCGATAAGCTTCTCCACCATCATCTCCCCGTCGCCAAATGCCTTGAGGGCCTCGTCGGACGCGGTGCGGAATTCGGCATCAAAGTGAACGGGATCACGAACTACCCGCATACCGCGTCCCCCGCCGCCGGCCGAGGCTTTCAGCATGATCGGATAGCCAATTTCGAGGGCGGCCGCCCGCAGCCGATCTGCCTTGGCGCCTGGCTCAAAGCAGCCGGGAGTCACAGGCACACCCACTTGCACGGCAAGCTGCTTGGACTCGATCTTGGCGCCCAAGCGTCGCATGGCAACCCCTGACGGGCCCACAAAGATGATCTTGGCGGCCTCGCAGGCCTCCGAAAACTCGGCACGTTCGCTCAAGAATCCGTATCCCGGGTGGATGGCGTCGGCACCGCAGCGGCTAGCTACCGCAAGGATTTCTGCAGGGTCCAGGTAGGTGGCCACCGAGTAGGCTTCATCGGCATAGTCCACGTGAAGGGATCGGGTGTCGGCCTCCGTGAAGATCGCCACCGAACGCACGCCCATTTCACGTGCGGCGCGCATCACACGAATGGCAATCTCGCCGCGGTTGGCGATGAGCAGCTTTCCGATCATATTTGGGCGCCTGGTTTGACCGCGAAGGGCACACTTCGCTTTTCAAGAACAGCCGTTATACCTTCTTTATCGCCTGGCCACGGGCCTCTGATATCGAGCCACCCCAAGGTCAGGTACAACACCGAACCCAGCCGCTTCCGTTTGAAGCATATTAGGGGAAGTATGGCGCAGACAGGCATGGTTCAAGTAAGTCGGCCCTTCATCATGACCCGTTGGGAGGTTGCCCGAACCGCAGCGGGCGAATACGTGCGAAGTCTGTGGTGGCTGCTAGCGGGCATTCCGGTCTCGGGCCTGTTCCTAGTGCTGTTGGGAGGCGCCGGCTTACTCGGCCAAATCGGCTGGGTATGCCTCCTTTGGCCGGTGACGATCCCATTGCGGGCGATGACGGCGAGCGTAAGGGCCGGAGCCCTCTATGGCCGCCCGACCACCGCTTGGATCGACGAGTCCTTTCTCTATCTCCGGTCGGAGCGGGCCGCATTTCGCCTTAACCGCTCTCAGATCCGAGATTGCCGCCTGGGTGGAGGAATATGGCGAATCCGAACCCGACGTCTATCGGTACTTTTTCTTCCTGATGCTGCATTGCTTGGTGAAGATGCTCGTGAGAACCTTCGGCAAATCGCTTCGAATTCATAAAACTCTGGGTGACTTCTCGACGTCAGGGCAGGTGTAGCTGCAAGGGGGGTATTGAGCATTTGAACCTGTCAAAGCAAGATCGCATCGTCCATTTGTTGAATCGATTTGGACTCGGCGCCACCGAAACGGAAGTTGAGCATTTCACAGGAATCGGAGTGGATGGGACCATCCACGACCTGATTGAATACGAGACCATTCCGGACACCTTTTCCGTGAGCCCTGCGCGTTTCTTTTTCCGTCCCAACAATACGGTCGACATGGACACGAGCCGAGTCGCCCTGTGGTGGATCCTGCGGATGGCGACGAGCCCTCGGCCGAGCCAAGAGAAGCTGGCGCTGTTTTGGCATTCCCATTTCGCGGTCAGTGGAAGCAAGGTCGAATTTGGCCCCATGATGCTTCAGTATGTGAACACCCTTCGCGACAATGCCAATGGGGCGTTTGGCGACTTGCTGGTCCGTGTCAGCAAGACCCCGGCCATGCTCCAATGGCTGGATACGGACAAGAGCCTCCCCGGCCATCCAAATGAGAACTTTGCCCGCGAGGTGATGGAACTCTTTACGCTCGGCATCGGCAACTACTCAGAGAACGACATCAAGGAATCTGCCCGCGCTTACACCGGGTGGAGCGTCCGCTATCCCTTTTACGAGCTGCAGGGCATGACAACAGAGGACCGCGCGCGCTACACGTTCGGCGTGGCCGGCCCTGCGGTGGCCTTTCAGGACGCCCCAGACCTCCATGACAATGGGCCGAAGACCTTCTTGGGTGAAACGGCTCCGATGACCGCCGAGGACGTACTTGGCAAGCTCGCCAGCCATGAAAAGACGGCAGAAAACATCTGCCGGAAGATGTGGGAGTTCTACGCGTATCCCAATCCCGACCCCAAGATCGTTACGCGTCTTGCGAAGCGGTTCATCAAGTCCAACGGGGATATCAAACAGGTTCTCTACGCGATTGCCGGCTCGCGGGAATTCTGGAGCGATCAATCGGTCGGCAATATGGTCAAGAGTCCTGTCGACTTCGCGATAGGCGCCCTTCGGCAGGTTGGCGGCAGCGAGCCCCTCGCTGCGCTCGCCGCTCAGCCCGCCACATACGATGATCCGATGGACGGCTACCTTGAGGGTCAACTGTATTTTCTTGCCCGCAACATGGCCAGTCAGGGCCTAAGCGTTCTCTACCCACCGAATGTCTCGGGATGGAAATGGGATACGGCTTGGGCGACTGAAGGCGCGTTCGTGGATCGCTCCCACTTTCAGGACTTTGCGTTCGCCTACGGCCACAATGGCATCTTCCCCGCACGCGACCTCGTTCAGAACATCATGACGGACCACAAGGATGGTACAGAGGCGGCGATCGTGGATCGATTGCTGGGCGCCATGCAGGTGAAGATGAGCCCTGATAAGGTGGCGGTCCTGGTTGATGCGTGCAAGCGAGCCGGCGGAGCAAAATCTCTTACCGATTTGCGGAAGGCGACCGCTATGGCCCACCAGGTGGTCCGGTTCATTTACGCGTCGCCGGAATACCAGCTTTGCTAGGCGACCTGGCCTTGCGAAGACCATTGGTCCGATCTTCAAGCTCGCGAATACGCTCGCTCATTCGTGCGTGAAGTTCTTGCTCGCTATCCATTTCTTCGCGCATTCGCGCGATGACGAGAACAGCTGCACCTCCTACCAACAGACCCAAGAAGAACGCCGAGGCGGTTTTCATCTTGTTCTGTTGTACCCCGACGCACGCCCGTAGGTCGCCCCGGTGCGGTCCCTGGTAGGGACCGCACGCGGTTCAGGCTAGATTGAGGCGGTGATAGTCAATTTGCCAGCCGGACTCGATACCACATTCGTTTCCGTGACGATTGCGCTCAGGGTCCTTGATACCGGCTTGGTGACCACATTGACCGGCGTCGATGTCGTCTGCCCCGCCGGTATGAATACCGATGCGGGAACCAGGGCAATCGACGGATTCGTGTTCGTCAACGGAATCGTCATGCCGCCTGCGGGCGCCGCCGAGCTGATGGTTACCGTCAAGCTAGAGTTTTGCCCGCCGGGAACCGAATTCGGCGTGAACGTGATCTGCGTGAGAACAATCGGGCTGATCGTTAGCTGAGCCGAGCTCGTCACTCCGCTAAGCGTTGCATTCACATTCACCGTCGTCGGTCCGGCTACCGAGTTGGCCGCGGTGATCGTTGTCGTTCCCTGCGTTTTACCTGCAGGAATCGTTACGGTCACAGGGGAGGCCTTTGCAGCGGTCGACGCGTTACCACTAGTGGGATCGGTGATCGTGATCGGAACGTTCACTCCACCCGCCGGGGCCGCGCCCGACAAAGTGACGGTGGCCACCGTACTTTGGGCAGCCGAGATGTTGGTGCTGGCCAGCGAAATGGTAGCGGCAAGACCCTTGACGATCAAGGGATTGGGCGCCGTACTGACCGTGGCCGTGCCACGCGTTGCCGTGAAGTTCACGTTGGTTTGAACGGTAACGACACCCGCCTGAACCGGAACCACGAGAGACGTAGCCCCCTGAGGAATCACGATTGACTCCGTCTGAGCCAACGCTCCGGAGGGCAGAATGAAGGAGGCGGCGGCATTGCTTGAGGCAAGGTTGACCACGGTGCCGCCTGCATCGGCAGGGGCTCCGAGGAAGACGGTCACCGCCGACTGTCCTCCGCTGTTCACTGGGTTGGCGCCGGTGACAGAAATGGAATTGGGCGCCTGAACGAACACGGTCAGGGTGGCATTGGTGGACTGCTTGTTGTCCGACCGAGTTGCCGTGACGGTGATCGTCGTTGTCTTCGTCACGAATGGAGTGGTTAGGTTGAAGGACTCCGTCCCACCGCCGCCGGCGGTGAATGCAAGGACGGCCGGAGTGGCCACAAAGCCGGCCGGCAATCCGCTCAGCGTCACGTTGAAGTTCGATCCCGGCTGCCCGTTGAGGGTCACCGTTCCGGTTGTCGGAGTACCACCGTCAACCGGGTTCGGATTAAACGAGAACGTATTGATCCCGGCTGGCTCAACGAGCAACTGCTGAGTCACGTTATCGCCGCCGTAACTGGCGGTCACGGTTGCAATCACGTTGGCGGAAACGCCGTTGGTCCCAATCGGGAAGTTGGCGCTGACGGCGCCACTCGGCACGAGGACAGTGAGCGGCAGGGTTACGACCGCCGACCTGTCCACATTAAGGCTGACCAAGACGCCGCTGGGCGGCGCTGGCTCTTCTAGGAGAACGGTGCCGGTGACCCCCTGGCCACCAATCACGGTGTTGGGATCGATTTGCAGTGCCGTGAGCCATGGCTCCAAGGTGCACTCCGCCACCGCCACATCACCAAGGTAGTTCGCGGTGAGCGTAAAGCTCGTCTGGGAGGCGACTGGCTGGGTGTAGACGGGGATCGTCGCCGTGGTTTGGCCACTGGGAATGGTGATGATTTCCTGAGTCTCGGTGGCTACATTCGACAGCGACGCTGGAGCGCCATTGGACAGCGAGATCGTAATGCTCGAACCTTGGAGTGGTGCGGGCGCGCTGAGGGTGACGGTCGCGTTCGTGATGTTGCCCGACCCACCTGCAAGGTTCGGGCGGTCAAATGTCAGGCTTTGGATGACCGGTAGCTCGAAACGGTAGCGCACCGCCCAGCCATCTTTGCTCTCGCCGAGGCCGGAGCTTTCACTGTTCAGATAACCTTCCAACGTGCCATTCGGGAAGGAGGCATTGCCGAGCATGATGTGGTAGTAGGTCGCGGGGTAGTCGAGGGGATAATAGTCGAACCAGGGGGCGATCGTCAGCGGCCCTTGAGGGCCATCGTCGAACGGCGGATTATAGTCTTGAACACCATAAGCAACCTGGTTGAGACCCCAATTGTATTCGTCGTCGGTACTCACCTTGAACGCTAAACCTGTTAACTGGCTGATCGCTCCAAAATAGTTGACCCGTTCGGTACCGCCGGGCGAGAGGTTCATCGGATAGCGCCAGTAGGCTTCAAATTCCTGAAGTTCACCGAAGGTCCAGCAATCGCCAACCGTGTCAACGTAAGGCCCGAACACACGGCTGTCCCCGCCCGCGTTGCCAAGCCAACTGCCGAACACATATCCGGTAGCCGTATTGTTGATGGCGATAAAGAATCCTTGTTCATGAGGGTAGTCGGAAGGACCGGAAGCGTTGAACGCTCCTTGAGTCCCTGCCACACTTGGCACATTTGTCGCACCAGACGGGGAGTTCTGATCGGGCGGTGCGGCGGGCAGAACGACGTGCGGAAAAGCTACTCGGTAATGCGCGTTGCCCGAGATATAGGCGGTGCCATCGGGACCCACGGCAATGCCGGCCGTATACACGTCCCCATTCGTATTCAGGTTGGTTGAATATTCAAGGGCAGACAGGTCATTGGATAGCTTCGTTAGCGTGGTTTGGTAGAAAAAGTCCGTAGTGCCCACGAACACGCCGCCAAGCACGTTTCGAGTTCGGGGGAAGTCAAACGAGCTCGTTCGACCGATAATGTAGATGGCCCCCGACGAGTCCACGGCAATACACGATCCTGTCGTGATGTCCGGCATGGCCGGAAGGAAGGTTGGGGTGACGTATCCGCCACCGATTCCAAATCGAGTGATGGAGTAGATGTAGCGCTTTGGATTGGTATCGCCCAACAAATTGGCTACGTCTCCGCCAAGTTCTGGAGAGAGCTGATCAGGCGACGGGGAGGTACCTGGGGAATTGAAGGCCAAGGGGTCTTCGGCCGGAACGGTGTACTTGTCGTAGTCCCAACCCGCCGCTTCGTCACGATCGTTGCCTCCGACCAAACACGAAGCGAGCATCTTATTGGCGGAGTTGTAGACGCGAACGAACATGTCGGCAGCGAACCGAGGACCGTTCGGAGAGGACCGCAAGAGACGGCCATTAAAGCCGCCCGCGTCATAGACGCCAGGGGTTGTGACAAAGGGCGCGCCTGGCTGGCTTGTATCGTAGTTACCAAGGTAGTCAACTGTCCCACCCACCACTAAGTCTCCTTGGGGATCAAACGCAACCCCACGAGTCCTGACGAGAGCGGCCGCCGAATCTCCTTCATAGCCTTCTTGCTGAATGGAGAAGTACTGCCCCACCGGATCGTATTGGAGAATCAGGTGATAGGATAGTTGGTTAAGCGCCGCGTTGAAATGAGCAAGATTCGTGACGGTAGTGCCACCGGGCGAGTGAGCCGCTAAATAGACAGGCTGACCCAGAGGCGTAGTATATGGGTAATTGCCTCCAGTGCGTCCAGGCTCTAACTCTTGAAGCCAAAAGTTCGGTTCACCGATGCCCTGCATACTGGTGCCAGCCAAGCCAAGTGTTACCTTGCTGGTTGCGGTGGTCCCAGAGGGCGCATAGAGGGCAAATCCTGCGGTGGTCACCGGTGCGGTGTTACCGCCGAGCACAGCCAGCGTCTCGTGACCAACTTCGGGATTGAGAATCAAGTTCGGATCGGTTTTCCATTCCATCAGGAATGTGAAGTTGAAGCTTCCAGCCACGTAGGTCGGCCTTGGAAGCAGATTCACGCCGGGAGTCTCTCTCACGGCGCCCAACGTGACGCCGCCAAGCGCAGGGTTGTCAACCGCGAGGAGCGGAGTGTTAGCAGCGAGCGTGTAGTTAAACGGCGTCGGGTTTGCCGTAGCAACCTCCAAATAAACGGTGCCATTAGGCAGATCGCCGCTCCCTGGCTTGTCGATGGCTATCCCATAGTTGATTCCCTGCCCTTGGAAAAGTCCGACCATGGCATTTTCCAACGTGTAGTAAAGATTCGCTGCAGGGACCACTAAAGCTGGGTTCCACGGCAAAGCAGGCGTCGGTGTCGGGGTTGGCACCGACAGAGGGCCGTTGACGTTGCCCATTACGCAGTTGAGGATTGTTGGGACAACAGAGGTCGTCGTTATCTTGTTGAAGTAGTCGTCAAGCAGGAATGAGCCGCCGGTGACAGCAGAACGATTGGGGGAAAAGGAAAGGGACTCGACGACGATCGGAATCGCCTGTTCAGTGCCAAGCACACCCGTTTTGTCCGGGCCGAAGGAGACAAGGCTCACGCCCGAGGGCAATGAAACAATCCAAGGCTGATTGTTAAATGCTGGCGTAGCCGGTACCGTGACGCCAGGCATTAGGCCGCTCTGCAGGCCCCACCCGGCCGGGAGGGTGGCAATCATTTGCGGCCCTGTAGCATTGAAGGCGAACTTAACTTGGGTGCCATCGGAAGCCGTGAGCACAGCGTTACCGGCGCTAGGAAACAGCGGAGAGACAAGGCCAGGCGTCAACAGGAAGGCATTGACGCCTCCATTACTGGGAGCCGATGGCAATAAATTCTGGCCACCAGCCGTAACGATGAGCGGCCACGTCGGCACGGCGTCGGCACTCACCTCAACCTCGTCGGTCGCAGGAAACGTGAACTGGAGTTCGGTGCTGCTGCCAGCCGGACTTCCGTCAAAAGGAGCCTGATTGACGCGCGTGACCGTCAACCCTGGATAGAAGGGCTGAAAGAAACTCTGCACGGTGGCCGCAGACGCGTCGTACGCAAACGACCCGGTATGGGACACCGATCCGCTCGGGTTTGATAGGCGGATCATGAATGTTCCGCCGGTAGCGTTGGCGTCGTAGCGGACATATTGCGTCTTTGTGCCAACGACGTACCCCGGAAAATCGACCGAGTTCGAATCGCCGACCACCCACAGGTTGCCACCGGCGTCGACATTGAGGAACTTGCCTTCGTCGATGCCGCTGCCGCCAAAGACGGCGGCGTAGTCGCGATTATAAACGTCTCCCTGAAGCTTGGCCACGAATGCGTTTTGGAAGCCAATGATCGAGAAGGTGTATGGGAAGAAGTTGGCAGGAAACTCGGGAGTGCGCGTGTACCCGGTCAAATAGACGCCGTTGCTGTTATCAGTTGTGAGCCCTTCCACCGAATCCCAGCCACCGTCACCGCCAAAAAGCGTCCCATAAATGACCGGATCTATGACGAGGGTCTGGCTGCGGTCGTAGTTGCCGACGGCAAAGCCGATCTTCCCGTTGGCCTCAGCCTTGAAGGCGGCGGTCACCGGCTTCCGCTTGCCACCGACCTCCTGGTAGGCAGCAAGGCCGCCAAGGTCCACCGTCGCCACACTGGTCTTGAACACAAGATCACCGGACTTGTCGACGTGGGGATCTTGCGCGCCCTTCAGGGCCAAACCTACGACCGAGGGGTTAGCGTGAGGCTTCACAATCAGGTCGAAGCGGGGCCTGCCCGCTTGCATGTAGTAGCGAACGTCGATCCCGGGATAGACACCGGAGGCAACGACCTGCTTGTACGCGCGCGTTCGGTGGGTGTCCGGGTGGCCGCCGCGCCCGAGGAACTCCCACGTCATACCCGTGTCTTCGCTGGTTTGGAATTGAGGCTTGGCGCCGCCGGCAAACGCAAATTGAATCGCCTGACCCTTGCGCGCCCGACCCTGGGTCTGATAAACGTCGGCGATGAATCCCGCATCAGTCAGCCAAACGCTGAGATCGGGCCCCTGCGCTAGAAAGCGGCCCTTTGCGTTCCACTGACCCCGATTCTGAATAAATGACTCTTTTCGATCATGAAAGAGATTGATGGCCTGATCTTTCTGGTCCCCGCTCACCGTGTGAGCCGCCGCCGCAGGGTTACCCAGCGGTTGTCGGAACTTTGGCACCTCTTGGGCTTGCCCCACCGCCACCAAGGCGGACAACAAACCAAAGCAGGCAATCTTTGAAATCACACTTCTAGCGTCGAACACGATTTCTAATCTCCTCGTAAGCCAGGCACAGCTTCCCGCGCGGGTCGTCCGGACGGCGTCCATTATATACGATCCTCGACCGCATCTTTACCAGCGACAGACCACCCTTAAGATGGACGCGACGCCGTCGCGGAAAGGTCGCCCATTTTTCAAACAACCGGTAAGGGTCCGGGGCTGTTCACATGCGAATAGTCATAGTACGGCACGCCTAGCGCCTGGGCGTAGCGATAACCCCGCTGGGCCATGGCCCCGGCCCCCGCGTTCAGGGGTGTGTTGAGGGGAATCGATCCGCTCACCCGCTCTACGACCAGTAGTGGTTCCTTGGAGCCCTTCCAGTACAAGACCAAACGATAAACTACGGAGCGACCACCACCCAATCCTGGCAGCATGGTGTCTTGGCTCATCAGCACCAGGCCGTAGAGCTCATTGAGGCTGCCCCTGGTGACCCGCTTGGCGATGCCCTGACCCTCGAGCCGGACATACGTGCGCGCCCGAAGGTCGCAGGCCATCCGCTCGTTACTCAAGGCTGCCCAGAGGCCGGCGAGCGTCACGCCGATGGCGAGCACCAACAACGTCGCGCCGAACATCTGAGGATCAAACATTTGAAAACTGACCAATCCGGCGACCCCAAGCCCACTGTAGACACCGAACGCAAGGCAGAGGCCCACCAACACGTCGTACCAGATGGGAGGCGCAAAGGTAAGGCGCTTCATTTCTCCAATGAAGCGGCCCCGAAGGGGCGTCTCCAAGCCCCCCTTTGTCCGCCACCGGACCGGCTGCTGAGGCCCCTCGTAACGGCCCTGCTCTTTCATTGGAGCAAGTAGTCCGCCCAAATCCAGGGCGCTCCCTCATCCTCGTGCTTGCAAAACACGAAGGACGGCTTCTCGAGCCCCTTGAAGTAAGATCGCCACCCATCCAGGGCATCATTATCGTATTCCGAACGACGGAGTCGGGCGTAGGCAAAATCCGCAGTATCCCGCCGCTGGGCAGCCGCATCATCGGTGTCGGCAGACACCCATGCGACTCCGTGCTTGCTCAGGATAGCCTCGACCTCGTCGTCATTCCAAGTTACATTCCTGAATTCGAGGGCCCAGTTCCGATGCCAGAACATAGGATCATCGAGGGCTTCAAGAAATGTGCGCAGACGCTCGTCGTCCCGTTTCAGATTGGGTGGCAACTGAAGAAGCACCGGCCCCAATCGGTCCCGCAGCGGCTCCAGTCGCTTCATCATGAATTGCAGCGGCTCAATCGCCGCCGGTTTCAGCCGGGCGAGATGAGTCACCTGGCGGTGGGCCTTAAAGCAAAATCGAAAGTCGTCTGGAGTTCCCCGCTTCCAGGCCTCGACCTGGTCGGCGCTCGGCATCCGGTACCAGGTTCCGTCCATCTCTACGGTGTCGTATCGGCTTCGGTAGAACTCAAGATATTGAGCCTGCTTGAGTTCAGGAGGATAGAACCTTCCCTCGCCCTGCCAGGGACGGTAGCTGTAGCCCGAAAGCCCGACGCGCATCTGCACAGCCTCATTTTACGCTCACATATGGGCTTGCAATTCGGCTTCTTACGCGCAAGAATAGGCAGGGGGGACACGATGGATCTAAAGGAAGCGCTGCGATACAATTACCTGCTCAACGGGCTTGGCGCCAAGGAGATTGAAAGAGTCGCCGAGCTGGCGACCCTGAAATACTATGATGGAGGAAGTACGCTCGTCCGCCAGTTTGATCGGGCAGGAGATGTGATGGTAGTGCTTGAGGGCAAGGTTCGGGTCAACACCTTCCACGGCGAACAACTGGCCGAAGGTGGCCCCGGTTGGATCATCGGTGAGATGTCCCTCATTGATGACAAGCCTCGTTCCGCGACGGTGGTGAGCATCGGCAAGTGCACGGTGGGTGTTATTCCGGCCGCCAAGCTTTGGGACCTGATGCAAAATGACGCCGATCTCGCCCGCAAGATCCTTTTCAACATTGCCCATATGCTGAGCACGAGGCTCCGCGTAGCAAACGTGCACCTGGACACGCTTCTCGGAAACAAGGTCTGACGCGCTCAGCGAACGTAGTGAATCTTAGGCTCTTCCATCTTATCTAAGAGCATAAGGGCGACCACCGGCAAAGGACGCGACTTCGCGACTTCCCGCGCCTCGTCGAAACTGACTTCCTGGGTCGTCATCCCCGAGAGATCAATGAATTCAGAAAAGCGTAGTGCACCGGTCTGATTGCTAAAACAGGCCAAGCCATGAATACCTTGGAAACAGAAGCATCCATATCTCCCGCTTGCCGGATGGTGTAGCACATACAGCGTTTCTGGGAATGCTTCGTCTAGACCAAGCAGCGTTACTTCAAGCGTCTGGACCATGGCTTTCACTGATTGTTATTGGCAGATTAATGTTCCTCCGCAGGGGTTCGTCATCTGCCCTCATCTAAACTTGACGACTCAATTAAGCCTACGTGATCACTTCCTGGTGGAATCACCGGGAAAATGGGCAATGTTGCCTACCTCAGCGCAACTTAGGTCGAGCGAGAGCCCCATCGGCCGAAGGTAACCTCGTATCCATGAAGAGGCTTGGGTTTCTTTTGCTACTGCCCCTTGTCGCCGTGACCGCCTGGAGTTGGGATGATACTGGACATATGGTGGCCAGTGCGGTCGCCTACGAGAGGCTCACGCCGACGGCAAAGGCGGAGGCGAACCGGCTGTTGGCCATCGGTGGCGATTCAAAGACGCAGGATTTTCTTGGTGCTTCGGCATGGGCGGATGATATCCGTCGCTCCCGGCCAAACACGGGTCCCTGGCATTACATCGACTACCACTTTCGCAGTGATGGCCAACCTACTTCCAATCAGCCTGATTCCCAAAACGTCGAGAATGCGATCAAGGTCTTCACCGGCGTGCTGGCTGACCGCACCCAGCCGGATGCCCAGCGGGCGGACGCGCTGCGGTTTCTCATGCATTTCGTGGAGGACTCCCATCAGCCACTCCACTGCGTCTCCCGCGATTCCGACGAGTACCCTCAGGGCGATCGGGGCGGCAACGAATTTTCCATCGTCGCCCCAGACGGCCTGAGCCCGGTCCCCCACAATCTCCACGCTTTATGGGATGAAGGCGCAGGTCTCTTTCCGCACTATCGACGCCCCCTGAGCGCCGACAGCGAGACCGCCATCTATGCGCTTGCCGACCGGCTCGCCGCCCAATACGGCGCCCATGAGGCAAAGATGGCCGACGACCTCAATGAACACGACTGGACCCAGGAGGGCCTCAAGCTAGCGAAGAACAAAGTGTACGGGCTCACCGAAGGCGCCACCCCCGATCCCTCCTACCTTGCGATGGTCCAGGCCGTCGCCGGCCAGCGGATCGTGCTGGCGGGTATGCGACTCGCCCACCTTCTCAACAAGCTATTGGGGTAGGAGCGGGTACCATTTGAACGTCGGCGGGGCGTAGCGCAGCTTGGTAGCGCGTCTGCTTTGGGAGCAGAAGGCCCCCGGTTCGAATCCGGGCGCCCCGACCATGGCTTCATTCGTACTCCCCCGTAGGTTCAACGCATCTTATTCGTGAATTCCCAGGCTATGAAGCGCTTGGGCAGCAGCCCCTTGAATCCCTGCTTCATCTCCGTGCTTCGCCTGGAGAATCGTGCAGTCTTGGAACAGCGTCGGCACGGCAGTGTCGCGCGCGGCTCGCCGCGCTGGGCCCAGCAGAAACTCACCGGCCTGGGCAATCTGGCCGCCCACAGCGAACACGTCCGGAGCAAATACTGAGATAAGTGAACCGATGCCCGCTCCGAGCGTGGCGCCGATCTCTTCCCAGACCTCAATCGCCAGAACATCGCCCGCTTCAGCCGCTTCCGACAGCATCCGAGGCGTGACTTTGGAGAAGTTCCGACCGCATCGTTCGGTAAGCAAACTCTCGCGACCACGCCTCAGGCGGTGAACGGCACGATTCACAATCGCGTCGCGTCGGCAGTAGCCCTCAAGCCCGCCATAGTTCCCGGCATTGCTGTCAAGTCCATTGATGGACACAATGATATGACCCAACTCGACGCCCCCCTTGTTGCCGCCAAGAAGCATCATGGGCGCGGTCGCCTGTCCCTGCACCGCTTCGGGACGAAGGATGACCCCACCACCCACTCCGGTGCCGAGCGTTAGCAGGACGAGACACTTGGCGCGGTTCTCACCGACCCCAAAGCGATACTCGCCCAGCGCCGCCAGGTTTGCGTCATTTCCCATAAAGAACCGCAATCCGGTGGCCCTCTCCAGCGGATCGCGGACCATCACGTTCTCCCAAATCCGGCGTTCCCCGTCTACGACTTCGGTGAAATTTGGCGCCCAAACAACTCGTCCGCCGGCGTCATCAACGTGACCGGGAATGGCTAGACCCACCGCCAACGGATCTCGCCCGAGGGCATCTCTAACCTCCTTAACGACACGGGTCACCGCACCAAAAGTGCCGACCGGCCCATCTTGGGACTGGGAGGGACGGTGGAACTTTCGGCAAAGCCTCCGACCGGAGGCGCTAAAGCCGGCGGCGCGAACATTTGTGCCGCCGAGATCCACACCAATGACGTAGTCTTGCACTGGCGGCGATTTTATCCGTCATGCCTAACAATTCCACCGCCGGAAGCGTCAAACATCGGAAATAGGGGACCGAAAGGCCTTATTTCCCTTTTTGCTCAGCGTAGTAAGGGCATATTCGATGTGCGACACGCTGGTCGCTTCGTTCAAAATGTGAGGTTGGCGGTTGAGTTTATTGTCAGAAAGCACGATCTTCGTCTCCCAGATTCGCGACCTGAGCCAGGCCATCGTCAATGAAGTCGAACGGGTCATCGTTGGAAAGACCCATACGGTTCGGTTCTCGGTTCTCACCCTTCTTTGCAACGGCCATTTACTGTTGGAGGATATTCCTGGCGTCGGTAAGACGACCCTTGCCAAGTCCTTGGCAAAAAGCGTCGGCGGTGAGTTCCGTCGTATTCAATTCACACCAGATCTCCTGCCTTCAGAGATAACCGGCACGTCGATCTACAACCAAAAGGCCGCCGAATTCGAGTTTCGACCCGGGCCAATCTTCGGAAACGTGGTGCTCGTCGATGAGATCAACCGAGCCACACCGAAGACCCAGTCGGCCTTGCTAGAAGCTATGGATGAGCGCCAGATCACGACCGATGGCGTCTCGCGTGACTTGCCGACTCCCTTCTTTGTGATTGCAACCCAGAACTCGGTGGAAATGACGGGAACGTACCCCCTGCCCGAGGCTCAGCTCGATCGATTCTTTATGCGCCTTGCCCTGGGTTATCCCGAGCGGGCCAGCGAAAAGGAGATTCTCGATCGCCAGCAAACTTCCCATCCCCTCAGCGCGGTCAGGCCAGTGATCGAACTGGACGAACTTGTTGAACTTCAACGCGCGGTCAGCCGCGTGTTCGTGCACGACGAACTTAAGGAGTACATCGTGGCGGTTGTTGGGGCGACGAGAGAAAGCAATGAACTGCTTATGGGAGCATCTCCGCGGGCAACCCTGCAACTCATGCGGGCGGCTCAGGCTCATGCGGCCATGGCCGGCTTGGATTTCGTGCGACCGGACGATGTGAAGGCGGTGGCGGCGCCCCTATTGGCCCACCGAGTGATGGCCCGACCGGGAGCACGCGGCGGCGTCGGCGAGATTATCGATCGGCTTCTCATGACGGTCGTGGCGCCCTCCCCTGCGAAATGAAGGCCCCACTCGACCACGACCTGCGTGCAACCACTAGGGCGGTCGCCGCCCGCCCAGGGGAACGCATGGCGGACCTTAGTGGACGCTGGAGCCGATTGAAGAAATCGGCCCAAGATCCAAGGGCGTTTGCTTGGGTAAGGCGCGCTCGGGTAGATCAGTCGTTCCGCAATGTGGTGGGCGCGACGCTCGTGCTGGCCTCGTTTCTGCTGATGATCCTTGCGATCGCCCTCGATTCCGCTTCCCTCTTCTATATGACCACGGCGCTCATCGCGATGCTTGCGGCGTGCCGCCTGCAGTCATGGCTGGCGGTGCGCGGTCTGCGAATTGAACGGACGACGCCGGAAACCGCGATGGCGGGCGACCTGGT
>Ga0302319_10002357_pt1 | contig 41021 bp, 42 predicted proteins | sample Bog_T0_2_FD_203319 | JGI IMG/M metagenome (GOLD analysis project Ga0302319, IMG submission 203319) | Peat permafrost microbial communities from Stordalen Mire near Abisko, Sweden - Bog_T0_2 | ecosystem: Environmental > Terrestrial > Soil > Wetlands > Peat | place: Sweden: Abisko, Stordalen Mire... | reverse complement strand
CCATCACCTTGCCGATTCGCGAGGGTGTGAATGCGCTCGCTTCCACCGCCAGCCAGATTTCGACGACCGTCGCGCAACTGGCGGCCAACGCCAGTGAAGCCGCCGCAGCCGTGGCTGAGACGACCACGACCGTAGACGAAGTCCGCCAGACAGCGCAAGTGGCGGCCGACCGGGCGAAGGCAGTCGCCGACAGCGCCCAAGGCGCGGCCAGCGCCGCCGAGACAGGCCGCCAGGCTACTGAGCAGACGGTCCAGGGCCTCAACCTTATCCGCGAACAGATGAGTTCCATCGGGGAAAACATCACGAGGTTAAGCGAACAGAGCCAGGCGGTCGGCGACATCGTCGCGACAGTCACGGATTTGGCCGAGCAGTCGAATCTGCTTGCGGTGAACGCCTCAATCGAGGCGGCCAAGGCCGGCGACATGGGCAAGGGCTTTGCCGTGGTCGCACAGGAGATCCGAAACCTGGCCGAACAATCCAAGGATTCGACGAAGCAGGTGCGTTCCATTCTCACCGATGTGCAGAAGGCCACCAGTAAAGCCGTCCTTTCCGCCGAACAGGGCAGCAAGGGTGTCGCCGATGGCGGTCGACAGGCCGACGAGGCGGGTCAGGCGATCCGGAGCTTGACGACCACAGTGCAGGAAGCGACGCGGGCCGCGGTGCAGATTGCCGCCTCGAGTCAGCAACAACTGGCCGGGATGGAGCAGGTGGGGCGCGCCATGGAGAATATTAAGCAGGCCACTTCCCAGAACGCCGAGGGCGCCCGGCAACTGGCGACGGCGGCGCGCAGTCTGCAGGATGTCGGCGCGCGCCTAAAGGCGCTGGTCGATTCCGACCACGGCGCAGCTCCCGCGTCCGCGGGAAGATAGCGGCCCACGTCAACGACAACCACGGGCATGCAAGCCAGCGCAGATTTTCTGAAGAAGCTCACGGCGACGTTCCTGATCGAGGCGCGGGAGCATGTGCTAGCACTCGGCTCCAGCCTGATCGAACTCGAAAAGGCGGGGAACCGTGACGCTCAACTGCCGTTGGTGGAAACGCTTTTCCGCGAAGCCCACAGCCTCAAGGGCGCGGCCCGCGCGGTCAATGCGGGTGCGATCGAACGCGCCTGTCAGGAGATCGAGGGCACGTTCGCCGGTCTCAAGTCCGGCCAGAGCACGCTCTCGCCGGCGGCCCTTGATGGGTTGCACCAGGCCGTCACCGCCGTGGGGCGAATGATCGATGCACTGGAGGCGGGCCCGCCGGGTGCGGAAGGCGCCGGGCCTGGCGCGGTCGTCGCATCACCCATGCCTCCTACGCCGCCCGCCATGCGAAACGAAAACGCGAACACGGTCCGGATCGTCACGACCAAGCTCGATGCCATCTTCGTGCAAGCCGAGGAGTTGCGCGGTGTCAGGCTGGACCAGGCCGAACGCGGCCTCGAGCTTCGCAGCCTGGCAGGAATGGTGACCGACCACGATCGCCTTTGGGTCGAAACGATGCCGCTGATGCGGAGCCTGCGACAGCAGGTTGATGCCGGGGCGGACGCACCCGGACTCGGCGAGGGGACAGATGCGGGGTCGCTGGCGCTGCCGGCTCGACTGCTGGAGCTCCTGGATCGGGGTCGGGAGCAGGCCGAAGCCATCAGCACCCGCGTCACCGACCTGACGCGCAGCATTGCCAACGACCAGCGACGGCTTGATGCGGTGGCCGGCTGCCTACTCGAGGAAATCAAGAAGGCCCTGATGCTGCCATTCGAGAACATCTTAGCTGGTTTTCCCAAGATGGTGCGAGACATGGCCCACGAGGCGGGTAAGGAAATCGAGTTTCAGTTGCGCGGCGCCGGGATCGAAATCGACAAGCGCATTCTTGAGCAGATCAAGGACCCGCTGGTGCACTTGATCCGGAACAGCGTGGACCACGGCATCGAGCCGACCGCCGAACGGCTGCGCCGGAACAAGCCGGTGCCCGCCATCGTGTCGCTGGTCATCACCCAGACCGGGGGCCGCGTTGAGATTACAGTCACCGACGACGGGGCCGGAATTGATCTGGCGGCCGTAAAGGCCGCGGCCGTGGAGTCCGGGCTGATAGCCGCGGGTGAAGCGGCGGCGCTGGGGGAGCACGAGGTGCGGCAAATGGTCTTCCGGTCCGGCCTCACCACGAGCCGGCAGGTGACGGCAGTCTCCGGGCGAGGGCTGGGAATGGCGATTGTTGAGGATCGCGTGACGAATCTGGGCGGGACAGTGGGCATCGAGTCAAAGGCCGGCGCCGGGACCACGGTGCGGCTTGGGCTGCCCTCGACGCTGGCGACGTTGCGCGGTACCCTCGTGCGCGCGGTCAATCGCGATTTCGTCGTCCCAACGGCCAATGTGATCCGCGTGATCCGTGTTCCGCGCGCTAGCATCCGGCGGGTGGAAAACCGCGATAGCATCAACCTGGACGGCACGACGCTGGCTCTCGTCTGGCTGGCGGATGTGCTCGGCCTGGTATCAGGCCCCATTACCGTCGAAAACGCGGCTCCGCTGACCGCGCTGGTCCTTGGTCAGGGCCAACTAAGCATGGCTTTTGTGGTCGACCGGGTCGTGGGCGAACAGGAGGTGCTGGCCAAGCCGCTGGGCCGCCTACTGCCCCGCGTGCGAAATCTGGCGGGCGCCACGGTGCTGGGCACGGGCCGGGTGGTGCCCATCCTCAACACGGCGGATCTGCTGCAGACCGCGGCGGGATGCACGCCGGCCACCAGTTCGGTCGCCGCGGCGGCGACCATTCAGGCCAACCGACTCCTCGTGGTGGACGACTCGATCACCGTCCGGACCCTGCTGCAGAACATCCTCGAATCATCAGGTTACTCGGTCAGGACCGCGCCCGACGGCGCCGCCGCCTTCGATGCACTGCAGACCGGGTCGTTCGATCTAGTGATCTCCGACATCGAGATGCCCCGCATGGACGGGTTTGAGTTGACGAAAAGGATCCGCGGCCAACCCGCGCTGGCGGAGTTGCCGGTGGTGCTGGTGACTGCGCGCGAAACCAAGGACGACCGCGAGCGCGGTTTGGAAGCCGGCGCCAACGCCTACATCGTCAAGAGCAGCTTTGACCAAAGCGATCTGCTGGCGGTAATCGGAAAACTCATCTGAACACGAACGCCACCGGGATGAAAACGCGCCAATCACCGAGCCAGCTGAAGCCAGATATCTTCCGGGTCGTGACAACGACCTTCCGCGCGCCAGCGAGGAAAAATCTCCGATGAACACCACTGTCACCGTTCCGCCTCCTCTGTCCGCCAACTGCCGGATCCGTGTGCTGGTGGCCGAGGACTCTCCCGTGATACGCGATTTTCTGACGCACATCCTGAATCTAGTGCCGGACTTTCAGGTCGTGGGTCTGGCGCACGACGGCGAACAGGCTGTCGCCATGGCATGTGATTGCCGGCCCGATGTCATCACCATGGACATTCACATGCCCAAGCTGGACGGGTTCGAGGCGACCCGCCGGATCATGGAGACCCGTGCGACCCCGATTGTGATCGTCAGCGGGAGTTCCACGGTAACGGAGTCCGTGACGGCCTTCCGCGCACTCGAAGCCGGCGCGCTGGCCGCCGTGCCTCGGCCGCACGGAATCGGGCACCCGAAGTTTGAGGCGAGTGCGGCGAAACTCGTCGAGACCGTGCGCACGATGGCTGGGGTCCCGATGGTCAGGCGCTGGCCAAAGCGTGAAGGCGGAACAGGAGGGATTTCACTGGTTATGCCGGCGCCGACTCGATCGGAAATCCGGATCGTCGCCATCGGCGCCTCGACGGGCGGACCGGGAGCCATCGCCACTATCCTGGCGGCGTTGCCGAAGGATCTGCCGTTCCCGATCCTCATCGTCCAGCACATCTGCGACGGATTTACGGCCGGATTCTGCGAATGGCTGATCCAGGCGACCGGACTGCCGGTGCACATTGCCACCGGCGGTGAGCTGCCGTTGCCTGGTCACGTCTACGTCGCCGGGAGCGGCACCCACCTGGGCGTCAATGGCTCATTGCGAATCACACTTGAGGCCAGTCCGCCCGAAGACGGTTTGCGGCCATCGGTCGGGTATCTTTTCCGTTCAGTCGCCGCGGCATATGGCAAGTCCGCCGTCGGCGTTCTGCTGACCGGCATGGGCACCGATGGCGCCGATGCGCTCGGTCTCATTCGGAGCCGGGGTGGGCTGACGATTGCCCAGGACGCCGCCAGTTCGGTCGTGCACGGCATGCCGGGCGAAGCGATTCGCCGGGGCGCCGCCATGCACGTCCTGTCGCCTGAATCCATTGGCGCCTTTGTACGCAACCTCAGTGGAAAGTGAAAGAACCGCCCCAATGCCGACCGATATAATGATCGTCGAAGACAGTCCCACGCAGGCGGCCATGCTTGAGGAATTGCTGCGCTCCCACGGCTACGAGACGCAAACCGCGGTCGACGGCCAGCGGGCTTTGGAGGCAGCGCGGCGGCGCCCGCCGGCCCTGATCATCAGCGATGTCACAATGCCGGTCATGAACGGTTTTCAGCTCTGCCTCGCGGTCAAGCAGGATCCGAGGCTGTGTCATATTCCGGTGATTCTGCTGACGTCATTATCGGCGCCGCGCGACCTGCTCTCCGCCCTGGAGGCCGGGGCGGATTTTCACGTCCCAAAACCCTACCACGACGACCATCTGCTGCGGAAGATCGCCGAGGCCCTCGCACACCGCAGCGAAGCCGGGCGGGCGGGTCCCGTGAAAGTGGAGCCTGTGTCCGTCAACGGGGTCACCTATCGGATCTCGGCGTCCCGCGAAAAGACGTTGGGCCTGCTGCTGTCGACTTACGAGGTGGCCGTGGGGCAGTATCAGGAACTGGTGCAGACGCGCGACGAACTGGTCGCACTGAACGAGAGTCTCGAGCTGCGAGTGCGGGAGCGGACGAGCAGCCTGATGGATGAAATGACTGAACGCCGGCAGGCCGAGGCAGCGCTCCGCGAGCTCAACGTGAGTCTCGAACAGCGCGTGAACGACCGCACGGCCGAACTGCTGGCGGCCAACAAAGAACTTGAGGCGTTTTCCTACTCGGTGTCGCACGATTTGCGAGCACCGTTGAGAGCTATGGACGGCTTCAGCATGGCGTTGTTGGAAGACAGTGCTGGCAAGCTGGACGAGACGGCCCAGGGCTACCTGCGCCGCATCCGGGCCGGCAGCCAGCGGATGGCGGAGCTGATCGACGATCTGCTGAACTTATCCCGGATAACGCGGGCGGAGATGCGGCGCGAACGCGTGGATCTGACGGCGATGGCGGAGGAAATTGGCGCGGAATTTAAGGTGTCGTGCCCGGATCGGCAGGTCGAGCTGGTCGTGACCCGGGCCATGGTGGTCCGCGCAGACGGGCCCATGTTACGAGTGGTGCTGAACAACCTGCTAGGCAATGCTTGGAAGTACACGGCTCGTTGCGCGCAGGCGCGCATCGAGGTCGGTGCGCAGGAACAGGACGGCAAGCGTGTCTTCTTTGTGCGCGACAACGGGGCGGGGTTCGACATGGCATACGTCGGCAAGCTCTTCGGCGCCTTCCAGCGGCTGCACAGCGCCCAGGAGTTCGAAGGCACGGGCATCGGGCTGGCGCTTGTTCAGCGGATCATTCACCGGCATGGGGGCTGCGTACGGGCCGAGGGCGCCGTCGGACAGGGCGCCACATTCTATTTCACATTGGAAGAAAAAGGGGACTGACTCATGAACAACCTCAAAACAATCCTGCTGGTCGAAGACAACCCGGACGACTTGGCGCTTACTCTTCGGGCGCTAAAGAACCACAACGTCGCCAACAAGATTGTGGAAGCACATGACGGTGTCGAGGCGCTCGATTACTTGTTTTGCACCGGCGCGCACGCCGGTCGCGACACACGTCAACAGCCTCAGCTCATCCTATTGGACCTTAAGCTTCCGAAGGTGGACGGTCTGGAAGTGCTACGCCGGATACGCAACGATCAGAGAACAAGGCTACTGCCGGTGGTCATCCTCACGTCGTCGGATGAGGAGAAGGATATTGTGAGCGGGTACGCTTTGGGCGCCAACAGCTTCGTACGCAAGCCCGTGGACTTTGAACAGTTTGCGGTGTCCGTCCGACAGCTTGGCTTCTACTGGCTGTTGATCAACGAACCGCCGCCCGCGATCGGAGGGCTGCCATGAACAAGCCACTGAGCTGTTTGTTGGTGGAGGATTCGGAAGATGACGCATTGCTGGTGTTGCGTCAGTTGCGGGGCGCCTATACCGTGACCAGCGAGCGCGTGGAAACGGCCGAGGCAATGCGCGCCGCGCTAGGTCGCCAGAACTGGGACATTGTAATCTCCGACTATAGCATGCCTCACTTTAGCGGACTTGCCGCTTTGGAACTGCTCCAAGCGAGCGGCATGGACCTTCCTTTCATCATCGTGTCCGGCACGATAGGCGAGGAGGTAGCTGTGGAGGCTATGAAAGCTGGAGCCCATGATTACATAATGAAAGGCAAGTTGGCACGCTTAGTTCCAGCCGTGGAGCGCGAGCTGATCGAGGCGGCCATGCGTCGAGACCGTCAACGGATGGAGGCGGATATGATTGCCTCGGAAGCCCGGTATCGCCGGCTCTTCGAGTCGACCAAAGACGGCATTCTAATCCTCAATGCCGAGACAGGGATGGTGGTGGATGTGAATCCATTCCTAATCGAGGCGTTGAGTTTCTCGCGCGAGCAGTTTCTAGGAAAGAAGATCTGGGACTTGGAATTCTTTAAGGATATCGTCGGCAATAAGGCCCGTTTCGCGGAATTGCAGCGGAACGAATACGTACGCTACGAGGACAAGCCGCTGGAAACTGCCGATGGGCGCCGGATCGACGTGGAGTTCGTCAGCAATGTCTATCGGGTGAACGGCCACAGGGTGATGCAGTGCAACATCCGCGACATCACAGCGCGCCGCCTTGCGGACGAAGAGCTCCGACGGGAACAGGCCTTTTTCAAGGACCTAGCCAACACGATACCCGACCACATCTATTTCAAGGATCGGCAGAGCCGCTTTGTCCGCATTAACGAAGCCATGACACGAAGCTTCGGACTCGGCGATGCCGCCGAGGCGGTCGGCAAGACCGACTCCGAGATATTCAGCAAGGAGCACGCGCAAAAAGCTTATGCCGATGAGCAGCAGATCATTAGGACCGGCGAACCGATGATCGCCGTCGAGGAGAAGGAAACATGGCCTGATGGCCACATCACTTGGGTTTCCACAACCAAGATGCCCCTGCGCGACGCGCAGGGCTGCATCACTGGGATAGTCGGCATCTCACGTGACATCACCGAGAAAAGGCAGCTTGAGGAGCAGGCGTTGCGTGCGCAACGACTGGAAAACCTTGGGTTGCTTGCTGGCGGTATCGCTCACGATTTGAACAACGCGCTCGCGCCGATCATCATGGCGGGCCCGCTGCTTCATCAATACGTGAGCGACCCCTCCGCACAACGCATGCTCGGAATAATTGAGCAATCGTCCATGCGTGGCGCCGCCCTCGTCCGCCAGATGGTTTCGTTCGCCCGTGGGAGTGGCACGGAGATGCAGCTGGTGCAGGCCAGCCGCGTGCTGCGGGAGGTGATCGATCTTGGCAAGAGCACCTTCTCAAAATCGATCCAGATCGAGTCGCGCCTGCCCAATGATCTGTGGCCTGTCATGAGCGATCCGACGAAACTCGAGCAGGTCTTCGTGAATCTTCTCGTCAACGCACGCGATGCGATGCCGGACGGCGGCGAACTCACCCTAAGCGCGGCGAACCGTACGCTCGATGCCGCCGAGGCCGTAAAAATTTCTCCGGAGGCACGCCCAGGCGATTTTCTTGCGGTCGAAGTGCGCGATACTGGCACAGGAATCGCGCCCGAGGTAATGGAGAAGATATGGGAACCGTTTTTCACGACGAAGCGCGAGGGCAAGGGCACCGGTCTCGGACTATCCACGGTGCGCAGCATCGTGCGCCAGCATAATGGCTTTGTGACCTTGCAGACTTCCCACACACTGAAGAGCTCCCACGGCTCAACGTTCACAGTCTATTTACCGGCTGCGAATGGTGAGAGAAAGAGTGAGGCGAGTGCCCATCTCTTCGAATCACAATTGGGCAATGGCGAACTGATCCTCGTTGTCGATGACGAGAAACCGGTGTGCGAGCTCACCAGCAAGATTCTTACCCGCTTCGGCTACAAGGTGATGACGGCGAGCGACGGAGTGGAGGCGATTGCAGCTTTCGTTCCCCGCTCCGAGGAAGTGCGACTTCTAATCACCGACATGGAGATGCCCATCGTGAACGGTCTGGCGCTTGCTGCCGCGCTCCGCCGGCTGAAGCCCGACCTTTCCATCGTCGCGATGAGCGGCGGGAACAGCCCGAGCGACGAAGTGCACAAGCAGTTCGCGACGGCGTTTCTCGCCAAGCCCTTTGAAAGCGAAACACTGCTGTCGATCGTTCATCACGCGCTTGAAGCCCCCCTCCGGACCCCGCCTAGAACCTGATTCCTCTTATGGCCCTCATCCTGTTGATTGACGATGACAGGAATTTCCAATAGGTAACAGCCGAGCTGTTGCGGTCAGCCGGTCACACGGTGGACACTGCTGATGACGGCGAGCCAGGCATCGCGCTTTACAATGCGAGGCTGCACGACCTGGGCATCACGGACCTCGTGATGGCCGACATGGATGGTCTGAAGCCGATCGACGAACTACGGCAAACGGAGCCCAGGCCCCGTGTTATCGCGATATCTGGCGGCCATAGGTTTAGCCAGGAGGTCTACCTGCCGACCACGAAACGCCTCGGAGCAGAGCGAATCCTTGCCAAGCCAGTCTCACCTGATGTCTTGCTGCGAACCGTAGCCGATGTGCTCGCCGAACCGGCTCCAGCCCCAGTGCGTCACACCGTTGGCAAGGATGGATGGATCGGCCGCCCGACATTTATTTAGAACCTTACCTCAAGAACCCGTCTGATCGGCATTGCGCGTCGCCGGACAGCGATCAGGGCATCTCTGAACCGTATGCGTTCAATTCCAGCAGGTTGACGTGAAAATTGGACGTTTACGTGGGGGACTCACCCGGTACGCTAAAGCTCCACCAGCCAGCGCCGCGACCGGCCGTATGTTGCACCTGGTAGACCCAGAGGGTTTTTAGGACGCTCTTTTCATCGTCGGTCAAAGCATCGAAGTTTGGGCCGGGATCAATGACAGGAGGGGCACCGACCACGGCGGCAACCGGTGGAGCAGCCGGGGCCTCCACGGTGCGAGGGATTGTTCTTTCCTGTGGCAATCCGTCCTTCATTTCTACGGGACCAATCTTGCCGATATAGGCCGTAACCAGCGGCAGCAGGAAAGGCAGAAGCGCTACGCCGACCACCAACAGAAACGGCCACGAAAGGTCGAAATGATGGCATTCACAATCGCCAATCAGGGCAACGGCAGCCAATGGAACGACAAAGTGTGCTGCGTAAAAAAAGAACCGCATCCAGCCGATCAGCGCGGGGTCGATTCGTCGCTGTGTTGCGGTCGTGTCTTTGGCGCCAGCTGCCATCAGGCGAGGGAAGACAGGTTTCGCGGTCACGGCAAGAGCTACATCGTACGGAACAGAATCAGCAGGGAAACGACGCGATAAGGTGGGGATAAGGGCTCGGTTGTCCCCAGAGAGGGGCGGCAAGATCGGACGGTGGGGGCGAAAAGAGTGCTGTATGGGGCATTCAATGGCATCGTCATCAACCTGAATCTTGGGACCAAGAAAATCGTGGACAACTCCACCCTCACTTGCCAGCAAGTCTGGCCATAGGTTGTATTCAATGCAGGGATCAAAAGTTTGGCGGTATCCTTCTGAGCCTAATAGGCGGACGTGGGTCCCAGACGTGCAGGACAGGTGTGCACGGCTCCAGGTGGTGATGAACGTCATCGATCCATAGCACCACCACTGTGTCGGCCATCAACTGCACCGCGGGTGTGGAGGTGGAGTTCCCTTTAAATCGGTGCTCAACGGGGCAAGACAAGGACCACCGCATCGCAGAGTTGATGGCGAGGGTCCGTTTCCTCCAGAAGCAACTCGAACGGCTTGCTGCCAACAAGGCTGTCTGATGGTCTAATTGCCCCGCATCGGGTGTGTGCCAAAGTCCTTTGGAAACTCCTCCAGCAGTTTCTTCTCGCGGAAGGTGAGTTCAACCTCGCCCGTTGTGCTTCGGGCTGTCCAGTAGCGACCGTTGAGTTTGGTCACGGGTGTGTCTACCAGTTCAAAGACGACGGTACCGTCGTGGGGCGAGCTGCGACGCTCCACTGTTGGCTTCGGCTCGCTATGGTACGAGTACCCGAGTTTTCGTATCTGATGATCCCCATCGATCCAGAAGTCCGCAAGGAAACTGCGGCTGACCATCTCCTCGGTTCGCATCACACAGCTCGTTTGCAGGAATGATTGCCTGATTGTCAGGATCACGGGGATGGGGGCGACCCCTTTGAGGGTCACAGGGTCTGTCCAAATGCTCCGAATTTCGCCCTGCCATGTGCCGTTCAAGTCGGGGAACAACACCAGCCAGCCCCGGAACATGCCCCACTTCCATGCGTAGGAGACGAAGAATCCCACCACAACGAGGACTACAGGCACAGATTTGTAGGCAAACTTGAGATAGGACCAGACATCGCTGGCTTCTTTGCCGCCGTGCAGGGCCACAATCCCGAAGCACATCAAGAATACGATGGTAAGGGCTGTGGCCGCGTTCCGTCCGTGCAGGTTTTTCATTGTTTGTAGCCCATATGTTGCCAAGCCGCCAAAAGGAACTCGTGTGCCTGTGCTTTCGTCCAAGGCTGGCTTGAATGGAAAAGGTATTTGATGCCATTCACCTCGCACCACTTGCTGCAGTCGGTCTCTGGCTTCGTCTTGTTCCAGAGATCGGTCAAGATATGGCGGATCATGGCGGTAAAATCAGGCTGATTAAAAGCTTCCGTGTCGGCGTTCCAGACAAGGCACTCGATGAGAAACGAGGCGATGTTGTCGGCTGCCGCGACCTTTTGGTCCTGCATGCTGTTACGGAGGTTCTTAAGGATGCGGATGCAACGCTTGTACTTGCGCCCCGTCGCTTTGATTCAATTTTAGCCAGAGTGCTCCGCGAAAGCCGCCAGCCAAGGACTCCGCAACGAGCAGCAAATTGGTCCTGGGTGAGTTTGGCAGCGCCCCGAAAGCGGCGTACCTGGGGACCGACAGTGTTGCGATTCTTCATGCTCCGGCTTCGGAGCTTGACGATACCTTGAGGTCTTCGCAGAATTGCTCCGATACCGGAGCACCCGATCATCGCTTTGCTCCGGTGCACCAGCACCTTCTCCAGTTATGGCAAAGCTTTGTGGAATCCTTGTGCCTGCGTTTTTAATCGGAGAAATGCTCACGGCGGTTAACGGTTCAGCGCAGACTGCACCGCAGCTGTCCAGCATCAGCCTCACAAGTTCGGCGGCGATAACAGCGGGGGCCACGGTCAGCTACAGCTTTACTGTCACCCCGGGCACCGACCCGACTATTGGCTGGGTTCACCTCGCCCTAGTGGACGCTAGTGGCCACGAGATCGACATATTCACGTATTCGACAGCGTCTGGCACCTTGTCGGTTGCAAGCGCGACTTCTTGGTTAAATGGCAGTTACACCGTAGGCCTAATAGAAGTCCAAGACTCAAATGCCATCAGGGCAGTGTATTATCCCAACGGCACAATAACCTATCCGTTCGGTGGGACTGGTCCGAGTACCAATTCCATTCCATGGGCCGCACTCGGCTTCACTCTGACGGGTGGCCTTGCTTCAGTTACGGCACCTCAATTGGCATCAATTGCTCTTACATCGTCTACCAGCATAACAGCGGGAGACACAGTCAGCTACAGCTTTACTGTCACCCCGGGCACCGACCCGACTATTGGCTGGGTTCACCTCGCCCTATCGGACCCTGAGGGTAACGAAATCGACATTTTCACATATTCGACAGCGTCCGGCACCTTGTCCGTGGCAAGCACGACTTCTTGGTTAGATGGCAGTTACACCGTAGGCCTAATCGAAGTCCAAGACTCAAATGCCGACAACAGCCCTTACAGGACTGTTTACCGTCCCAACGGCACAATCACCTATCCGTTTGCCGGAGCTGGGCCGAGTACCAATTCCATTTCATGGGCCGCACTCGGCTTCACTCTGACGGGTGGCGTTCCAGGACCCACCCCCACACCCACACCGACCCCTACACCCACTCCGACTCCAACACCAACGTCCACTCCAACACCTACCCCGACGCCCACTCCGACCTCAGGACCGACTCCAACGCCAACGTCAGCGCCAACTCCAACACCCGGGGTTACGCCGACACCCACTCCCACGCCAATACCGGGCACCTTGTCGGCCCGCCTGATCAACATCTCCACCCGCGCGCTCGTTGGGACCGGCGGAAACATCCTGATTCCTGGTTTTGTCATCGGTGGAAGCGGCACGGAGACGCTCCTGATCCGCGCCGACGGCCCCAGCTTGACGGCATTCGGGGTCGCGGGCGCTCTTGCCGCGCCGAGCCTCATACTTACGGCACAATCAACAGGGTCTACCCTCGCCACGAACACGGGCTGGGGCACCAACTCGAACCCGGCCCAGATCGCGAGCGTTGCGGCCCAGGTGGGCGCATTCGCTCTTGTGAGCGGGAGCGCGGATTGCGCCGTGATCGTCACATTGCAACCAGGTGCTTACACCGTGCAGGTTTCCGGCGTCGGCAATACCACGGGTGTCGCGTTGGCCGAGGTCTACGAGGTGGCGTCCACCGGGACTGCCCGGCTCATCAACATCGCGACCCGGGCCCAGGTGGGCACAGGGGGCAATATTCTGATACCGGGTTTTGTGATCCGCGGCACGGGCAACGAGGAGCTGCTTGTTCGGGGCGATGGGCCGAGCCTCACCGCGTTTGGGGTTCCAGGCGCACTCGCCCAACCGAGCCTCACGGTGACCGCCCAGTCAAACGGGAGCACCATAGGCACCAATACGGGCTGGGGCACGAATGCCAATCCTGCGCAGATAACGAGCGTCGGAGCATCGGTGGGTGCGTTCTCACTTGCCACAGGCAGCGCCGACAGCGCCCTTATTATCAACCTGCAGCCGGGCGCTTACACGATGCAGGTTTCCGGGGTGAGCGGCACAACCGGGGTCGCGTTGGCGGAAGTTTACGAGGTACATTGACTGCCGTCTGATGGTTTAGGTTCGCCACTCCATGGCACGCGGCATATAGTGAGGGGCCTCTCAAGTGAGGCTCCTCCACGTCAGCGATCTACATGCTAACCGCCGCTGGTTCCGATGGGTGACTGACCACTCCGAGGAGTATGATTTGGTAGCCTTCACGGGTGATGCCCTAGATTTCCTCGGCAGCGAGTCCTTGGCAACGCAGGTGCGTTGGATCACTGCCTGGGCTCGTGCCCTGCCACGCCCAATTCTGTTTTGTGAGGGGAACCACGACGTGGACAGCAGGGAAGCGCCCGTGTCCTCCGGTCGATGGATGAACGCCCTCCCCGGAGCTAAGGACTTCAGCCAGTCAGGCCACGCTGAGGTCCTGGGGCAGGCCTTCGTTCGGGTGGATTGGAGAGGAACCATCCCTCAGATTAGGGCCGGAGATGTCGTTTTGGCCCACGCCCCGCCTGCCGGGTGCGACACGGCAAGGAGCAAAGGAGGCGGCATGGATGCCGGGGACATGGACCTGGGCGATGTCCTCCGGTCGGCGGAGGCAGGCCCTTGGTTGGTCTTGAGCGGGCACTGTCACAGCCCGGAAAGGTGGGTGGACCGGTGTGGAAGCACCTTCTCGTTGAATCCGGGGGTGAGGAGGAACTCGGCGGTGCCAAACTACACTAGCATCGACACCGCGAGGCGGAAGGCCCGGTGGTTCGTGGACGGCGAGTTGGCTGACGCGGTGAACTGCTAGCTGGCCCCTGTCCGGTCCCGAGATCGGCCTGCATCGGGAGGGACTTCCTACGATTTGCTGACAGTCAACCATGTTTGACTCTCTACGGGTGCTCCAATTTCATACGGGAGCTGAGGTTAGGGAACATAGAGGGGACAAACTAACAAAAGATGATCACAGAGGCACAGGCCCAGGCAGTCCTCGTTACCTGGCTGATCAGCGGGAAGACGCCCCCTGGCGGAAGCTTTGGCTACGACCTCTATCTTCGGACAATGCTACCGTCCGACTACGGTGGACCGGCAGCAATTGGGGCAATGCCGGAGTTCACCCTGGAAAATACCCCGATCTTTGCCGCCGTCGCATGGAACCTATGCAGGCGCGGTATACTAAGGCCGGGCGTCCGTAATGCTGGCGAGCAGGGAAGCGATGACGGATTGGGTTACTCGATAACGCCCCTAGGCAGGACGTGGCTGGTCGAAGTGAATAGGGATAGGTTTCTTGCGACAGAGCCGACAGAGGTTGCGCGCATGCTGTCCGAATTTCGCCCTCGCTTTGGCGACGGCTTCCATGAACGAGTACAGGAAGCGATAAAGTGCTATCAGGGAAACGCGCACCTAGCGTGTTGTGTGATGTGCGGCGCAGCCGCCGAGTCGATCTTGCTCGCGGCAGCATGCAAGAGGATCGAGCCGGAGCATGCCTATGCGACCTACAGAACGTCGCAGGGTCGAAGAAGAATTGAAAAATTGGTGTTTGATTCGTCGTCGGAGACGTTGCGAAAACAGGCCAAGTCCGGCCTCGATCTGTTGACCTATTGGCGTGATGACGCTTCACACGGGATTCCGTCTGGAATCAGTCACGATGAAGCGATGACCTCGATATTCCTGCTTCATCGCTTCGCCGTGTTGATGAGGGATCATTGGGACGAATTGACAAGAAAGGCTGCCCCGAAAGAGGCGAGTTAACGCGACTTAGACCCATTCCTTTGCCCCAGGCGGGCGGTCTACGTGCGCACGGCTCAAGGGATGCTCTACTCCACCACCTTGAGCTTCCCAGCTCCTGCCGACAGGTTCACTTCCACTCTCCGCTTCTTGCCCACGTAGTGCGCGCTGGTCGTCTGGATGTCTCTGTGGCCCAGGTGCTGGCGGGCGGCCTCGATGCCGAAGTCCGCGGCCACCAGGCTGCCGCTCTCCTTGCGTAGGGCATGGATGGCCTTCTGCTGCTTGATACCCTTGGACCGTAGCCAAGAGTTGAGAGCACGCCATGTGCCGTCGCATCGGTAATAGTCGTAGGTCGCTGCCGGATGGGGTGCCCCACCCTCCAGCACAAACTCCGACTTGCTCCCCGCCTTGAATGACCTGAACACCTCCAACGCCTGCTGTGGCACGTCCACGTCTCGTTGGCTCTCTTCGGTCTTGGGCTCGAAGTGTTCAGTGCGTCGGACACACACCTTACCATTTTCAAAGTCGATCTGTTTCCAGGTCAGAAGATCGGCCTCCTTCCGGCGCAGGCCCGCCCACAGGCAGAGGCTGAGAGCAAGGTATTCCTGTGACCGTTCCTTTGTCTTCAGGTCCCGATCTGCACAGGCCAGGAGCCATATGGGATCGACCTCCGAGTGGTACCGCTGCGGACCGGGGTCCTTCAGCTTCACCCCAACAAACGGGTTAGGTGGAAGCTTCACCTTCAGATCGGCAACCACATCCGAGGCAAAGAGGGCACGGGCGCACCGCAGGCAGGACGCCGCCGAGCGTTCCGCCGACTTCCGCTTCACCGGGTCTGTCCCGGCCTTGGCGACATAGGAGTTGCGCCATGCGTTGACCGAGGCGGGCGTGAGCAGGTCCAGCCGCTGAGCTCCCACCCTTGCCGCCCACTTCGCCCAGCCACCTTTGACGTAGTCGTATTTTCTCTTCGCAGCCTTACCTTTCAGGCCAACCCCTATCTTTGCCAGGTCGGCGACGATCTTCCTGAGTTTGATGGCGTAGCGACGGACGGTCATCGGTTTCAGGGGGCTCCGTTCCCTTACGTCGGCCAGGAACTCGCCCACGGTGCAAACCTCGGCCTTCTTGAGTGGATCCGGCTTGTACTTGGCCCTCGTGGCTTCCCAGCCGTTGGCATCAAGGAACGTGGCGATCTCCTTGGCTTTGGCAGCCGCAGCAGCAGCATTCGCCGAATCCAGGGTAAATGCCTCCCGTTCACCCAAGTGCTGCAGCCGGACCGACCAGGCTGGAAGCTCACGCCGAGCGCCATCGCGGATGAATGATTTGTGGTAGAGACGATCCTCCCAGTAATCCACGTGGAACCGCGACCTGGAGTCAGGGCGTTTCTGCTTGGCCATTGCTTGGCCACTTTTCGGGTCCTCAGGTTTCTTATGGTGTCCCGTCATGTCTCTACGTCACGCAACCATTTTCACTCGTAGATCGGCAATAACATAAGGCCATGAGCAGACAATAACGGACAGACAAATCTAGGCAAACCCAATAACTGTTAATCACTTGGTCGCTGGTTCGATCCCAGCCCGGGCAGCCATTTCAAGAATCTGGGCTCTCCACCATGAAGTGGGGCTCTCCACCATGAAGTGGGGACAGGGATCGTAGACGGACGAGGTTATGGGTTAGCCGAAGACCGGGAAACAGCCATCCCCCTATTCAAGCAAATCGGCGTGCACGCCGATCCTGGAGTGTGGGGTTCCCCGGCGGACTTCAAGGCGAACCGGAGCTGGGTGTACGGCGGTCGGTACTAGCGCAAGAGGCCCTATTTCCCCACGTGTTGCCGGAGCACGAAAAACGGGGTGCAAATTACCCTTTTTGCGGCTCTCCCAAAGACCCTCGGTGGGATTCATGGGATACCGAAACCTCAGAGGATCGCGTTCGCGTCACCGGCTTCATCAATGCTGCACCCTGTTTTCGGTTTGTCGGCCGAGAAGGCCTAGTTTCTGACCTCTTCGGGGAGAAACTTGACGGACCCTTTGTCGAAGACCTCCTCCGTCGAATCACTGAACCTCAGGGCATCAATGCCAGGTTTCGCCTATTGGCGCCGATTTAGGTTCCAAGCGAAGGAACATGCTACACGCCTTTCCTAAACTGATGGAGATCGCAGAGGGATCGCTCCATTTGGTGCCGCGCCCCTCCAAGGGAGCGAACAATGCCATCGACCATTTCCTTTTCTCGCTGGCGGAAGATCGTGTTTTCGGATCCATCGGAATTATTCTTTCAGGAGAAGGCTCCGACGGTGCTGAGGGAATTAAAATTCTGAAGGAGGAAAGCGGCGGAGTCACCATGGCTCAAGAACCTGCGTCGGCGGTCGCCAAATCCATGCCCATTAACGCGATTCAAATTGACCATGTTGACCACATCCTTTCGCCCGAAGACATCGCTCATCAACTTGCTTCAATGAGCTGGCGTAATACAAATTTCAGGAAGACTCCGCTGAAAGTCCTCTGGATGAGAAGGCCGAATCCGATTTTAGGCGGCGCCGCGAGCAGCCGGAGTAGGATCCGCGGCGCTTGATCTTCATCTATGAGACGGCTCTCAATACGAAGATAGCCCGGCTCTATGGGCGCCGCCCGAAGGGTCGGCGCTGCATCGGGGCCATGCCCCACGACCACTGGCAGACTTCGACCGTCATCGCCGCCCTGCGCTGAGGCCGGATCGACGCCCCATTTCTGATCGAGGGTTCTACCTCTTTTGCGCATCGCAAGGCCTGGCTACCGGCGCTCGAGCGTCCGTGGACAAAGCCGCGCTGGGTCCGAAGCCGAAACTGCGACCGGATCAGTTAATCGTGCTGGCCCAGTCGGTCGGGTACCCGAAGCCGTAAGGTCGGTAGATGTGCTTGGCCGCCTGCGCGTCCTGCGAGGCGTTGCTGAGGAAGGATTCTCTTTTACCCGGCTGCGTTTGCGTAAACCCAATGTCTCGTTCTGGGTATCAGTGTGCGCATGGTCCGCAGAGGCGCAGGGTGGTGCAGGCTGGGGGGTGAAGGCTTAGGGTGCGAAGTCGCTCAGGGTGCGAAGTTCGCGCCAAGGATCTGGGGAAAGCCGTGAATGCTTACAAGGCGAAGAACGGGCTCTCCGCTGACGACCTGCTGTGTTCGGCGGCTTCGATAGTCGGGAAATTGCACGCGAGGGCAAAGCCGAGCGAAGAAAAACGTTTGGGTACGCGTTCGGTAACCGAGAGCGACGCACAGACCGCGGTACATCTCATCGGTCTGGTTCTTCTGGATAGGCACTTCTCGATCAGGCCGCGACGGCGATCACAGTCCAAGCTCTGCAACATTTTTTCGCCCAATCGTTCTCAACCTGAAGTTGGCCGATTTTGCGGTACAGTTCCTTCTCGCGCTCCGCCGCGGCCTGCGGGTCGTGGTCGCTCCGCTTGCCGAACAACTCCAGCAATCGATCGGCGATCTCCTTCTTCCAGGCGGTGACTTGGGTCGGGTGTACCTCGAATCGGGCTGCGATCACGTGGACGGGCTCAATACCCTTGAGCGCTTCCAGCGCGACCCTGGCCTTGAACTCTGCACTGTGGTGACGTCTCTTTGACATGGCGGGATCGGGTCTGTTTTTGATCTAATGGGACCGACCCTCCGTGTCCAACTTCCGGGGTCCCTCTCAATCCGGGGGAATGTCCGGTGTCTTTCGAGATTGAGGATGACCGACGTCTTCGGGGTCCGGGGCGTGGGGGGAATCACTTAAAAGTACTTTGGGATTTATACCGGGCTTATAAGCGACGAAGTACCCACGGCGATTATTCTGAATTTATGGATCTGGTAGGACCGAATTCATGATGAGGTTTTCGCTATTCACAGGCGTCCGGCCGGCTCAGTTGCTGCAAAAATCTCCCAAACTGAGCGGGAAGAGCGGCCGGCCCAGCCGCTCCGAGCTCATGCGCTCGATTTCAAGCGCGACCGTATAATTGTGCGTGACAAAGCGCAGAAGCTCGGTGCGCGGGATGCGCAGGCAGCGTGTGCCGTTGTTGGCGATCACGCTGGCATTGGGGCAACTGTTCTGCATCAGCCCGATTTCACCGAAGAATTCGCCCGCGCGGATGACGGCCAGCTGGCGCTTGTTCCGGATGACCCGGGCGTCTCCCTGGAAAATGACGAAAAAGTCGTCAACGGGATGGCCATCGGACAGGATGGGAGCTCCTCTCGAAAAATTGATGATTGAAGAGAGGCGCGCAAAGTGACGGATGGCCTGGAGATGCCAGTTGCGGCACAGCGAAATCCGCTGGAGAAATGGCATCTTGAGAAGCGTGTCGATCAGTGTGGACTTCGGGAACTTTGGAATGACGAGCTCTTCCGCCGTCGTGCGGTCCATCGTGAGCAGCGTGACTGGAGTGAGCGTCCGCAGGTGATAGATCGGGAACTCAGGGTCGGCGAGGTCGTGAAGGCCGATGATGTCTCCTTCGCTCAGGACCTGCACCTGCACTGTCCTGCCCGCGGGCGTCTCGCGCCGTAGGCTGACTTTCCCGCTGACGATCATCGAGACTTGGGTGGAGACGTTGCCATTTTCGGGAAGCGCCTTCCACGGCCCATGCCTGCGGACCGCCATGGCGCGCGCGACCTCTTGGAGCAGGGGCGGCGCCAGCGTGCTGAAAAGTGGGGACGCAGCCATCGCCTTCACGCGGCTCGATTCGTCCAGAATCATTTCTCCGCCGCCAAACCAGCGCCTTTTCCACAGCCTCAAGGCGTCGCGCCACGCCAGCGCGCTCTTATACGCAAGGTCAAAGAACTCCCAAGCAAAACAGCCCGCGCCGAGCAGCGCTAGCAAGCCACCGATTCCCAGCGCGATCAGGATGCCTTTGGCCGCCAAGAAGGCGAGAGCCCATGGGGGTATGTCCTCCAGACGGGCGCCCCAGTAGAGAATGGCGAAAGTCCAGACCACCCCATAGGCGATTCTCGCCCAGGTTGTCGGATCGCTGAGCAGGCGGTTCAACAGCCGTCCCCACACCTCCGGACGGCGGTTGAGCGGGAAGACGAAGTTTTGCTCGGAGTCGCTGAGACGTTGCTTGCGACCGACGCGGATGAGCGCTGGGAGACGCCCGCCGAGGACAGGGCGCAGGCTGACAATCAGTCCAAGCAGGGAGAAAAACGCCCATTTAGGCTCGTTCAAGGCCGTGACCCCCACGGCGATTGCGAGCACCGCCGAACAAGCGAGGCCGACCGTCATCTGCTCGCTGAATGGCAGCATGATCGCATCATTCGTGTCCATCGCGAAGTGCGGCGGAACCGCCAGCCACCGCCAGTGCGGCCGGTAAACCTCGCCGTTTGCGCCGCGGATCAGGCATGCGGCAAGGAAGTTGCCGAAGCTGAGCGACGCACTGAGCAGCAGCAGCCCTGCGGTCCAGTCGAGCGGGGACGACGGAAACCTTGGCTGGAAGCTGAATGCCATCACGATGCCCGCGCAGAAGAGGATGACGAGCGGAGGCTTCAGGACTTTCGGGTGGATTGCCCAATGCCAATCGTACGCCCGCACGGTTTCGGGCTCGACCCCGGGTTCCTGCAGTATGTTCGCCCGCCGCGCCTTCAGGATAACCTCATAGAATACGCGCAAGGGCAGGCAATACCGGTCCCGGATTGCACTGCCCAGCACAGTGGGAACGGTATGGGGTGTTTCAAACTGCTGCAGGACCATCCATTCCTCAGGGGTCACGCGAAGGTATGTCTTTGCTGGGACGTTCTTGATAACGAGCAGCCCGTTGATTTGGCCGCTGCGCTGCAGCTGCGGAGCGAGGCAAAGCGACTGGGCCGAAAGGATTAGGTTCAAGTCCATGGATTCAGGGCTCAGCCGGAGCCACTGGTGTCGGTCAGCGCATCTCCAACGGCCGCGAGAAGCTGCGCGTTATCAAACGGCTTCGCCAGAAACCGCTTATGGCGCAAGTCAGCCGGCCACCACGATACATCGGTGAGGTAACCGCTGATGAAGATGACGTTGAGGCCGGGAATGCGCGCGCACATCCGGCGCACCAGCTCCAGTCCATCCATGCTCTGCATCAGGACATCGCAAATAACGAGGGAGGGCGGCCGGGTCGCGGCCTTGATCGCGGCCAGCGCCTCCTCGGCTCCAGCGACCGCCTGAACGGTCCATCCCTGCACCCGAAGAACGGCATTTATGAGGTTCCGCATGGACGGCTCGTCGTCCACGACGAGAATCCACTGCGGGGCCGGCAAGGATTTGGACGACGTAGCCAAGAGGTCAGGTTTATTCATATGGTCTTTTGTATCAGTACCAATGCAGCTGAATCAAGGATAGGGCGCTGTGCCTAGGGTTGGCGAAGGGGAAAAACGCGTAGTCGGGGTTAGGGTGACCTGACGTACCAGAACTGAGCCATTGCGAATGAGAGTCTGGGCTCCAAGAAAGGAACCCAGATGCCAAAAGGAAAGAAGCGCACGCCGGAGCAGATCGTAGCGATCCTGCGCCGGATCGATGGCGGGGAGTCGGCGCAGGCCGTGGCCCGCGAAGTGAACATCAGCGAAGCGACACTGTGCTAACTACCGGATCTTGAGAGTGCCGAGTTCTTGAGGGTCAGGCAGGACTTGTCTGCTTGGGTGGTCCAGTGCGCGCATTCTTGGTTGCTACGGCTTCGAAGTTCGGAGCGCGCGAGCTAGGGCGGTGACAGCATGGTTGAGGGTGCGCGAGGGCATGTTCTTCGTATACGCGACAACCTCCTCTTCGCTTCTCAGTTTCTTAAAATCAGCCCACCACGCGATCACTGCCCATTCCGGGGCGAGGTCGGGGCGTGTCAGGGCATTGCCCCACGCGTGACGCCAGATCTCGGTAGCGCGCTTGAAGCCGATGGCCCATTCAATCCGGGCAGCGATCAGGTCGAGGTCATCGTCAAAATCTTTTTCCCAGACATCTACCGGATGCTGATCCTCCGTGTTACCAGAGTTTGTAGTGCTGTACATGACGACGTCGCTGATGGCATTCCAATAGTCCATCAACAGGTTCAGAAAAAACTTCATGTCCTCCGTGCTGTTCCAGTTCCGACCTTTTGGGCCCCAAAGCACCTCCAGGATTTTCGTCGGCATGATGACCTGCGGGCAAAGCTGCATGGCCGTGATCAGTCCGCTGACTTCGTAGAAGTGAGGCACGTCATCCGGCTCATCTTCCAGCCAATCGAAAAGAGCCTGCCGAGTAACATGAGGGTCATTTCCATCGGCAGCGGCCGCTTCCTCATCAAACAACTCCCCTTCCTCAGCGCGGCAAATGTAATGATAACCGTCCTTGCCGCAGTGGGCCTCCAACATGGAGAGCACGCGCTTTATGCGCTCGGGTCGGTCGTCTTCGCTGGAGACAAACAGAGGCTTCCCGTCCTTTCCGTAGGTAAAGGTTTCGGGGCAGGCACTCGCCTCCACGCCGCTAAAAACCCGGCGGGCCTTCCTGTAATCGCGATGCGGTGCAAACCCTAATTGCTGGGCATACTCTACCGCACCCTCGACGAGCTTCTTGGCGCAAGCGGGATGGATCGGTTGGCGCAGATCATCCGGCAGATGGTTTTGCAATGCATCACGATATTCAGCTTCGGAGTAATCATCCACAAAAGCCGCGTCCCTGACGCCAAGGCACCAGCAGTCCAGCAGCAGGGCGCCCAATTGCACCCGACCGTCATCGCGCAAACGGGCCGCCACCACATAAGCCTGGCCGGATTCCTGCCAGTCCTTCTTGATGTATGCTTCGTAGCGGGTCATGGGGTGGCAAGTTGAGGCGCCCGGAACGGAGCGGCAAGCCGACCGCGACCAAGCCGAGAGCGATCCCGTCTCGCTGGTTGAGCCGCATTTTCGGCGCACCGCGCAAAACTGGTGCAGGGTGACTGGCCCGAGGGCCAAGCGCTGGCGGGTCGGTCAGGCCTCATTGGCAAGGGCGGTCCGTCGCAATTCAGTCTGACGGTCGGCTATCTTTACGGATAGGTCGACACAGCGGTCGACGAGCAGGCGGAAGCGCTTGAAGTTGGCGACGAGAGGCCTGATGAGGGTAAGTTCGTCTGTGCGGACGTGGCGGGAGCGGCTGCGCATGTTATGGGTATAGCTGAGCTGCCAGAAGGCGCCGGCCTTGGTCGCGGGGTCTCTGTATTGTTGACTGAGGGAGCCCGGCCGCATGGGTCCGAGTTGTGCGAGTTTAGCTTTGGCGTCGCGGAGCTGAGCCTGCCACTTGATTAGCAGGGGGTCGTCCATTTCGGGCGATACTTTCGCACAGAAGCGCGGGAGTCCAGCCGGAGTAAAAAGACGATTCTTTCGGTTCTTGGGTATGTTCGTTCTTTAAACATTAGCATATATATGCTAAGATGCGGAGCCAGAGTCAACTCCTCCCTATGTCACTCTGGTTCCATTGGTGGTCGGTTGTGTCGCAACTGCGTTCGGCGTGTTCTCGCCGACGCACCTTTTACTGGCTGGTCCTCGTCCTGGCCGCCCTCTGCACCCGGGGGGACCTGGCTGGCGTCACCAGCTTCGTGCGGGCCTTGGGCCTGCGCGGCCACTGCTACGGCTGCCTATTGGACTTTTTCCACAGCGCGGCGCTCTGTCCCGATCGTCTCGCCCGCGTGTGGACCCGGCTGGTCCTGAAGGTCCATCCCGGCATCGAGCGCAGCAATGGACGACTCGTCGTCCTGGCCGATGGCCTGAAAAAGGGGAAATGCGGCCGCAAGATGCCTGCGGTCAAGCTCCTGCATCAATCCGGCGAGTCCAACACCAAGCCCTCCTTCATCATGGGCCACTCCTGCCAGGCCCTCGCCCTATTGGCGCGCGTCGACGCTTTCACCACGCCGTTCCCCTGTGCGCACGCATCCACGAGGGCCTGGTCTTCAGCAACCGCGACCAGCGCACGCTCCTGGATAAGCTGCTGATCCTCCTCGCCAGCCTGGACTTGCCTGAACCCGTGCTGCTGATCGCCGACGCCTATTACGCCAGCGGCAAAATCATCCGCGGGCTCTTCGAGCGGGGCGGATACCTCATTTCCCGGTGCAAGAACAATGCCTGCGCCTTCGAGGCTGTCGTTGCCGATCCCAGGCGACGGCGGGGCCGCCCCAGGCTCTATGGCCGCAAGCTGCGCTTGCGCGGATTGTTCGAAGAGCCACTGCAGACCATGCAGAGCCCAGCCTACGGCGAAAAGGGTGTCAGCGTGCAGTGGATCTCACGCGACCTGCTCTGGCGGCCAGCCCGCTGCCTCGTGCGCTTTGTCGCCGTTGTCCATCCCACCCGCGGCCGCTTGATCCTCATGTCCACCGATCTGTCGCTCTCGGCGGCCGAGATCATCCATCTCTATTCCTTGCGCTTCAAAATCGAAGTCTCCTTCAAACAGGCTCTCCACACCCTCGGCGCCTGGGCCTATCACTTCTGGATGATGGATATGCACCCACTACGGCGCGGCGACGGCAACCAGTACCTTCATCACAAAAGCGAAGCCTACCGCCGCGCTGTCCGCCGAAAACTTTCCGCCTATCATCGCCATATCCAAATCGGACTCATCGCCCAAGGCCTCCTGCAATGCCTCGCCGCCGCCAATCCCAAGCTCGTCTGGGGGCATTTCTCGTCATGGCTGCGCACCAGGCGCTCCCCAGATTGCCCCTCGGAGTTCGTCGTCGCCACCGCCCTGCGCCACCATCTCCCAGATTTTCTCGCGGCTGGCCTCTCAGACCCAAACTCGAGGAAATTCCTGCGCTCCCGCCTCGATCTCGATCAAATGCAGGGTGCCCGCCTCGCCGCCTGACCCTTGCATCCCGTCACGAACCCGGCACTCTCAAGTTAGTTACTTTGTCCATCGTTCGGTTAATGAAGGCTGGTCATCCTGAGACCATGCCGCTCGACGACGTCAGATCGAGGCGCTTTCCCTTCTTACGCCCGCTTGCCAAGCGTGTGCTGATCTCTGAGGTGGTCCCCGTTGGTTGGACAAGTGGACCGAGTAAACTGATTAAGACATTCGCGGGGAGAGCAAGCGGATTGGCTCATTGGTTGACGGCGATCGGTTCGGCCCCGCGGTAGACTTCCATGGGGGTCATGGGTTTCGCGTAGCCAAAGGCGCTGTGCGGGCGTGCCCCGTTGTAGAACCTGAAGAAGGTTTCCAGATTGGCGTAGGCTTCGATCTGGGAGCGGTAGCTCTTCAGGTAGATCTCCTCGTATTTGACCGTCCGCCAGAGCCGTTCGACGAAGATGTTGTCGAGACAGCGGCCCTTGCCATCCATCGAGAGCTTTATTCCGAGCTTGAGCAGCGGCTCGGTAAACTCCGCCGAGGTAAACTGGCTGCCCTGGTCGGTGTTGACGACATCCGGGACCCCGTACTCGGCGATCGCCCGCTGCATCGCATTCGCACAGAAGCTCGCGTCCAGCGTGTTCGACAGCTCCCAGGCCAGGACGGCCCGGCTGTACCAGTCGATCACCGCGCACAGATAGATGAAGCCGCCCTGGATCGGCACGTAAGTCACATCGGTGGCAAAAACCTGATTCGGTCGGTTCACCTTCAAATTGCGCAGCAGGTACGGGTAGATCCGGTGCTGTACGTTCGCCCGGGACAGGTTTGGCTTCTGATAGATGGCCTCCAGACCCATTTCCAGCATCAGGCGCCGCACCCGCTTGCGATTGATCGTATAGCCCTGCCTGCGCAGGGTGCGCAGCATCTGCCGCGAGCCGTAAAACGGATAGAGCAGGTACAGCTCATCGATCACCCGCATGAGCCGAAGGTCGGTCGCCGACCTGGGCTTCGGCCGGTGATAGGACGTCGAGCGCGGCAGGCCCAGCAGTCGGCACTGCCGCGCCCTCGAGATCCTCGGATGGTCTGGATCGAGCATCTTGCGCTTCTCAGCCGTTGAGCTCCTCAGATTTTTTTTTAAGCCAGTCGAGTTCTACCTCGAGCTGGCCGATTTTCCGATACAGGCGGTCCTCTTTCGCCGCCGACTCCGCCACGCTCGGTGGTGGCTTCGTGGCAAACACCCCAGGAAGGCGCTCCAACAGCTCCTTCTTCCATTGGCTCACCTGCACAGGGTGAACCTGGTATTTCGCCGCAATGGCGTGTACCGGCTCGATGCCCTTCAGGGCTTCTAGAGCAACTTTCGCTTTGAACTCAGGGCTATGCTGGCGTCGTTTCGTGGACATTCTCGGGATCGTATTTCTGGTTTGGACTTAACGATCCGACCTGTCCAGTTTCCGGGGACCACCTCAGTATGCACTGTTAACCTAGGACCCAGAAAAGCCCGGATCGGCTGTTCGGATATGTGAGGCCAATGACTGATCATGCCGGCGGTCCTGTTTTGGGTTATCAGCCGTCTAGCGAAAAATTCACACGGAGGGCCAACGGAAGCGCTACGGGGAGGGAAGACCCGGCTTGGTGACCGTTTCATCTCCAGCAGTCACATTCAGCGCTTTCCGGACGGCCTTAAGAAGTTTCTCGATTGTGAACGGTTTCGCCAGCATGGCCGACAGCGACAGCGTGTTCAGGGCGCTCATACCTTCCGAGTCGCTAACGCCGGTGATACCGATTATCCTTACTGTCGGGTCGAGTGCCCGCAGGGCCGCAACCAGGGTAGGTCCGTCCATTTCCGGCATCATCATGTCAGTCAGCACCAATTGGATTTCCTGCCTGTGTTTTTCGAAAACTCTGATGGCCTCAATTCCGCGTCCGGTTGTGATCACCTGGTATCCGAATTCCCTCAGAGTCTGACGAGCGACCTCGCGTATGGCAGCTTCGTCGTCCACTATGAGGATGCTTTCGCCGTGCGCGCGAGGCCACGGCTCGCCTGAGCCGCTCTTAACTGTTTCGTGCGCGGTTGTCGTGGCCGGCAAGGACAGTTCAAACGTGGACCCCTTCCCAACTTTGCTGACGAGCCGAAGAAAACCGCCATGGCTGCGTACGATGCCCAGCACGGTGGACAGTCCCAGTCCGGTGCCTTTGCCCAAGTCCTTGGTAGTGAAAAAAGGCTCGAAGATCTTCGCCTCGATTTCTGGCGAAATGCCCGTACCGGTGTCGATGACACTGAGACAGTCAAAGGTGCCCGGGTGGGCCCCTAGTATTCTTCCCGCCTCCTGCTCCGTGAGCACGATATTAGCGGCTTTAAGAGTAAGGACACCGCCTTTCGGCATCGCATCGCGTGCATTGATGCACAGATTCAACAAGGCCTGATGGAGTTGTGTTGGGTCGCCCAGAATCTGCCAAACGTCGGCCGCTATGTCGGACTCAACTCTTATGTCCTTCGGAAAGGTCTCAGCGGCGATGCTCATTATTTCACGGATTATATTCCGTGGCTGCACGGGCAAACGCTCGCCTTCGACTCCGCGGGCGAATGTCAGCACTTGTTTGATGATGCTAGCCCCGCGCTCGGCGCTTGATTCCATCATCTTGAGAAGGTGGCGCGCGTTCTCGTCTTTGAGCATTTCGTCCACCGCCGCGCAGTTCACACAGCATCATCAGCGCGTCGTCTGCCGAATCCTCAACAATCAAAGCCCGTAGCGGCGTGCTCATGGAGTGTCTTAGCCGTTTGGCGGCGGCTCATTAAGCAGCAGCCAATAGAGTCCGAGGTGGCGCACCGCCTCGGTAAACCGATCAAAATCCACCGGCTTAAGGATGTAGCTGTTGGCTCCAAGGTCGTAGCTGGACACCAAATCCTGCTCCTCCTTCGAGTTAGTGAGCACGACGACCGGCTGGCGCCTGCCGTGGGGATCGGCTCGCAACCGGCGCAACACCTCAAGACCATCGACCCTCGGGAGCTTGAGGTCGAGGAACACTCCTCCGCTCTTGTAGCGTAATGCAACCTTAGCTTGAGGTCACGAACTCAGAAACGGCGGGGTCGCTTCTACTTCAAACACGCTCCAACCTTCAGGCATGACCGGACTTCTATCTTATCGGCTTCCTGCTCAGCTAGGGCGAGGTAGGCATAAAGTGCTTGGCGTTCGTCGGCGGTGCTGGAGTCGGTCTTGCCGAGTTCTTTCAGCCGAGCAGCGACCGAGGCATTCGTGAGCTTGTCCTTGTCGTTGCGGGCGTCTTCGAGAAGGCCGCCTTCGCCGCCGTGTTCCTCTACCATCTCTTCCATCTGGTGCGTAAGAGCGGCGAGCCGGTCCGCAAACGTGTCGATGGCGGCTTGGTCTTTCGGAAAATAGCGGGCGACGACGAGTGAGGGTGGGATCAGCTCGGCCGTGTATTTCTTTTTGCCGAGGATGAAGTCGGGCTTGGTTTTGTTCTTCTTGGCCTTGTCTTCCACGATGAGCCGGGGCTGAGCGGCCTTTGGCCAACCGTCGGCCGCGATTAGGTAGCAGTCGTCTTGCATGGTTTCAGCCCAATAATCCATAAGGTGCTGATAGATGTCGTATGGATCGAGCAGTCGCGTCTTTTCAAAGGTCGAGAGAAGCTCTTCGGCTATGGTTTGAATTAGTGCCTTGGGTTGACCGTCCTTTCCAAACGCCTTAAGGCGAGTAGAGTTTTGGGAACTCCAAGACTCAAACAGCTTCGTCGCAGACGTGTTGAACGCAGTGAACTTCTCATGACTGAAGATGGTCTTGTTAACCTCCGTTGCCAGGACGCGAAGTTGGCTGTAACCAGGGCGGTCGCCCTTCTTGAATAGAGCAGCACGCACCTCAGGGAATACCTCCCAATAGTTTTTGAGGCCGTCGATGTCCCGATTGGGAATTCCACCTCGAAGGTGGGCGTCTATGTCCTGCAAGTCTTCTGGCTCAGTGCTGTCAATATACCGAGCAAGGTTGAGGTTGAAGTCGTTCTTTGCATCGCCGATCTCCGCTACCGGAACCATTCGAGAATAGCGTGGGACTCCAGCCTGATGTGTGAATGTGTCCACTATCTTGAAGCCCTCCGCCATTGCCGACGCCTCTTGCAAAGATTCGGCGGTGTTTTGCGGATTGTTTGTTGCGATTACGTACGCGGGCGATGCCGGTTGGCCTTCTACGATCCAATCAAGAACGCGGTCGCAGCAGGAATGGGCGTGGCGATTGTCTCGCGGCTAATCGTCTCGCTTGAGGTGCAGGCGGGTACCCTGGGGATCATTCTGCTCAGAGATCTTTCGATCCTGCGTCCTTTGCGTTTGCAACGCGTCCGCGGACGGAGCCTCAGCCCATCTCTAAGCAAATTCCTGGAAATCGTCGGGAAGCGAATTCCGCCGAGTGTTCGGCAGAGATAGACGGTTTAGCTCCGAACAGTGACGACCGAGGGCACCGATCAGCTGCGGCGCCGATCTGGGGAATTGCTCTTTACGGCGCATGTGCTGAACCCAAAGGGAACATAGGCGGGACAAAGCCCGACGAAGGCAGTGAGGAGCGGGATCACGCCAACGAGGCCCCACCAGCTCTTGAAGTAATAGCCGGCGCCAAGGATGCCGACGCCGACGATAATGCGAGTGACGCGATCGATCGAACCGATGTTTGTTTTCATGCTGTTTAGTTTGAGGTTTGAACTGAGAAGTCGCTTGGGGAAATGGCTTTGGTTTCTAGGGCGTTCGCACCGGCAGGCCGCTTTCCTGCCAACTCGAAAAGGTTCCTATGTTGTCAGTGTCGAAGCCTTCAGTAATCAAAATGGATGCGGCGATCCCGGATCGCGTACCGGACTGGCAATAGAGCAGGATACGTTTGCCTCGGTTCTTGTTCAGAAAAGGAGTCCAACGCTCCCGTTGGCCGCGCAAATCGCTGAGCGGAAGGAGGACAGCCGCTCGGGCAACGCCCGTGTTCCATTCAGCCGGCTCGCGTACATCGACGAGCACAGCAGTTCCTATTTCAACAGCGGCAGAGGCTTCTTTGGGAGACATTGTGGGGCGACTTTTGAAGAACATACGTGCGATAATGAAAACCGCGCCGAGAATGGGAATGATGAGGAGTGGACTCATGGCGTCACATCACGCTTCTGAGCGGCCTTGGTGGGCACCTGGGTGGCCGGATCGCTGCCCGCGTGCACCACGTAATAGATTAGCGGCACGGCAAGGGGGCTAATCACCAGCGAGGCGATGGCCCCAAAGAGGAGCGAGATAGCGAGACCTTGGAAGATCGGATCAGGGAGAATGACGAGTCCTCCCACTGCCACGGCAAACGCAGTCAGCATCATCGGTCGGAAGCGGACCGCTCCGGATTCTATGCAGGCGTCACGCAGTGGGCGGCCGTGGCTCAGCCTGAGCTCGATGAAGTCGACCAAGATGATGGAGTTCCTCACGACGATGCCGGCGCCTGCCATGAAGCCGATCATCGAGGTTGCGGTGAAGAAGGCTCCCATGAGCGCATGGGCAGGCAGAATGCCGACGAGAGAGAACGGAATGACCGTCATCACAATGAGCGGCGTGGTGTAGCTTTTGAACCAGCCGACCATCAGCATGTAGATCAGGATAAGGACGGCGCCAAAGGCGAGGCCGAGGTCCCGGAAGACCTCAATCGTAACCTGCCACTCTCCGTCCCATTTCATCGCCGGTTCGCGGTCGTCGGAGGGTATCGTGGAATTGTAGATCTTGACGCCTTTCTGTGTGCCGCCGAATGCGCGCCCGTCGAGCTGGGCCAATGCGTGGTTCATCTTGAGGATCGCATAGACCGGGCTCTCAATCTCACCCGCCACGTCGCCCGTCACGTAGGTGACGTTTTGCAGGTTCTTGTGGTAGATATTCCTCTCGCCCGATGCGGGCTCGAGCGTGACCAGTTCGCGCAGGGGCACGAGCGGTGCCTGGGGATTCATTTCCGAGCGCACTGGCAGCGCCAGCAAATCGTCGGGGCGAGCACGGAGGGCGCGCGGCAGTTCGAGCACCACGTTGACGGGCTCCCGGGCGTTGGAAAGGTGCATCAAAGTAACGGGGTAGCCCTGTGCCGCCATCTGAACTGTGCGTGTAATGGAGGCTTCGGTGACCCCTTGTAGAGCGGCTTTGGCTTGGTCGATGTGCAGGATGGTCTTCGGTTGCTCGGCCTCGACGTACCAATCGACGTCAACGACTCCTGGGGTGGAGCGAAAGATCTCGCGCACCTGGGTCGCCAGTTTAAGACGGGACTGCTCGTCAGGCGCATAGATTTCCGCCACCAGCGTCTGAAGGACCGGGGGGCCCGGAGGAACCTCGGCGACCGCAACCGCCGCGCCGTATTTGGCAGCGATCGCGGCCAGCGCGGGGCGCACGCGCTTGGCAATCTCGTGGCTTTGTGCGCGGCGTTCGTCCTTCGGCATGAGATTCACCTGGAGGTCGGCAACGCTCGGTCCGCGGCGAAGGAAGTAGTGGCGGACCAGTCCGTTGAAGTTGAAGGGGGACGCGGTGCCAGCGTACACCTCGTAGTCCCGGACTTCCGGTTCGGTGCGGATCGAGGCGGCCATCTCGTGGGCGACCCGGGCTGTCTGTTCGAGCGTGCTGCCCTCGGGCATGTTCAGAATCACCTGAAACTCGGATTTGTTGTCGAAGGGCAGCATCTTCACCTTTACGGCCCCGATTCCGACGAGGCCCATCGCACCGACCGTCGCGGCGGCGACTACGAGCAGGAATACCCGGCGCCAGGCGCGGTGATCCAGGAGGGGACGCATCGCCCGTTGGTAGAGGCGCGTAAACCAGGTATCCGGGGTGGCCTCTTCGGCGGCCTCCTCTCCCTCGGTCAGGGGCGAATCGACGAAAGCGGCCGCTTGGGCCGACCGCGAGGCGTGGCCCCGGAGGATCTTCAGGGCGGCCCAAGGGGTCACCGCGAAGGCGACCAGCAGCGAGAAGAGCATCGCCGCGCTCGATCCGATCGGGATCGGGCGCATGTAGGGCCCCATCAGTCCGCTGACGAAGGCCATAGGTAAGACGGCTGCAATCACGGCCCAGGTTGCCAGGATGGTGGGGTTTCCGACTTCATCTACGGCCTCAACCGCAATTTGCAGCAGGCGCTTTCGCCGGCAGCTGGGCAGGCCCATGTGTCGGACAATATTCTCGACGACAACGATTGCGTCATCCACGAGGATGCCGATTGAGAAGATGAGGGCAAAGAGCGTGATCCGGTTGAGCGTGTATCCGTAGAGATAGAAGACGAGGAGCGTGAGACCCAGCGTCACGGGAATCGCCAGGAGAACGACCAGGGATTCGCGCCAACCGAGGAAGAGGAGAATGAGGATCGCGACGCCGAAGACCGCCAATCCCATGTGGAGCAGCAGTTCATTGGATTTGTCGCGGGCAGTCGCCCCGTAGTCGCGGGTGACCGAGACGCCGATGTCGGCCGGAATAAGGGTGCCGCGGAGGGCATCCACCTTGGCGACCACGGCAGTGACGACATCCACGGCGTTCGCGCCGGGCCGTTTGGCAATGCTTAGGGTAACTGCGGGTTCCTCGCTCGGTGAGCTGCCTCCATGGCCGAAAAGGACATAATCGGAGGGATCAGCGGGCTGGTCGGCAATCTGGGCGACCTCGCGCAGGTAGATCGGCTTGCCGTCGAATACGCCGACGACAACGGCCCCGACATCCTGGGCGCTCCTAAAGAAGTCGCCAGTCTGGAGCAGGGTCTCGCGATTGGCGAAAGCTTGGGAGCCCGTTTGTGCCTGGGCGTTGGCCTGTTGCAGCATCGGGACCAGGACCTCTGGGCTCAGATTGCGCGAAGCCAAGCGCTGCGGATCGAGGAGCACCCGGAACGAGCGGGGCTGCCCTCCGATGACTGTCGTCTCCCCGACCTGCGGCAGGGCCTTGACAGTGTCCTCGACTTGCATCGCCAGTTGACGGAGCGTCGCGTGGTCATATCGGGAACTGTGGAAGGTGAGGGCCAGAATCGGCACGTCGTCGATCGTCCGCGACTTGATCAGCGGAGGCACGACCCCAAGGGGCATGCGGTCGAGATTGGCTTGGAGCTTCTGGTTCAGTCGGACCAAGGCCGCTTCCGGGTCGATGCCGACTTTGAAACGGACGATGGTCATGTCGGCGCCGGGGCTCGCCGTTGAATAGAGGTATTCGACCCCAGGGATCTCCCAGAGGAGCATCTCCATGGGGCGGGTGACGCGGTTCTCGATCTCATGGGCCGTTGCGCCCGGCATAGCGACCATGACGTCGATCATGGGCACCTTGATCTGCGGCTCCTCCTCGCGCGGAAGAAGAAGCACGGCAAAAACGCCGAGCAGCAGGGAGGCTGCGACCAGGATCGGCGTCAGCTTCGAGTCGATGAAGATCGACGCCATCCGGCCGGAAAAGCCGTAGCGGGCCGGCTCATTGAAGGGGGACGAGGGCGCGGCCTTCACGGCTGAATCTCCAGCGTTTGTCCTTCGCGCATGCTGGCTTTCTGGGCAAGGATCACCCGGTCTCCATCATCGAGGCCGGAGAGAATTTCGACCTGGCTGCCGCGCCGGGCTCCCGTCCTGACCAACCGGAGCACCGTGCGGTTGTCGTTACCGGCGACAAAGACCCGCTCCATCTGGCCCAGGGTCGTGACAGCCGACCAAGGCGCGAGGAGCGCACGGATCGGTGCGCCAGGAATCTGAATTCTGACAAATTGACCCGAACGAACCGCGACACCGTTTGGCACGGTGATCTTTACGGCAACCGTGTGGGCGTTGGGATCTGCCGCAGAGGAAATCTCGCTGATCTTCCCCGAAAAGACGACGCCTTCGGTCGGGGTTTGAACAACAAGCAACATTCCCACGCTAAGGCTGCCTGCCAACGAGTCCGGCACGCCGGCCTCCACCTCAAAGCCGTTCAGACCCTCGATTTCGACGAGGGGAATTCCGGGTGAGGCCAGATCGCCGACGTTGGCGAAGTTCCGTGCGACCACCCCGTCAAAGGGCGCCCGAATCGTAGCATAGCCGAACATGACCTTGGCTTCGTGCAGCATCGCCTCAGCACCGGCACAGCGGTCCTCGAGATCCTTGACCATGGTGGCCGTGCTGGCGCCCTTGGGAAGGAGTTCGCGCTCCCGCGCCAGGTCGCGACTCGCCTGGTTGTATTGGGACTCGGCTTGGGCCACCCGGGCGCTGAATTCACCGGCGCTGATCGTCACCAGCGTGTCGCCGCGCTTCACCCGTTGGCCGAGCGTGAAGGGCATCGTTTCGATTGACCCCATGACTTTGCCGGCCAATTGGGCATGTTCTGCGGCATGGACCGTGCCGGTGATCTCGGTCAGAACAGGGACAGTCTCTAGGTGGACGGCGACGATCTGCGCCTTGATAGGCGGGAGGGACGGACTGGCACCGGAATCGGACGCTGGGCGGCCGCACCCGGCAAGGAGCGCCAAGGCAAACACGGCGGAAAAAGGGAGAGGCGATTTCATGGGAGTAAGATTAAGGTTGGGGCAGGGGGTCGAATCCAAGGGCCCGGCGCAGGTCGACGACGGCCAGCCTTTCGTCGGCGTCGGCTACGGTCCGGCGGAGCCGGGCCTCGATGAGCCGGCTCTCGGCGCCGATCAGGTCGGCGGTCAGCAGCGTCTCCTTTTGGAACCGCGCTTGGGTTAACGAGGCGCTTTCCTCGGCTTGCTCAACGGCACTGGCCGTGACTGCGAGCCGCTCCACGGCGTCGTCATGGGCGAGCCGGGCCTGTTCGACTTCGAGTCCGATGCCCAATTCGGCCTTGCGCCGAAGTTCCTTTACCTGAGCCAGTTCCGCCGATGCCTGGCGTACCTTTCCGGAGGTCTGCCCACCGTCGAAGAGGTTCACATCTATCGATACGCCGGCAAGCCAGCTATCTGCGCCGCGGTTGAGTTGCCAGCCTTGGTCGTATTGGTAGCTGGCGAAGGCGTTCACCGAGGGCCGATGGCCGCTGCGAGCAGCCTCGACCATGGCTTCGGCGGCGCGCTGGCGAGCGTCCAGGCCCAGCAGTTCGGGCCGCTGAGAGTAATCCTGGGTGTCAGGAGCCGTCAGCCGGGCAAGCGAGGGGTCGTTGGGCACGAGATCCACCGGCGAATCGGTGGCGTCTAGGCCCAGCACGAAATCGAAGGCCCTTTCCGCCAGGGCCGTCCCATGGCGGGCCGAGGAGAGGGTTTCCCGGGTCTGGGCCAACTGGACCTTTAGGCTTAAAAGGTCCGCTTTGAGCAACTGGCCGGCTTCAAACCGGGCTTGGGCCACCGAGACGGCCGCTTCGTAGGCCTTCACCCCTTCTTCAACGGATCCGAGCGCCTCCCGGGCTTTTCGGAGATTGAAGACGGACTTCACCACCTCGGCGGCGAGTTCGTGGCGTGACGCGTTGAGATCGTAATCGGCAGCTTGGGCTACCGCCCGGGCGGCTTGACGGCTGGCGGAGGCCTTGCCTCCGCTGTAGAGGTTGTAAGCGAACGTTCCCGCTGCATCGAGATTGTCGATCTGCCCGGGGTGGTTGAAGTTCAACCCGAAGTTGAAGGCCCGCTGGTTCAAAATGGAGCCAAAGGCCATCATCGGGTTATTGGTGTCCGTGTAGCGTCCACTGACCGCTAGCTGCGGAAACCAGGCACTCTGGGCCTGCTGCACGAGCGCCTGGGCGCCCTCGACCCGGGCGCGGGCCACCCGCGCGTCCGGACTATGCTCTAGCGCGTAAGCGACCGCGCGATCCAGCGTCCACGGTTCCGCGGCGGCGACCACGGAGGCGACGGCGATGAATGCGATGTTCGCGAGAAGGAAACGAAAGGGGGCGGGGGACATGGAAATCAGGGGGTGCGTGAGCCAAGAGCGAAAAGGAGGCCGAAAACCGCCCCATAGAGGGCGCCGCGCTACCAGGTAGAAGTCAGGGGACAAGTGCCGGAGGAACACTGGCCAAAATAGCCCATGGCGGCACCAAGGGCGGAGGCGCCTCCAATGATGAGCAGGAAACGAACTAGGGTGGCGCTCATGACGGGTCAGCGGTGAGTTTCCTTGCGTCCGCCCCAGTGGATAACGCCGTCGTCACCGAGCCAGCCAAGCTTGGCGAGGATGAGTGAGGGCGGGCAGAAGCCGGTCAGGGCCGATTGGGCCAGGTTTGCGCCCACGAAGGTCGGCAGGAGCAGCCACCAGGGGCTCACGAAACAGGTCAGGGCGACCCCGAGGAGGACAAGGCTGCCGGCCATCAGGCGAATCAGAGCTTCAATTTTCATATTCGTATTGACTATGTATGCGCAGATACGCATGTGCTTGAGTTCATGTCAAGCCTATGTTCCGTTATGCGCATGGACAAACGTGCCCCACTCTCCGAGGCTGCACTGGAACTTGTTGCCCGCCGCTTCGCCGTGCTGTCGGAGCCGATGCGGCTGCGCTTGGTGCATGCCCTGTTCGACGGTGAGAAGAACGTTAACGCGCTCGTCGAGATGACTGGCGGCACCCAGACCAATGTCTCGCGTCACTTGCAGACCCTTACCCAGGCCAATGTTTTGGCGCGGAGGAAGGATGGACTCCAGGTCTTCTACTCGATTGCTGACCCGTCGATCTTCAAGCTGTGCGAATTGGTATGTGGCAGTTTGGAGAAGCAGTTCACGAAGCAGGCTGGCGCGTTTTCCGGGGGTGTCTCCCGCTGAAAGCGGGAGATTGCTGAGCATTCCTGGGAGAAATCGAAGGGGCGGACCTCCGCGCGCCGGAGCATTTGAGTGGACGCGCCGTTGCTCCCGGAGCGCCGAATGCCTTCTTTTGTTGCTCGTTCCATTCGCAGGAATTGAGGCCGTTCATTTCTTGGATAAGTCGTGTCGAATCTCCTGCTCCCCTTGGTCCCAATTCTGAACCGATCCACCGTCCTTGTGGCCTCGCTTTTCGAAGAGTTTGTAGTCGCGAGTGGCGATCTGCGGGTTCGGGTCGATCGGCTGCCGGGTCACGGCATTGGGAATGCGCCACTCTCTGAGGACGGGTGGCGCCGCACTCCGCCATTGTTGCTAACTTGAACGTACCCGTGCCAGACCCGTGCCAATAAAGCTTCATTTCATTGCACTTGGCTGCACTCCGATGCCACTCCCAGAAAACTGAAAGGGCCGTTTGGAAGTGGTTATCCTAGCGGGCCTTAGAGTTACTTAAATTGGGTGCAGGGGCTGGATTTGAACCAGCGACCTTCAGGTTATGAGCCTGACGCAGTTTCCCTATGAAACGTGCTGAAAAAAGAACTGTTTTTGGGGGACTTTTTGGGGGGCGGCTCATATGCGCCGCCATTGGAAGTTAATGTAAAACTGACCCGGAGTGCGCCAAGTGAGAGTTTTCGAGCGCCTGAGTGGCGTCAGGCCTTAACAGGGGAGCTTGCCGGAGCACTTGTCGGGGCGAGCGCTTGCTTAAGCCTATTCAATGCCTTTTCAGCGATCCAACGTGGCACTCGCTTTCGCAGTTCGATCACCTTGCCCAAGTGGCAGATCGAAACCCGCCGTCCGCTTCCACAGGGGCATTTCCAGTGAAGCTTCAGCTTCTTCGCTGTGCAGTAATCCAGGTATTTGACGATGGCGCTGTGATTCGTGGTACCCACTATCTCTCCATAGGCCTCAAATAGCCCCGGGGCACCATGGTCGCGAGCGCCCATGGGCCGCGGCTGTCCGGCTTCGGCGAGAGCATGATTTATGAAGTAATTCCTTAGCGGTCCGTCGAGGTAGGCGATCAGGGAATCGGAGTGCGGGTTAAGGAACCATTCCTCCGGCACGATGACGCAGAGGTTGCCCGATTGGAAGGTGTGCCAGTCGACGTCGTGCGGGATTCGGTGAGCTTTCTCAAAAACGATCGGAATCTCGCGAGGAAATGCTTCCGGGATGCGTATCTCGACGGTGAAGCGGTCTAGTTCGACGCCGTCGTGGATCACCGGAAAGGTGCCGCGCAGATAGCCGACGTCGCCGTCGAGGCTCAGGTGTAGATCCGGATATTTTCGGGCCAGATCTGCCCGTAGGTGTTCGACGACGTTCGGCTCTTCACGGTGCCATGGCATGCGCACTTCCTCAGCGAGCCCAAGGTCTGGTGCTTAACGGGGACGCGGTCGCGGCCTGCGCGAGCGACGCGGTCCTGGCGGCGATGGACTCGGTGCGCTTTACGCTGCCGAAGGTCGTTTCCCAGCCGGAACTCTCTATTGCGCTCAGGGTGGAGCTTGCGAGCGAGGAGAGTATCGGCCAGGCGGATTCGACCACTCCGGATAGGTCGTTGCCACTCGGGTTGGCGGGATCCTCGACTGCAATTGGGTCCTTGGTGTCGCGCAGTGATGTCCAAACATGCTTCAGTTGGCTCTCGAGGGTGGCGCCCTTCTTGTCCTTGAGGAGCTTGATCACGATCAGCTCCCAGACGAACTGCTTAATGTGGATCGTCTTACGGACTTTCCAGAGCTTTAGGAGACGGACGGCGTCGATGACCCCGCTGTTCTTCACATGGTTGACGTGGGTCTCGAGATTCGTCTTGAGCCGCTCCTTCTCGTTGCCGTTTTGGTGGATGTAGCAGTCGGACCTGCCCTCGTCGACGTAACGACCCGGAACGACGTCGATATGGAAGTCGCGGTTTGCGAGCTTGGTGTCCTTGGCAAGGAGACGGAGGGACGAGGTCTTCCTTTCGAGAAAGTAGTCCTTTTCGAGCGCCTTGGCGACGTTGTCATAGATGTCTTTGAGCGAGGTACCGGCTGAGGTGTCGTCGCTCGCGAAATAGCAGGTGATGTCGAGGTCAAAGGACTCTTTGATCAGAGTGTCCTTGGCCTTCGATCCGCCGTAACGGATAGTAGGCGATGAGGCGTTGAATTCCCTGCGGAGAAGCTTTTCGACGTCGGCGCGATGCTGCTGGAGGTCCTTCAGCTCTTGGCTTTCGTCGGCAAGCTTCTGGATTTGGAGAACTTCGGTGAGGTATTCTTGGGTATTCATTGTCACGTGTTTAGGTTGAGCTGGTGATAGAAGCCTTTGGCCTTGTCGTAGTCGTAGACGCGAAGGGCGGGATGGGCGCGCGGCAGCAGTTCCCTGCCGCAGAGGACTGCGACAGGAGCCGGAACCGCCGGAAAGATCGCAATCGTCCGAAGGGCGGGGTGATTGCGGACCAGGGTCGCGATGGCCTGCAAGTACGTGAGGCGGAAATTCTCTAGGTCGGCGCGCGTCTTGACGAGCGTTGGATCGGCTGCGGCGTTTGCGGGCGTAATTGAGTAGACGGAATAGCCACCGTCGATCTCGGGCGGCAGCCGGTCGAGCGGGATCTCGCCGCTGAGCCCGAGAAGCAGCGCGGCGTTGGCAGGGTCGGAGCCGGTGCGGAGCGACTGCAGGGTGTATTCTACGGGCGGCAGGTTCTCCTTCCAGCGCCAGCGTTCGGTGTCCCGATGGCGCTGGAAGACATCAAGCGGGACCTTGTTGCTCAGCTGCTGACCGAGAAACATTAGGACCGGTATTGGGGCCAGAGCAAAAAGCGAGATGTGCTTCGCCTTCCTCGCCTCCCCGGCGGCGGAAAGGAATACCTTCAGCTCCGCCTCGATCGCCTCGCATGCTGCGCGGGTGAAGCCCTCGCCCTGCGCATTGAGCGCCGTAAGGTCGATCACAAAGCCTTGCTTGCTGAGCGGATACCGCGGCGACATTGCCTCAAGGATATGGTCGAACGGAATCTCAACTGTCTGGTCGCCGACCTTACTCTTCACCACGAGCGCCGAGCTCTTGAGCTCTGGACGAAGCCCGGTGAGGTGCAAGATTTGGTCCTCATGGCTCTTCTTGTAACCCATAAGGGTCGCGAGGCCGTATTTGTCGGGGTTATCGTCGATCAGCTTATGGCAGGTCGGACACAGGAGCATCAGATTGTCGAGGTCATGGACGTCCTGGGGACGTTGCTCGAAGCCGCGCGGGCCATTTACGCTAAAAGCCACCATGTGAGCAAATTCCGCAAAATTGCCCTCGTCGAAAGTGACATGGTGCTCAAACAGGTAGCGCTGGCAGCCGTCGAACTCACAGCGCCCGCCGGCCCGTGTGAAAAGCAGGATGCGATTCCATTCCGGAATTCGGCGATCCGGGACGTAAACGGGGGAGGGAAGCCTTGGCTTTGGATGTACAGCTTTCTTGGGCATATGAGGAGAAGTCAGGAGATTGGCCTCATATTAAGAATGCGGCGTTTCCGTCTTTTTCTGGGAATTTTCCCGAAAAAGTTTTCCCGGGCCGCATTCTAAGGTATGGATACCCGCTATGGTGCCCCGCGGACTGGAGGCTTTAACCCAAGGCGATTGGGAAGAGGCGGTTACCCGAGCGACTTCGTTTGCTCAAAACTTGCGTGTTACTCTACCTCGCCATCTGACGGTGGACGACCTGGTTCATACGGCCGTCGAGCAGGTGCTTTCGGGAACCCGAAATTTCGACCTAGAAACCGACTCGCTTGCAGGTGTGCTCTGCAACACTATCCGGAGCATCGTAAGCCCGAAAGGCTTGGCGGAATACAGCCGCCGCATGCCGCTGGCGACGGAACAGGAGCAGGCCAACGCCATTGCTCCATCAAGCGATGATGAGTGCCTATTTTCCGGAAGCGACCGCGAAAGCATCTTCCTGATGGCGAAGCAAAAGGCGAACGGGAACAAGCCGCTCGTCGAATACATTGAGGCGTTTCGCGCCAACTTCTCCCGGGAGGAGAGCGCGGAACTTCTCGGAATCAGCGTTGCTGAGTGCTATGAGCTTCAGCGCGAATTCAAGAAGTTGGTAGCATTGGTTGTAGCTGAGCTCAAACCCGCCGACAAACCGCTTTGACTATGAATCGTGCAAAACAAACCCTCACGGATCTGTTGCAGGAGCAAGCGCTGGACCCATCCACGTCGGTAAAACAACTGCAGCAGCAACTGCGCAGTGCGGGTGTTGATATTGATCGCATTGTTAGAAGAGCCAATGAGCTGGTCGGTGCCCGTGTTCGCGAGCACTACAGGGATATGGCACAGAAGCAGAAGCGAAAGGGACTATTGGAAGCGGCCATTTCTCATTTCGAAACGATGCCTATTGCCGAAGTCAGAAGTTGGTTACAATGGGTCGCCGGCGGTGCTGCCGGTCCTGATGCGCAGATCGTCGCCCAGCCTTGCTTCAAAAACAAATCGGCAGAGGAGATGGGAGAAGCCGAGTTGCGCAATTTAGCGGCGGAGATTCGGGTGACGATCGAAAGCAGTGACGATGGAAAATCTGGGTGAAGTACGAGCGCGACATGGTGCCCGCCAGATCCTTAGCGAGCTATGGGTTAGCGATCCGGCGCACATCGACCTTACAGTCTTCGCAGCGCGGTGTGGATTGGATATTCGGGAAGGTGGTTTAGATACGGCGGATGGCCGAATTGTAGCCGGACCTTACGCTACTGGCTATATCCGGGTACGTTCGGGTATTGAGAGCCTTGGTCGCCGCCGATTCATTATCGGCCATGAAGTCGGCCACCGTCGTTTGCACAAACACC
>Ga0302319_10002356_pt1 | contig 41023 bp, 41 predicted proteins | sample Bog_T0_2_FD_203319 | JGI IMG/M metagenome (GOLD analysis project Ga0302319, IMG submission 203319) | Peat permafrost microbial communities from Stordalen Mire near Abisko, Sweden - Bog_T0_2 | ecosystem: Environmental > Terrestrial > Soil > Wetlands > Peat | place: Sweden: Abisko, Stordalen Mire... | reverse complement strand
ATGGGTGGTTATGCCAAACAGCTTTCGCTCGGTCACGCCGCCTATTTCGGACTGGGGGCCTACACCTCCACCCTGCTGCAGATCGATTTCGATATCTCGCCGTGGATCGGCATGATCGCCGGCGGCTATGTGGCGATGCTGGCGAGCCTGCCGATCGGCTGGCTCTGCTTCCGGCTGCGCGGTCCTTACTTCACCATCGCCACCATCGCCACCGCGCAGGCCCTGATGCTGATCGTGCTGAAATTCCGCGACCTGGCCTGGGGCGCGGAAGGCACCACCATTCCCAACCTCGGCAGTGCGCCGTTGATGATGCAGTTCGAGACCAAGGCCGCCTATTATTACGTGGCGCTCGGCCTGCTCCTGATCGGGCTGCTGGTGACCTATTTGATCGAGCGGTCCTGGATGGGATATTACCTGTTGGCCATCGGCGAGGATGAAGACGCCGCCGAAGCGATTGGCGTCAATGCGCCAAGGATCAAACGCAACATCTATTTGATCAGTTCATTTCTGACCGCGCTGGCCGGAACGTTCTACACGCAATATATCTATTTCATCGATCCAGCGACGGCTTTCAGCTTCAACATTTCGATCGAAGCGGCGCTGGTCTCGATTGTCGGCGGTATCGGCACGCTGTGGGGCCCGGTCATTGGCACCATTTTGTTGGAAACCACCTCCACCCTGCTGCAGAGGTGGCTCGGCAGTTCGATCGGCGGCGTGCAACTTACCGTCTACAGCCTGATCCTGATGGCCGTGATCCTGTGGCGGCCGACCGGGCTGATGGGGATGATCGGCGAAGCCTGGCGGCGCTACGGCGGCAGCCGACCGGCACGAGCTGAAACGTAGCCATGGCAGAAGCGCTCGTCATCAAGGGCCTCAGCAAGCGCTTCGGTGGCCTCCGGGCCGTGCAGGACGTCAGCTTCAGCGTACAGGAAAACGAGACCCTTGCCCTGATCGGACCGAACGGCGCCGGCAAGACCACCAGCTTCAACCTGATGAGCGGATTTCACCGGCCGGATTCCGGATCGGTCCTGGCCTACGGCCGCGACATCACCGGCTTGCGGCCACATGACATCTGCGCCCATGGCCTGGCGCGCACGTTCCAGGTGGCCAAGCCGTTCGGCGGCATGACCGTGCTCGCCAATGTGATGACCGGGGCCTTCCTGCGCGACAAGAATACGGCGGTGGCGCGCGACAAGGCACACGAGGCCATCGAATTCGTCGGCCTGGCGGCCCGGGAGAAAGCCGCGGCGAAGGATCTCACCACCATCGATCAGCGCCGTCTCGAAATGGCGCGCGCACTGGCGACGCAACCACGCCTGCTGCTGCTCGATGAAGTCATGGCTGGGCTCAATCCGGCTGAGATCGATCAGGCGGTGGCGCTGATCGGAAAACTCAGAGAACGCGGCTTGACCATTATTATCGTCGAACATGTGATGCGCGCCATCATGGCGGTGGCGCGCCGCATCGTGGTGCTCGATCACGGCCAGAAGATCGCAGAAGGTTCGCCGAAAGAGATCGTCGAGAACCCGGAGGTGATCCGCGCCTATCTCGGCTCCTACGTGCATCCACCGGCGGATCGAGAATCATCATGCTGAAGTTGGAAGCGGTCAGCGCCAGTTACGGCTCGGTACCCGCCATCAACGATGTCTGCATCGAGATCGGCGCCGGGGAAGCCGTCGGCCTCTTGGGGGCCAATGGCGCCGGCAAGAGCACCACGCTGCGCGTCATCTCCGGATTGCTGCGGCCGCGCTCCGGCACGATCATTTTCGCCGGAACCGATCTCGGCTCGCTTCCGGCGCACCGGATTCCGGAATTGGGCATCGCCCACGTACCGGAGGGCCGCCAGGTTTTTCCTGAGATGACGGTGCAGGAAAACCTTGAGATCGGCGCCTATGTCCCGAAAGCAAAGGCGGAGCGCAGCCGCACGCTGGACCTGGTCTACGGCATCTTTCCAAGACTGGCGGACCGCAGAAAACAGCTGGCCGGCACCATGAGCGGCGGCGAGCAGCAGATGCTCGCGGTCGGCCGCGGCCTGATGCTGAAGCCGCGGCTGTTGATGCTCGATGAACCCTCGCTGGGGTTGGCGCCGGTCATGACCGACGTGACCTTCGAGAAGATCGGCGAGATTCACCGAATGGGCACCGCCATTCTGCTGGTCGAACAGAATGTCAGCCGTGCGCTGGCGCTGGTCCAGCGCGCCTATGTGCTGGAAAGCGGTACGATTGCCTTGCACGGCAGCAGCGCGGCGCTGGCCGATAACAAGCGGGTGCAGGCGGCCTATCTCGGAATTTAGCCATTCACGGCGTTGATCGGCCCGGGAAAGACCGCGGGCGAATCAGTCCATCGCGCTGCTTGCCCCGCCGTAGTGATTCGACAACGGAGATCGTGTCACGCTCGCCCGCCGCCTTCGCCAATGGCGAATTGCACAGGCATCGTGCATCCCGCGCAAGCGATAAGCCTTTCCGCGCCGATTGACGCCGAATAATTAGCCTTCACGCTTGCGCGACGTGTGGCAAATCTCACAGATGGTTTTGGTACGCCGTGCGATCTTCCGAACGCAAAAAAGCAATTGCGATGCGAGGAGCTGAAGATGCAAGCTGGACCCGCCGAAATACCGATATCAAGATCAGCTGGGGTCGATCTGGCATCGATCTGCCAAAACTCCTTTATCCGGTTCATCGATGCCCTGCATAGGTCTCGCCGCGCCGACGCGGTCCGGATTATCCGCAGTTCCCAGCATCTGATGAACAATCGCGACCAGGCTCATTCGCACGAGAGCTTAGACCTGCGCAAAACCTTTGGAGCCTGATCGAATGCCGACTCATTTTGGACCACGTTCGCCGCAAATGACGGCGCCCCGTCGTGCCGGAATATGGATGATGATGGCCCTGCTCTGCTTCGGCATGCTTCATGTGATTGGCGGAGCCATGCTCTTATATAACCCGGCCTCGTCCCTGGCCGACCGATCCAGCACCATCCCCGACGTCGGCGACTAGACTAGCGCGGCGCAGCCAAGACTTGTCGCCATCGAAACACCGATGACCCGTCATTGTCGGGTCGTCCGTAAAAAAAACTGTTTCTGCGCAGAGGATCGCCGTTTTGACAGGCCTGGCTTCAAATTCCCTGCTTCTGACGGCGGTATTCGCCGGCGCTTTTGTCTCTGGCCTCGGTGGATTCGCTTTCTCCGCCGTCGCCGGCGCAATCCTGCTGCATATTCTTCCACCGCTCGAGGCGGTGCCCCTGATGATGGCGTGCAGCGTCGGCGTGCAGGGCGCCAATCTTTGGGCCCTGCGCAACAATATCCGATGGAAGGCAAGTCTGATTTTGATCGTGGGCGGGCTGCTGGGTATCCCCATCGCGCTCTACCTGCTGCAGAATGTCGACACCGGCATCTTCAGGGCAGGCTTCGGCGCCGTGGTCAGCATTTACGCCGGCTACATGCTGTTTCGGCCGGCCCTGACACAGCTGCGCAAAATGGAAGGCCCCGGCCATCTTGTCGTTGGCTTTGGCGGCGGCTTGATCGGCGGCCTGACGGCGATGCCGGGCGCGCTGCCCACCATCTGGTGCGATATGCACGGGCTGCCGAAGGATCAGCAGCGCGGCCTGGTGCAACCCTTCATCGCCGCGATGCAGCTTTTTTCGCTGGCCCTGATGCTCTCGCGCAGCAGCGTGCCATCCAAGGTCATGATCGATTTCTTCATCAGTCTGCCGGCGCTCGCCGCAGGCACGGCGCTTGGCATCTTCATGTTCCGCAGCATCAACGAAGCGCTGTTCAGGCGCATCATCCTGATACTTCTGCTGCTCTCGGGGCTGGCGCTGGTTGTTTGAAACCTCCGCTCAATAGCGCGCCGCGAACCCCGCTAATGGCCGAAGCGATAATTCACGCCAAACAACAAGCTTTCGACGGTCTGCGCCGTCTTCACGGCGAAGGGCGGCGTCGGGTTGACGAGATCGCCGGCGAAATTCACCGTCTTGCCCGCGAAATTGTAATAATCGGCTTCGGCGAACACTGACCAGCTCGGCGCGAACGCCCACTCGACGCCGCCTCCGACCACCCAACCGACCCGCGTGGCCTGCGGCGTGCCGTCCAGGATCGCGGTATTCTCGATCTCGAATTTGTTGTGCGCCCAGGCGACGCCGCCGGTGCCATAGATCAGCACATGATCGACCGACCATCCGACCCGGCCCGTGATGCTGCCCATCCAATCGGTCTGGGTGCGCAGCGCCCAGGTATTGTTGAACTGGTCCATGTTGGTGCCTGTCAACGTCGATCCCGAGATCGCGCCGCGCAGCCCGAGCACCCAATTGCTGGCATCGAGCTGCCAATCGCAGCCGAGTTGGCCGCCATAAAGGGCGCCTGACATGTCGGTATTGGCGGTCTGTCCCGTCATGGTGGCGTCGATGTCGCCGTTGGGCACGGGGTCCTGCCAGGTCGTGTGACCGGCTGAAGACCCGGCATGAGCGCCGGCATAACATCCCGACCAGCTGAAGGGGATGGGACCAGGTCCCGGCGGCGGATATCGAAGGTCGGCCGCGGACGCATAGCTCGTCATGCCGACGGCTCCGGCGTAGATGCCGGCCAATAGGAAGATTCTCATATGCACCCTCGCCTGTTTGCTGCGGTCGCTCTGCTCCATTTCTATTTCAGGATGTCATATTATGGTTAATCGCCTATTAACTACAAAATGCCGCAACCGCGCGCCGGCTGCGTCGGCGCAGCGATTTTTCATGGGTTAACGAACAACGCTCCGCGCTCGCGATCTCGAACGGGCACGGAAAGTCATGCATCCCGCGCCGATGCGGCAGCCCGGCGCTCGGCCTATCCTCTTCGGATCTGGCTGCGCCGCAGCAGATAGATCGACCAGACCATCGCGACGATCAGGCCACCGAGCACGCCGAGCTCGATCATGGTCGCGTTGAACAGGCCCTGGAAGTCGGACGTCCATTTGCCCGGCACCTGAGCCTGGGAGGATTCCAGCGTGATCACCAGCACGCGCCGGATCGAGGCGATCAGGCCGACGATGAGGAACGGCTCGCAGACCAGCGCGCCCTCATTGAAGGACACCCGCACCGTATGCAGAATCTCGATCACCATCAGGACGAGCAGGATCTTGTCGATGGTGACGACGAGCGACAGGGACTCGCCGTGCTCCAGCCCCGCCCGGATCAGCGCGATCGCCGCGCTGATCGTGCCGATCACCGCGACCATCGCGAGCAGCAGCCCAAGGATCAGATAGGCGAAGACCTCGACGCGCAGAAACGTCCGGCCCGCAACCCGGCCGACCCAACTGGCTTCGGCGTCCGGCTTCTCGATATGGCTGTCCATCCACGGCCCCTCGCGCGCTTCGATGGGACCTAACCTATACGGGTCGCGCGAGTCGTGTCCAATCGCGCGCCAGCCGCCCCGGCTCCGCCCGGAGCCCAGGCGACCGTCTCGCCGGCGCGCGCTAGGCTATGGGCGCCCGCTTCGGCTCGACGATCTCGAACATGCGCGGAAACTCGTCCATCAGCGCCATCAGTTCGGCGAGCCGCAGCGGATTGCCGCTGATCTGGACCTTGCCGGCCCTGAAGGCTTCCTGAGCCATCGCCGGGTTGGCGAGCAGCTCATCCAGCGTGCCGCGCCGGAGGGTGAGGCCGGCATCGGCGTCATCCGCCTGCGCCCCCGAAACATAGGTCAGGGCGCAATTCTCCAGCGTCAGAACGAAGCACTCCCTGGTATCGGTAAGGCAGAAATTGAGCACGATGCGCTTGCCCTCGGCCCTGGGTCCGTTGAGCCTGACTCCGAGCGCATCGAAGAGCTGCTCGGTGCGCAAGGCGGCCAGCGTCTCGCGCGGCATGGCCGTGCGCGGCGGTGCTTTCGGCATGCCCTGGCGCAATTCCTGCGCGCCGAACAGATAGGCGTTGCGCCAGGTCGCGCTTTCGGCGGCATAGCCGAGTTGCTCCAGGGTATCGGCGAGCAGCGCGCGGGCTGTTGCATGGTCTGGATCGGCGAACACCAGATGACCGAGCACCTGCGCGACAAAGCGAAACTCGCCGCGGGCGAAATCCTGCCGCGCGCGCGCCAGGATGGCCTCGGCGCCGCCCATATATTCAACATATTTTCGTCCTGCCTCGACCGGCGGCAGTGGATCGAGATTGACCGGATTGGCATCGTACCAGCCCAGATATTTCTGATAGATCGCTTTCACATTATGCCGGATATGACCGTAATAGCCGCGCGCATGCCAGGCGCCTTCAAGGCTCGAAGGCAGTCGGATCGTCTCGGCGATCTCGGCCGCGGTCAGGCCGTGATTCATCAGGCGGACGGTCTGGTCATGGGCGAATTTGTAGAGGTCGCGCTGCTGCCGGATCATGGTGTCGATACGCTCGCGTCCCCACACCGGCCAATGGTGCTGGCCGCACATCGCATCCGCCTTGCCGCCCCACAGCCGCAGCGCCTCGCCGAGATATTTCGACCAGGCCAGCGCGTCGCGGACATCGGCGCCGCGGAATGGCAACAGGTTGTGAAAATTATGCGTGCAGTTCTCGGCGAGATTCAAAAGCTTGTAGCGCGGCACGTAGAAATGCATTTCCGCCGGCGCTTCGCTGTTCGGCGCCATCTGGAATTCGAATTCAAGCCCGTCGATATCGCGCCGGTCGCCGGTGGCCATGATCAGATCGGTCGGGCGCAATAGCGCCACCGAGCCTGCGGCCATCGACTTGCCCAGTCCGCAGTCGACCTGCCCGCGCGGGCCCCTTTCGAGATACGGCCCGAACTGATATTGCGCGCGCCGCAGCATTGCGGGTCCGGCGATGATGTTTTCCGAGACCGCGTGTTCCATGAACAGGTTCGGCGCGATGATCGGCACGCGGCCGCTGGCCAGGGTCGCATCATCGAGCACCCCGCGGGCGCCACCCCAATGGTCGGTGTGGGTGTGGGTAAAGATCACTGCGGCCACCGGCCGCCGGCCGCGATGCTGGCAATAGAGCTGCATCGCCGCGCGCGCGCCTTCGATCGAGGTCAGCGTATCGACGACAATGACGCCACGCTCACCTTCGATCAGCGTCATATTGGCAATGTCGAGCCCGCGGATTTGATAGACGCCGGGCACCACTTCGAACAGGCCATGATTCATGTTGAGACGCGACTGCCGCCACAGGCTCGGATTGACGGTCGGAGGCGCCGTCTCCTCGGCAAGAAAGCCGTAGGGTTCGAGGCTCCAGACGGTTTTGCCCTGCAGGGAGGTAATCTTGGCGTTATCGATGGTGCCGATAAAGCCGCGCGCGGCATCCTCGAAATCCCTGGTGTCCGAGAACGGCAGCGCGTCCAGCATTGCCGCATGCTGCGCCACCACCTTTTCCGAGGCTTGCTTAGGCGTTTCGTTCGCCGGCATCTGATTCATGTGATGCAAACCCTTGGCTATTGAAACAAGGTCGCTATTGAAACAACGTCTAACCGTGGCAAGAAGGCTGGATGCGCCGCGTCACGCCGCGATCAAACAGGACGCGTTGCCGCGATGCCAAAGAATTCCAGAGGGCAAAACTTGCTGGCCGTGGCGGTCCGGCGTCAAGGCGGTTTAACCGCACGCCAACATGAATTGCAAACCGTCTTCATAAATCGACCAATTTATCGATTCGAAAGCGAGATCGGCTTTTAGCATCTCAAGATTGTGAGACAGTTACCAATCAACCTTTGAACCAGATTTGCAGTCGCCTGACCGGATATTCACTGCGCCCATGCCAGTTCTGCGTTGGGACCTGCCCATATTGCATGCCAGACGCGTATTGTTGATTTGAATGTTTCCGCGTTCCAGGCCAAACACCGCGACGCGGATCAATCGATGGATTGGACCAATCAGGGGATCGCGATGGCAAACCTCATTATCAATGGCAAGACAATTGACGTCGACGTCGAGCCGGATACCCCATTGTTGTGGGCGATCCGGGAAAATGCCGGTCTGACCGGCACCAAATATGGCTGCGGGATCGCCCAATGCGGCGCCTGCACGGTGCACGTCGATGGCGTCGCGGTGCGCTCCTGCGGCATGCAGGTCGGCGACGCCTTTGGCAAGCAGATCACCACCATCGAAGGTCTGGCCACGAATGGCGGCCTGCACAAGGTGCAAGCCGCCTGGATCGCCAATGACGTCCCGCAATGCGGTTATTGCCAGAGCGGCATGATCATGGCGGTGGCGGCGCTGCTCAAGGAGAACCCGAAGCCGACAGATCAGGACATCGATGAAGCGATCACCAATATTTGCCGTTGCGGCACCTTCCAGCAGGTGCGCGAGGCGATCCACGCCGCCGCTGCGACCATTTGAGGAGGCCGATCATGAACCAGATGCCCCATCTCAGCCGTCGCGCGTTTGTCGTCGGAACCGCCAGCGCCGGCCTCACGCTCGGCCTCGACATTCCGTTCGGCGGCCCCGCTCTGCTGCGCGCAGCCGAGGGTTCGCCTGAAATCAACCCGCCGGAAATCAACGCCTGGGTGGTGATCAGGCCCGACGATACCGTCGTGATCCGCATCGCGCGCTCGGAAATGGGCCAGGGCACCCTCACCGGCCTCGCCCAGCTGGTTGCGGAGGAACTGGAATGCGACTGGTCGAAAGTGACCACCGAATATCCGACTCCGGGGCAGAACGTGGCCCGCAAGCGCGCCTGGGGCGATTTCTCGACCGGCGGCAGCCGCGGCATCCGAACCTCGCAGGACTATGTCCGCAAAGGCGGCGCCACCGCGCGGATGATGCTGCTGCAGGCGGCGGCGAACGAATGGAAGGTGCCGGTTGCCGAATGCAGCGCCGCCAATAGCCTCATCACCCACACGCCGTCCGGACGGGCCATTTCCTACGGCAAGGTCGCCGAGGCCGCCGCCAAATTGCCGCTTCCCACCGAGGTCAAGCTGAAGGACCCCAAGGACTGGAAGATCGCCGGGAAGGGCGTCAAGCGCCTCGACACCGTCGACAAGACCACCGGGAAGATGACCTATGGCATCGACATCAAGCTGCCGGGCCTGCTGAACGCCGCGATCAAGGATTGCCCGGTGTTCGGCGGCAAGCTGACAAGCTTCGACGAAGCCAAAGTCATCGGCATGAAGGGAGTCAAGAAGGTGGTGCGGGTCTCCGACAGCGCGGTGGCCGTCGTCGCCGACACCTGGTGGCACGCCAAGACCGCACTGGAGGCGCTGCCGGTCGTCTGGGACGAAGGCCCCAACGCCCAGGTATCGAGCGCATCGATCGCGACATGGCTGGACCAAGGCCTTGATTCCGCGACGCCCGCCTTCATCGGCAACCAGAATGGCGATGCCAAGGCCGCGATCGAAGGCGCCGCCCGGAAGGTCGAAGCGGTCTACTCCTATCCCTACCAGAATCACGCCACCATGGAGCCGCTCAACGCCACCGCACTCTATACCGCGGATAAATGCGAGGTGTGGTGCGGCACCCAGAATGGCGAGGCCGCGTTTGCCGCCGTGCTGGAGGCCTCCGGCCTGCCCGCCGACAAATGCGACGTCCACAAGCAGATCCTGGGCGGCGGCTTCGGCCGGCGCGGCCAGACCGACTATGTGCGGCAGGCGGTCGCCATCGCCAAGCAGATGCCGGGCATCCCGATCAAGCTGTTATGGTCGCGCGAAGAGGACATGCAGCACGGCGCGTATCATCCGATCACGCATTGCAAGCTGACCGGCGCCTTCGATGCCGACAACAACCTGACCGCGCTGCACTTGCGGCTGTCGGGACAGTCGATCCTGTTCAGCCTGCGGCCGCAGGCCCTGGTCAATGGCATGGACCCGGCCGCGTTCCAGGGCCTGGCCGCATCCGGCGAGGCGGCGATCGGTTATTCCGTTCCCAACCTTCTGATCGAGCACGCGATGCGCAATCCGCACGTTCCGCCCGGCTTCTGGCGCGGCGTCAATGTCAATCACAACGCGATCTATCTCGAATGCTTCATGGATGAACTGGCGCATGCGGCCGGCCAGGATCCGGTCGCGTTCAGACGCAAGCTGATGGCGAGCCATCCCAAACACCTTGCGGTGCTCAACGCCGTAGCGGAAAAGATCGGCTGGGACCAGCCGCCACCGCAAGGCGTTTATCGCGGCATCGCCCAGCACATGGGTTATGGCAGTTATGTCGCCGGCGCCGCCGAAATCTCGGTGTCCGACGGTAACAAGATCAAGGTCCATCGCATCATCGCCGCCACCGACCCTGGCTATGCCGTCAATCCGGCGCAGATCGAGCGGCAGATCGCCGGCTCGTTCGTCTACGGTCTGTCGGGGCTGTTCTATGGCGGCTGCACCGTCAAGGATGGCCGCATCGAGCAGTCCAACTTCGACACCTATAATTCGATGCGGATCAACGAAATGCCGAAGGTGGAATCGATCATCATGCCGAGCGGCGGGTTCTGGGGCGGGGTCGGCGAGCCGACCATCTGCGTCGCAGCGCCCGCCGTGCTCAACGCCTATTTCGCGGCGACCGGAAAGCGGATCCGCGCGGTGCCATTGCGGGATCAGAACATCAGCTTCGCCTGAGCAAACCAGCGGCGGCCAGCTACGGCCGCCGCTTGCAACCTGGACCTCTGCGGATGGACGCGCTCAGCCGGATGACGCGGAGAAACGTCGTTGGTGGCATGGCGGCGGCGAGCGTCCCGTTTCTGTTCCCAGCGCCGTCGATCGCTCAAACCACCGCCCGCATCGCGGTGATCGGCGGCGGTTTTGGCGGCGCCAGCTGCGCCCGCGCGCTGCGGCGGCTCGATCCCACATTGCAGGTCACGCTGATTGAGCCAAACCCGATTTTCACAGCCTGTCCGTTCAGCAACCAGGTCATCGCCGGACTGCGGGAGATCGAGGCGCAGCAATTCAGCTATGACAGGATCAGCGCCTCTGGCGTCACCGTGATCGCGGAGGCCGCGGTGCGGATCGACCCGCAGAAGCGGCTGGTCGGCCTGTCCGGCGGTGCCTCGATCGGCTATGAGCGCCTGGTGCTGGCGCCCGGCATCGATCTCCGGTTCGACGCCCTGCCCGGTTATGACGAGGCGGCCAGCGCGCTGCTGCCGCATGCCTGGCAGGCCGGCGCCCAGACCCTGCTGTTGCGGCGACAGCTTGAAGCCATGGACGATGGCGGCCTGGTGGCGCTGGCGGTGCCCGCGAACCCGTCGCGCTGCCCGCCCGCGCCTTACGAGCGCGCCAGCCTGATCGCGCACTACCTGACGCGCCACAAGCCGCGTTCGAAGATTCTCATCCTGGACGCCAAGGATGGCTTCCCGCAGCAGCGGCTGTTCGAGAACGCCTGGAGCGAACTTTATCCCGGCATGATCGAACGGATACCGCTGTCGCAGGGCGGCCGGGTGATCGCGGTCGACTCCACCCGCCATACGCTGATCACCGATTTCGGCGATTACACCGCCGCGGTGATCAATGTGATTCCGCCGCAAAAGGCCGGCCGCATCGCCGACATCGCGGGCGCCGTCGACAATACAGGCTGGTGCCCGATTGACCCGGTCAGCTTTGTTTCGCCGCACATCCCGAACCTTCACGTCATCGGCGACGCCTGTCTCGGCGGCGGCATTCCCAAATCGGCTTCCGCAGCGAATGCCCAAGCCAAGGCCTGCGCCGGCGCGGTGGTCGGCCTGATCGCGGGCAACGAACCGGCGATGCCGAGACTGCCAGGGGCCTGCTACAACACCGTCTCGCCCGGCTACGGGTTCTCACAGTCGGGGATCTATCAACCCAGAGATGGCCTGTTCGTCGAGGTCGACGGCAGCGGCAATAGCAGCCCGGTCGGTGCACCGGTCGAGCTGCGGGCCCGCGAGGCTGAACAGGCGCAACGCTGGTATGAGAACATCACGGTGGACAGCTTTGGCTAGCTCTGCGATCCGCTTCGCCGGCCGATGGCTTGCCGCGGCCCTAATGCTGTTTGCGATGCCCTGTGTGGCGCAGGATCCGGCCTTGCGGCCCTATGTCGTCCAGGGCGATGCGATTCCCGGGTCGCTGACCGGGACACCGGGAGATGCTGGGCGCGGGCGGGCGCTGCTGCTGGAACGCAGCAGCACCTGCATCCTCTGCCATGGCGGTCCGTTCCCGGAGGCGGCCTTTCAGGGCGATCTCGCCCCTCGTCTCGAGGGTGCCGGCAGCCGCTGGTCGGAAGGCCAGTTGCGGCTGCGCCTGGTCGATGCTCGCCTATTCAACCCCGCGACCATCATGCCGTCGTTTTATCGCCTCGACGGTCTCGTCGATGTCGGCGCGGCCTGGCGCGGCAAGCCGATCCTGTCGGCCGAAGAGATCGAGGATATGGTGGCCTATCTGGTCACCTTGCGCCAATAGAAGGACAAGCCGCGATGCGTGAGCCCGATGACGCCACCAGACGCCAGTTTCTCCGCCGCAGCGGCGGCGTCGCCGTGATTGGCGCGGTGAGCCTGATGAGCACGCCGCGCGCCGCACAGGCGACCCCGGCCACGCTCGCGGCCGCCATCCGCGCGGTCACAGGAGCGGCCGAGTTGCGCACCGGCAAGGTCAAGCTCGAGATTCCACCCCTGGTCGAGAATGGCAACACGGTGCCCTTGACCGTCAGCGTCGACAGCCCGATGACGCCAGAGGACCATGTCAAAAGCATCCATGTCTTCAACGAGAAGAACCCGCAGCCCAACATCGGCAATTTCTACCTCGGCGCCAGCGCCGGCCGGGCGCAGGTGGCGACCCGCATTCGGCTCGCCGACAGCCAGAAGATCATAGCCATCGCGCATCTTGCCGATGGCTCATTCTGGTCCGCTACCGCTGATGTGGTGGTGACGCTCGCGGCCTGCACCGAGGAACTGATCTGATGGCACAGGCCTTGATCAACGTCCCGAAACGCGCTGGGCGTGGCGACATCATCGAGATCAAGACGCTGATATCTCACGTGATGGAGACCGGTTACCGCCGCACCGCCGAGGGCACGGTCGTTCCGCGCAACATCATCACCAGCTTCGCCTGCCGCTATAATGGCACCGAAGTGTTCCGCGCCGACCTGTTTCCGGCGATCGCCGCCAACCCGTTTATCAGTTTCTTCGCGGTCGCGACCGCGAGCGGCACGTTCGAATTCGAATGGATCGGCGACAATGGTTTCACTCAAACCGCGCAGGCCGCGATCACCGTCGAATGAGAGCGTTAGGGACGATAACCATCGGGCTGTTATTGATCTCGGCCTGCGAGGTCGCCTCAAAGCTCCAGGCCACCGAGATTGCGCCAACAGAGCGGCGCTCCGGCTTCAGTTTCATGTCGCCGGAAACCCAGGCGATGCAAAATGATGACACCGCCAATCCAGGCATGCTCTGGGTGCTGGACGGTGAAGCCCTCTGGAACAGCAAGGCCGGCGCGGCGGACAAGGCCTGCGCCGATTGCCATGGCGACGCGCGCGTCACCATGAAAGGCACAGCCGTCCGCTATCCCTCGTTCGACCCCGCGCTGGGACGTCCGGTCAATCTGCCACAGCGCATCAACCTTTGCCGCGCACGACATCAGCAGGCGGCGCCGCTTTCGTCCGAAAGCCGCGACATGCTGGCGCTCGACGCTTACGTGGCGATGCAATCGCGCGGCGCGGCGATCGATCCGGGCGGCGATCCCCGGCTTGAGCCATTCATCGCCAGCGGACGCGCTTTGTTCATGCAACGCCGCGGCCAGCTCAATTTGTCCTGCGCCACTTGTCACGACGACAATTGGAACAAGCACCTCGCAGGCTCCGCCATCACGCAGGGTCAGCCCACCGGCTATCCGCTGTACCGGCTGGAATGGCAGTCGCTCGGCTCGCTGCAGCGCCGCTTGCGCAACTGCATGATCGGCAGCCGCGCCGAGGCCTACGATGGCGATGCTCCGGAAATGGTGGAGCTGGAATTATACCTGATGACCCGCGCCCGCGACATGCCGCTGGAAACGCCCGCGGTGCGGCCGTAGAGCAAAGCAACCAGCCAAGGCGGATTGAAGCGCGAGCCGTAAATCCGCCATGGCAGCGAACCCAGACGGCGGATTTCCGTCTTCGGCTACAAACCGCCCCGCGACCTCGTTCCCCCGCATCGTTTCAGGCGACATGATCGGCGTGAATTACGCAGTCGAAAATGGAGTGCTCCGTCGCTTTGCTCCTCGCAACGACGACAACCAATACTGCCGTTTCAACGGCGCTACCGCTTCACGCCTTAATAACTCAGCGCCGCGCGTAGCAGTGGAAGCCGCCGTAAATTCCCGAGCGATCGCGCTCAAACCCGATCGCGCTGCGCGCCGCGTCGCGGCGCCAGGTTTGCAGTAGCGGCGCAAGCTCGGCGCTATCCAGCGGAGATGCAGTGCCGGCGGTGCGGAAGATCACGCGAGCCCGGTCGCTGCCGGTGCGGTCGATGGCATCCCACAGCGCGCGGATCTCCTCCGGCGCCATCCAGTCCTGCGAATCCAGCAGCACGACGGCATCGACCTCGCGCGCCGGCAGGCTTTCCAGGAACAGCCTGAGATTGGCATGGACCGGAATCACCAGGCCGGCGCCGTTGCGCATGCGGTCATATTGGCTGCGCTGCAGATAGAGCGGCAGACAGCGATCGCCCGGCCCCGGATAGCCGCGATGGAGCGCCTGCCAGGCGAAGTAATTGGTGTCATTGGGATGGCCGTCGATCAGACGCTTGAGCCGCTCGTGCAGCACCTCGTTGAGCGGCGCGCCGGCGCCGAGCAGCTCGCGCTGCTGCGGCGGAATGCCGAGACTGAACAGAAGCGCCGGCGTGCCGGTGATCAGACGCGCGATCCGCGAATGCAAGAGACGGCTCAGCCGATCCAGCGCCACCCGGCGCTCGGGTGCGTCGCGCGGCCCTTTCAGCAAAACCTCCAGATCAATCCGCGCCAATCGCGCCACCCCATGCGCGAGGCCGATGAAGCGGCCGAGCATGCCATGACGGTAGAAGCCGTCGCTGAAGTAGCCGTAGCGCGGGCGCCCGAGGAGATTGCGCTTGTCCCAATAGGCCCGCGCATCCGAGTCCAGCCAGAGCCTGAGGCGCTCGCGATAGAGTGCGCAATTGCCGGGCGAGGCCGCTTCGCCGAAGAATTGCCAGAACTCGGCATAGTCCGCCAAGGCGCGGAAGCCCGCGAGCTTCAGCTTGAGCAAAGCGAGGTGCGCCTCATTGAGATCAACCGCATAGACCTGCGCCGGCCGCGCGGTCAGATAGGACAACGCGTTGCATCCGCCGGAAGAAATGGTGACGATGGTCGATCCCAGCGGCAGTTGCAGCGCCGCAAGATCAGCTTCCGGATCTTCCCATATCTGGGTGTAGATCAGGCGGCGGAACCAGAACTCGAACAGCCTGTCCCAGATGGTCGCTTCGTCCTTGCGGCGGCTGTTGCGGACCGCGTCCGCGATAAGCTGCGTGTTCATCCAACCCTCGAATCGACCATTGGATCAGACTATCGGGCCCTCACTGCACTTTTGCGACAATAGACAAACCCGTAATACTGCGGTCATCACCTTGGAATCCAGGCGCCATCATCGCGGCATCGCCTCGCTGTCACATCCTTGTCGCGTGAACATCCGAAGGGAGAGAAGCCATTCGCGATCAAGAGGCCATTCATGTCCCTCGTTTCACCGGAATTCAACGCCGACCATTCTTTCGACGATTCTTGGCCGGTCGAGACGACCCGGCGCATGAACCGAATGTATCGCCGGCAGCGCCATATCTACGATGTGACCAGGCGCTATTATCTGCTTGGCCGCGACCAGATGATCGCGCGGCTGCAGCCGGAAGCCGGCGCGCGGGTTCTGGAAATCGGCTGCGGCACCGGCCGCAACCTGGTGGCGGCGGCCGAGCTTTTTCCCGATGCGCGTTTTTTCGGCATCGACGTCTCGACCGAAATGCTGACATCGGCGATCTCGGCCCTGTCGCGGCGCGGCCTGGCTGCGCGGGTTAGGGTCGCACATGCCGATGCGACGGCGTTCGATCCAACGGCGCTGTTCCAGGTGGCCGGGTTCGACGCCGTGATGATCTCCTACAGCCTGTCGATGATCCCGCAATGGAGCCGCGTGCTCGAAGCGGCCGCCGCTCACCTCAAGCCCGGCGGTCGTCTGCACATCGTCGATTTCGGGCAGCAGGAAGCATGGCCGGGATTTGCCCGCGCGCTGCTGAGGCGCTGGCTTGAGCTGTTCGAGGTGACGCCGCGCGATGATCTGGCGCAAGTGCTGGCTTCGCTCGCCGCAAGAGGCGGCGCCGCGCTGACCTTCGAACGACCGTTCCGGGGTTATGCGCAATATGCCGTGCTGACGATGCCATCGGCACAGGCGACCCCGTGAGCGGCTGGCTCGCCCTGCTTGGCGCGGGCCTGTTCGAGGTCGCCTGGGCGTACGGCCTGAAATACTCCGACGGGCTCACCCGGTTCTGGCCTACGGCCGCGACCGCGGCGGCGATCGCGCTCAGCTTCGGATTGATGGCGATCGCGCTGAAGTCGCTGCCGTTCGGCACCGCCTATGCGATTTGGACCGGTATTGGCGCCGTCGGTAGTATCCTTGTCGGTATGCTGGCATTCAGCGAGCCGGCCGATCCGGTTCGCCTGCTTTGCCTGATGCTGATCGTCGCGGGCATGATCGGGCTGAAGCTCAATTCGCCGGTGTGACGTTTCAGGATTGCGTCAGTTCGAAAGCTTTGGACGCCAGCTTCGCCGGAGTTCGACGCCGCCCAACAGGACCAGCGCGATCACGAACGGCAGCAGATGATACAACAACCTGAACATCAAGAGCGCCGCGATCAGCGGCTCCTTGTCGTCGCCGCCAAGCCCGACCAGGATCGCGGCATCAAATACACCGATGCCCGCTGGCGTATGGCTGGCAAAACCCAAAAGGGTCGCGGCGATGAAAACGGTGGTCAGGGTCACAAACCCGATCTGCGACCCGGCAGGGATCAGCACATCCATCGCCAGCGCCGCCGCGCCGAGATCGAATAGACCGATCGCGATCTGCAGCAGGACCATTGGTCCGGAAGGCAGCTGTACCGGCCAGCGCGCCGTGCCGAGGCGTCGCGAGCCACGCCAGCTCCAGACCAGAAAGGCAAGAATTCCGACCAGCAGAGGCACGGCCAACCCTCGATTGAGCGCAGCTGGCAGATAGTCCAGCAGACTGATGGCGGCGGGCGCGTAGGACAGGCTGAAAGCCAGCGCTGTCAAATTGCCCAGCCAGAAGGTCAGACCGGTCAGAAAGCAGATGTTGGCGACATCAATGGCACCCAGTCCATGAAAGGAATAGATCCGATAGCGGATCACCGGCGAGATCAGCGCGACCAGGCCCATGCCGTGCGCGATCGGATAGCTGGTGAAGCTGGCCAGCGCCGCGATCCGGTACGGAATATCCGGACGCCGGATGGTGCGGAGCGCCAGCTGGTCATAGAGGGTCAGGCTGGCATAGGAAACTACGACCAGGACCAGCGCCAAAGCGATGGCGCCGGGGTTCGTGCGCGTGACGATGGCCCACACCTCCCTGTAATGGACGTGCTTGAGCGCATGCATCAGCGCAAGTATCGCCAGAACGGCGATGGTGGTGCTGACCAGGATACCCAGGCCCTTCCATCGGGCGCTGCCGCCTCGGTTCTTCTGCAACAGATCGATGGCCAGGGCGTTGATCCGTTCGAACGACGACGTCAAAGGTCGTGCGGCCCGATTCGGGCGGGCGGCACTGTCTATTGCCACGCGCATGTGACAGCCGCGTTACCCGATCGCGGAGCGGCCTGGCCATCAAAGGGCCATCATTGATCGAAGTCGCGACGCAATAGGGTCGCACCGAATTCATGCTTTGAGTGTATTATTTTCTATAACACGCAAGAGTAGAAAGCATCATGAGCGCAGAATACGATTATGATTTGACGCTGGCGCAATGGGAAACGCTCAGGGCGCTGCGTCGGCCCGCCATGCAGGGCCGTCCAATCCAGTTCGCGGTCGATCAACTGATTGCGCTGCAACTCGCTGTCAGGAGCGATCAGGAAGCGGTAATCACCCCCCGCGGACGCAGCGTCTTGCTGCGCGGCTCGCCGCAGCTATGGGACATCTCGTCCTGAGGCGGGCTGTTATCAATCAGGAGCCCGCGATCCGGCGGACTCCCAGCACGGTCCTGACGAGAGCTGGCCCGGGTTTGCGTAACCCGCCGACATCACGTCGGATATCACTCCGCGGGCGCTGCCAGATGCAGTTCGGGCTCTGCCACGCTGTCGCTGCTGGTACCGAGCTTGCCCAACGCCAGGAACCCAGCCGCAACGACGACATAGGCCAGCGTCACGGCCGGCGTCACGCCGAAGCCGCCACCGATCCCGACCGCCTCGCCATGCATGAAACCGAAATAGGTCATGACCGCGCCGCTCAAGGCGAACGCGGCGGCTTTGGCAAATTCGCGCTCGATCACAAACACGCCGATGGCGCCCAGCACCAGCCCGGATAGGATCGAGCCACCGCCCATCACTTCCATTCCGTGATAGAGCACGCCCTGCGCAGGCAGCGATGCGATCGCCGCGGCCTTGACCGCGCCGACCTTGTCGGCGGCGAGACCGCCAACGCTCTGGGCCGCGCTGACGGTCGCTCCCAGCATAGTGTCGATCTGCAGTTTACCCCAGGCGGCCAGATGCGGCATCAACGCGAGCACGATCGCGGGGGCATGCTTGACCGGCGTGGTCTGGAACGCCTGCGCGCCGATCAGCATTCCGATATAGAGCAGGATCGGCGAGATGGCGACCACCGGCACCAGCGCCAGCAGCACCGAGATGACGCCGAACCAGGCCAGCACCACCACCATGATTCCGGTCGCCGCCGAATAGCCGATCCGGCCCCCCATCGCCTTCCATCCGGGATGACCGATATAGACCGCGTTGATGAACGGATTTCCCATCAGGCAGCCGATCAGGCTGATGACGCCGTCGGCGGTCAACACCCGCGTGGTCGGATAATCATCGCCGGCAGCCTCGGCGCTTTCGACATTGTCGATCGCCTCGACCAGATCGTAGATTCCGAACGGGATCGCCGTGATCAGGATCACGCCGAGATATTCGAAGCCCGAGAACACCTGGCCGACCGCGGGCAACGGCACCGAGAAGCCGAAATTGCTGAAAGCGTCGCCAACGCCCTTGAGGCTCAAGCCGCCGAGCCCGAGACCGAACAGGTTGGAGCCCCACGCGATGATCATGCCGACGGCGATCGCGACCAGGCCGGCCGGGATACCCCTGGGATATCTGACACCGCCGAACCAGCTCACCAGGATCACGGCGAAGCAGACCAGGCCGATCTGCGGCGTCATGTACATTTCCAGCGCCGGGCGCATCGAGATGAACGTCACGGAGACACCGGCCAGCGTGCCCAATAGCGCCGCGCGCGGCGTTACCTTCCTGATGAAAGGCGCGATGTAGCCGCCGATCATCAGGATGAAGCTTTGAAAGAACACCCAAACCAGGCCGGCGGACCAGCCCTTCATCGGATCGCCGGTCTTGATCGCAATCGGCAACATGATCACGAAAGTGACGATGAACATGTGGGGGACGCTGACGCCGGACGGCAGCGCGCAGACATCGGAGCGGCCGGTCTTCTGCGCCAGCCGATAAGCCATCCAGGCGTAATAGAACGTCGACAGGCACAACATCAGGCCGAGCGCCGGCAGGATGCGGCCGAACACCAGCGAATCCGGCATTTTCAGCACGAAACGCAACAAGCCGGTGATCACCAGCATGTTGACCAGGATATTGGTGCCGAAACCGAAGAACGCGTTCCAGTCGCCTGGCGTCCATACCAGTGGTTTGAAACCCGATTTTCCGGCCGTCCCCGTCATGCTCGCGCTCATCGTGCTCCTCCGTGTCTACCTGATTGAAGTCTCCGGTGTGATTTCTAACGACAATGGGGGGCTGCAGAAAAACCAGTCTTTCAGGTGTTCCTACAGAAAAGGCGCCATCGCCTTGAGCACCGCGGTCGAGTCAGCGACCCAGCCGAAGATGCCGCCCTGGGCCTTGATCATCTTCAGGCCCATCTCGTGAAATTCGGGAAAATAGGATGCGCAGCCGTCGGACAGCACGACGCAGCGATAGCCGCGATCATTGGCCTCGCGCACCGTGGTATTGACGCAGACTTCGGTGGTCACACCACACACCAGAAGATTCTCGATGCCGTACTTCTTGAGAATCTCGCCGAACTCAGTGGCGTAGAACGCGCCCTTGCCGGGCTTATCGATGACAATCTCGCTCGGCAGCGGATAGAGCGCTGGGATGATATCGTGCCCGGCCTCGCCACGGATCAGGATCCGTCCCATCGGACCGGGATCGCCGATCCGCAGGCTCGGCGCGCCGCGCTCGACCTTGGCCGGCGGCGCATCCGACAGATCCGGCAGGTGGCCCTCGCGGGTATGTACGACCAGCATGCCGAGCTTTCGCGCCGCGCCGAGCAGCGCGGCGATCGGCTGCACTGCGCGCTCGAGCTGCGAGACATCATTGCCAAGCGTTTCACCGAAGCCGCCGGGCTCCATGAAATCGCGCTGCATATCGATGATGACGAGGGCGGTGGCCGACCAGTCGAGTGTGATCGGCTCCGGTTCGGCAACGATGGTGCCGATCGACGATGTGCTGTCCATGAACGTTCGCGCCCCAGGGAGACTTAGCCAAGCATGGTTAAGCAAACGCCGTGCCATTGTGTACAATGCGCACCGGCGCGGGCACGTTCGAAAACCATGTGTGATTTCAGATCTTTGCTGTCGCAACGCGAAATTCCGGCAGGATCCATGGCGCCGCGATGACGCGCATTTTGCTTATTCGTTGAGCTATGCTCGGAGATGACTGGGATGACGGCAATCGCCTTCCCGAACCCCGCGCGCAGCCTTTTGACGCCTTCTTGGAAGCTTTTTGGACGACCGGGCCGAACGGCAAGATGGGTCTTTTGCAACTCGACGAAAACGCTCGTGCTGGCATCCAGATTGCAGTGCAATCGACCCTGACAGATTGCAAGCAAGGAGCGTGGGATGAACGGACTTGGCGGGCTCAACAAATCACCCGAAGGCGTCGTCATCGGACTGGTGCAGTTGCAATTGCCGGTGGTGGCGAATACCGCCGATCTGGCGCGGCAGACCGCGCGTATTGTCGACATGGTCGGCAAGGCGCGGCGCAATTTGTCGACCATGGATCTCGTGGTGTTTCCGGAATATTCGCTGCATGGGCTGTCGATGGATACCAATCCCGACATCATGTGCCGGCTCAACGGCCCGGAGGTCACAGCCTTCCGGCAGGCCTGCATCACGCACCGGATCTGGGGCTGTTTTTCGATCATGGAATTCAACCCCGACGGCAATCCCTATAATTCGGGCCTGATCATCGACGACCAGGGCGAGATCAAACTGTATTATCGCAAGTTCCATCCGTGGATTCCGGTCGAGCCATGGGAGCCCGGCGATATCGGGATCCCCGTCATCGACGGACCGAAGGGCGCCAAGCTCGCCCTGATCATCTGCCATGACGGCATGTTCCCGGAAATGGCCAGGGAATGCGCCTATAAGGGCGCCGAGATCATGATCCGCACGGCCGGCTACACCGCGCCGATCCGCGACAGCTGGCGCTTCACCAACCAGGCCAATGCGTTCCAGAACCTGATGGTCACCGCCAACGTCTGCATGTGCGGCTCCGACGGCTCGTTCGATTCGATGGGCGAGGGCATGATCGTGAATTTCGACGGCAGCATCATCGCCCATGGCACCACCGGGCGGCCCGACGAGATCATCACCGCCGAGGTCCGCCCCGATCTGGTGCGCGAGGCGCGAATCCATTGGGGCGTCGAGAACAACATCTATCAGCTCTGGCACCGCGGCTATGTGGCGGTCAAAGGCGGCGCCATGGACTGCCCCTACAGCTTCATGCAGGACATGGTTGCCGGCACCTATCGGCTGCCCTGGGAAGACCAGGTCAAGGTCACCGACGGTACCTCCTGCGGCTTCCCGGCGCCGACCCGGATGTTTGGCGCCAGGCCCGCCAAGGCGGCGGAGTAGAAGCGCCTTCGGCGGCGGATGGGCTGTCCACGGATGGGCTGTCGACTCCGACGCCAAAGATCGCCGCGCTACCCGAGCATGGCCCGAACTGCGGAGGCGATCCAGGAACTGGCGCGCGGGGAAGCCGTTTCGGCTAATTAATGACCATAATAAGGTTGACCACCGTGCTGAGACTGGTCGCCATAGCCACTGTATGAATAGCCATAGGGTGCCGAGCCTCCGTAATAGCCGGGTCCAGCCTGATAGCCATCATATGCGCCGTATCCGGGCCCGGCATATCCATATCCGCGGTCGGGCGCCCATGCATACGCCGACGAAGCAACGCCGCCGATGACAGCGCCCGCAATCAGTCCGCCGGCGAGGCCCGGCCCAAAGCCACGCCTGGCCTCGGCGGGTTTTGTCGAAGCAATCCCTGCCAGAGCTATCGCCCCAACGGTCGCGAAAATAACAGCTGATCTTTTCATGGCCAAACCTTCAATCAATGGTTGTGATGACCAACGCGGCCGTGTTGCGTTGGTTGCCTGACATACGCGTGAAGCGGCCGCGCCACCCGCCGCTGGTTCAGTGCGCCGGCGGATGCAGTCTCGGACGCGACTGGCTGAATGACTGCCGGCCGCGCTTGAGGCCCCATAGCGGCTGCGCCAGCGTGGCGATCGCAGAAGCCGGATCACCGGCATCCAGACAGACCAGATCGGCCGGGGCGCCGACCTTGATCCCATAATCATCAAGCCGCATCAGTTGCGCCGCCGCGCCGGTGATCATGTCGAGGCAGCCGGCGAGCTCGTCGGGGCGCGCAACGTGGCAGACATTCGCATAGAGGTTGGCCATCCGGATCAGCGAGCCGTCGCCATAGGGTGTGAACGGATTCAACACGTTATTGGTCGAGATCGAGCAGGTGACGCCGGCTCGGCGCAACGGCTCCGCCGCCACCACGCCGCGCGGCACCGCATGGTCGTGGCTGCGGCCCATCAGATGCAGATCGGTCGAAGGCAGGATGGTCACCGCGACGCCGGCGCTCGCCAGTTGCACGGCGATTTCCTGAAAGCGATGCGGCGGCAGCAACGACATCTGGGTGACGTGCCCGACCGCAACCCGCCCGCCCCAGCCATATTCCTCGGTCTTGCGGCAGACATAGTCGACCTGCATGCCGTCGGTGGTTTCGGCGAGGTCAAGATGCATGTCAATTTCGGCGTCGAAATCGCGGGCGATGGCGAAGATCCGATCGATCTGGCCGCGCGGGTCGCTGTCGAAATAGGGCACGGCGCCGATCGTCCGGGCGCCACGGCGCAAGCCCTCGATCAACAACGCCTCGGTGCCGCGATAGTTGAGCAGGCCTTCCTGCGGGAACACGCAGAGTTCCAGATCAATCGCCCAGGCGTAGTCGCGCTTAAGCTGTGCGATCGCCTCGAACCCGATCATGCCGATGCCGGGATCCAATTCGACATGGCTGCGCATGCGCATGGTGCCCTGCGCGATGCAGCGCTCCAGGGTCCTTTGACCTCGGGCATAGACGTCCTCGGGCGTGAAGTCGCGCTTGGCGGCCGCGGTTTGCCGGACCGCTTCGGCGACGGTGCCTTGTTCGATGCGGCAACGGTCGAGGATGCAGGTCTTGTCGAGATGGATGTGGGTTTCGATGAGGCCTGGAACCAGTAGGCAGCCTTCGGCCTGCCATTGCGGCGCGTCGGAGGCGATGGCCGATTCGATCGCGGCAATGGCTCCGCCTGCAATGCCGATATCGACCGGCCGCAGCTCGTTGTGCTGCAGGATGCGGGCATCACGAATGACCAGGTCCATCAAACCACCGGTGCAAAAAACCTGAAAACCCGAGCGCCGAGGATAGCCGCGATCGCGCCGGCGTCAAATCCAGATTGCTGGCACGCTTGTTGCTTCTTTTATTGGCTAAGGCATGATTGATAAAGGGGCAGCGTTCGATGACGACCATGACCACCGCCGCCGCCATCGAGCGCAAACCGATCTATTCATCCTTGTTCGTGCAGGTTCTGGCCGCGCTTGTGCTCGGTATCGTGCTCGGCATGGTGGCCCCCGATTTCGCCGTAAGCCTCAAGATCCTCAGCGACGCCTTTCTCAAGCTGATCTCGATGATCGTGGCGCCGATCGTATTCTGCGTGGTCGTGCATGGCATTGCCGGCGCTGGCGATCTGAAAAAGGTCGGGCGGGTCGGCGTCAAGGCGCTGGTCTATTTCGAGGTGATGACCACGGTGGCGCTGGTGGTCGGCCTGGTGCTCGCCTATGCGTTCGGTCCGGGCCACGGCATGAACATTGATCCGTCGACCCTCGATGCCAAGGCGCTGTCGGGCTACGCCGAGAACGCCCACAAGCTACAGGGCGCCGGTATCGGAAGCTTCCTGATGAATATCATCCCCACCACCTCGTTTGACGCGCTGGCGCGCAATGACGTGCTTCAGGTGTTGTTTTTCGCGATCCTGTTCGGCGTCAGCCTGGCGCTGGTCGGCGGCGAAAAAGCTGAAAAGATCACCTCGTTCATCGACGCAGTCTCGACCGTGCTGTTTCGTACGATGGGGCTGATCGTGCGGCTGGCCCCTCTCGGCGTGCTCGGCGCGGTCGCCTACACCGTCGGCAAATACGGGGTCGGCTCGCTGAAGCAGCTGTTATCGCTGGTGGCGCTGTTCTACCTCTCGCTGGCGATCTTCGTGCTCGGCGTGCTCGGCGGCGTGATGGCGCTGGCCGGGCTGAATATCCTGAAATTCCTGGCCTATCTGCGCGAGGAACTGACCATCGTGCTGGCCACCGCCTCCTCCGACGCGGTGCTGCCGCAGATCATGCGCAAGCTGGAGCGGATGGGCTGCAAGGATTCGGTGGTGGGTCTCGTGATCCCGACCGGCTATTCCTTCAACCTCGATGCGTTCTCGATCTACCTGACGCTGGCCGTCGTCTTCATCGCCCAGGCGACCAACACGCCGCTGTCGTTCGGCGACTTGCTGCTGGTGCTTGGCGTCTCGCTGGTGACGTCGAAGGGCGCCCATGGCGTGCCCGGCTCGGCCATCGTCATCCTGGCCGCGACCCTGAACGCGGTGCCGAGCATTCCGGCGATCGGCCTGGTGCTGGTGCTGTCGGTCGACTGGTTCATCGGCATGGCGCGCGCGCTCGGTAACCTGGTCGGCAACTGCGTCGCCACCGTCGTCGTCGCCGCCTGGGAGGGCGACCTCGACCGCGCCAAGGCGGTTCGGGTGTTGGACGGCGCCGAACTGGTGGATGTGACCGCGGGCTAGTTCAACGATTTCGAAGTCCGAATAACATGGCAGATCGTCGAGGCGCTGCGCGATAGCCAGCGGCGGACTTCGGCCCGCCGCATCGATTTCAGATGAACTTGTCAAACAACCAAAATTGCAAACAGCCAAATTACCCCAGCTTCCCAGGACGTCGGACAGCTTCGATTTCGTCCCAGATGTGGCTTTTGGGAGACGACATTCTGTAATAAATTAGGTTACTAAAATGATTATCTTACTAATGCATAACAGCCGGAACGTGATCCCTGCCGTTCTGTAGATCAAACGGCAGGCGCGATCGGAGTAAGCCATGCGGACCAGGTTCCTGACAATTGTTGGCTGGCTGGCCCTGGCCCTGGCAATGGCGCCGGCGCTGGCGGCGGATCTTCCGGCGCGCGGCTATGCCAAGGCCCCCGCCAAGGCGGCCGCCTATGACTGGAGCGGATTCTATCTTGGCCTCAATGGCGGCGCCGCATTGAGTCGCGAGTGCCTGACCGTCAACAGTGTCGCGGGCAAGTCGGTTTTGCCGAATTCGGAGGGCTGTCATCAGGCGACCGGCGGCCTGGCCGGCGGACAGATCGGCTATCGCTGGCAATCCGCGAGCTTTGTCTTCGGCATCGAAGGCCAGGGTGACTGGGCCAAGCTGACGGGATCGAATGCGAGCCAGACGGCGCTCATTCCTTATGGCAACCAGACCAAGGTCGATGCCCTCGGCCTCCTCACCGGTCAGGCTGGCTATGCCTGGAGCAACATCCTCGCCTACGCCAAGGGCGGCGCCGCCATCACCGACAACAAATACGCCAGCGCCTTTACCGGCAACGGCCTCGTGTTCAATCAGGCCAGCGACACCCGTTGGGGAGGCACGGTCGGGACCGGCATTGAAATCGGCCTGGCGCCGAACTGGTCCGTGACCGCTGAATATGATCATCTGTTCATGGGCAAGGCCAGCTTAAATTTCCCGCAGTCGAGCGTTGCCGTCCCGCGCAGCGACACGATCGGTCAAGCGGTCGACATGGGGACGGTCCGGATGAACTATCGCTTTGGTGGTCCGGTCATTCCGAAATATTGAGCGACCAAATCCTTCCACTGACCGACGGCCAAGCCGCCACCAGCAGTATTGCTCGCGCGGCGGCCGCGCCCGATTTTCATTCTCCGATCCTGCTTTGCTGGCCACCAATCGATCGGAAGCCGCAAGGTCCGCCTCGCCGTCACATTCAGGCCCCGCGAACGCGATCCAGGTGCTGAATCTTGTCAGGGATGTGGCTTTTAGGGGACATTATATTAGACTAAATCATGTTACTAATATGGCTATTACAGTCAGACGATAAAGCCTTCGGCGACGCGCCCAAGGCCGTCTTGGTTCGAACAGCAACACAGATCGGAGTGCGCCATGCGGAAAATGTTCCTGACGATGGTCGGGTGGGTGGCCACGGCGCCGGCGCTTGCGGTGGATCTTCCGCAGCGGAGCTCGGCCGGCGCACCTGCCAGCGCCGCGCCCGCGTATGACTGGAGCGGCTTTTATCTCGGCCTCGACGTCGGCGGGGCATCGAGCCGCGAGTGCCTGACCGGCGGCGCGGACATTGCGGCTTTCCCGAACAGGGCGGGCTGCCGCCATGCGACGGGTGGCCTGGCCGGCGGACAATTTGGCGCGCGTTGGCAATCCGCCAACTGGGTATTGGGCGTCGAGGGTCAAGGTGATCTGGCCAGGCTGAACGGATCAACCGTGAGCCTGGCATTGACGCCCGATACCGACCAGAACAGCATCGACGCGATCGGCCTCCTGACCGGTCAGGTCGGCTACGCCGTGAGCCACATCCTATTCTATGCGAAGGGCGGCGCGGCGGTCACCGAGAACAAGAACAGCCAATTCGCCGGAAGCGGCACGGTGGTCTATCAAACCAGCGACACCCGCTGGGGTGGCGCGGTGGGCACAGGCGTTGAAATCGGCCTGGCGCCGGACTGGTCCGTGGCCGCTGAATATGATCACCTCTTCATCGGCAAGCCCGGCGTCACCGTCCCGTCATCGACCAGCATCGGTCAGGCGGTCGACGTCGGGACGATTCGCGTCAACTACCACTTTGATGGTCTCGGCCGCCCCAAATCCTGATCGCTGCAAGAGAGCTGGCATCGCCAGGACCTCGAGCAGAGCGTCCGCCGGACGGATTGCGGGCCCGCGACCGCCCGTGCTGGGCGTCCTATTGCTGCGCTGCGGCGCGCGGGCTAGGCTCTGTGCCATGACCCCAGGAGACGCCGCGTGACCGCATCCGATGACCGCATGATTTCTGAAGACCGCCGTGACGCGCTGCGCTACGCCTTGGCGCTCGGCAGCGGCGCGGCTCTCGCCTCCGCGATGGCGAGCCCGGCTTCGGCTGAAGTGAGCCCGGACAACACGCTCGATCGCATCCGCGCCAGCAAGGTGCTGCGGATCGCGGTGCTGCCGGGCGAATTGCCCTATTTCAACAAGGATCTGGCCAGCGGCACCTGGTCCGGCTTTTCGATCGAGATGGCCAACGACATCGCCAAGCTGCTCGACGTCAAGCTGGAATATACCGAATCGACCTATGGCAATTCGATCCTCGATCTGCAATCGAACAAGATTGATCTCGGCTTTGCCCTCAACCCGACCCCGCAGCGGGCGCTGGTGGTGGACTTCTGCGCCACCGTTTTCCCGCATCCGTTCGGGGCCATGCTGCGAAAAGGCCTCGAAGCCAAAACCTGGGCCGACATCAGCAAGCCTGACATCAATATTGCCGTGGACGTGGGCTCCGCCAACGAGACGGTGGCCCGCCGCTTCGCGCCGAATGCGACGATCAAGTCGCTGAAGTCGCGCGACGAGGTGATGCTGGAAATGTCGTCCGGCCGGGTCGACTGCGTCGTCAACGCTCTGGTGCTCGGGCTGACGGCGATCGCCAAGAACCCCAATCTCGGCACCTACAAGGTGCTGCAGGGCCCGTCGGTGGCGATCCCCTCGAGCATGGCGGTCCGCCGCGAACCTGACAAGCGCTGGCGCGATTTCCTGTCGGTCTGGGTCGACTACAACCGCGGCATCGGGCAGATGCGCGAATGGTTCGTCAAAGGGCTGTCGCTGTCCGGCGTAAAGCCGGAAGACGTGCCGGTCGAACTCAATATCTAAAACTATTGCTTGAACACCCCGGCAACGCGACGAAAGGCATGCTCCAATAAACGCGCGCGCGGCGTACGCCAGCAACGCAGCCAATCCTTGCCATCGTAGTTAAGACAGATGTTGCAGGAGACACAGTCGGCGATCGCTTGCTGTCCCGATAGAAGACGTCTGGCCAGGTCCGGTTGACGAATGAACGGCCGCGCCATTGAGATGAAATCCGCGACGCCGCTTTCGACAATTCCCGCCATGGTGTCGGCACGGCGCATTCCACCAACCAGGATGATCGGTAAATCGGTGTGAGCCCGGAGCTCCCTTGCATCCGCCAGAAAATAGGCTTCTTCATTGCCGTGGCTATAAAGCAGCCTGTGATACAGCAGGTCCGCGTAAGCGCGCTTCCTGTTGACGGCCACATACGAGCGTATCGATCCTGATACATAGTCACTCATCAGATTCGATGAAACTTCGACACCGTCGAGGCCGGTTGTGATCAGTCTCCTGATGCCGGCAATCGATTGCTCCCGCGTCAGCGCTTGCGGATGATCGGTAATGTCGCGTAAGCCGACCTTCATGGTGATCGGCATGTTCGACGGAATGGCCGCCCGCACAGCGCGTATCACTTCGATCGGAAAGCGCTCGCGCCGCACGGCATCGCCTCCCCATTCATCATCGCGCATGTTGGTAACAGGCGACCGGAACTGGCTGATGAGGTAGCCATTGGCCCCATGAATATGGATGCCGTCGAAGCCTGCCCTTGCGGCCCGGCCTGCCGCGTCATGGTAGCAGGCCAAGGTTCTTTCGATTTCACCGACTGTTGCCGCTTTGACCGAGCGTCCGTGCATGACGTTGGCGACGTCGGAAGGCGACAAGGGCTGTTCGTCAGGGATGACGGATTGGCTGCCCGAGTGCCCGAGCTGACAGAAAATACGACCGCCGGCGCGATGCACGGCTTCCGTCGCCTGTTGCAGGGGGCCGACCGTTTCGTCGGAGTGAATGCCGCCCTGAACGGGGTCGTACCGTCCCCTGCCTTCCACGAACATGTGGCCGGTGATTTGCAGTCCTACACCTCCGCGGGCCAGGGCGGCATGAAGCGCTGCAAACCGGGCGTCGACCACTCCCGCCGGCGACGCCATCGATTCCGCCGTGCCACTTCTGATGAGTCGGTTGGGAAGCCGAAGATCCTTGATGTGACCTGCTCGGCCAAGTACCTGCGTTGCATCCATCGGCCCTGCATCGCTCCTTACACGTTAATATGGTCGCGCCTCACTCACACCCTGTCGTAGCTCATGCCGCGCTCGAACCGGCGCGCCGCAAGCGTCGCCGGGAACAGGATCGCGAAGTAGATCAGGGCCACGATCGTATAGACTTCCAGCGGCCGATAGGTCTCGGCGTTGATCAGCGTGGCGTTGTAGACGAGATCGGGGACGGCGATCACCGACACCAGCGAGGTGTTTTTCAGCTGGGTCACCGACTGGTTAACGTAGGGCGCCAGCATCGGCTTCAGCGCCTGCGGCAGGATCACCAGTCGCAGCACGCGCCACGGCCGCAATCCCAGCGCCCGCGCCGCGTCCCATTGGCCGCGATGCACGCTTTCGATGCTGCCGCGGACGATCTCGGCGTAGAACGCCCCGCCATAGAGCGAAAGCACGCTGAGCGCGGCGATCGGAGCCGGGATGTTGATCCCGATCACGACCGGCAGCGCGTAGTAGAACCAGATGATCTGCACCAGGAGCGGCGTGCAGCGGAACAGTTCAATATAGGCGAGCAGCAGCCCGTCGATCAGCCGCCAGCGTCGCAGCCTGAGGATGCCGACCAAGAGGCCGAGCAGGGTTCCGAGCAGCACGGTGCCGATGGTATAGGCCAGGGTCCAGCCGAGTCCCAGCCAGAACAGATGGCTGTATTTCCCGAGAATTGCAAAATCCCAGACATAGGGCATGTCGCTACCGCTGAACCAGCGCCCCTCTATCGTGCCGCGGGCCGGCCATCAGAGATAGCGGCCGGGCGAGAATGGCGTGGCGTCGAACGGGGGCGGCGTGGCCGTGATCATCGAAGCAATGGCGAGGCCGGTCGCCGGCCCCGTGGTGAAGCCGATATGCTGATGACCGAAGGCGAGCCAGAGGCCGGCATGCCGGGGCGCCGCTCCGATCATCGGCAGGCTGTCGGGGAGCGTCGGCCGCGCCCCGCGCCAGGGCTCGCCGACAGCCTCGCCAAATTCGACCACGCCGCGCGCGTTGGGCACCACGGCGTCGAGCTGGGCGAATGACGAAGGCGCGTCACGCGCCGTAAGTTCGACGCCGGTGGTGACCCGGATGCCCTGCTCCATCGGCGTCATCATGAACGCGCCGTCGCAGTCATGGATCGGGCGCAACAGGCGGCGCTGTGGGTTTGGCTTGAAGTGCTGGTGGTAGCCGCGTTCAAACGCCAGCGGAACGCGATAGCCGAGCGGTCGCAGCAGGTCGGCGGACCATGGACCGAGCGCCACCACGACATGGCGGGCGCGGATTGCGCCGTCGGCGAGGACCACGTGCCAGCCCTCGCCCTCCGGCACGATGGCAATGATATCCGACTGACGGATCCGGCCGCCTTGGCCGACCAGCATCAATGCATAGGCCTTGACCACGGCGCCCGGTGAATCGACCGAGGCGGTCTCGGTGTGCAGCAGTCCGACCTTGTAGACCGGCAGGATGTTCGGCTCGAGCGCCGAAATCGCCTGGCGGTCGAGCAGCTCGCTGCCAATGCCGAACTCGGCGAGCAGGGCCTGCTCCGTGGATGCCGCCGCCCCGGCATCGCTGCGCCACGCCTTCAGCCAGCCGGTCTCACGGAGGCGCTGGCCGGCCGCCGCGGTGACAGTCCATTCGCGGTGCAGGGACAGCGATGCCGCGATCAGGCCGCGCAGCGCCAGCGCCCGCGGCTTGGTGCGGGACGCGGTCGCATTGGCCAGGAACCGGGCCAGCCATCCGACGTTGCGCGCTGCCCAGGCCGGGTCCCAGCGCAGCGCAGGGCTGCGGTTGGTCAGATAGGCCGGCAGCGCGCTCCACAGCGACGGCTTGTTGAGCGGCGCAATCGAGCCGCTGGAGAGCACGCCGGCATTGCCAAAGGAGGTTTCGCTGCCCGGCTCACGCCGATCGACCAGGATCACCGACAGACCACGCTGTCGCGCGGCCACGGCCGCGGACACCCCGACGATGCCGGCTCCCAGCACGACGACATCCGCAGGCCCGTCCGTAACGTTGTCCGACATCAATGCGACCCAGAATTCCCTGCAGCCGAGATCTACTACAGCCAAGATTGACTAAAGCAATGTCAGGCCGCCATCGACTGGCAGCAGCGCGCCGGTCACATGCGAGGCCTGCGGCGACAGCAGGAATCCGACAACCGCGGCCACTTCATCGGGATCGGCCAGGCGCGCCTGCGGATTGGCCCCGGCGGCCCGCTGCCAGCTCGCCGCGTCCAGCGCCCCCGACAGGCCGGCATCCTTGCGTGTATAGCCGGGCATGACAACATTGGCCGTGGCGCCAGAGCGGGCCAGTTCGATCGCGAGCGACCGCACCAAGGCTTCCAGCGCCGCCTTGGCCGCGCTTGAAGCGGGAAAATTCGCCTCGAGCGTGAATCGGTGGGCGACGAAACTGCTGATGGCGACGACGCGGCCCTGCGGCGTTCGCGTCAGATCCGGCAAGGCCGCGGCGGCCAATTCGTGAAACGCGATGGCCATGATGGCAATTGATCGTTCGAGGCCCGCGCGCGGCAGCTTTGCAAAATCGCGCCGGTCCGCGATGCCCGCGGCATGGACGATGGCGTCGATGGGGGGGCGCAGCGCGCGTCGCCTCCACCAGATCCGAGGCGGTCCCGGCATCGGCGAGGTCGCCGCTGCGCCAGGCGACCCGCGCGCCGGCGCGCTGACAGTCCATCGCGACCGCCTGCAAGCGCGCCAGACCGGCCGCATCGGCGCCCTGTCCATGCAACATCAGGCCGGTCTCCGCGGCCGCCAGGCGCCGCGCCACCGCGGCTCCGATCCCGGACCCGCCGCCGGTGATGATGGTGACGCGCATGGCTGCTGTTCCCCGATGCCGGCGATGTGGTGATGTCATGGCTCCTCTGGCCGAATAGCGATATCGCGGTTGCGCCCGACCGGCTAGAAACCATTCGCACCTCACTTTGCATCACGCGGTCCGGATCCGAGCCCGCCACGGCGCGACAAAATCGATGGTTGTTTGATGACCGATACCAGATCTCTTCCGCTCACCGCGCAGCCTGCCCCGAAGCGATCTTTCGCGGCGATGCGCCACCCGGGCTTCCGCGCCCAGTTCATCACCTTCGTGCTGGCGATGATGGCGGACAATATCGAGCACGTCATCAGCTACTGGATGGTGTTTCAGAAATTCCACTCACCGGCGCTCGGCGGCTTCGCCGTGGTGTCGCATTGGCTGCCTTTCCTGTTGTTCTCGGTCGCTTCCGGGGCGCTGGCCGACCGCTTCGACCCGCGCCGCATCATCCAGATCGGCATGACGCTGTTCATCGTGGCCTCGCTGAGCTGGGGCTATTTCTTCATCACCGACAGCCTGCAGATGTGGCAGGCGATGGTGATCCTCGTGATTCACGGCTGTGCCGGGGTGCTGTGGCAAACGCCGAATCAGATGCTGCTTTACGATATTGTCGGCCCGCAGGATCTCGAAAGCGCGGTGCGCCTCAACGCGATGGCGCGCTATCTCGGCGTGCTGGTCGGGCCGGGCGTCGGCGCCGCCATCCTGTTCGGGTTCGGACCGGCCCATGGCATCATGCTCAACACCCTGTTCTATCTGCCGCTCCTGCTCTGGCTCGTGAACGCGCCCTATGGTCCGCGCTTCCGCGCCGGCCAGCCGCCGCCACGCCGGGCCGTCCGCGGATTTGGCGACATCGTCCAGACCATTCGCGACATCAAGACGCATTCGGTGATCGTCTCGATGACGCTGCTGGCCGGCGCGGCCTCGTTTTTTGTCGGCAATGCCTATAGTTCGCAGATGCCGGGTTTTGCCGATGATCTCGGCCATGCCAATCCCGACCTGTCCTACAGCCTGCTGCTGGCCGCCGATGCCGCCGGCGGCCTGCTCGCCGGCATCGTGCTCGAAGGCGGCGGATTGCTGCCGCCGCGGCCGCGCACCGCGATCATGCTGGCGATGCTGTGGGGCACGGCGCTGGCGATCTTTGCGCTCGCGCACAGCTATCCGCTCGCGCTTGGCTTCCTGTTCGCCGCGGGATTTCTCGAATTGTCCTTCAACGCCATGGCGCAGACCCTGGTCCAGCTCGATGCGCCCGTTGACAAGCGCGGCCGCGTCATCGGCCTGTTCAACATGGCAAGCCTCGGCCTGCGCGCCTTCAGCGGCGTTTCCGTCGGCCTCGCCGGCAGCCTGGTCGGCATCCACTGGTCCCTGGCGCTGTCGGCGCTGGCCGCGCTGGCCGTCGCCGGCGCCCTGCTGGCGCTGCCATGAGACGGATCCACGCGCCTGGGCACCCGCTTGAACGCGGCGACGCGCAGTTTGATGAAGTTGACCGTTGCGACGACCCCATGATGGATATTAACGGTATCTATCATGCGGAAGTGACGATGCACATCTCGTCGATGTGGTCGACGAGGGCAATTTGCTAGGCGGCGCACCATGACCGCTACCGCTAAGCTATTCATGCATGGTCGCAGCCAGGCAGTACGGCTGCCCAAGGAATTCCGTTTCGAGGGCACCGAGGTGAGGGTGAGCAAAGTCGGCGACAAGGTGATCCTGGAGCCGATGGTAAAGCCGCCTTTTGATCCCGAGGCCTGGTTCGCACGCCTCGACGAACTTGGCGGCCGCGATTTTCTGCCGGATGGCATCCCAGACGATCCGCCGGTCGAGCCCGATCCGCGCGTCTTCTTCGACCCATGATCTGCCTCGACACCAACATCGCAATCGCCGTCATTAACCGGCGCATTCCGTCGGTACGAACGTCCACAATCACATCGGCGGCCCCAGCCCGTCCTTGCCGTAGTTGATCCGCGCGGCCTGGAACGTGCCGTCCGCCTGCTTGGTTGCGGCGGCGACGAATATCTTGGTCCCCGGGATAATCTCGGTTTTGTCTCCCTTTACATAGGTGACGATCATCGTGTCAGGCGTGACCAGGACCTTCTTTTCGCCGTCCTTGTATTTCAGCGACAGCACTTGTCCGTCGACGGACGTCGCGGTCTGATCGACATTGGCGTTGGTCATGGTGCTTTGCGGCCGCAGATCCCAGGCATAATGCCCTTCGCCGGTGCCGCGCATCGCTTCCGGGAAAATATGCACCTCGATGGCCGTCTGGCTGCCATCCGGCTGCGGCATGCCGGTGGTGCCGATGAAGGACCCCGGCTTGATGTCCGACAGCTGCGCCTTGACGATCGCGACCACCAGCGCGTTCTCGGTCAGCGACAACTTCGCTTCGCTGCCATTTGGCAGTTTCACGACATAAAGCGGCCCTTCGATCTGCTCGACCGTGCCGCGTAAGCGCACCGTTCCCTGCGCTTGCGCGACCGATGTCGCGGCCCACAGCGCCAAGATGATCGCAGCCAGCAGGCGCAAGGTGATGAATTTCATGATCGTCTCCTAGGGGCGCGAACCCATTATTCAGGATTTTGGCCGATGTGCGTTTTGCGGTTCATCACGGACCAGCGATGGCGTGGAGCTGCGCGTCGATCCATCCGTGTCGGCCCAACCGCGTGATCCGCCGAGCATAGGGTATTGGATTGACTGCGGCAATGTCGTGGAATAGCCTTTTGCTCGCTGCCATATGGGCGAAAACGAGGCCGCAGCCATGGTCGACGTGGTCAAAACAAGCGTACCCCATGACAGCCTGCTCCAGCCGTCCTTGGCCGACGCCGACTTTTATGATGCCTATCAAGCTCCGCTGAAAGACCGGGCGCTGTCGCCGACCGAGATATTCCTGCGTGCCTCCCGCGCGACGCCGCCTTGGGTCGGAATGGCGATGGCGCTTAGGAACCGGATCGTTCAGCGGCTTGGGCTCAAGAACGTCGGTTCGATGAGGCAGTCCGGTGACAAGCCCGCCGATGCATACCTTGTCGGTGACCGGCTGGGCATTTTCAGCATCTTCGCGCAGACCGACAACGAGCTGCTGCTGGGTATCGATGACCGCCATCTCGATGTGCGCGTCTCGCTGATGAAATCGCAGGAGAAGATCCAAAGTCGCTACGTGGTTTCGACCGTGGTTCACATGCACAATCGTCTGGGCCAGATCTATATGGCGCCGGTTGGACGGATCCATCCATTTGTCGTCAGGGCCATGATGCGGCGGGCGGCGGTTTGACGAAATCGCGGCCACGATTTACTGAAGTCTTGTGAGATTCCGCGCAGATCCTCACAAGCTGGCCAGCAATCGCCTGGCAACCGTTATGTCGGCAGATTCCCGGTCTCCCCTCAACTGCTCGAATAGCGGTTGCAGTATAGTCCTGGCTTCCTTGCGGTGCTTCCGCTCTGCCAGGAGCTTTGCCAGGTCGATTGCCGTTCGCAACTCCCACGCCAGGGCGCCTTGACGGCGGCTCCATTCGAGCGACTGTGTGAAACAGCGTTCAGCTTCGTTCAACTTGGACTGCTTGAAGGACAGCAAAACGCGGCCCTTCATGCGCAGCAGTTCGGGCATGTAGACGAGGTCTCCGTTTTCCTCGGCAAGCCGGATCGTGTCGTCGATCAGAGTCATGCTTTCGTCAACTTCGCCGATGGCCAGAAGACCTTGAACGAGTGAAATATTAAATGTCGTCGTGAGCAGTTCGTATCGTGCGTCGTGCAACTCCGCGAGACAAGCCTTCAGAGTCTCGACGCCAATTTTTGCATCACCCCGCTGGATGGCTATTTCGGCTTTGACACCGCGGCCCACGGCGAGATAAGGCCCCAGCGATCGCGATTGCGCGTAAGCGATGAACCGCTCGATGTTCTGTTCGGCGCTCTCGATGTCGCCAGCCCAAAGGAACACCGAGACGGCCCAGATCAGCGCGATGCAAAGCGTCACTGGATGGTCCATCTGCGCCGCCTCATCGACGGTTTGTCGCGCCAGCCCCGTCGCTTTGGCGTATTCGCCTTGCAGCCAGAGGGTCCTGGCCAAGGTTATGCAGGCTCGATTGTGATGGTCAAAGCCGTAAATCGTGCTGGTTCGTTGCGTGTCAGGTGTCTCCAGCGCCACGTCAAGCTCTCTTCGCGCACCATGATGGTCGCCGGCCAGATGGAGGGAGACTCCCAACAAGGAGTGAGCCACGGCGACCGCCGCCGGATCCGCCAACGTGTTGGCGACCTCAGAGGCGCGCCGCGCATAGGACAGCGCGGTCTCGAAATGCCCCATGCGTTCGTGGAAGATGTGCATCCTGCCCAGCAACTGGAGCTCATTGAACGCGTCGTTACGCTGTTCGGCGATGGCGAGGCTTCTGTCCAGTGCCACGAGTGCCACGTCGCTGTTGCCGAGCGTGAACATCAGCGAAAGTCCCAAAGCCGCCTGGATATGCATCTCCTCGGCTGTGCCGCGCGTGACGTCGTCGATCGCCTGGACCGCTCGCTCCGACCAGCGGTGGCATTCGGTCAGCAGGGACATCGCCAGAAAGACCGGCGCCGCAGCGGCGGCGAGCCCGATACCGATTTCTGTGTCGCCGTTCGCGCCGAAGCACCATTCGAGGGCCGCGCGCACATTGTATAGACTGGCAAAATGAGGTGCCTGTTCAGCCGCGTTCGTCAAGGTCGGCCACTGGGCGCCGGTTTGCTCCAGCCACCGCCGGTAGTAGATAGCGTGGCGCGCAGCGAGCGCGGAATCCTCGATGCCGGTTTCCACAAGGTAGGCCCGGGTGGTGTCCAGAAGCCGATAGCGCATCATGGCCCCAATCGGCCCGGGCGCCACCATCGACTTGGCAACGAGGCTGTCGATGGCTCCGAACAGCAGGGCCCGATCGACGCTTGCGTCCGTCACGACCTCAAGCGCCGCTTCAATCGTAAAATGGCCAACGAACACCGCGAGCCGGCGAAGCACGACACGTTCGAGATCGGAGAGCAGCTGATAGCTCCAGTCGAGCGTGGCCTGCAGGGTCTTTTGGCGCGGCGGCGCGGTACGTTGGCCACGCCACAACAGGCTGAGGCGCTGATCAAGCAGTGCGGCGGTTTGCTGTAAACCGTAGGCCTCGACCCTGCCGGCCGCCAACTCGATCGCCAAGGCAATGCCGTCGAGCTTCCGGCATATGCCTGCAACGATCGCGGCATTGAAGTCGCTGCGTTCAAATCGCGCGCCACCGGCTGCTGCGCGCTCCAGGAAGAGCTGTGCCGCGGGATAAGCCAGCGCGACCGCTGCCGTCTGTCCTGGATCCTCCGGCGGAACGGCAAGCGGCGCCAGTTTGTAGACCTGCTCGCCTTCGACCCGCAAGGCTTCGCGGCTCGTCGCCAGAATATGGACCTGGGGCGCGGCGAGGTAGATGGCGGTCGCCAGCTGCGCCACGGCCTCGATGACATGCTCGCAATTGTCCAGCACCAGCAGGATCCGCTTGTCGCGTAAATATGCCAGGATGCCGGGCGTCGGGTCGTCGGATTGGACCGGCAGTCCCAGCATCAGCGAGACCGATGTCGGCACCAGATCGGCCCGGCTGAGCGACCCGAGATCGACGAAGAGTACGGCTTCGGCGAAAATCTCCACGACGTCGTGGGCAACCGCCACCGCGACGGTCGTCTTGCCGACGCCGCCCGGACCGACAATGGTGACGAAACGCGAAGCGAGCAGCTGTTGCGACAGCGTGATAACACGATCTGCCCGCCCGACCATTCGCAGCAGGCGGTTCGGCAAGTTGACCCGCGGAAAGCCGGCATTCAGCGGCGCAGGCGATTCCTGCGGTCGCGGCGACCGCGATACCGGCGCCACAAAGCAATAGCCCCGCCCGGCCAGCGTCGTGATGTATCGAGCGCCCCGTTGGCCATCGCCCAGCACCTTTCGTAACTCGGCGATGTGAAACCGTAAGCTGCCTTCTTCCACGATGACGTCGGGCCAGACCCGAGCGATCAAGTCACGCTTGCTGAGGACTTGGTTTGGATGGGACACCAGTGCGATCAAGGTGTCGAGAGTCCTGCCGCCTAACGAGAGCGCGACGCCGTCTCGCGTCAGCAGCCTTTCGCCCGGCACGAGAGTAAACGGACCAAACGACAAGACGACGGCGGCCTGCTCAGCCGGCTCCCTCATGACGTCATCTCTCTCTTGGCGGCTGACTCCCTATTTGGATTGCGAAGCGGTACCGATTTCACGAACATGGTGCCCTGCAAAAAGATAGTGCGGCAGTCTATTGATTACCACAGCGAACGCGACTTGGTGCGCCGATTGGCCCTGCACCTGGATTTACCGCCGCGGGCATCTCCTCACAACCCCTCACAAATCCTAACGGGTATCGCGCGGCGACGGCTGCTAGGTGGATGTCGCCGTTCAAGCAACGTCCTTCAACCAAGGAGAACTCTCATGTCTGCGATGCCGTCAACCAGCCGGCGCAGCCTTCTCACGCTCGCTGCCGCCGCAGGCGCCATCGGCTTGCTTCCCGCAAGATTGCGCGCCGCAACCAAAGACGGCGCCGTTCGGCCATTTGCGGTCAACATTCCGGAAGCCGATATCGTCGACCTGCGCCGGCGGATCGCTGCGACCCGGTGGCCCGACCGCGAACCGGTCGCGGATCGGTCACAGGGCGTGCGGCTGGAGAAAATCCAGCAACTCGTGCGCTATTGGGGAACCGACTACGACTGGCGCAAAGTTGAAGCAAGGATGAATGCCTTGCCGCAATTCATGACCGAGATCGATGGGCTCGGCATCCATTTCATCCACGTTCGCTCACGTCATCCAAACGCCCTTCCGCTCATCATGACGCATGGCTGGCCGGGATCGATCGTGGAACTGTTGAAGGTGATCGGTCCACTTACCGATCCCACGGTCCATGGCGGACGCGCAGAAGATGCCTTTGATCTCGTTCTGCCCTCAATGCCTGGCTACGGCTTTTCGGAAAAGCCGCAGGGCACGGGATGGGGGCCGGACCGCATCGCGCGTGCCTGGGCCGTACTGATGGAGCGTCTCGGTTATAAACGCTATGTCTCGCAAGGCGGCGATTGGGGGTCAGTCGTATCGGACGTGATGGCACGCCAGGCGCCTCCGGGGCTGCTGGGCATCCATGTCAACATGCCAGCAACCGTGCCGCCCGAGATCGCAAGGGCGCTGCAAGCCGGTGAGACGGCTCCAGCCAGCCTGTCAGACAAGGAGAAGATCGCCTACGCGCAAATGGCCAACCTCTATACCAGAGGCGCCGGTTATGCCGGCGTGATGGTGACGCGCCCGCAAACGATCGGCTACAGCCTGTCAGACTCGCCCGCAGGCTTGGCCGCCTGGTTTTACGACAAGTTCGCCGACTGGACGTATAGCGGCGGTGAGCCCGAGAAGGCTCTCACCCGCGACGAGATGCTCGACGATATCACGCTCTACTGGCTCACCAACACCAGTACCTCGGCCGCGCGTCTCTATTGGGAAAACAACGCCAACAATTTCAATGCCGTCGACATATCGATCCCTGCTGCCGTGACGGTATTTCCTGGTGAGATCTACCAGGCGCCGCGAAGCTGGGTCGAGCGCTGTTACCACAAGCTCATCTACTTCAACGAAGTCGACAGGGGTGGTCACTTCGCGGCGTGGGAACAGCCAGACCTGTTCAGTTCCGAATTGCGCGCAGCGTTCAGGTCGCTGCGCCCGGCGATCAATGGATAATTATCACAGCCCCTGGAATTGAATCTGATCATGTCAACGAAATCCGCGCGCGACCTATTTCCTTCGTTCAAAACCGTCACCGTGCTCACGGCGATCGTTCTCGCTGCGCTGCTGGCAATCGTGCCATTCGTCGTCGCGATAGCCGCTGCAACCGGCTCCGCGGGGTAACCTACGAGCACCGGCGCGGAAGCAGCGTCGCCGATCTTTGGCATGACCCTTTTCAATCCTAATCGATGCAACAGCTGAGGCGGCTTGCGGATGGCGGGACATCGAGCGCGGGGTTTTCGGCAAAGAAGCCGTCCGGGTGCAATGCGAAGCCGGCGGTGATCACCGGCTGCACCGGAAAATCCTCAGGCCTCGGAATATGGTGCAGGCCGAAGCTGTGCCAGACCACGATATCGGTATCGATCAGCGGCCGGTCCGCCGCCGTGAAGGCCGGCAGGCCGTCACCGCCCGCGCTCTGGTTGGGATAGCGGCCGGCGGCATACATTTCGTCGGGATGAAAGGCGGTGACCCAGAGCTGCCGGGTCATGAAGGTCGCGCGCCTTGCAACCATGGAGGCTGGATCGGAGAAGGTCGGCACCGGGCTCAGTGGCAACAGCTTGTAGGCGGTGGGCCGCCCAAGCGCGTTGCGGGCGTCGGCGCTTTCGATCTTCCAGAACCGGGCGGCATTGAAATCGACCTTGCGCTGCGCCTGCTGCTCGGTGGCCAGCACGCTCTCGCGGATGGTGAAGGCATTGCCATAGGGGTTGTCGGGACCGACCGGCAGCGCCACCGTATCGACCTCGACCACCCGGTTGCGCTCGCCATCCACCGCCATGTCGAGCCGCATGTTGAAGATGTGCTGGTGATAATGGGCATAGACCCCGGGCGACACGATGGTGCCGAAATCGGGCTTTTCGCCCGGCCTCAGTCCCGCGGTATTCATGATGCCGGTCGCCTTCATCTCG
>Ga0302319_10002355_pt1 | contig 41032 bp, 23 predicted proteins | sample Bog_T0_2_FD_203319 | JGI IMG/M metagenome (GOLD analysis project Ga0302319, IMG submission 203319) | Peat permafrost microbial communities from Stordalen Mire near Abisko, Sweden - Bog_T0_2 | ecosystem: Environmental > Terrestrial > Soil > Wetlands > Peat | place: Sweden: Abisko, Stordalen Mire... | reverse complement strand
CGCTCCGTATAGTTCTTGTTGATCCAGTCGAGATAGGCCCCGGTGCGAATACGTTCAACCCAGGCTGAGTTATCGAGATACCAGCGCACGGTCTTGCGCAGGCCGCTTTCAAACTCTGCCGCCGGCCGCCAGCCTAACTCGCGGGATAGCTTTGAAGCATCGATGGCGTAGCGGCGGTCATGACCTGGACGGTCTTTGACGTAAGTAATAAGTTCCCGTCGCGAGCTTCCAGCTGAGCCGGGCCGCATTTCGTCAACCAGGTCGCAGATCGTCTTGACCACATCGATGTTGGCGCGCTCGCTGTTTCCGCCGATGTTATAAGTCTCTCCCACGCGGCCGTTTGCCAGCACGGCCCGAATCGCCGCGCAGTGGTCTTCCACAAACAGCCAGTCGCGGACGTTCATGCCGTCGCCGTAAACGGGCAGGGGCTTACCGCCAAGGGCGTTAAGAATCATGAGCGGAATCAGCTTCTCAGGAAACTGAAACGGCCCATAGTTATTGGAGCAATTGGTGGTGAGAACGGGAAAACCCCAGGTGTGGTGGTAGGCCCGCGCCAGGTGGTCCGAGGCCGCCTTCGACGCCGCATAGGGGCTGTTGGGCGCGTACGCCGTGGTCTCGCAGAAGGCCGGATCGTGCGGTCCGAGCGTGCCGTACACCTCGTCCGTGGAGACGTGCAGGAATCGAAAGTTGCCGCGGTCCGCGTCGCTCAGCGCCGACCAGTACGTCTTGGCCTGCTCCAGAAGCACAAACGTGCCCTGCACATTGGTGCGGATGAACTCCTCGGGCGAGGCGATCGACCGGTCCACATGGCTCTCCGCGGCAAAGTGAACGATAGCCCTGGGCTGATGCTTGCGCAGAAGAGAGCCAACCAGTTCCGCATCGCAGATATCGCCGTGAATCAACTGATGGCGCTCGTTCCCCTGCAGCGCGGAGAGGTTCTCTGCATTGCCCGCATACGTCAACAGGTCCAGATTGATGACAGGGGTTCCTCGCGTGCCAAGCCAACTCAAGACGAAATTTGAACCGATGAAACCTGCCCCGCCCGTGACGAGTATGGAATCCTGCATGCATTCTCTCCGAATCAACAGTATAGGTCATCGATTCCTGATGCACATCATGGAGTACCGTTGAGCTACATCCCTGTGAAGCAGCGGGTTATCTGCATTCAGGCGCAGTCGAATGCCTCTCGATTGCGGCTCCAAAAGGGCCCGGCAACCCCAATCAGGCTGGCATTCCGGCGTCTCAAGGAAATGAAGCCCAACAGAGAAATCGATTTTTCGATATAGTAAAGATTCAGCTACGTCCCTTCGAGGCCCAGGCCTGCCCGGCAGGCCGATTCATTGATGACCAGGATGGTTTCCTCGACGGAAATCGCCACGTGTTTGTTTACCTCGCGACCTGTAGTCCGCACTGAAAAGTTCATTGAGTAAGGATGCCATGCATGCATACATCGGATTCGCATCTCCATCTTCCCCGGCCGCAGGGTCTCTATCATCCACGGAATGAACACGATGCCTGCGGAATGGGGCTCGTCGCCAGCATTCGCGGTGAAAAGAGCCATGACATTATTCGCAAGGGTCTCGAGGTGCTCATCAACCTCACGCATCGCGGCGCGGCGGGATGCGACCCGGAGACGGGCGACGGCGCGGGAATCCTGATTCAGATTCCGCACGTCTTCTTCACGCGCGAGTGCGGTGAGCTGGGAATACGGCTGCCGGCATTGGGTTGTTACGGCGTCGCCATGGTTTTTCTTCCTGTGGAAAAGCACAGCCGTCTGCAGTGCGAGGGAGTTTTCGAGCGCATCGCGCGGGAAGAGGGCTTGACTGTGCTCGGCTGGCGCGACACGCCGGTGAACGGCGATGCAATCGGACGCGAGGCGCGCGCCTCGCAGCCTTATATCGAGCAGCTTTTCGTGGGCCGGCCCAAGGGGCTGGACGAGGACGCATTCGAGCGCCTCCTCTATCGCGTGCGCCGCCGCACCGAGAACGAGATTGCTGCCTCGGAAATTGAAGACAAGGAGAGCTTCTACATCCCGTCGCTTTCCTGCCGCACCATCATCTACAAGGGCCTCATGCTGGCCCCGCAGATTGAAAAGTTTTACTTCGAGCTGGCCAACCCGCTGGTCACCAGCGCGCTCTGCCTGGTGCACCAGCGCTTCTCCACAAATACTTTTCCCAGCTGGAAGCTGGCCCACCCTTATCGCTACGTGGCGCACAACGGCGAAATAAACACGGTGCGCGGCAACGTGAGCTGGATGACCGCGCGACAGTCCGTGCTGGCGAGCCCACTCCACGGCGACCAGATTGGCAAGCTCTTTCCGGTGATTACGCCCGAGGGCAGCGACTCGGCTGCACTCGACAATGCCGCGGAGTTTCTCTATCTCTCCGGCCGTTCCCTGCCCCACGTCATGGCCATGCTCATTCCGGAAGCCTGGTCGGGCAATCCTGACATGGATGAGGAGAAGCGCGCCTTCTACGAGTACCACGCCTCGCTGATGGAGCCCTGGGACGGACCGGCCGCCATCGCCTTTACTGACGGTAGGGTCATTGGCGCCACGCTCGACCGCAACGGCCTCAGGCCAGGCCGCTACATCGTCACCAAGGATGATTTGGTTGTCCTCGCTTCAGAGGCCGGCGTGCTCGATGTGCCCGCCGAAGATGTGCGCAAGAAGGGCCGCCTGCAGCCGGGCCGCATGTTCCTGGTGGATACGGTGCAGAAGCGCATCATCTCCGACGCCGAGATCAAGAAGGAGCTTGCCGGGCGGCAGCCTTACGCCGCATGGCTCAAGGAGCAGCAGGTCCTGCTCGACCATCTGCCCGAACCTTCGCGCGTCATCGCTTCGAACCCTGAGACACTGTTGCGCCGCCAACGCGCCTACGGATACAGCGAAGAAGACCTGCGCATCCTGCTCGGGCCCATGGGAGCGAAGGGTGAGGAGCCGATCGGCTCCATGGGCACCGACGTTCCGCTGGCCTGCCTCTCTGACCGCCCGCAGCCGCTTTTCAATTACTTCAAGCAGCTATTCGCGCAGGTGACCAATCCGCCCATCGATCCCATTCGCGAAGAACTGGTGATGTCGCTGATCAGCTACATCGGCACCGAGCGCAACATCCTGGACGAGGCGCCGGAAAACTGCCACACGCTCAAACTGCCGCATCCCATCTTGACCAACCGGGATCTGGAAAAGCTGCGCCGCATCTCTTCCGGCGATTTGCTGGCCACCACGCTGCCTGCGCTCTTCCGCGCGGCAGACGGCGAAGCCGGCCTGAAACACTCGCTCGACGACCTGAGCGCCCGCGCCGCGCACGCAGTCATTTCCGGCTACACGCTGCTGATTCTCTCCGACCGCGGCGTCGATCCGACTTACGCGCCCATCCCCAGCCTGCTGGCCATGGCCGCGGTGCACAACCGCCTGGTGCGCGAGAAGACACGCACCCAGGTTGCACTCATCATCGAGAGCGGCGAGCCGCGCGAAGTCATGCACTTTGCCCTGCTCATTGGCTACGGTGCAAGCGCCATCAACCCTTACCTGGCCATCGAGACGCTCCACGACCTCAAGCGCCGCGGGCTGATGCCGGAAAAAGTCTCCGGCGATTACGCCGAGAAGAACTTCATCAAGGCCATCAACAAGGGCCTGTTGAAGACCTTCTCCAAGATGGGCATCAGCACGCTGCAAAGCTATCGCGGCGCGCAGGTGTTTGAAGCTGTCGGCCTCAACAAATCGCTTATCGATTCCTACTTTGCCAACACCGCTTCGCGCATCGAGGGCGTCGGCCTCGACGTGCTGGCGCGCGAAGCGCAACTCAAGCACGCGTATGCATTCAGGCCGTTGACGGATTCCGAGACCGACCTGGTTGTTGGCGGACACTATCAATACCGCGAGGGCGGCGAGTACCACCTGCTCAATCCCCTCACCATCTCGAAGCTTCAACACGCGGTGCGCCAGAACAGCCCCGCCACGTTCCAGGAGTATACCGATCTGCTCGACGAGCAGAACCGCAATCTCTGCACCCTGCGCGGGCTGCTCAAGCTGAAGTATGCAGACGAGCCGATCCCAATTGACGAAGTGGAGCCGGCCAAGGAGATCGTCAAGCGCTTCACCACCGGCGCCATGAGCTTCGGGTCAATCAGCAAGGAAGCGCATGAGACCCTGGCCATCGCCATGAACCGCATCGGCGGCATGTCGAACACTGGCGAAGGCGGCGAAGACGAAGAACGTTTCACGCGAGACGAGAACGGCGATCTGCGTCGCAGCGCGGTGAAGCAGGTTGCCAGCGGACGTTTTGGCGTTACCGCCAACTACCTGGTCAACGCCGACGAGTTGCAGATCAAGATGGCGCAGGGCGCGAAGCCGGGCGAAGGCGGCCAGTTGCCTGGGCACAAGGTCGATGAGATCATCGCCAAGACCCGCCACTCCATCCCCGGCGTCGGCCTCATCTCGCCTCCGCCGCACCATGACATTTATTCGATCGAAGATCTGGCGCAGCTTATCTATGACTTGAAGAACGTCAATCCGAAGGCGCGCATCGCCGTCAAGCTGGTCTCTGAAGTGGGCGTGGGCACTGTCGCCGCGGGCGTATCGAAAGCCCATGCCGATGTGGTGCTCATCTCCGGCGACACCGGCGGCACCGGAGCTTCCCCGCTCAGCTCCATCAAGCATGCCGGCCTTCCCTGGGAGCTGGGTCTCGCCGAAACGCAGCAAGTCCTGCTGCTCAACGATCTGCGCTCCCGCATCAAGGTGCAGACAGACGGCAAACTGCAAACGGGCCGCGACGTGGTGATCGCGGCACTGCTGGGCGCGGAGGAGTTCGGCTTCGCCACCACCCCGCTCATTGCCATGGGCTGCATCATGATGCGCAAGTGTCACTTGAATACTTGTTCGGTCGGCATCGCGACACAGGACCCGGTTCTGCGCGCCCGCTTCACCGGCCAGCCGGAACACGTGATCAACTTCTTCTTCTTCCTGGCCGAGCAGGTTCGCCAGCACATGGCCAAGCTTGGCTTCCGCACCGTCGATGAGATGGTGGGCCGCGTGGATAAGATCGACGCCGCCATCGCCCACGATCACTGGAAGGCCAAGGGCATCGATCTTTCCAATATTCTTTACTCGCCCACGCTGCCTTCGCGCGTGGCTCGCCGCAAGATGCAGGCTCAGGATCACGGCCTGGACCTCGCGCTCGATCATGCCCTGATCGCGAAGGCTGCTCCGGCGCTCGAATCGAAGACGCCCGTCACCGGGAGCTTTGCCATCCGCAACGTGCATCGCACCGTTGGCGCCATGCTGGGCGGAGACATCGCGCGCAAGTACGGCTCGGCAGGCCTGCCGGACGGAACCATCCACTTCAAGTTCACTGGCTCGGCTGGACAAAGCTTTGGCGCGTTCGTTCCCTCCGGCGTCACGCTTGAGCTGGAAGGCGATGCCAACGACTACGTCGGCAAAGGGCTTTCAGGCGGACGCATCATCGCCTATCCGCCCAAAACTTCGAGCTTCCTGCCCGAGGAAAGCATCCTCGTCGGCAACGTGGTTCTCTACGGAGCCACAACCGGCGAAGCATTCCTCAACGGCATCGCCGGCGAGCGCTTCGCGGTGCGCAACTCCGGCGCGGTTGCCGTGGTTGAAGGCGTGGGCGACCACGGCTGCGAGTACATGACCAACGGAACCATCATCGTGCTTGGCCCCACCGGCCGCAACTTCGCTGCGGGCATGAGCGGCGGCATTGCTTATGTCTACGACGACCAGGGCGACTTTGCAACCAGGCGCTGCAACAAGGCCAGCGTGGATCTGGAGCCGCTAATTGCCGCCGAAGACATCGATCGCGTGAAGACTCTGCTCGAACGCCATCGCGACCTGACCGGCAGCCCGCGCGCCGCATGGATCCTGGAACACTGGGCGGACGCGCAACCGCGCTTTATCAAGATTTTCCCGCACGAGTACAAACGCGTGCTGGGGTTCCCTCGCTCCGAAGCGGTCTCCGGCGCGGCTCATGTTTCTTCCACCATTTCAACGCCCAAGGTGGCGGCCGCAGAGGTGCAGCATGGGTAAGGATACCGGCTTTCTCGAGATTGAACGCGAACAACCCACCCGCCGCAAGCCCGAGGAGCGCGTCAAGGACTGGTTGGAAATCTACCAGCCCTTTGCAGAGCAGAAGCAGCGCGACCAGGGCGCACGATGCATGGATTGCGGAGTTCCCTTCTGCCACACCGGCTGCCCGGTCAACAACCTCATTCCCGACTGGAACGACCTGGTCTACAACGGCCGCTGGGAGGCAGCAATCCGCCGCCTGCACGCCACCAACAACTTTCCCGAGTTCACGGGACGCATCTGCCCCGCGCCGTGCGAGGCTTCGTGCGTGCTGGGCATCGATCAGCCGCCGGTCTCCATCAAGCTCATCGAGCGATCCATCGTCGAGCGCGGCTGGGAAGAGGGCTGGATTCACCCCGAGCCGCCGGAACACAACACCGGCAAGCGAGTCGCAGTGGTTGGCAGCGGGCCGGCGGGTCTGGCGGCAGCGCAGCAGTTGCGCCGCGCCGGCCACTCCGTAACTATTTACGAAAAAGCAGATCGTATCGGAGGATTGCTCCGCTACGGCATTCCCAACTTCAAGCTGGAGAAATGGGTTGTGGATCGCCGCGTTGAGCAGATGCGCTCCGAAGGCGTCACGTTCATCACCAACGCGCATGTAGGCGTAAACGTTCCCGTCGAAGCGCTGACGAACCACTACGATGCCATCCTGCTCGCCGGCGGCGCGGAGCAGCCGCGCAACCTCAACATCCCCGGACGAGAGCTCAAGGGCATTCACTTCGCCATGGAGTTTCTGCCCCAGCAAAATCGCCGTTGCGAGGGCGACGCTGAAGCTCAGTTCCTCTCCGATCCCTCGCAAGCCATCAACGCCGCGGGAAAGCGCGTGGTCATCATCGGCGGCGGAGACACCGGCGCGGATTGCCTCGGCACCAGTCATCGTCAGAGTCCAATGAGCATTCACCAGTTCGAGATCATGCCCAAGCCGCCCGATCAGCGCGCCGCATCCACGCCGTGGCCGCTCTGGCCCTTGCAGCTACGCACCGAAGGCGCGCACGAAGAGGGCGGCATTCGCGACTGGAGCATCAACAGCATCAAGTTCACCGGCGATGAAAACGGCAATGTGAAGCAGTTGCACCTGGTCCGTGTCGGTCCCCCGCCCAAGTTCGAACCCATCCCAGGCTCCGAGCATGTGCTTGAGGTCGATCTGGTTCTGCTGGCCATGGGCTTTCTCGGTCCGGTGCGTAACGGCATGATCGAGCAGCTCGGACTCGCTCTCGACAATCGCGGCAACGTCGCAGCCAACGCCAGTTACATGACGTCGGTCGACGGCATCTTCGCCGCGGGCGACATGCGCCGCGGCCAGTCGCTTGTGGTCTGGGCCATCTCTGAAGGCCGCAAGGCCGCTGCCGCCATCGACGGCTATCTCACCGCAAATACCGAGACGCATCTGCAGCGGCAGCGCACCCTTGTTTAGGGAACCTCTGATTAAGTCGTTGTTTTGAAAGGGCACGACTTCAGTCGTGCCGTAAGTGCCGCAAAATCACCGTGGGCTTTAGCCCCTGAGGGAATGCCGGTGGCTTATTCAGAGCTTCCTTAGGCAAACACTGTTGAAGTTCCTGCTCCAATTCAGCATCCCCCCCAGGGGCTTGACACGCTGCGGAAAAGCTGCCTGATGAGCCCAGAAGTGTCAGGGCACGACTTCAGTCGTGCCGCATGCGCCGCACAGCGAGCGTGGGCTTTAGCCCCTGGGCAAGCGCATTCTTAACAGCTTGGCTCCCTCAGCGGCTGAAGCCGAATTCAAATATTGGCCCTCGTTCGGCACGACTGAAGTCGTGCCCTGACACTTCTCGCCCCTTCCGATGAGTTTTTCCGCAACCTGTAAGACCACGCTGATTTGGCGGCACGGGACCCAAGGGTGCCCCGGCGTGCCCATTCAAATCGTCGACTTAAATAAAGGACTTCTTAGATCGAACAATTTGGACCGCGGCTATTGCCCCGGCGCGTGGCCGATGAACTTGTCGGCCCACTGAATGAACCACTTCATGTTCGGGGCGTCGGTGTGGCCGCCGTCATGCTGGCGCCAGGCAAGCTGCCCGTCAAGCAAGCCCTGGTTCACCGGAGGCATTTTCGCGGTGTGGTAATCGCCTTCGACGGCAAGCCCTTTGGCGCCAACAAGCTCGAATACGCGGCTTGCATCCACGGTGGCCATGAAGCTTCCCTCGTGGTCAAGCCATTTGGCGTCGCCTTTTTCCGGCACGCCATAGCTGATGAATGTAAGGCGAGGGGCGCACAAGGCGATCAGTTCGTTCGAGTCGACCGGCAGATCGCCGGGACTCATGGCGCCGAATGTGGCTGACGATGCGCCGTACTTCATGAAGTTGCCGGCCATCCAGTAGTATTCGCCACCGGTCAGGCTCTCCACGGCCTCGCCGAAATTGCGGCGCAGCAACGTGGCCCCGCCTTTGCCCGACGAGCCCACCAGGGCCATGGCGAAGCGTCGATCGAACGCCATGGTGACCAGCGTTGCCTTGCCGTAGCGCGAAACGCCGTCGATGCCCACATGTTTTGCATCGACAGCCGGATCGGTTTCAAGATAATCGAGCCCGCGCCCCGCGCCCCAAGCCCACGCCCGCAATGCGCCCCAGTCCTCCGGCTTGCGCGGCTGTCCTTTGTTCACCAGGCCAATGATGCCGCGGGTGATGCCGGCGCCGTCGTCGGCCTGCACGCTGGCGGGATCGAACAGGACAAAGCCCCATCCGGCGGCGATCAACTGCCAGGTATTGGGCAGGTCTCCATCCTCGTTGCGCTGGGGAAATTGAAACGGCGTGGCCTTGATCGGTTGCCATGCTGGGTGCTTGGCAATCATGTCCTTGAGCGAAGGATCCTGCTGCGCCAGCAGCGCCTTCCATGCTGCATTGATGCGGTCCAGGTCTTCGCCCTGGGGCTCGTTCGGGTTGGGAAATCCGGCGCGGCCGAACATCATCAATACGGGCACCGGGCCCTTGGCATTGGCGGGCGTCACCAGGGTCATGTGAATGCGCACGCTGATCGCCGGATACGACGAGTTGTCCACATCGCCAACCAAATCCTTGGCGATGACCGGAGTGAAACCCATCATCTCGCGATCAACCGCGGTCACTGTCCAACTCACCTTGGGCAGGTTTTCCGGTAGGCGCCCATAGACGTGCTTCGACAGCATTTCCACCAGCTCCGGCCGGCGCCGATCCCACCATACCTTCGCAGTCGTCACCTTTTTGCCATCGTTCAGGGTGAGCGGGTCAGGGATGTCTGGAAAGGGATTGGCCAGCGATTCATCCGTGTTGGCGTGGTTGGGCGCCTTTTCGTCTCCGCTCGGCCCAGGGCGCAAGGCCTTGATGCCCAACTGGTCCATCATGTTCTGGTGATCCTGCTCGGAGGTAAACTTCACCGGGGGCAGGGTTGCCGGGCTCTGCGACCTGGCCAAAGCACAAGCAGCAAGCATAGAGAGAAGGCAGGCGTACAAAACGGACGAGCGGAAGGTAGGAGGCACTTGGAAACTCCACGGTGATATTCTTGCAGGGTTCTCGAAAAGCGATTTACTTCGACGACCATGGTAAACCTTCCGCTATGAAACGGGCACTGAAAATCTTCGCAATCATCGCACTGGCGATCGCCGCGACCCTCGCAGGAGCGCAAGCAGCCGCTCAAATCTCAGCGAAGCCGGAGGCGTGGGTGACGAGCTGGGGCGCCTCGCAGCAGATTCCCGAACCGCAAAATTCCCTGCCGCCCGATGACCTGCGCGACGCCACGGTGCGGCAGATCTTTCACCTGTCGATCGGCGGCTCTGCTGTGCGGGTGCATCTCTCCAACGCCTTCGGAACCGAGGCTCTGCACTTCACGTCGGTGCATATTGCGCGGCCGTTATCCACGGCCTCTTCCGCAATCGACCCGGCCAGCGACCGGCCGCTGAGTTTCGCGGGCAACGCCGATGTGCTGGTTCCTGCGGGAGCAGAGTTTGTCTCAGACCCGCTGCAAATTGAAGTCGCGCCCTCGTCGGACCTGGCTGTGACTTTTCACCTTGACTCTCCACCGGCGCGAGAGACCGGGCACCCAGGGTCGCGGGCGACATCTTATTACGTGCATGGAGATTTCGTCGGCGCCGCCAGCCTTACCGATCCAAAGCACGTTGACCACTGGTACCAGGTTGCAGGAATCGATGTGCAAGCCGCGCGGGGAGCGGCCGCAGTGGTGGCCATCGGAGACTCCATCACCGACGGACACGGCGCAACCACCAACGGAAACGATCGCTGGACGGATGTGCTGGCGGTGCATCTGCAAAGCTCTTCGGCGACGAGGAACATCGGCGTATCCAACCAGGGCATAGGCGGGAATCACCTGCTCACCGATGGCCTTGGCCCCAACGCGCTGGCGCGATTCGATCGCGACGCGCTGGCGCCTGCAGGCGTGCGCTGGGTGATCGTGTTCGAGGGGGTCAACGACCTGGGCGGCATCGCGTTCAAGGGCGATGCGTCCGCGGCCGATCACGCTGCTCTTGTGCAACGGATTCTTGCCGCATACGAGCAGATGATTTCCCGCGCCCATGCGCACGGATTGCGCGTTTACGGAGCCACGATCACCCCGTATACGGGGTCAGGGTATTACCACCCCGGTCCACAGAACGAGGCAGACCGGCAGGCGGTAAATCAATGGATTCGAGCCGCCGGACACTTCGACGCGGTCATCGATTTCGACGCTGTTGTGCGCGACCCCCAGCATCCCGATCAGCTGTTGCCCGCCTTCGACTGCGGCGACCGCTTGCATCCGTCCCCGGCGGGTTACAAGGCAATGGGAGAGGCGATCCCGCTCGATCTCTTCGCCCGCTAGCGTGAGGAACTTCTGAATAAGTCGATGTCTTGATAGGGCACGACTTTAGTCGGGCCGAAAACGGTTGATAATAAACGATGGGCTTTACAGGCTGCGGAAAAACTCTCTATCGCCAAGATTCCCGGTAGCTTTGTAACAAGAGCACGACTTTAGTCGGGCCGCAAATGCAATAGAATCAACGCGGGCTTCAGCCCCTGCGGGAAGCTCTTCAAGTGGTAGTCAGCATGAAAAGGAGCCTTTTTCCGCTGCCTCTTTATACTACAGTTGTAGATCGCAGATCGCGGAGGGAGCAGGGGGTTTTAACCCCCTGAAAGATGGCGAATTTACTTGGCCTTTAGGCCCGGGCCTTTGGCCGTCCCCAAAAAATTGAGCGAAATACAACTGTAGTATTTAGCCCCTGAGGGATGTTTTCAGACAGTTTGGACTTTCACTACTGGCTGCTAGGGAACCCCTGATCAAGTCGCCGTTTTGAAAGGGCACGACTTCAGTCGTGCCGTAAAGGCAGCAAAATGAACGCGGGCTTTAGCCCCTCAGGGAATGTTTGCTTTACCGGGACACTTCTGCGGAGGTTCCCTAGACGGAATCGAATCTCCGGATGTTTCTCAAGAGATGCTTCGTTGAGAATTGAGTGCGAAGCCAGTTCCCCGCCCCATCACATATTCATTCTTCCCGGAGCAGGATCATCGGGTCTACCGACAGCGCTTTTTGCGCCGGAATCCAGGCAGCCGCGAGACCCAGCACGAGCATCGTCAGCGCCACTCCGCCCAGCACCAGCGGATCGTTCGGCGACGCCTGGTACACGATGTACGAAAGCACCTTGGTAGCCAGAATACCCGCTCCCACGCCTGCTGCCGAGCCCACCGAAAGCAGCACAAAGGCCCGCCCCAGCGCCGCCCGCAGCACTTGCCGCCGCCGCGCTCCGAGCGCCATGCGAATCCCCAGTTCGCGCAGCCGTTTGCTCACCGTATACGAGGCCATGCCGAAGATTCCGGTCACCGCCAGCATCGCGCCCAACAGCCCCAGAACGCCCAGAGCCACGGAGGCGACCCTTGCTGCAAACAGCGCCGAATCCATCTCCTGATTCCACGTTCTCACTCTGAAAGGCAACCCCGCATCCAGCCCGTGAAGCGTTTGCTGGAGGGCATTCGAAATCTCTTCCGGCCCGCGCCTCGACCGCACCAGCAGCCAGGTACCACTGGATTGGTTCTGTTGGAAGGGAAAGAACATGGCCGGCTGTTGATCCTCGGTCAGGGTGCGATACTTTCCGTTTTCCACCACGCCCACCACTTCCGCGCGCTTTCCGCCCCAGTACTTGAAATGCCCGCCGATTGCCTTTTCGACTGACCCAAAGACCTTGACCGCGAATTCCCGATTCACCAGCGCCACTCCCGGCGCTTTTTTGTCGTCGCTCAGCGACAGGTTTCTTCCCGCCAGCAGCCCAGTTCCCGCCGCTTCAAGGTAGCCTGGAGAGACGTTGTAGTTCATGGCGTCCGCTGCCTCGTTGGTCGGCCGGAAATCGGTGGTGCTGTCGGTATAAACATACGAGTCGCCGCCGCCCAGGCTCAGCGCCAGGTTGTCGACATAGCCAACGGCCGTTACTCCTGGAATGGCCGCCGCCGCATCCAGCATGCGCTGCTGCATCTGCGGCACCCTCTCGTCCGCATATCCCGCCATATGCAGGTCGGTCTCCACCAGCGTCACGTTCTGCGGCTGAAAGCCGAAGCTGCTGTGCAACGATCGCGCCAGCCCGCGCACCGCCACCAGCGAAGACGTCACCAGCACCGCGCAAATGGCAATCTGCACCGCCAGCAGAACATCGCGCAACGTCAACCGCCGCATGCCGCCCACGCTCGCTGCACCGGTGCGAATCACCTGCCACGGATCGGCGCGCATTACCTGCCGCACGGGCACGATCCCAAACAGCAGACCGCTCCCGAGCGCCAGCAGAAGCGCCACAAGGTACGTGCTCGCGTCCGGATTCACCGGCACGTTGATGGGAACATCCGGAATAGGCTGCCACGCGCTCAGCACGTGCAGGATCACTACGCCTCCGGCCAACCCCAGCACACCTCCTGCCAGCGACAACAGCACCGCTTCCGTAAGCATCTGCCTGAGAATCAACCCTCGGCGCGACCCCAATGCCAGTCGCAGCGCGGTCTCCTTGGCGCGGTCCGCCGCGCGCGCCGCAAACAGGCTTCCCAGGTTGGCGCACGCGGCCAGAAGAATCAGACCCGCCAGCAACATCAGGCCACCAACGAACGCGCGCGCAGGCCCTCCCAGCATGTCCCCCACCAGCCCCGGTCGGGCAAGCGTGAATTTCAAGCCGTCGTCGTCACTCGGATAAGTCTTCGCCAGCCAGGACCCAATTGAATTCAGGTCCTCCGCCGCCTGAATCGGCGTAACGCCCGGCTTCAGGTGTCCGATCACCCATCCGGAATGATCGCCGCGATACTGCAGCGAGTCGTTGCCCTGCACGGTGGGAGCCTCAACCAGGGGAATCCACATCGCCGGCGCGAAGAACAACTCCGTACCGCGAAACTCGGGCGGCGCCACGCCGATGATGGTGAACTGGTGCTTGTTGATCGTGACCGTTCGCCCCACCACGTGCGCATCGTCATGGAAATGGCCATGCCAATACGCATAGCTCAGCACCACATATGGGGCGCTGTTCTTGCCGTGCTCGTCCGCTGCGTGAAAAAGCCGCCCCAGGTAGGGCTGAATCCCCAGCGCATCGAAGTAGTTTCCACTCGCCAGGTAAGGCCATGCGGTGGACGGATTCCCGCCTGTATCCACACCTACCGCGCCGATAATGTTGAAATCCACCAGGCTCTCAAACGTCCGATTTCGATCCCGAAGGTCGACGTAGTCCAAATACGACTGGGACGGAAACTTGTTACGCTGCACCATATAGAGGCTTTGCGCATGCGGCACGTTTACCGGACGCAGCACCAATGCGTTCAACACGCTGAACACCACCGCGTTGGCCCCAATTCCCAGCGCCAATGTCAAGATCGCCGTCACCGCAAATCCCGGCGACTTCCGCAACTGCCGTAGTGCGAGTCTTAAATCGTTTGTCATCCTGGCCGCCTTTGCTAGCCAATACGACCGCGGCAGGAATATGGTTCCCTTGAATTGCGCTCAGAGAATGGAAGGCTCATCGCATTGGCTGCCTTGGGGCTCGAGAACAGCAAGCCGTCTGATGCCGGTGAGCTGGAGAAACGTCAGCCATAGAAATCTTGGATTATTCTTCAAGTACCGGCCCGCAAGCCTTCGCGGTTCCTGGATGACCCGGTACAGCCACTGAAGCCCGGCGTCTTTCATCCACTTGGGAGCGTCCTTCAGATTCCCGCTGTTGATGTCAAAGGCAGCTCCGACTCCCACCATCAATTTCACCGGCAATCTGCCCGAATATCGGGCCATGAACCTTTCCTGCTTGGGGGTACTCAGGCCGCACCACAGGATATCCGGTTTCGCTTCAAAAAGCTGCTCTTCCAGTTCAATCTCTTCCTGCGAAGTTAGTGGCCGAAAAGGCGGTGTATAGGTGCCGACGATTTCGAGGCCTGGGTATCGCAGGGTTAGTTTCTCCTTGAGTTCTTCGGCAATTCCAGGTCTGCCTCCGTAGAGGAAGTGCTTATAACCGCGGTCAACGGAAAGCTTGCACAATTCGAGCATGAAGTCAGGTCCATAGACCCGCTTCATATTTGTGAGGCCCTGCCAATGCCCCACCCACACCGTGGGTTTCCCATCCGGAGTGGTCAAGAAAGAAGAGTTGAGAATTCGCCGAAACTGCTCATCGTCCTGCGCCTCCATGATTCCGTGAACGCCGGTTACACAGATGTAGCCCGGAGCGTCTTGTTGGAGGAACTTGTCCGAGTAGTGAACGGCATCGGCCATGGAGATGGCGCTGATGCCGACACCGAGCACATTTGCACGGATGATTTGTTCCATTGATCTCCTTTGGCAGGTATGCGGTATGTTCTAAGGAACCCCTGATCAAGTCGCCGCTTTGAAAGGGCACGACTTCAGTCGTGCCGTAAAGGCAGCAAAATGAACGCGGGCTTTAGCCCCTGATGGAATGTTTGCTTCACCGAGACACTTCTGCAGAGGTTCCCTAAGCGACACGGGCCGTCAGGACTTCCTGCTCCATTTGCTCGTGAATCCAATCGTAGGTTTTCCGCAAGCCACTGCGCAGCGTAGTTGAAGGCTCCCATCCAAGCCGCGCTTGAATGAGGGTGTTGTCGCTGTTGCGGCCGTTCACTCCCCGCGGCGCAGCCAGATTGTAGTTTCTGACAAGTCTTACCCCTGCGAAGTGTTCGGCGATATCGACAAGCTGGTTGATGGTGACAAGCTCGCTGCTCCCCAGGTTAATCGGCTCGTGGATATCGCTTTCCATAATCATCCGCGAACCCTGAACGCAATCGTCGATATACATGAAGCTTCGGGTCTGGTTCCCATCGCCCCAGATTTCAATTTCGTGATTGCCCGACAGCGTTGCCTCAAGCACCTTTCGGCAAATGGCCGCCGGAGCCTTTTCGCGGCCTCCAGTCCAAGTCCCCAGGGGACCGTAGACATTGTGATATCTTGCCACCCGGCATTGCAATCCGAAGTCCTCTTCATAGTGGCGGCACATGCGCTCGCTGAAGAGCTTCTCCCAGCCATATCCGTCCTCGGCCTGCGCCGGATAAGCGTCTGCCTCCTTGAGAGGTATCACTCGAGGATCTCTCTGCTTGTCGGCGTTATAGACGCAAGCTGAGGACGAGAAGAAGAAGCGTGAGACTTTTGCCCGCTCCGCAGCCATCAGCAAGTGGGTATTGATCAGGACGCTCAGCATGCAGAGCGCCTTGTTGTTCTCGATGAACCCCATCCCCCCCATGTCTGCCGCGAGGTTGAACACTGCGGTGGCGCCCTCAACTGCCCGCTCGCAGCTCCTCAGATTCTTGAGGTCGGCTTCAACATTCTCGACTTCCTCCGATGACTGATACCACTCGTGAACCGGCTTGACATCGACAGCGCGAATGACATCCACTCCGTCGTCAAGAAGCCTCTTGACCAGGTGTCCGCCAATGAAACCGCCGGCGCCGCATACGACAACCTTCTCATCTCTAAGTCTCATCGCATCCTCTCCTCGTAAAGCCGTTATCTTGTTCCGATTTTCGTTCCGCACCAGTTTGCAATGCCAGGTTTTCAAGCGTGATCGTTCGTCGCGCCGCGGCTAGCCCAAGGCTTTATGCACATACGTTGTACGCAGCCACTGCACTGTTTCCTTTACCCCGTCCTTCAGCGATGTTTTCGGCGGTCCGAGGAGTGCATAGGTCGGCTCCATCGGTGTTGGATAATCCTGCGTCATGCTCCTCAACCGCGAAGAGTAGATCGGGAACTTCACCCCGAGCTTGGTCAATCCGTCGCCCGCCCAGGCAAGCACGCGAAGTGCTCCTTGCGGAATTACGCGCGCCGGCCGCCCCGTCAATTCCAGCGAGAACGCGTTCACCCAGGTGAGAAGCACGAGAGGCGGATCCCCGACATAGAAGACTTTGCGATCGACGGATTCGACAGGCTGCCCGAAGATTCCCGCGATTTGCGCGACCACGTTCCCAACATAACCGTAAGAACGAATGACTTCCTTTGATCCTGGGTGCAGGTAAAGACCGCGGGCCATGACCCTCCAGAATTCCCGCGGATACCGGGGATGCATACTGCCCCATACGTTTGTTGGCCGCACGATCGTCCACGCAGATTGGAGATTGCCACTTCGTACTGCCTTCTCGGCTAGAACCTTGCTCTCTCCATAGATTGTGTGAGGGCGAAAATCCTGCTCGTGCTCAGGCAGCGGCCCTGGGCCTACGACAAATTGAGTGGACACAAACACTGCCCGCTCGACGGCGCCGGATTCACGAATGGCATCGACAACGTGCTGTGTGCCGGTGCTGTTCAGTTTGTAGTCGTCGACCGTCTTTCCGTCCATGTCGGTTCTGGCCGCGAGATGGGCAACATAACGAGGGCGCAGATCCTTGAAGATCCGTTTCAACTCCGAGGCTCTCATGATGTCGCAGTTGACCCAGTGACTGAGATGGGCTTTCTTTGCTGGCGGCGTGACATCGAGATTGACAATTTCAAGGTCGCCATCTTCTCGAAGCAGATCGATTAGATGTGTTCCAATGAAACCGCTTCCACCAGTAACGACAAAGGTGCCTTTCAATGCGCTCCTCCAGTGTTGTCGATTGCGCCGGCTCTTCGGGCCGTGGTGCACGAGGCAAAGTAATCGCGGGTCTCCGCTATTGCACTCGATCCGAAATTCCTCACAACCTTCGATCCGGCGAGGGAAGCAGGACCTCGATGCGATACTCCGCTCCGGCGGGCGGACATCCGAAATGGACGATCAGATCACCATTGGACGCGACCTTGTTTGTCAAGCCTGCCCCGCGTGCGAGGTGCTGTCGTTCCAATGAAAGAGGACGGGCGAATGCACCGTGAGTTACAGCCGTTTGCTAGGTGCTGAAACCATGAATCATGCAGTGCTCCTCAAGTAACTTAAGAGTACGATGCTGCATAACATCTCACAAGCCGCCGAATGTTTGAAAATCATGTGAGAAGACTGACTCTGTCCTGTGCCCCACCTTCTCTAAACAGCGTCGTTGAGATACCGCCGGCCTATTCGAGAAGGAGCAAAAGAGAACACCACTGTGGTGATGGAAGTGTTGCCGGTGATGGTGGGGTGAGGGTCGATGAAGACGGAAACCCGAGTTCGTCATCGATAACTCGAAGACTATGCAGGCCGCGATCGACAGTGTTTGCGGACACATTAGATTTCTTTGAGAGAGTCCCAGTTTCGACTTCGGTGACCTTCCGGGATTTCCACTTTGAAGATTGGTCGTGGGGTTGCAAAGTTTTTCTACGCGGCAGTCTTTTGCGCAAGCCATGTTCCGCCCTACTTCCGCGGAGTTGCGGGCGCTTTCCGGTCCCCCAAATCGCGCGATTCGAGAAGCACGGGCATCTGGTTCACGGTTATCTCCGTTGGAAGCGCGTTCAATTTGTTTTGCCAGTCGCGCGAGACAGTGAGACCTGACTCCCTGAGGATTGGAATGGAAATGTTTGTGACGGTGCTGTTCCAGACCATCCATCCCTCATAGCCCTCCGCACGCTGCAGTTCGCAGGCCCAAAGCCCATTTTGATACTGATTGCACCTGGTGAGGATCGCTCCGGCGAGCCAGTTCTCGATGACCGCATAGGCTTCTCCCGGATCGGTCACCTGGCCCACGGGCGTCTTAGGATCTTTGCACCACGGCGCTTCCCACAGTGTCCCCCAGCCGCAGTTATCGTATGCATACCAGATGAAACGCGATACCCCGGCCACGGCCTGGGCGACGTGATATCGCATGAGCCAAGACGCCTGCTGCGGGCCGGCTGGCGTCGTCGCTCCCCAACTGGCTTCCGTGTTCCACAACGGAAGGTTGGAGAGGCCATGCTTGGCGAGAGTCTGTTTGAGCGATTGAACCTGGCCCACAATCTCTTCAGGATTTGCGGAGCCATAGCCGTGAAACGCGGCAATGTCCGCATATGGATATCGCGCGCCCGCCGCGGCCAGATACGAATTGAGCCAACTGAGATTGGGCGGATTGATGCGGCTGATCGACGGCGTTAGAACCTGGTTCGGATTCGCGCCCCCGTTCGGAGCGCAGACTCCGTTCGCGCAACCGCAATTTGCAGGGTCCTTTGCAATCCGATACATGTGCTGGGCAACTGTTAGCAGCTGCGCATTGGTCCCCTTCCAATACCCCGCGCCATTGGGCTCATTCCACGTTTCGTAATATTTGATCGTTCCGCAATAGCGCTGAACCAGGTGCGTTGCGAAGTCGTCGAAGGCGGTCATGTCCGGGGGTGCGCAGCTTCCAGGACCGTTCCCGTTCGTGCACAGTTCAGACGGATTTGTCGATGCCCACGCAGGCACGCTTCCGAAGGTAAATATGAAATCGCCGACGCCATTCTTTTTGGCCGTGACGGTCACGTTATCCATGCGTGTCCAGATGAATTGCCCGCGCGACGGTTGCACTGACGACCAGGCGACGACATCCCAGAAGCGAAGAGTGGAGACCGGAAACGCGGGAACCGGCGTCGCGGTGTGATGAATCGTCATTCCAAAAAAGTCGCTGGAAACTGGCGTCGAGGGGTTCGGCGGTATGAGCGTGTTGACCAGTGGGCTTTCGGAGTAGGTGAAGGTTCCAGCCGCCGCTGCCGGCCTGTTCAGGGCGACCGCATTCCTAACGGGATCTGCCCATCCGGGCAAAGCTAGAGCAGGACCGCACAACAATATCGTGAGCAGAATTGCGCGCCAAGGATTGAGGCGCCGGCTTCGAGCGCAACCAAGTTCATCGTATCGATTTGTTTGCCAACCGCTGTTATGGGGTGAGACAGGGTTTCTTGCCGATTCCGGAATCGATAAGCGACGAGTCAGAATTCTCTGCATTGCTTTACCTCTATAAGGCCGTTCACGATAGAGCGTCTTCGGCTTTCACTCTCATTTACGAAACAGCCGTCGCGTTGACGATTTCCAGCCAATCCCGGCCAAATCGACACCGGCGTTTGCGCTTCCTGCCTTTTGTTCACGCGCCCGATCGAAACTGAGGTGCTTATGTCCCCAGTTCAGCCGCGCAACTTTCCAGCTTGCCGCAGAAGAACTCAAGCGATCTTTCCAGTCCTTCTCTTAGACTGATGCGCGGCTCCCAACCAAGTAGACTTCGGGCCCTGGCGATGTCTGGGCGTCGACGAGCCGGGTCGTCCTGGGGCAAGGACTCAAATCGCAATTCGCTTTTCGATCCCGTCACCTCCAACACCGTCCGCGCGCATTCAAGGATTGTGAACTCGTTCGGGTTGCCGATGTTTACCGGCATATGCTCGCCGCAACGCGACAGACGCAGAATCCCCTCGATCAGGTCGTCGACATAGCAGAAGCTGCGGGTCTGGCTGCCGTCTCCGTACACGGTAAGCGGCTCACCGCGCAACGCCTGCATCACGAAGTTCGAAATCACTCTGCCATCGCTTGCGCGCAGCCGGGGCCCATAGGTGTTGAAGATGCGCACCAGATGCGTATTCATGCGGTGGGAGCGGTGATAAGCCATCACCAGCGCCTCCGCAAAGCGCTTGGCCTCGTCGTAAACCGAACGCGGTCCGACCGGGTTCACATTCCCCCAGTAATCCTCGGTCTGCGGGTGCTCGAGCGGGTCGCCGTAGCACTCCGACGTGGATGCATGCAGAAAACCGGCGTCGTAGCGCTGGGCAATCTTCAATGCGTTCTCAGTTCCCGCGGAACCGGCGCGCAAGGTTTCGATTGCCAGGCGCAGGTATTCCGGCGGGCTGGCGGGCGATGCGAAATTAAACACATAGTCTACCGGGCCCGGATCGAACTCCAGACCCAAGGGCCGACAGATGTCCCATTCCTCAAATACGAATCGCGGCTCCCTGGCTAAATGGTCAAGGTTCATGAGGTCGCCCGTCGAGAGATTGTCAACGCCGATGACGGAGCAACCCTCGTTCAAGAGCCGGTCCGTCAAGTGCGATCCTAGGAATCCGGCTGCGCCGGTGACCAGTACGCGCATTGTCAAAGGTCAATTCTCCAAGAAGCGTTTTGCGGGCCGCGGAAGCCATCGCATCCGCGGCCCAGTTTTAGAAACAGGCTACGCCCTCTTGCGCTCCACCTGTTGCACCTCGTGGTAGCTTGGCGGTCGTCCCACGCTGATATACGTGAAGCCGTGATCGAGCATGGTCTTCGGCTTGTATAAATTGCGCCCGTCAATCACGATAGGGAAACGCACCGCCTCGTTGAGACGAGCCAGGTCCAGATGGGCAAACTCCTTCCAATCGGTCAGAATGAGGACGGCATCGGCGTCCTGGGCCGCCTCGAAGACATCGGAAGCATAGCTCAGATTGTTCGATGGCGGCAGCACTTCCTTGGCCCGCCCCATTGCCGCAGGATCGAAAGCGGCAACAGAAGCACCGGCTTCAAGAAGATCCCGAATCACATCGATGGCCGGCGATTCCCGGATATCGTCGGTATCCCCTTTAAAGGCCAGGCCCAGGGCGGCCAACCGCTTCCCGCGCAACGTCCACAGTGCTGCGCGGACCTTGTCGACAAAAATATCCTTCTGGGATTCGTTGATCTTCCTGACTTCGTGCAGAAGCTCAAAATTCACGCCCTCCTGCTCCGCGACACATTGGAATGCCGCTACATCTTTGGGGAAACACGATCCGCCATAGCCGAGCCCGGCGCAGAGAAACTTGGGGCCGATGCGGCTGTCAAGCCCCATCCCGGCGGCAATGTCCTCAATGTCGGCGTCAACCTTTTCCGCCAGCCGCGCTACGGCATTGATGAAAGATATCTTCAGCGCCAGGAAGGCATTCGAGGCGTGCTTGATGATCTCCGAGCTTTGCGCCGAGGTTACCAGCAGGCTTGCGGGATTGAACAAGCTGCATCGCCCCGGCAAAGAGCCCATTTGAGCGTAATACGTGCCGCTGGTGAGGGGTTCATAGATGCGGCGCAGCACCTCGGCGGACCGCTCGGAATTTGCGCCAACCACGATGCGGTCGGGATGCAGAAAGTCAATGATTGCCGAACCCTCGCGCAGAAACTCGGGGTTGGACACCACGTCGAAGCTGGCGGAATTCACGCCGTGACGGTGAAGCACACGCCTGATCCACTCGTTGGTGTAGACGGGCACCGTGCTCTTTTCCACAATCACTTTGTAGCCTTTGATGGTGCGGGCAATCTCCGATACAACGGCTTCCACAAACGACAAATCGGCGGCTCCGGTCTCGCTCTGCGGCGTTCCGACGGCTATGAAGATCGCCTCGCTCCGCTCGACGGACCCGCCCAGATCGGTGGTGAACTCCACATTCCGGTTCAAGTGCTTGACGAGTAGCTCAGGCAAATGGCGTTCGAATATGGGAACGCCGCCCTCGCGGAGAGTCGTTATCTTGGCTTCATCGTTGTCGACGCAGGTGACGCGATGACCCATTTCCGCAAAGCATACCGACGCGACGAGTCCGACGTATCCGGACCCAATCACACAAATTGAAATTGGCTTTGACATAGGCTTGTGCTGTCTCCTTCGCGGTTGCCCGCGGGTGATTACGGCATTGAAGAGTGAGACCGGTGAACGGTTCAGATGGTCCGGCAGACCCGGCCCACGTAGCTGAGAAAGCATCGGATTGCTCGCCATTGAGACAAATCGGATCCTGTTGGCGCAGGCCAGACCAAGCGTCTTGGTAAAAGTTAATGTTGACTTTTCAATTGTTAATTGCAAGCTATTGAAAATAAATGCTAATAGCTCAGCTAACACCTACGTGACCAAAAAGTAACACCAACGAGTTACCTTGGGGCGCAAATAGGTCGTTAGAGTTTACCTAGACTCTCCGATAACGAAGGTGAGGGATTTCTAAGGAACCAATTCGATCACCCTCTCAAGACGGGAGAAGTCCAACTTCATGCTGCCATCCTCATTTTCGATTCTTATGTTTTCCGCTCGCGGTTCCTTTCGGCCGAACGCCTCTGCGCGGTCGGAGGGGCTTCGCCGCTTTTTTGTTAAGCTCCATCCTTTCAGCATCTTTTCCAGGCTACTGCTGCTGGTATTCTTCGCTGGACTTTGCCCTGCCCTGTCCGGCTGCATTGCAAGCGTCGTAGACCGGTCGCAACTTCAGGCGATTGTAGTTTCGCCAAATGCGGTCATTCTGGGGAGTGTTCCGGTCGGGAAGAGTGCCAGCACCGCGGTCTCTCTGGTCAACGGCAATTCAGTTTCGGTAAACATCACCCAGGTGAGCCTTACTGGGCAGTCGTTCGCCATTCCAGGGCAGAAAAGCCTTCCTATCTCGATCGCCGCGGGCGGATCGTACAGTTTGAATGTCGCGTTTGTTCCCGTTGCGGCAGGGCCGGCGAGCGGGAAGTTGAGCATCTCAAGCAGCGCTTCAACCGGCGCAACCCTGATCAACCTGAGCGGCACCGGTGCGGCAGATTCCCCGCCCGCGCCGCAACTGAGCGGGATTTCATGCGTCAGCGCGTCGATGGGCGGCACGGGCACGGACCTCTGCACCGTGACCATCAGCGAGCCCGCGCCGGCAGCCGGATTCAGGGTGGGCCTGTCGAGCAATAATGCGGCTGTGACCGTGTCGCCTGCGGCGTTGATCCACGCAAGCGAAACCAGCGCCCAGTTCACTGCAAGCTTTTCACCCGTCTCAATCGCGCAGGCGGTTACACTGACCGCGAGCGCGGGAACCGTTACAGAGACCTTTGCTCTCGAGTTGAATGTGCCGGTACTCACGCTGAGCGTCGGCCCGGCCAGCTTGGCCTTTGGCAGCTTGACCGTAAATACGCCAGTGACGGAGAGTGTCACAATCAACTCCACCGGCACAGGACCTGTAACCATTAGCGGAGCGACAGTGACCGGCGCCGGCTTCACCTTGACGTCAGGCACATTCCCGATGTCATTGAATCCAGGCCAGACAGCTACCCTCAGCGTGCAATTCGATCCCACCGCGGTGGGAGCGGCAGCCGGTCAATTGACGGTTACCAGCAACTCTTCTGTCAACGCTACAGCGACGATTGCTCTCAACGGAACGGGGGAGCCGCAACTGACCGGCATCTCCTGCAGCAGCGCGTCGATGGGGGGAACGGGTACGGACCTATGCACCGTGACGATCAGCGCGCCGGCACTTGCCGCCGGTTTCCGGGTGGTGCTGACGAGCAATAATGCCGCTGTGACGGTATCGCCCGCGGCGCTGATCCACGCAAGCACAACCAGCGCACAGTTCACTGCAAATGTTTCGCCGGTCACAACCGCGCAGGCGGTTTCGCTGACCGCAAGTGCGGGAAACGCTACGGAGACCTTTGTCCTTGAATTGAATGCGCCAGTACCCACGCTGAGCGTCGGCCCGGCCAGCTTGGCCTTTGGCAACGTGACGGTGAACGCGCCTGTGACGGAGACCGTCACCATCAACTCCACCGGTACAGCGCCTGTAATCATAAGCGCAGCCACAGTCACCGGCGCCGGTTTCATCTTGACGTCAGACACATTCCCGTTATCGTTGAATCCAGGCCAGACGGCTACCCTCAGCGTGCAATTCGATCCCTCCGCGGAGGGAGCGGCAGTCGGTCAATTGACCGTTACCAGCAACTCTTCTGTCAATGCTACAGCCACGATTGCTCTCAGCGGAACAGGCGAGCCGCAACTGACCGGCATCTCGTGCGTCAGCGCTTCGATGGTGGGAACGGGCACGGACCTCTGCACCGTCACGCTGAGCGGAACGGCCCTGGCCGGCGACTTCAGGGTCGGCCTGTCGAGCAGTAATGCGGCCGTGACAATTTCGCCCGCGGCTTTGGTACATGCAAACACAACCAGCGCACAGTTCACGGCGTACGTGTCGCCGGTCTCGACCGCGCAGGCGGTTACGCTGACCGCGAGTGCGGGAAGCATCACCGAGACCTTTGCTCTCGAGTTGAATGCGGCACTGCCGAACCTGGGTGCCAGTCCAGCCAGCGTGTCCTTCGGGAACGTCCTCGTCAATGTGACAGAGACGCAGACGGTCACACTCATATCGACTGGCGCAGCCACCGTTACCATCAGCGGGGCGACAGTGACCGGGGCGGGCTTCTCCTTGACGCCGGGAGCGTTTCCGATGTCGTTAAGTCCGGGCCAAACGGCAACGCTCAGCTTGCAATTCGATCCCTCCGCGGCCGGAGCGGCAGCCGGCATGTTGACGGTGACCAGCAACTCCTCTGCCAGCACCACGGTCGCGATCCCACTCAGCGGTGCGGGAGCGGGGGCTGGAACCTTTTCCTACGCGGGCAGCCCGATCGAAGGCACAATCGTTCCGCCGAATCCCTCGGCGCCCATTTCAGGCGGATTTTTCGGGATGACAATCCTTCACTCCGATACGCCATTCCCCGCATTTCCGGTTGCCACTCTCCGCTTCTGGGATGTCGCTGCCTGGCAGGATGTGGAACCGTCCAGCGGACAGTTCGATTGGACGCACATGGATAGTACGGTTGCCACGGGCCAGGAAAACGGTGTCAGCGACTACATATTTACCTTCGGAAGCGTGCCGGCGTGGGCATCGACAAACCCCACGGAACCGTGCACGGGAGGCAATGGGCCAGGAAGTTGCGCGCCCCCGGACATGGCAGCTCTCGCAGACTTCACGACGAACGTGGTTCAGCGCTACTGTGGAACGATCAAGTACTACGAGACGTGGAATGAACCGAACAACCCGTTTTACTGGAGCGGGACCAATGCCCAGCTGTTAGCGGTTGCCCAGCAGGTATACCAGATAGCGAAGGACCCCGCGAATTGCGGTTGCGCAAACGGCATCTGCGCTCCGAACGGCGGAGTCAATCCCAACCAGGTCCTGATGCCGCCGATCAGCCATATCAATCCGGCCAACCTGAGCTGGCTTGATTCGTATCTTGCCGGGGCCGGCGCGTCCTATCCGTATGCGGACGTTGCCGCGTTTCACGGCTACGGCTCGGCCACGAATCCTGAAGGCATAGTGGCCCAGGTTCAATCGTTCAGCCAGACCCTCGCCAACCACGGCATGTCCAATCTTCCCTTGTGGAACACCGAAGCCAGTTGGGGTCCGCTGACCTCCGTTGACCAGGATCAAGCATCCTGGCTCATGCGCTACCACATGGCGCTGGCGGCAACCGGCGTATCGCGGTTTGTCTGGTACGCATACGACAATTGCGGATGGGGAACCTTGTGGGAAGCGCCCTGGTGCAGCGACCCTCAGATGCCCACCGGACAGGTCACGGCCCCAGGGGAAGCCTACGGCGTGATTGAAAGCTGGCTCAGCGGAGCGAGCCTTTCCACTTGCCAGCAGTATGAGAACGGCCTCTGGGCGTGCGAATTGCAGCGCGCGGGAGGCTATGACGGATGGATGCTGTGGAGCAGCGCCGGGACAGACATCCCCGTTCCGATCCCGGCAAACTCCGGCTTGATCGTCTATCGGGACTGGCAGAACAATGTGGACCCACTGCCAACTGAACTGACGGTAACTGAGATGCCGGTTCTCCTCGAGAATCACGATCTCTAATTCGACTGCGAACACGGTTTGCGCACATCAGGGTCAAGGCTAGCCGCACACAATAACTCGCCGAAGAAATATTCAGCCTCCGGCGCCGGCCTCGCCTGCCAGTTGTGTCGGCCTTCCGGCCGGCGCAAGCTCTGCTGACGGGTGAGCGCCCAACGCGCCGGGCATGCCCGCCGGGCGCGTCGGCTGTGCGGCATCCGGGCGCATGCTGCGCGCCGATGCGGTTGGGGAAGTAAACCACTTTTTCGCACGCAGGATCTGGCTTTCAAAGAGGAACCACGAGAGCGACGCGATGGAATAGGACAGCACCAATCCCACGGCTAGAAAGGCGGCGTCGTTCAAGACAGGCGAGTGCGGGTAAAAGCGTCTCAACTCCGGCTTTGTCGCCAGGCCGAATGCTGCCATGTGAGTCAGATACAGGCCGTAGCTGATGCGCCCGGTGAAGAGGATGAACCGGTTTCGGCAAGGGACGAAGAATGAGAGGCAGACGATTGCGCCGGCTGTGATCGCGATGCCCGAATACCAGATCCATGGCTTCTCAAACAGGATGGCGCAGGCCAGTGCGATCGGAAGTGCGATCAGAGCGTAGCGCTTCACCGTTCCGGCCTTCGTATCTCGCAGCCATAGGGCGAGAAAGCTGCCCACCGCAAGGCCGTCGAGCCGCGTGAGCGTGTTGTAGTACATCGAAATCTGCACATGACCCAGATCGAGGCCGAGCCGCAGCAGCGGAGATCCTATGACGAGCGCAGCGGCGAATCGCTTTATATTCTTGCGCGGCAGCAGCCAGATCAGCAGCGGCCAGACGAAATAGAACTGCTCTTCAATGGCCAGCGACCAGGTTGGGCTGAGGGGGCCGGTGAGGCGATGGCCGATGTACAGGTTCTGCAGGAACAGCACAAACACCCACGCCGGTTTGGCGGTTTGCATCGCCGCCGCGCTCCAATGGGGAGCAATGACGGGAACCACCAGGAACAACATGCCCAGCAGCGCGAAGTAGAGCGGCCAGATGCGCAGAATGCGCCGTGCATAGAAGTTGGTGAAGTAGCCCTTCTGGTCGCGCGTGTCGAGCAGAATGCCGGTGATGAGAAATCCCGAGAGCACAAAGAACAGGTCGACGCCCGCCCATCCGAAGGAGACATACTGCGCCATCGGGAAAGCCCGCACTTCGTGGCTGGCGTGAAACAGCATCACCAGCAATACTGCAACGCCGCGCAGAAAGTCGAACTGCGGAATGTGTTTCGGTATTTGCAAGCAGGTCCTCCGTCTGCGGGAAAGGTCGATTACCCAAATTAGACGCAGCAGCGCCGCCATGGCAGTTTGCGCGCGGCTAGCGCGGACGAATGACTTCCGCGCTTATCACATCGCACGGCGAAGCGTGTTGCGACTTCACAAACTCGGCAGGCTCAGGCCCCTGAGTGCGTAAAATGCTCCGTCCGGCGTGAGGTGCTGCGCGTCCGAGTAGAGCAGCCGTCCGCCACGCATATAAGCGCACCAACCTCCGTCGTCGCAGAGCATCGGCTTCAGGTTGACGAACTCCACATTCTGAAAGCGGCTGCGGATGGTTTCGAGCGCCGCGTCGGATCGAGCCGCCGCTCCGGCGAACGAAGCCCGCGCCAGGCCGGACGTGTTGTCACCTTGCGCCATCCATGAAGCGATCAAACGCCGGGCGGGAATGTGCGTCGTCCTCTGGCTGACCAACGGATCGAAGTCGAAGTTGGGAACGTCGTTGACGACGACAACATGTTTTCCCGCGCCTTCCAGCGCGTCGATGTCCTTTGCCATTGCATCGACGAAAAGACCAGTCTCGTCGGAAAGCGGCGGCCTTCGATTTCCTTTCGAAAAGAGCAGCGGCTCAATGTTGCCGTCGAGAAACGGGTCCGCCCATCTGCCCGCCAGGATCACGGTGCGAATTCTGCTGTCACCCACAATCGTCTGCATCGCGATGCGGTTGAATTCGACGCACTCCTCAACGACCGAGGGATGTTGAGGAACAAACTTGGCCACACCTACCAGGGGCAGGCAGGAAGATTTGCTCAGTTGAAAAAAACGATCGCCGCGCGATTCCACATCTGCCCTGAGAGCCGGCGCGAGTGCCGCCGAGTGGCTGTCACCCCACAGCAGCACCGCAGGCGATGAGCCGGACGCTCCATAGCAGGGCGCTGACAGATCCGGCGTGCTTCGTCCATAGTCAACCATGCAGTTGGCGTCGCGCGCGATCTGCTCCTGCTCGAGGTTCGGAAACCTTGCCGGCAATCCATGATCTTTCCATACGAACGCGAGCACAACCAGTAAGGCAACTGCGACTCCGGCGTAGCGCGCGAAAAGCGGTGCGGGCGCCAGCCGCGACTTCCGGAACGGCTGCTCGATCAGGAAATAGGAAAGCACCGCAAGAGCGAAAGAGAGCGCCACCGCCATCGCCGCCGCCACCGGCGGCAAGGGCCCACCGGAAGCCACGCGAAGAAATGCCATCAGCGGCCAATGCCACAAATACCAGGAGTACGAAATTCTGCCTATGAAGACCAGCCAGGGCAGGGACAGGAATCTCCGGTTAACCCAGCTCGAAGGGCAGCCGATGACCAGCGCTGTGCCTAGCACTGAGGCAGCTGCGGATGGCCCAGGGAAGGGCGTCGCGGAATTGAGAAGGTACATCGGCGTCAGCAGGGCCGCCATGCCGCAGAGGCCCGCCGTTTGCGCCCAGCGCGGGCGGACGATCGCACGACCGAGCATAGCCTCACCCACGGCCCACGCTACGCCAGCTCCCAGCTCCCATGCCCGGCTGGGGAGCAGATAGAACGCCTGGTCCGGCGCGACGTGCACCTGATGCCACGCAAACCAGTACGAAAGCGCACAAGTGGCAAGAATGGCAGGCAGGAGCACGCCGCGATGTATTTTGACCGCGGCCAGCATCAAGAGCGGAATCACCAGGTAAAACTGCTCCTCAACCGCCAGTGACCAGGTCATCAGCAGCGGATTCAGCGCGCTCGATCCCTGAAAGTAATTCGAGTAGCGCAGAAAGTACACATTGGAAAACGAAAGCACCGCCGCGATCGCGCTCTTGCTGCAATCCGCCAGTTCAACCGGCGACAGCAGAACCAGCCCGGCCGTCATGGTGAAACACAGCACAAGGTAGAATGCCGGCAGAATTCTCTTCACGCGGCGCTGATAAAAGCGCGCAAAACTGAAACGCCCTTGGCGAATCTCGGAGAAGATATGGCCGCCGATCAGATAGCCGGAGATGACGAAGAAGATATCCACGCCCGTAAACCCGCCCGGCAGCCAGGGCACTCCGGCGTGATAGAGCAAAACGCTGAGTATGGCGATTGCGCGCAAGCCGTCGATGTCGGGACGGTAGATCGCCTTTCCGGTTTCCATTGCGTTTTCGCTCATAAGCTTCTGGTCTCGAAATGGTTCGGCGCTGTGAGGTGTTGCTTCCTGCTCAATGACCTTCGATGAATTTAGAAATGACCGGCATCGCTCTCATGGCCCCCAGGTCGCTTAAATGATCGGCGTCGAAATAGTAAAGCGCCGAATTATCGGCGAAGTAGCATCGGCCTGCGTGGCACAACTCGTCATCCAGAGACACAAGCGTCAATCTCGGATCTGACTTCGCCAACTCAGCGAACTCCGTGGTTACCGCGCGCTTGGGTGGTAACAGCACCAGCGAGGCATCCTCGCTGGAGCTCTGCCATTGCTCCGGCTCGTCCGATAGGAACAGCCTGTTGAGAGCGCGCCGCAAAGGCATTTGACCGTAACGGACAGACTCCACAGGATCGAACGGGAATTCCGGATAATCGTCGATGAGAATCACGCGCTTTCCGCCCGCTTCAAGAGCTGCGATTTCGCTCTCGACCCCGGCCTTTAGGTTTGCAGCATTCTGCTCGCTGCTTTGCGCCGAGGGCGATCCGCTCATGTTATCCGGGACGTAGATCCGTCCGCCCCATCCGGCTAAGAGCGCAACCACTCGGATGTCCGGGCGGCTGAGAACATAGCTCAGTGCGCCGCGATTGAATCTGCGGCAGGAGTCTGCGTCGCCGGCCGATACCCAGCGGGTCATCCCCCTTGTAGGAGCACAGCTTCCGTGGCTGAGAGTTACCAGTTGCCATCCATCGCTTGCTAACTCATCGCGCATGCGGTTGGAGATTGCCTCGGCGTGGCTGTCGCCCAGAAGCGCGAAAGACTGTCTGGTTCCGTTGGCTGGCGGAAGGCAGAAGGGGCTCAGTGCAGTCAGCTTGCTGACCAGGCAGGGATGGTCGCGGTCGATGTTCGCCTGGAACTCGGCCTTCGCCAGCTCGGGTGCGCGGCCGGGCAAACCATGCGTGAGAGAGAATAAGCCGCTCACCCCGACGAGGGCGAAAAGCAGAGACGCATACGCGAGAAGAACGGTCGATGTTCGCGCGGATGTCTTTGCCCGAAAGGGCTTCTCGACAAAAAAGTACGAAGCCGTAGCAGCCGCGAACGCGATCGCCATCAGGATGACTGTCGTTCGAGGATGCAGGGGATGAGCGCTTATGATCCGCGCGAAGCTAAGAAGCGGCCAATGCCAAAGATAGAGCGAGTATGAAATCAGTCCCACACCGACGAGCGGCGGAATCGAAAGGATGCGGTTGGCCAGCCCGCCCGGGGATGCGAGGATCAGAACGGCTCCAAGCACCGGCGGGATGGCTTCGTACCCTGGGAAGCGGGTCTCCGGAAGGTACAAGAATATTGGTCCAACGATCAGCAGGAGACCAATTGCCCCCATAGCGTCGGCCTTCCACGAAGGCTGATTCGTAGACTTAGGTCTTCCCGTCTTCCAAATTGCCAGCAGCGTGCCGGCTCCCAGCTCCCATGCCCTCGTGAACGGTGAGTAAAAGTTCAACGAGGGAGAAGTAAACTCCGCGATCAGCGATAACGATAACGAAAGAACACAGAGAACGCCCAATATAACCAGGAGGTTATGTTTGGACCTCCTGCGCAACAAGAGCATGATCAGCGGGAAGACAAAATAGAACTGCTCTTCCACTGCGAGAGACCAGGTCATCAGCAGGGGCTTCATGCCTGAACCGGCATCGAAGTATCCGCTCTGACTCCAGAACAGAAAGTTGGAAGCCGACAGAGCCGTAGCCATGGCACTCTTCCCGAGCAGGCTTGCCTCCACGGGGGACATGATGAGCGCGGCTAAAACCAGGCAACAAATTAGAACAACAGATAGTGCAGGAAGAATGCGCTTGAAGCGGCGCTCGTAGAAGCGGGCAATGCTGAAAGTGCCTGTCTGCAAATCCCTATAGATGATCGAGCAAATGAGGTAGCCGGAGATGACGAAAAAAATGTCCACGCCGATGTATCCGCCGCGAAGCCACGGTATTCCGCAATGAAAACCGAGAACCGACAAGACCGCGATGGCGCGAAGTCCGTCGATGTCGTTGCGATGGCCATTCGACGGTCCGCGCTCACCGGTGAAAACGGGCGCGGACTCTTTTCGCGTTTCGGGATACCATGCTAGCATCGGCGCGAATCTCCACTGCGAAGAACAGCGTTTGTTTCCAATAACGATGTCTGAGCCCACCGCTTCAAGCCGGCAGCGTTTCAGGCCTGCGCTGCGATTGCGTAGCCTGCGAGAATTTCCAGATCGATGGAATTATAGGTGACAGCCAATTGCCGATCGTTGCCATCGTCCAGTGCGCAGTTCTCCGCGTAGAGAGAAGTTTCCTGCGTTCCCGGAATCAGCGGGAAAAGGATTGCCTCCTGCTGTATCTGGCGAATTTGAAAACTCGACCGGATGGCCCGAACATGCAGCCACAGATCGTCGGCACGTGGACAGCGAGATTCAAAATCGGTGCCCGCCCGTTTCAACTCTTCGAGCAGCGCGCCAGGATAGATCACGCCCGACACGCCGGTCGCCACGGTCCTGTAACTGGGCTCTGTCGATGCGCATAGCGGCCACTCCCGATAGGGAGCGATCTCCCCGTCGCGCAGCGTCATCAGTCGCGCGCGATAGCAGTTCACGAAATTCGGGAACCGCTGGTGCGCGTCCAGCAGTCCGGCAAGCCAGCGGGGCGGATAGATCACATCGTCATCGGCTGTCGCCAGCGGGTAAGCGAATACCTGCTCGCTCTCCACATAAGGGTAGTACTTCTTGTGCGGTCCGTAGTTCTTGCACAGTCTTATCTCCAGTCCGCGGCGCTCAAGCCGAAGCAGCGGCTGGGGAAGGTTGGCGAACAACGCAGCGTCGTCCAGCCAAAGGATGAGCCGCGACGGCATCGCATGGCCTCGCGCGATCGACTCGATGGCCAGGTGCACGGCGCCGATTCGCCTGCCGTAAGTGGTGAGTGAAACCAGGGCACCTGGCTTGCCTGTCGCCACAGGCGATCGGCTGAAGCGGTTGCGCAGCATCAGCCACGCCATATCGGCCCGCAACTGGAGTGCGCGGAGTGTACGCACCGGATGGCGCAGCCTGCGGGCGACTTGGCGGACACCTTCAAGCATTGGCGCTCCAACGCAATTGCATGCGTAGAATCCCCAGATTCATTGCGGCGAGCGCGGCGTCAGTAAGCAGGCTCGACCACGCCGCCCCGTGCCACCCCCACTTGGGGATGAGCCAGAGGTTGAGAAAGAAGTTCAGCGTCGCGGCCGTCAGCTGAGTGCCGGTGCGATAGTTCTGCAGCCCGGCCCCGGTGAGCGCGCAGCCTGTCATCTGATGAATGCTGCGGAACAGCGGTATCAGGCATAACCAGCGCAGAGCTGCTTCGGCTTCAATAAACCCTCGCCCCACCACGAGAGGAATCAACGGCGCGGCGAAGAACATGCCTGCCGAGGCCAGCACTCCAAGCGACAGCGTCCGTCGCAACAGGCGATTGGAGAGGTCGGCCGATGCCGCAATGCCTTGTCGGCCGAGTTTGAAAAAGCGCGGCATGGCAGCGTCGCGGATGGAAAGAATGGGGATGGTCGCGATATCGACAATGCGGTAGGCCATGGAATAGATGCCATTGGCCTGGTTCATCCCATAGTGACTCAGCATCGTCTTGTCCAGATCGTTATAGATGGACGCAGTGGACATGGCGACGGCAAATCCGAATCCCTCCGCGCCGCGCTTGACGAAGAGTTTCGGCTCGAACCTGGGCCTGCCGAAGCGGGCTGTAATTGTGACCACCGTGGCGACGGCGGCGAGTGCAGAGACCAGCGTGGACATCAGCGCCCATTGCCATGCCGTGGCCCGATGCATCGTCATCAGCATGGCGACCGCGGCAATTGTCCTCACCAAGTTGGTCAGCAGGTTGAGCAGGGCCGTCAACTGCATCTTCTCGAATGTTTGGAAGACGCGTCCCGACTCGATCGTCAACTGTGCGCAGACGCAGTTGCCGATGGCAGCCAGCAGCACCAGCGCGGCGCTCGCCGGGTTCAGCAGCCGCGGCCCCAGCAAATCAAGCGCTACTACGAGCCCTCCGCCCACCACCGACGTTACGACCAGGATATTGCCCCAGTAGACGGAAAAGGCAGAATGGTCCGAGGCCACGTAGCGAAGAAAAACAGTGCCTGTCCCCAGGGCGCTGTATTGCGCCGCCAGGTTAGCGAACGCGAAGGCTCCGGCATAGACGCCGTATTGCAGCGGTCCCAGCAGGCGGGCAAGAACCACGAAATATGCAACCTGCAAAACCAGGCCCATTCCCTGGCCGGCAAACAGCCATCCGGCGTTCCGCGCCATTGGGCTGGCGCGGAATTTGGCAATCTCCTCCGCGACGGCGCTCATGCGGCCTGTCTCTCGCGCATCCGCTGCGCCTCGCGCCTCAAGCCCACAAACGCAACAAACGGAAGTATGCAGGCAAGGTCCGAGGGCGTCAGCAGCAGACCGCCTTCAATGTTGGTTGCCAGCACGTAGAACAGGATCGAAATGTACCAGAGAGCGGCCGGAGAAGCCCCCCGCCCAACGCAGTAGATGGCATCTTTCACCGCGCGCAGGAATACCGTGACGTAAAGCAGCAATCCCACAATTCCCAACTCCAGCCACATTTCCAGAGGACCGCTTTCGGCGCCCGCCAGGCCCAGCCAGTTCATCTGCAACGCCAGGAATCTGCTGGGCCCGTTCAATCCCTGCCAGAAGGCCACGTATCCGTAGCCGAGGATGGATCGATTCATAGCCAGGCGCACCAGTCCGGCCCAAAGCACCGTGCGCCCGGTCATCGTGGGGTCCTTGCCCAACGCGTACATCAGGGTATCGTAGTTGGCGAGCACCATGAATCCAGCGGCGGCGGCGGCGCCGGCGATGGCAACCACCACCACGGCCGCGTCTTTCCTTGGCATGCGGGTAACCAACTTCAGCAGCACAACGAAGCCCAGGCACAGACTCGATACGATCCACGCCCCGGCCGAACGCGTCATCGCAATGATGATGAGCACCGTGACAATGTAACCGGCGCGCAGAAGCCTGGCATAGATCCCATTCAGTTTTACGAAGAACGCAGGCAGCAACAGGATGAGCATCTCCAGGCCGCAGATGTTCTTTTGCCCGAAGATTCCTTCCCACGCGCCCAGCGCTTCCAGGCCCCGGGACTGAAGCCCGTACTGCGGAAACACAAACACCATGAGAATGCTGCCGGCGGCCGCCACGCACCCGACCAGCAAGATCAGCTTCTGGATATCGTTTGCCGAGTAGCGCTCGAACAGATAGAGAACCAGTATCAGGTTGATCGCCATGCGCATTGCGTTGACGGCGCTGGTCGAAGGAACGTCCGACCAGATCACCGATAATAACGCCCAGCCCAGCACGGAGAATATCAAGGCGTTGCGGCGCAGTTGCCTCCAAATGGGTTTCAGGAAAGGCAGCATGCAGGCCACGCTCAACAGGTAGACCATCGCCGCCTGGGTATTGACTGCAGCATTTCTGGCCTGATCGGTAGCCTCGAGCGCCTGCGAATCCACCCCTGAAAATGAGTTCAGGCTGCCGCGTTCAAACGAGAACCCATATACGGATGCGAAGACCAGAAAAATGGCGCAAAGCACCCATGTATTGGTCAGGCTGAGGAAGTTCGATCGGTCCATCTTTTCCGCTAGTTCCATACCGGCAGAGTCTCCTGGCTCATCGCAGCTCCCACAAACGCCCTGAAGTGATCGGCGAACTTGTCGTGGGCAAACATCTGTGCGTGCTTCCTGATTGATTCCGGACAGAATCTGCTCTCCCTGGCTTCAAATCTGAGAATGCCATCAATAACGGATTCCGCGGTCTGATCGGGGAAGAAGACGCCGGTATCGGGTCCGCGGCCTGGATCGCCGACCCGCACCGTCTCCAGCGAACCGCCGCGCCCATAGGCAATCACCGGCCGGCCGTAGGATTGCGCTTCAACTGGAACAATGCCAAAATCCTCGTCCGCGGCAAACAGAAGCGCGCGGCAGTTGGCATAGAGCGCCCCCAGTTCGTGGTCCGGAACGCGGCCGGCAAACTCGATTGTGCTGCCGGCGATCTGCTTCAGCGCTTTCTCTTCGTTCCCCGAGCCGGAGATGATCAGCTTCCTTCCCAGACGATTGCAGGCGTGTATCAGCAGATCGACCCGCTTGGTCCGGTTCAAGCGGCTCACCGACAGGTAGTAATCCCCGATCGAAGACGAGATGTAACCCTTGCTGGTATCTACGGGCGGATAAATGACCTCAGAACTGCGGCCGTAGTACTTCTCGATCCTGCGTTGGATGTAGTTCGAATTGGCTGCAAAGTGCGTTACTCGCTGCGCAGCCTGGTAGTCCCATTGGCGCAGCGCCTTGGTCGACCAGGCAAAGGCAGGCCTCTGCCACGGCGCGGCATCGGCCAGGTAAGTCCGGTAGAGGTCCCAGATATGGCGCATGGGTGAGTGGCAGTAGCAGACATTGATTGTCTTCTGATCCGTCACGACACCCTTGACACAAGCCCAGTCGGAGGTAATCACCAGATCGTATCCGCTCAGGTCGAGCGATTCAACGGCATAGGGGAGCAGCCTCAACAGCGGTTGGTAAACGCGATCAATCGCCGGAATCTTTTGCAGAAACGAGCCTTGAATGGGGCGGCCTTTGAGATTCGCGGGAATGCCCCGATCATAGTAAAAAAGAGCAAAAAGGTCCGCATCCGGGAAGAGCTCGCCGAGGGCTCCATCCACTTTCTCGGCGCCTCCGTTGTCTATGTACCAGGGGGCCACAATCGCAACGCGCATTCGTGCCTCTTGATCTTGGTTGAGATTCTGTTTAGAACCGCAGGCAAGTCCTCCGGGTTCCGAGGGCTGCTCAATCGTCGCTCTGGGCAAAAAGGTGAGACCTCACAGGCACGATCGCCGCTTCGTAGCCATCGGCCATTCTCGGAACAGTGAACCTGCGCGCCTTGGCCATTGCCCGCGTTACCATTTCCGAAACGATATCCGGCCGATCCAACAACCATTGAATCGAGGACAACCAATTCCCGGGTGAAGCAATGTCGACGAGGACGCCGTCTTCCCCGATAAACTCCCGGCTGCTGGGGATATCGTTTGACACCACAGGCTTTCCCAGCACCATTGCTTCAAGCACAACCAGGCCGACAGCCTCAAACAGGGACGGTAATACAAATATGTCGCTGCAGGAGATCAACGAAGTTACGTCGGCTGGACTCACTTCGCCGGTAAAATGCACCCGGTCGATTACCTGGAGTTGAACAGGCAGAGCATGGAGCCACTCACGGAGCTCGCCGTCGCCGACGAGAAGTAGATGAAGGTCTTTAGCTTTTTCCAGCAGCCGGATCAGAAACTCCTGATTCTTCTGCCGGCTGAACCTTCCCACGTTGACCAGGACCGCTGCGTCGATGGGGATGTTCCATCGCTGCCTGGTTACGTCGCGCGGAGCAGGTTCGCTCGGCGCGGGGACGCCGTTGTAGACGACGGTTACGCGGTCGCGATAGGAGCGCGGGTACCGGGCTAACGACTCTTCCACTGTCTTTGAAACGGCGACATTGCTCGTGTAAAAGCCGATGCTTCCAGCCAGAGAATCGGCTATGCGGGCCACCCGTGGATAACTGTGGGCCGGATTGTGCTGCACTGCAATTCGATCGCGGACGCCAAGGACGCTTGATAATAAATGGCCCAACACGTTGGAGTAGTAAGTGTGAGTAATCAGGACATCCGGTTTCTCCCTGTGGATCATGCGGGCAAGGCGGAACAATATTTTGAAATAATCCAGTGCAGAGGGCGAATGGTCCAGCAGCGAATAAATCCCCGGGACGTCAGCATAAGCAGGACGCTTTGTGTAGAGAAACCAGATTGTGGAATCGTATCCTCGATTTTCAAGCTCGCCTTTCAACAGGTAGGCGACTCGCTGTACTCCACCTGCCTCCATGCAGGTGATCAGCTGAATGATCTTCATTCGTAAGCACTCCGCATTGCGGGTTGATTTCTTTCGTTGGGAAACTCGAAGCTCGCTGGTCGCCTCTCACAACGACTTGGCCGCTTCCGGCCCAGCAAGCGGGACTCGGCCAGGTTATAAACCGAGTTCTTCCACGTAGCGCTGGTGCGCGAATTCCGGGGTGTGGTTGGCTTCCACTGCTTCCCGTGCCAAACGTCCATATTTTTTGATCAAATGTGGAGCTTCAAGCAGCATTTCGATGGTTCTCTTCAGATCGCCTGGGTTTCCGCTTTCAAACAGCAGCGCGGACCTCCCATCGCCTGTGATCTCTTTGTGCACCGGCAAATCGCTGAAGATGCATGGCAACCCATAGGACATTGCGTCCAGCGATACCAATGGGAGGCCTTCGGGGCCAAGCGATGGATTCACGAAAACGTCTGCCTGCCGATAGAACGACGACGTATCGGTCTGAAAGCCCATGAATTCAACGTTCAGATTTGCCGCATGCTTCTCCAGCACATCTCGTTCCTCTCCGTCGCCCACCACTGTCAGCGACAACCGGCGCAGTCCGTCGATAGCATTGAGCTCGCGCATCGCATCCAGAATCAGGGACGCGCCCTTAAGCTGGATGAGCCTGCCCACAAACAGGAGCCGAAGCGGCACGCCCCGGTTGCTGGCGGGCGGCATGAGCTCGGGGAGAACCGGAATCCAGTTCTGAATCACCACCAGCTTCTCCGGCCGAACACATTTCTTCAGGCTCTCGGCAACTGCTTCGGAGACGCACACGATCTTGTCCGCGGTTCGCGCCAGGAGTTCGTAGACAAAGTGCACGCGCCACCCGTTGCGGATCCAATGCCATTTGGGCTTGTCGGTAATCAGGGTCAAATGGCGCGTTGCGACGGCCATGCAGCCGATCGTCCGCGCCCAGGGCATCAGCGCGATCTCCGGGTAGCCATTCACCCACACGGTGTCAATGCCACGCCTGATCTTCAGCCAGGCCAGCACTAACATGCAGAGAGGAATCTGCACCGGTCTTCCCCACTTGAGCGCAAATCCCAAATCCACAATTCGCACGCTGGTTTGGTGCGTATCTACCGTGAATTCGGGACTCAGTTTCAGCAGCCAGAGATCCGCCTCTCCGGAAAGGAGGGAGACAAGGCTTTTCAAATAAGCCTGGCCCCCTGTGAAAAACGTGCTCAAGTCAACAAGAGCAATTCTTCGCCTGCGATTCAACCTTGCACCTCCTGTTCCCTTGGCGGCGCTTCCATCGCATGGCTGGTGGCTGCGGCAGCGCGCAGACTCGCCCGCAGTCGCTTGTAAGGGCGAACCAGTCGCAGCCGAACCGACGGCCGAAACATGTACCACTTCATGGCCGCCATCAAATCCTTCATGCGAAGCCTGCCGCTACTCCGGCTCAGTGCAAGCAGTTTGCGAAAAATCCGCGCGCGATTGCTGGTTTCTTCGCAGCGAAACATGCATTCGTTAATGAGAAATGAGATGAACGCCCGCTGCGTAAAAAGGTGCTTGCGCGATTCAACCCAATCCAGCGAAAGCTCCCACCGGGCGATATCGGTTACCCGCGGCCTGGCAGGCTCCACATACATGACATAAAGTGGTTCATCCATCGCGACGGCGACCGTTTCCCTGTTGTGCATCGCGCGCAAATACCAGTCCCAGTCCTGGTGGCACTTGAGCCCTTCGCTGAATGGCACTTCCAGGAAGAGTTCCCTGGTTCCCAGGAAGCCCGAGGTTTGTGGGCCGCTGGTGTGCTTGTTGCTGTCTTCGGAATAGAATAGGTACTCGCTGACGTCCTCGCCCGCGCGCGGCAGCCGGCGCGGCGCCAGATTATCGGGCTGTCCAGGCTGCCGCTCCAGCCGCCGGCAGGTGACCAAACAATGCCGGGCATCCGTGTGGGCCATAGTTGCCATCTGCTTTGCGAGCTTTTCGGGCATCCATTGATCGTCGTCGTCCAGCAGCGCGATCCATCGTCCTTGCGCCTCGCGAACGCCAATGTTTCTCGCTTTGCTTCCCCCCACATTCTCGGCCAGGGCAATCACGCGCAGCCGCGATTCAGCAAGGCCTTGAAGGGTCTCCACTGTCTCCGCGTCCGGACCATCGACGACCACGACCACTTCAACATTGGGATAAGTCTGACCCAGCGCACTGCGAACGGCGCGCAGAACAAGTCCGGCTCGCCTCCGTGTCGGAATCACCGCTGTGATCAGGGGTAGCGTGGAGTCTGGCATTCCTTTGGTCTCCGTGAGACTGTTCAACTAGACTGCGGGGTCAAAACCATATCCGGTGGTGGATGAAGACGTGTTCCAGCGAGTGATTCCACATTGCGTATCAGGCTGCGCCGCTGCCTCTTAGCACAGCCGGTATGGTCTTGGCCAGAATCTTGCAATCGAGCCACAGTGACCATTCATCCATGTATTTGAGATCGAGAAGCATCCATTGGTTGAAGGAAATGCCGCTGCGCCCATTCACTTGCCATAGGCAGGTGATGCCCGGCTTGACACTGAACCGCCTCCGTTGCCAGTCTTCGTTGAAGCCTTCATAGTCCCGCACCGGCAATGGCCTTGGGCCCACCAGGCTCATATCGCCATTCATCACATTGAGCAGCTGCGGCAACTCATCGATGCTGCTGCGCCGCAGGAACTTGCCGATGCGCGTGATGCGCGGATCGTTCTTCATCTTGAAAACCGGTCCCGCTGCTTCATTCTGCTTCTCTAATAAGGACATCATCTTTTCGGCATTTGGAACCATCGTCCGGAACTTGAATATCTTGAAGCGGCGCTTGTTGAGACCGATCCGCTCTTGCAGAAAGAAGACCGGGCCTGGTGAAGTAAGCTTGATCGCCATGGCCGCAATCAACAGCACAGGAGAAAACAGCAACAGAGCGGCGCCCGACACCGTGATATCCAGAATCCGCTTGGCAGTTCGCGGCCAGAGTTCGTTTGTGCCGGTATAAGTCGCGATATATTGGTCGCCGTCAAATTCGTCCGCGCGCCAACGGGTGGTCTTCAAGCCAAAAACATCGGAATTGAATCGTGTCGTGATTCCGTGATGTTCGCATAGGCTCGCGACTTCAGAAAAGTGCTTATAGGACGAGGCAAAAGGCAAATAGATGGCGACTTCATCCACGACATTGCGCCGCAAATACTCGGCAAGTCCCGCATGATCGCTCACCAGGCTGAAGCCCGCCCTCTTGAACCCCATCATCCCCGGCCAATCGTCATCGACAAAGCCGAGCAGACGATACCCTCGCTCCGGACTTGCTAACAATTTGGTTGCAAACTGCACCGCGCGCGGGTTGGTGCCCAGAACCAACATATAGCGGAGATCTTTTCCATGGATGCGCAGGTAACCGGCCAAGCGTCTGATCGTCAACCGCCCTAAAGCCAGTAGAAGTATGCTCGCAATCCAGAAGATCCCCAGGAATTGAATCGTGATCATCCTGATGGAGAAGATGGAAGCGAGCACAACACAACAGGCCGTATTAATCGTCATCGCCTTCACAACATCGACGATTTCGATGCGGCGTTTGGAAAGCCTTCTCGACCTGTAGAGACCGCAGATCTGGAACACCAGGTGGCAAATCAGCAGAGCCAGACTGAGTATGATCAGATTCACGACCCTCGTTCTCATCGAGAGAAACCGCACAATTGAGAGTCCATCCTCTACCTTTACGATCGAGAACGTCGTCAGCGCGAAGGCCAAGACCACCATAGCGAGATCGAACAGTTTCAAGAGGTTAACTGTGAGCCTGTG
>Ga0302319_10002354_pt1 | contig 41033 bp, 34 predicted proteins | sample Bog_T0_2_FD_203319 | JGI IMG/M metagenome (GOLD analysis project Ga0302319, IMG submission 203319) | Peat permafrost microbial communities from Stordalen Mire near Abisko, Sweden - Bog_T0_2 | ecosystem: Environmental > Terrestrial > Soil > Wetlands > Peat | place: Sweden: Abisko, Stordalen Mire... | reverse complement strand
GGATTTGGCGGCTCCGGCCGCGGCCGCGGGGGAGGAGGAGGTGGCGCGGGGTTCGTGCCCAATCCCACGTACGATAAGGAGCCGCCGGTGCTGCCCGCCGACTTGAAATCCGGCGGAGTACTGATCTATTCGAAAACCAACGGATTCCGCGAAGAGGCCGCGCTTCAGGCGTCGGATACCGCGCTTGCGGCCATAGCTCACGAACGGGGGTGGCCCTGCTTCGTAACGGAAAATGGCGCCGTCATGAACAAGGAACAACTGGCGAAGTTTAAGGTGGTTGTCTGGAACAACAATAGCGGCGACACCCTGACTCCCGACCAGCGGGAGGCCTTCAGGACCTGGGTGGAGAACGGCGGATCCTACGTCGGAACTCACGGCGCGGGCGGCGATCCCAAATACGACACCCCGAACGGCCACACTTCGCTCGCCGACTGGCCATGGTATATCGAGACCCTGCTCGGAGCTCAATTTACCAGCCATTCGCCGCAACAGTTCGGCGACGCTCACGTGGAAGATCCGAAGAGCCCTCTGACGAAGGGTTTACCGGCAGTCATTCATCGCTATGATGAATGGTACGCTTTCGCCACGAACCCACGCAGCCTGCCGGGCTTCCACATTCTGATAACGGCAGACGAGAAAAGTTATAATCCAGGCCGGTCTACGATGGGCGCGGACCATCCTCTGGCCTGGTGGCATTGCGTCGGAAAAGGCCACGTATTTTATTCCGCGCTCGGACATGGCGGAATGATGTACGCTGAACCGGTTATTCTTCAGCTTTATGGGAATGCCATGGCGTGGGCGCTCGCTGAGAGCGGACAGAACTGCGCCGCCGGTAAGTAGCGAGGGCGTGTGTGATCCGCCTCTTTCTATGTGCGCTGGCAACATACGCTGCCTTTGCGGCGGGATCTCTTTTCACCGAAGGTCTCGATGCGCTGAAGCGCGGTGACTTCCCCACCGCCGAACGCAGGCTCAAGGCGGAAGTACAGTCGCATCCCGACGAAGTTGAGGCACTCAGCTTCCTGGGTGTGGCGCTCGATAGTCAGAAGAAGTTCGCGGAGGCCGACGCGTTCCACCGCCGGGCGCTCGCACTCGGGCCGCGATCCAGCAGCATACTCGACAAGTACGCCAGCCATCTGCTGGTCACTGGGGATGAATCCGGCGCGCGCACGACCTTCCTCAAATCGCTCGCGCTGGATCCGGCGGACGGCTACGCCAACTTCCAGTTGGCGCAACTGGCCCTGAAGGCCAAAGACGGACCCGGGGCCCTGACGTACCTGAACCGTCTCTCGCCCGAGCAGGCGGGTAAGCCGGATGTTGTATCGCGACGTGTCGTCGCACTGGAACTGAGCGGCCGTAACGTCGACGCCAGGGCGCTCGCTGCTGTATTCCGAAATGATGCGGAGTGGAACGCTTTCACCGGCCGCGCCCTCGCCGATGCAGGTGAGCTGAACGTAGCCGAGACTCTTCTCGAGAGCGCTCTGGCCGCGAGCCCCGACAGCTTTCCGTTGCTGTTCGGCCTGGGTGTCGTTGCGTCTCACACGGGTCACTATACGCGGTCACGCGAGGTATTGGAAGCTGCTCTCCGGCAGCAACCGCGTAACGTGGATGTGCTCTACAGTCTCGCCTGGGCGTGTGACGCGGCCAAACAGAACGAGGATGCCTTCCGCCTTCTGGCGCAGGCTGCCCAGGTGGCTACCGGGCGTGTGGACATACAAAGGTCGCTCGCGATCGCCGCCGGAAACCTGGGGGAATACAAGGCTTCCGCCGATGCCTGGGACGCTTACGTGCAACTCGATCCGGCTGACGATGCCGGCCGGCGTGAACGCGGCTTTGCCCACGCTCATATCGGGCAACTGGACGCTGGCCTGGCGGATCTGCGCTGGTATGTCGCGCGGCACCCCGACGACGCGGAAGCCTGGTATGAACTGGGCATTGCCGAGAGTGCGAAGGACCCGGACATCGGGATGTCAAGCCTGGATAGAGCCATTGCGCTCAAGCCCGATTTCGCAACAGCGCGGTCGGTTCGGGGCGTTCTCTACTATAGGGAGGGCAAGCCCGAAGCTGCTTTGCCGGACCTTGAACTCGCCGCTGCCGCCGAACCGGGCAGTGCCATGATTCAGTACCGGCTGGGACAGGTTTATCTGGCGCTCGACCGCCTCAGCGATGCCTTGCGTTACTTCCGTCGCGCCGCGGAACTCGCACCCAACGATTACCCGGCGCAGGTTCATCTCGCGAACGCGCTCGCGGAGGCCGGCCAGACCGTCGAATCGGACGCGATCATGGAAAGAATCCGGAATTGGCCGGTACGCAAAGATGCGTCTGTCGAACTTCTGGACGGCGCGAGTCCTCCAGCGAGATAGCGCGGTCATTCGCCCGGTGCGTTCGCTAACTGCGCCCGGTTTTCCCCGCCGCCCGCCACGCATCTCCCATGCTGGACTGCCGCACCACGAGTTTCGCTTCGAGCAGAATTGTCTTCGGCGGCAACGGTTTGGTGGACTCTACCTGGCTGAGCGCCAGTTTCGCCGCGTTCTCTCCCATCGAGACCGCGTTTTGATCGAAAGTGGTGAGAGGGACCCTAAGGAAGTCGGAGTGCCGGATGTTACCGCAGCCTACGAAGGCCACGTCTTCGGGAATTCGTAAGCCCGCGTCGAGTACAGCCTTCATGCCATTGATGGCGCTCTGATCGTTAAAGCAGAAAACACCGTCGGGCGGTTCTGAGAGGGCCAGTAGTTCCTTCATGGCCGCATAAGGCGCGTTATCGCTCGCGTCGCCAGCCTCGCCGAGAGTACGCTCGTATGCCGGGCGCACCCGTATCGAATGCTTCTTCAGTGCCCGGCGATATCCCTCAAGGCGTTGCCGCCCGGGGCTCAGTCCTGAGCGATACAGGCACGCGATCCTCTTGCAGCCGGACTGAATAAGGTGCTCGGTACCCATCACACCGACGGCGTGGTCGTCCACCCCGACAAAGTTCGAGTTCAGTTGATCGATGCGACGGTCGATCAGCACGTAGGGGACTTTCTGCTCCTCGATACTCCTGCAGATCTCGAATGTCGGTTGGCTGCTGGCTATGATCAGCGCGTCGACGCGCCGCGCGAGCAGCTGAATAATCTCCTGCCGCTCGAGTTCCGGATCTTCTTCCGAGGTGGCGATGACCAGTCCATATCCTCTTGCCCGGAAGACATGGCTCAAACCCTTGGCGACTTCTCCAAAAAACGAGTGGAGAAGGCCGGGAACAACAAAGCCCACAATCAGGGATCTACCCGTCACCAGCGCGCGAGCGGCCAGATTCGGCACGTAGTTGAGCTCGCGCATTCGTTTCAGCACGCGGGCACGCGTTTCCTCGCCTATGTCGCTGTGATTGCGAAGGACCTTGGATACGGTGACGACGGACACACCCAGTTCCTTTGCAATGTCTTTCATCCTGACGTTTGCCATTTCGCTAAATTGTAGCCCTCCGTATTCGTGCCCAGCCCGGAGAATCGAAGATCCTCAGGAACGGTTGTTGCCCCATCGACCATTGACATTACGCCGCAGCGTCAATATCGTTTACTTTACCGTAAACTATGCGAAACGGACATCTTCAATGAAAATCACCAGAAGCCACGCGATTACCGCCCTGGCCGGAGCCCCGGCATTACTTCTTCTGCGGAAGTCCGCCGCCGAAGTCCGCCGCGGAAGATACACTTCCGGCAATCGACAAGGGACCATTCGAGGGTTCCGCGGAAGCCCTCAGAACCTGCGAGATCCCACCGTGGTTTCAGGACGCAAAGTTTGGCATGTGGGCGCATGGGTGGCCCCAATCGGCGGCTGAAGACGGCGACTGGTATGCCCGCAACATTTACATTCAGGTTCCGGCCATTATAAGTATCCCGTCGCGACTTGCGGCCATCCGTCGAGGTTTGGCCACAAGGCTATTTGCCAGACATGGAAAGGCGACAAGTTCGATCCCGATCGTCTGATGTCGCTTTACAAGAGGGCCGGAGCGAAATACTTCATGACCATGGGCGTCCACCATGACAATTTTGATTTGTGGAATTCCAAACACCAGCCGCGATGGATCGCAGTAGCGACCGTCCCGAGGAAGGATGGAGTGGGTCTGTGGAAGAAGGCGGCGGATAAGTGCGGGCTGAAATTCGCGGTCAGCGAGCACCTCTCCAACAGTTTCAAGTGGCTGGCGGTTTCCCGCCTCAGCGACACCGTGGGGCCGCTCGCCGGGGTCTCTTACGACGGCGCCGACCCACAATACGGAGACTTGTATCACAGGATCACAAAAAGAGTATCTGAATCCACCGAGTGGCACCGGACGAGGCCAGTTCGGCGGTTCAGGTCGCGCGGCGCGAGGACCCTTTGAGCCCGGGCCTCCGTCGATGAGCCGCAATGCGCCGCCGGAATGGAAGTTAGAGTACTTTCAGCGCATCAAGGACCTGATTGACAATTACCATCCGGACCTGCTGTATACCGATGGCGGAATTCCGTTCGGCGACCTCGGTTACAAACTCGTTTCTCACTTTTACAATGTCAACGCGAAACTCCACGGCGGTAAAGTGCAGGGCGTCTATACAAGCAAGACCCGCAGAGATTGCGATACAGGCACGTGCGCGCTCGATATCGAGTGCGGAGTCGCCAATCACGAAATGGATGGCAGTGAACAGCGAAGTGATTTACGCCGCCCGGCCATGGAAGATTCTCGGGGATGGGCCAGGGTTTGACTCAGCCCGGCCCGGGCTTTAACGAGAACAATCGGAAAGACCTTACGGCGGGCAATGTGCGCCTCACGACAGAGGGCAGCACTCTCTATGCCTCTGTAATGGGATGTCCGGAGAAGGAAGCGTCGATTCCGGCGCTCGCTCTGGGGGGAAGAATAGCGTTCCGAAGATACGGAATGTGGAGTTGCTGGGGCATTTCGGCAAGGTGAAGTTCACGCAGGACCAGACGGGCTTCCAGGCACAGATGCCGGAGCAGAAGCCGTCCGACCAGGCGATTACGCTGAAGATCGCACTGGTTTGATGTGCGCCAGTGCGGAACAGCCGGGTTATCGTTACTTTGCGGGCGTGAACGCGTATAAAGTGTCGCCGGCACCGACCAAAACATATTGGCTGCCATCCAGTTCCCACGTGGATGGCGGGACGCGGACGGCCGCCTGTAATTTCGTGTGCCAGAGAGCTTCGCCCGTTGTGGCGTTGAGAGCCTCGAGGAACCCACCCGGTGCGCCCGTGAAGATCAGATTACCGGCCGTGGAGAGCAGCCCGGAGTTGTTGCCGCCTTCCCACGGATGGCTCCATTTGATTTTGCCGGTCTGGTAATCGATCGCTTCCAGCATGGACTCCGACCAGCCGCCGCGGTCGTTGCCGCCCCAGCCCTGTGGATTGTCGCTATCGTCGTAGATATAGTAAACGCTGAACGCGTGATTGGCGCTCACGTAAAACAGTCCTGTTTGCGGGCTGAAAGTGGGTGGATACCAGTTCGTTGCACCGCCCTGATTGGGGCTCACCAGAGCACCCGAAATCGACGGAAACATGTCCGGATTGGGAATCGGCTGGCCCTTCGCGTCATAGCCCAGCGACCAGTTGGTCTTCACATATTCGGTATGCACGTAAGCTTTGCCGGTCACGCGGTCAAGCACAAAAAAGTGACCATTACGCGCGGCGATCGCCAGAAGCTTGCGTGGCTGGCCCGCGATCGTGCCGTCAAACAACACCGGGGCCTGCGTCGCGTCCCAGTCATGAGTATCGTGGGGCGAAGTCTGGAACCACCACGCCAGCTTACCGGTATCGGCGTGCACGGCCACCACCGAAGCGGTGAAGAGATTGTCTCCCTTGCGGTTCACGTTGGCGATAACGGGCTGCGGGTTGCCCGTGGTGACGTAAATCAGCTCGGTATCGGGATCGTAAGTGATCGGCTGCCAGGTCATGCCGCCGCCGTGCGACGCCATGTCCACGTTGGGCCAGGTCTCCATACCGGTGTCGCCCTTCTTCTGCGGCACGGTAAAGAAGCGCCATTGAAGTGCGCCGGTTTCAGGGTCGTGCGCTTCAATATAGCCGGCGATGTCAAGATCGTCGCCGCTTACGCCGGAGATCACGTGGTTACCCACCACGACGGGGGCCACCGAACAGTAATACATCTGGTCGATGTCGGCGATGACTTTCGCCCAGCGGAGCTTGCCATCGGTTTTGTTCAGCGCGACCAGGTTGCAATCCGGAGTTTCGAAGTAGACGAAATTGCCGAACATGCCCATACCGCGATTGGAGAAGTGGCGCGCGCCCTTGCTTTGCCAGGTGTAGTGCCAGATCTGTTTACCAGTGTGAGCGTCGATGGCGAAAGCATGGTCCTGCGTCGAGATGTATAACACACCGTCCACCATCAGCGGCGTTCCAGTGGGATTGTTGCCGCCCGGATCGCCCGACTCTATCCTGAAGGTCCAGGCTTGGGTCAGCGAGCCGACGTTCTTGTCGTTGATCTTGGTCAGTGTACTGAAGCGGCGTCCGGAGTAGTCGCCGTTGTAGGTCGGCCAGGATTCGGCGAGCGGGCCTTTCTGCGCGTGCAGCGCTGGCCCGGCTACGGTGAGAGCCGCCACGAAAGCGAGGGCGGGGGTGAGAATGGCGCTGACTCTGATCATTTCACTGTCTCCAGATAGACCACCAGGTTGTGAACGTCGCTGCTTTTCAGGCGGTCGAGCATTTCATGATGAGCGGCAAGTGGATCGTGCTTCACGACCCGCAGCGCCGGAGTTCGGGTCCAATGGGTTACCTTTCCGTCGGCATCGCGCACCTGCACATCAAAATCGTCGAGTTGAACAATGTCGCCGGTGACGGCCGGTCCGTCGGGCGGTGTCACTGTAATGGTGACGGCGGTTGGCGAAGGCGCTCCGCCGGCGCCTCGGCCACCCCCGCCGCGACCTCCCCGCCCGCCGCCGCCGGGGAACAGCAAGGCCTGCTGCAGATTGACGGAGTCGGGATATTTGGTGCCGATCGCGAACAGGGTATGGGGCGCACCCTCAGTCAGCGCGTGGCAGGTTGCACATTTGCCATCGCCGTTGAAGTAAGCCTTGCCCGCGACGAGATCGCCGATCACCTTGTTAATCCCCGTTGGCGAGCGCTTAAGTGCGTCGTCAACCCTCTGTTTGAGGAAGTGCGAGAGATCGGCCACCTGGCCGGAGGTGAGATCGGCGCTGTTCTTCTTGCTCTGCAGCGGATGGCCCTTTTTGAGAAAGGGACCGAGTTCGGAACCGAAGCGGTCTTTCAGGACTATGTTGGACCGGACCAGGTTGGCACCGGTTTCGCTGCCGTGTGCCGTTGGACCGTGACAGTCCACACACTCGGCGGCGTACAGGGAACGTCCGCGGTCGGCGGCGGCGGCGTCCACGACTTGCTTGTCATAGGGACCGACACCGCCGTTGCCGCCGCGGCCGCGCGCCGGGCCGGAAGCGCCCTGGGGACCTTGCGCCAGAAGGGTTGCGACGGCGAGCAAGGCCACCGCGAATAGACGAGTCATCCTCATTGTTCCTTTCGGTGCATCCATTGTATATCGCACAGGGCGGATGTCGCTCCGGTTCAATTCCCATGCGTGGCGCTTTGATGGCCAGGTGAAGTCCTGCGTGATGTAACCGGCGGCGCTGTGCAATCGCACCGTGCGCAATGGGTTTGGATTGCCACGTTCCCTGAAAATCAGACGCCTATCCATGGCGAATTACCAAATTCGCCTGAATACGGTGGCTTGGGAGGTATTGTTACCATTGCCGGGACGCGCGACTTGATCATCCTGTTCGTTCATGTGATCGTCACCGTGGTCCGACTTGCCGGGCCGGGGGGACTCCGTTCTGTGGTTGCGGAATCCGCGCTGATCCGGTATCAGCTGCTAATTCTCAATCGCGGGCGCAAGCGTGCGCCTAACCTGCGCGCCACGGATCACATTGCCGCCGGTTTGTTCACCCCTTTTCCTCAACCCGGCACGTATCCTTCGTTCCGCCATCGTTCTGAAGCCCTCCATCTTGCTCCATCTTCACGCCTGTTAAGGAAACGCAAGTACCGCCTGCTGTTTTCGCCCCAGCTCAGACTCCGACCCGGCCCGAAAGGACCGAACCAGGAACTCATCGACGCCGTCGTGGCCATGAAGCGGCGTAATTCCGGGTGGGGCTGTCCTCGCATTGCCGAGCAGATCGCGGTGGCTTTCGGCGTCGAGATCGATAAGGATTTGGTGCGCCGTATCCTGAGCGCGCGCTATCGACCGGAATTGGATTCAGCAGGCCCATCCTGGCTGACGTTTCTCGGCCACATGAAAGGACAGTCTGTGGAGTTGTGATTTGTTCCGATGCGAATCCGCCACTTTGAGAACTCACTGGGTTCTCGTGGTGATGGACCAATTCACGCGCCGCATTATCGGGTTTGGCGTCCACTGCGGCAGCATGGACGGAATGGCGCTGTGCTGCATGTTCCATCGCGCCATTCGCGGGCAAAGTCCGCCCAAATACCTCAGCTCGGATCATGATCCGCTGTATCGGTTCCACCAGTGGAAAGCCAATCTTCGAGTACTCGAGGTGACGGAGATCAAGACTGTCCCATACGTGCCACCTATCGCATCCGTTCGTAGAGAGGCGATCGGGACGGTTCGGCGCGAGTACCTCGACCGGATCCTATTCTGGACGACCGTCGATCTGGAGGCAAAACTAACCGAGTTCCAACGTTACTATAACGGCCATCGAACGCATGGCGGGTTGGAGGGACGCCTGCCAGAACAGGTATCTGACGGATCGAACCCACCGATCTATTTCGATTCCTACCGCTGGCGCAGACATTGTCGAGGGCTGTATCAGACTCCAATCGCCGCATGATTTAGGAATTCGCCATGGACACGCTGTTCGCCGTCTGTGAGGGTGGAGTTCTGCGCTCGTCCGAGCCGCTCGCGCCGAACACGAACGGGTAAGTGTGACCATCTGCGACGAGTTGCCAGACCCGGCAGAACCGTGGCTCGACCACGAGTATATGGCGGCTATAGACGTAATGGATGAGTCCGCACCCACCCTGGAAGAAGTGAGATGTATGCTTTCCGGGATTTCGGGGAATCTGTCTGACTCCATTGGTGAAGAGCGCGACGCCGGGGATAATATTGGGAATCTATCTCGACACCAGCGCACTGGCAAAGCCGAATCACACCAGAAATCGGGACATTAAAGTTCCAGCCTCGGAGGAAAAAACACGGCGGGCAATTCATCTCCGCAGATTTCCGCCGATCAGCGCTCGGTCGGCTGGTTAACCGGATCCCTCAACCGCTGCGCGTCCTATCCGCTGGCGGTGAAGCTGGCAGTCCATAGGCCAGGAATGTCCCTGCGCCGTTTCAACCGAGACGGGAGGGCAATTTTCGACTGATATTTTGTCGCGGGCGGGCGAGCGGAAGGTCGCCTTTGCCGGATTTTCCGGCGGCACACCGGCGCAATATTACGACTGAAGATACATCTCTGCGGGTCGTCTGGTTGACGGGGCGGCGATTTGACTGCCAGTGCTCCTGTGTGGACGAGATTGCTTGCAGCGCCAGGTCAGGAGTGAGCGATGCACCGCTGATGACGAATATCGGTACCGCTCAGGGCATGATCCGCGAGCGGGCCGGCCCTTGATTATTTGTCGCAGGCTGGTCTGCCTCATCCCGTGCCATCCGTTGTTCGTCCACCGAATCTGGCGCGACTTTTGCCCAACAAATCGCATCGTGCAGACGTCTAATCTGGGAACGGAGGAATCGTCCCAATGAGTCCAACGAAACCAGCCCTGCCATCTCAACGGATTCTCGCCCGGCTCAGTTTAACCGCCGCGCTTTCCATCGCCGCTCTTTACGCCCAGACGTCAGACCCCGCCGCGAAGTTCGAACTCGCCAGCGTCTACCCCAGCCCGCGCCCCATCAACGCCAACGCCGCTGGATTTAGCGGCGGTCTGCTGCCCGGCGGGCGCTATCAACTCCGTTGGGCCACCATGCTCGATCTCGTCCGCACGGCCTGGGACATAGATCCCGCCAAAGTCCTGGGTGGCCCCAGCTGGCTGGATCTCGACCACTTCGAGATACGGGCCAAAGTCCCTCCTGGCACTACGGCCGTTACCGTTAAGCCGATGCTGCGGGCGCTGCTCAAAGAGCGCTTTGCTCTGGCGGTGCGCGACGACACCAGGCCGGTCAACGCCTGGGTCCTGACGGCAAGCAAGCATCCCCAGCTGAAGCAGTCCGACGGTGGCGAAAAGTCTGAGTGTCGCAATGCGCAGCAGTCGCAGGGCGACGGCAACGGACGCGGGCCCGGCAACCAGCCCGTGCGGACCATCGAACTCACGTGCCATAACATGACCATGGAAGACTTCGCCGCTCACATGAGCGACATGCCCGGATCATGGAACTACACCAGCGGCGCGCTCGCGACCGATCAGACCGAGCTCAAAGGCGCCTGGGATTTCGACCTCAGGTATTCCCAGCGCAACGGGCAGATCCGCGAACACGTGGAAATCCTCAGCCTCTTCGACGCCATCGATAGACTCGGCCTGAAGCTCGATCCCGGCATGGCGCCGATGCCCGTCGTGGTCGTCGATTCCGTGAACCGCCTCCCAACGCCCGATTCTCCGGAAGCCACCAAGGCCTTCCCGTCGCCGCCTACCGAGTTCGAAGTCGCAACGGTGAAGATGAGCGATCCGGATCAGAAAGGTATCAACTTTCAGTTGCAGCCCGGCGGCAGGCTGAACGTGCGGGGCGCAACGCTCCAGTTCATGATCGAGCAGGTGATGGGCGTGACCGACGAAATGCTGATTGGCGCGCCGAAGTTCCTTGACGTGCAGCGCTGGGATATTGTCGCCAAAGCGCCGGACATCCTCGTGGAAGACGGTAACGCCGATTTCGACACGCTGCTGGTCATGGTGAAGTCTCTGCTGGCAGAGCGCTTCGGGTTCAGGTTCCACTTCGAAGAAAAGCCAGTCCAGGCATATACGCTGACCGCGCCCAAGCCGAAAATGAAGAAGGCCGATCCGAACTCCCGCACCGGCTGCAAGGAGGGTCCTCCCACGCTTGTTCGCATCGACCCCCGCAATACCGATCCGGTGCTGGGCCGTCTGCTTTCCTGCACCAACGCGTCGATGGCGTACCTGGCCGATCAACTCCAGTATCTGGCAAACGGCTACGTGCATTCCGCCGTTCTCGACTCCACCGGCCTTGACGGCGGCTACGATTTCACGCTGAGTTTCAGCACCATCGGACAGTTCCAGGGTGGCGTCCTGCCGGACCCTGGGTCCGCAGCTTCCGACCCCAACGGCGCCATTTCCCTCCCCACCGCCATGGAAAAACAACTCGGTCTGAAAATGGAACTCGTTAAGCGACCGATTCCGGTGCTCGTCATCGATCACATCGAGGAAAAGCCAAACGACAACTAATGCTGCCTGATATTTGAAAAGCGACGCCGCGGGTTCGTGCGAACAGAAGCCTCCATGATCCGGCAGCAGATGTCGTGCCGGTCACACGGATTTCATCCCGTACCCGGTTACACCGGCGCGAAGCAAGAGGGTGCAGCGAGTGAACTCCCGATCCTTGCACAGTTTGACAGGCGAATGGAATCATCTTACGATAGTTCAGTCCTTGTACTTCCCGTCGTTCGTTGGTTCCTCCGCTGGCAACCATCCCTGAAATTTCGTGGCAGGAGATGTTCATGATGACCGCCGCAGTACCGACCGATATATTGAGCCGATTCCTGTCGCAGTTCCCCAGTGAGCAACAGGCGATGCGGTTTTGTAGTTACTCGCTCGCGTTGCTCATGGCGTCCGCGACCTTCTCAGGAGCCGCGCTCGCTCAAACCGACGTATCGCAGCGCGGCTACGACCGCTTTCGCACGGGAGCTAATACTTCCGAAACAATTCTGAATCCCGACATTGTCAAATCGGCCGCAAATCAGTTTCACAAAAGGTTTGTGATGAAGGTGGATGGCAAGATCGAAAGCTCGCCACTATTCGCTGCCGGAGTGACGATCGCAGGTGGTCTTCATAACGTGATCTACGTCGCCACTATGCACAACACCGTTTTCGCGTTTGACGCTGACACGGGCGCTCAGCTTGCGACCCGCTCGGTGGATGCGCCCGTTACGGGCCAGGACGTCGGCACGCTCAAGCCCGCTACGATTCACAAGGAGTTCGGGATCGTCAGTACTCCCGTAATCGATCGGTCCACGGGCACTATCTACCTCGTGCGGTGGGGATACGAGAGCGATACCAGCGGACCCACATTCCGGCTTTTTGGGCTGGATATGACAGATCTTAGTCAGGAGAAATTCGCTTCCAGGGTTATCGATTCGTACAACGCAGGCGGCCGCGGATTCGATCGGTACCGCCAGATTCAGCGCGCAGCGCTCACCCTAACGGTGAAACCCGACGGCAGCAAGGGTATTGTGATCGCTTTTGCCGGTGGTGAAGGAGAGGGAAGCGTCCCGGGATGGGTCGTCGTGTTCGATGCGGCTAAACTGACAGCCTCTGAAGGACCCGCAGTATGGTGCAGCAATCCCAACAACAGTTCGGGCGCGGGAGGAGGAGGCGGCGTCTGGATGGCCAACGCGGCCCCTGCCGTCGACGAAAACGGGGATATTTTCGTTGTGACGGGAAACGGCCCCTATCGGCCATCATTTGGTCTGGACCAACTGGGCGAGAGTGTTGTGCACCTCATCTGGACGCCAGGCAGTCCGGCCACGCTCACCGCCGCCGATTGGTTCACGCCATTCGTCGATACCGACCGGGATCCCGATCACCGCGATCAGGACCTCGCCGCCGGCGGCGTTCTGGAATTGCCCGACGAAACCGGACTGATCGTTGGCGGCAAAGACGGTGTCTACTATCACGTCAACCGTTCCGACATGGGGCAGCGCGACTTCACCAAGCTGCTTGAACCGCCGTTCGTGGCCGCCTTCGATTATCAGCCGGCCAACGGCCACACGTCTTTATTCGACGATCTGAACCAGGTGACCTCGGCCGACCCGTTCAAGATCGGAGCCGTCGATCAGGGCAGAACTCCTCACACCCATGGAACGGCCGTGTATTTCAATGGCTTGCTGTTCGTTCAGGGCGAGAATAATCAGGTGCGCGTGTTCTCGAAAACCGGCGGGAAATTTGGAGCGAACCCGACAGCGCGTGGAACATTGATGGCGTCGCAGGGCACTGCGCCGCCTGGCGGAATGGCCGGAGGCATTTTGTCCATCTCTGCGAACAACACCTCCAACGGAATTCTGTGGGTGAACGAAGCCTTCGGCAATCTCGCAAGCGATCCGTACGCGCTCGCGGCACCCACTCCGAACATACTGCGCGCTTACGATATTGCAGATGTAACGAGCGGCACGCTGCAACCGATCTGGGACAGTGAAATGGAGCCGAACGATCATCTGGGCGCCGCGACGAAATTCGCGCCTCCGCTGGTGGCGAATGGCCGCGTCTACCAGGCGACCTACGATAACCAGGTAGTGGTCTACGGCCTTGGCACTCCCTCATCCATACCGGTCCGCGACATTCAGCGGACGGTGGTTTTTATCTATGGTCAGACCCAACCCGGGCAGGATTTGTTTATTCGCGGCGGAACCAAAGGCGGCGCGCCCATCCGCATTAGCCATCGTAACTGGCTGAACCCGGCAACCAATGCGTATCGCTGGGGCGATGCGAATCTGGACTGGGGTCCCGGCGAAGTCGGCCAGCTCCAGCCGAATGGCATCGGAGGAGGATCCCCGGCGGAGTGGACGACCAGCCTCGCGCAGGGAGCCGGGCAACCCTACGTTTCGATGGCGGGCTACGGAATCGCCGACGAGAACAATTTCGGTCCACACTACTGGATGCTGGACGTCAACATGGATTGCGAGCAGGCTTTCGACGACGGTCACGGGCAGAAGTGGTTCGAGTTGAAGGCGGTGATCGCGCCTCTGCCGGGATGGGAGGGCGATATCACTCAAACCAGCACGCCGGCGCCGCCATACGCGAGCAGCAACCATATGGGTATTTGCGGGCGGGTGAACGTGTTTGTGGCGAACTATCCGAACCTGCCGGCGGGTCTCGATCCGAACTCAGCGCAATTCTTTGCGCCGAGCTACACGTACGGAACTCCGGTCGATGAGCGCACCGCTTCCACCGATGCGCTCAACAACACGCCATGCAGCGATCCGGGAAAAGAAATGCGTTGCCTGGGCAGCGTTCTACAGATGTGCACAAGCCTGCCAGCTGGTAACTTCTTCCAAACCGTTCGCAATTGCGGAAAGGTTTCGGCGGGGGGAAACTTCGTACAGATGTGCAGGAATTCCACGGGAACGTGTTGCTCTCCGCTGAATGGGGACCGTTGCCAATAGCCATGGGCCTGCAAATCACGATGTGAATTAACGTCAGCCTCGTTTCGCGGCTCCGCCAAATCGGGCTCGAAGTAGCGCCGCTCATGCGGACATTTCGACTGCCCGTCAGATAATCGAACAACTTCCGTGCGGGTTCCGTTATTCTCGAACAGTAGACCATGTCCATTCCTGAGCCCGGCCAGACAAAGCGAAAAAGCCGATGAACGACTCGCCCATGCCCGGTGCCCGATTCAGTTGCGTACACCATGATGCTTGAGGTCAAAGATCTCCGGAAGAAGTACGGAAACACCGTAGCGGTTGACGGCGTGAGCCTGCGTATCGCCAGGGGTGAGACTCTCGGCCTGCTCGGGCCCAACGGGGCAGGCAAGACCACCACGGTTTCGATGATCGCGGGTCTTCTCCGCCCCGACTCGGGCGAGGTGCTGATCGACGGCCGCCCGCTTGGCGGAGATTCCGACCCGATTAAGCACAAAATCGGGCTGGTCCCGCAGGATTTGGCGCTCTTCGACGAATTGCCCGCTGTCGACAATCTCGCCTTCTTCGGGGCTTTGTACGAAATGGAGGGAGCGAGGCTGAAACGCGCGGCTGCCGAGGCGCTCGACCTGGTTGGCCTTACCGAGAGAGCCAAAGACAGGGTCAGAACTTTCAGCGGCGGCATGAAGCGGCGTTTGAATCTGGCCGCGGCGCTGCTGCACGATCCGGAGTTGCTGCTTCTGGACGAACCCACCGTCGGCGTCGACCCGCAGAGCCGCAACGCCATTTTCGATAATCTGGAGACGCTGAAGCGGCGAGGCAAGACGCTTCTCTACACGACCCACTACATGGAAGAAGCGGAGCGTCTTTGTGATCGCCTGGTTGTGATCGACCATGGGAAGGTTATTGCCGATGACACCCTGCACGGTCTCTATCGCCTGCTGCCCGTCACCAACGTCTTGTCCATTGAACTGGAAAACCCGAACAACGGGCCGCAACTGGAAGAGATTCGTGGCTTTTCCGAAGTCCGGTCCGCGGAAATAAAGGAAGGCGTTTTAAGAGTGGGCGTACACAATCTGTCCACCGACGCACCCGGCATCCTGCAATGGCTGGTCGATCACGGCCATCCCTACAGTCATGTGGTCAGCGACCGGCCCGATCTCGAAACCGTATTCCTTAGCCTCACGGGAAGGAGCCTCCGCGACTCATGACGATCCCTCTGCGCGCCCTGATCCTCAAGGATCTGCGTCTGTTTTTTTCCGACCGCCGTGCCGTGACGATGAGCTTTGTGGCGCCCCTCGTGATCGGTGCGTTCTTCGGCTATATCTTCGGTGGCAACGGTGGCAAGACGGAAGCCAGCCGTATTTCCGTGCTGGTGGCGGACCAGGACGGAAGTGCGATTTCCCGCGCGATTTTCGCCGATTTGAAAGCGAGTCAGTCGCTGGAGGTGAAGGCATCGGCTGCGGACGCAGCTCGCGAAGCTGTGCGCAAGGGTACGGCGACTGTGGCGGTGGTGGTGCCGAAGGACTTCGGTCTCGACGCAGGGCGCGCTTTCTTCACGCCGGCAACGAAGCCGGAAATCGCTGTACTCTACGATCCGTCGCACGTCGCCGAGCAAGGCATGGTGCAAGGCATTCTGACGGGCTCCGTTATGCAGGTTGTGAGCCGGGAAATGTTTGGTGGCGCAACGGGCCAAACCGTGGTGAAGGAGTCTCTTCGTCAAATTGGCGGCGGCGACGCCCAGCGGCCACTGCGCGATCTGCTCCAAAGCGTCGAACGGTGGAACGAGCGATCCCAAACCGCAGGCGCGAGCGAACACACCGGATTATCCGCGGGCATTACGATACCGTATCAGATTCGCGAGGAAGCGGTTACGGCCCGCACGGGCGTCCAGTACAACGGCTACGCCCATTCGTTTGGCGGCATGAGCGTGCAGTTTATTCTGTTCATGGGAATCGACGTTGGCGTTGGCATGTTGCTGATGCGTCAACGCGGTCTGTGGAAGCGTTTGCGCGCGGCGCCAATTTCCCGTGGTTTGCTGCTGGGCAGCCGTGCCATCAGCGCCGCAATAACTTCGATGCTGATCCTGCTGGTGGTGTTCGGTATAGCCCGGATTGTATTTGGCGTGCGAATTGAAGGCAGCATGGCCGGTTTCCTCGGCATCTGCCTTTCGTTTTCACTGATGACGGCTGCCTTCGGGTTGTTGATCGCGGCCCTGGGAAAGACGCCGGAAGCGACGCGCGGGCTATCCATTTTCGTCACCCTGATCATGGTGATGCTGGGCGGCGCGTGGGTGCCCGCATTCATTTTCCCGCAATGGCTGCGCACTGTCACAATGTTCGTGCCGACGCGCTGGGCCATGGACGGTTTCGACGACATGACGTGGCGCGGCCTTGGCCTTTCCGCGGCGATCGGACCGATTGCGGCCTTGCTGGGCGCCGCGATTGTTTTCGCCGGGCTGGCTGTGAGCAGGTTCCGCTGGGAAGCATCTGACTGAGCGCGTCCGGATTCGCCGCGAAGGCAATTGTTCTAAGTAGACGGCTTACTCAGCAGCCCATTCAGCTTCAGCCATTCTTCGAGTCGATCCAGATAGTGATCCGCTCCGCCGCCCTTCTTGCCAAATCCGTGCTGGCCAGTCTGGAATACATGCAGCTCCGCCGGCACACCCGCTTTGATCCACGCGCCGAAAAGATCGATCGAACCCTGGTAACCTACAGACTTATCGTCGGCGGCCACGGCGATGAATAGCGGAGGCGCTCCGGCGGGAGGAGCATTGGAACTGGCGCCGGCGGCATAGACCGGCACCGCGAAGTCCGGTCTGCCATCGGCGGGTCCGTACACCGCCGACAACAAGACTCCGCCGCCGGCCGAGAAACCAATCATGCCGATGCGATCCGGCAGCACTCCGTATTCGGCCGCGTGCTGACGCAGAAGGCGCACCGCTTGCTGTCCATCCGCATCCGACATCGCCCGAACGTTCTGGCCGGCCTGCGGATCGGGCGTTGCAGCACCCGCGGGAGCCACATATGTCGTGCGGTACTTCAGCACAAACGCATCGACGCCCATCTGGTTCAGACGTTTAGCAACGTCCACGCCTTCATACGACATCATCAGGGTCCGAAAGCCCCCGCCAGGCGCGACAATCGTCGCCGTTCCGACAGCGCGCGAACTTTCGGCGGGATAGTACAACAGGACTGGCCGGACAATGTTCTGCGCCTGTGGTTTGTCCGCCGTACCCGCCGAACGCTCGTCATAGTGCCAGTTCTCCGAGCCGGGAGCCACGCCCGCGTAGAGTGGAATTTCACGCGCTGGAGACGGAACCTGCGCGAAAGCGCGCGCAGCCAACGCAACGGGGAGAACGATCCGAATCGAGATCATGCGTTCCATCATAAGACAAATCTTTAGACAAGTCTTTGCCACATGCACGCCGCCGGACATTCCTGCAAACAAATCAGGGCGCGAAGCCCCGGCAGGCGATGCCGTGAGTCGCTACCGCTATATGCCGTTAAACGCGACACGGAGTTGGCGCATTGTTATCCTTGCCGCGACTCTGTTGTTGACGACAATCTTTGCCCGGGCGCAGGAAGATACGATTCCCAAGAAGCGGTTGCAAACTCCCGCAACAGTTGCTGGCTTTGTGGGCGGCGAGTCCCACGACAGCTACGCAATCCATGTGACGCAGGGTCCATCGTTGTCGATCCAAATCTCATGGCAAAGCACTGATGGCAAGCGGGCCGAGTTCACGGTGAGCGAATCCCCCGGCTTCTTCGCAGGCGCGCCGGTCGCATTCGGAAGCGCGTCCGATCAGGGCAGGCCCTGGAGAGGCAAAGTTCCGAGGACGGGAGATTGCTACGTTTATGTAGTCGCCCATCCCACGGCGCACTACACTCTTCGCATGACGGACGGCCAGGCAAAAAATGTATGGTGACGAAGGACACGTTGCCATGCTTACAATCAGCCATATGGATCACAGACACAGCAAGTGGGAAGACGTGCCGCTCGAAACGATGAGCGATGTTATTTCCAGACGGGTTTTCACCGGCGAAAAGGCCATGGTGGCTCAGGTATTTCTTAGCAGGGACGCGGTCGTTCCGCTGCACCATCACGAAAGCGAACAGATTACCTATATTCTCAAGGGCGCGCTGAAATTCGAATTGCAGGGACGTGAAGTCACGGTGCGTGCCGGGGAGGTGCTGTTCATCCCGTCGAACGTCCCGCACAGGGCCGTCGCGCTCGAAGACACGCTCGATCTGGATGTTTTTTCGCCTGTCCGCACCGACTGGCTGACGAAAGACGACGGCTACCTCCGGCGCGGCGAACGCGAATCCGCCGCCTGATCGCATGGACTGAGAGGCGCCAAAAAAACAAAGCGCTGAGTCGGCCCGGGTCGATCCGGGGTGCTCCCTGCATGGTTCACCCGCAAAGCGCTAAGCTGTGAAAAATGACCTGAGCGACGATATGGCGGCCGCCGGGTTCGCGTTTCGTATCGACGCCGCAGGCATGGGTTGCTGTAACGGCGAATCGGAATTGCCGGGGAGCGGGCTGTTCGGTTCGGTGGTTATCGTGGGCCTGCTTACTTCTCCAACTGCGAGTTGATCTCTTTGATCGCCTTCTTGCAGGCATCCGGAACGTCGTCGAAAGCTTCGGCCTTCTTACCGCCCGAGACGATGAGGCCATTGGCGCGCTTGATGGCGTCTTCCAGTCCGCTGGCGGTCTCCGGATCGATTCGTTCCAGGATGTAATCCAGGCAGATCGCGATGTTGACCCATTTTCTATACGCTTTCCCCTGATCCTCTTCTTCCCTTGCCGCTTTTATATACTCGTTGATGGGCCCTTCCGCTTGCTCCCAAAGTGCGGCGGGCTCCATCTGGCTCAGGTCTTCGCCACCCCAGACCGGAATGCCTGCCATCGTGTCGACCAGATTATGTTTGGTTCCGATGGTCATAGTATCGCCCTTCATTCCTCGTGTCTTCATCGGCACAGGAATCACGGCCTCCTTCTCTTTCGCGCGATCCAGGATCACATCCATGTCTCCCGGCGCGTGAGTCTGGCTGCCGAACAGGAAGCTGCCATGGGCGATCGCCGATCTTTCCTCCATATTCTCGCCCAAATCTTCCCTGCCATGAGCCGAGACGTGGGTCCCGATCGAGAGCATGGCATGCAGAAGGCGCTCGGCGACAACTTGTTTTTCCTTGTCTTCCATGATCCGCCAGCGGACTCCGAACTCGCTATTTTCCAGACTCTGCAAGACCTCGGTCATTCGCGTGACGTAGTGATCCGCCTGGCTCGCGACGGATCCTTTCTCCACGTGCGCCTCTGTCAGCAACCGGGTGATTTCCTTGCGCAGATTCTCCTCGCCGTCAAAACATAACTGAAGTGCTGCGTCCTCATCGCTTTCGGACGTTTCCGGTGCGACCAATTTCTCGACAAACTCCTGAAAATCGTCGCGCGTATTGAATTCTCCTTCATGTTCGCTTTCCTTGATCAACTCCGTCAGCGTCTCGAGTTGCTCATCCTCGGCGAATCCTTCGGCGACCGCGTAAGAAGCAGCCTCACCTGGAGTGCCAAACTCCAGCCGCGCACCTTTCTTTGCGTGTTTAATGACCACTTTCTCCACACGCTGCAAGGGTCCTCTGTGCGACACGTCCCGATCGTTTCGTCCGCGTTTGCCGCCTTTAGACGCGAAACGATTACGCAGCGCCCGTGCGGTTTTGGTCACCCACTTTTTCCCTTCCAGGCGCTCGCTCGGCTGGCGCGATTCGTCCCAGTCCGCGTGAGTCTTCACATCGGCCTCCCACCAGTTGATGTAGGTCAGCCTGGCTTTGACGTCCGTCATCTGCTCCAGCGCGGCGACGGTCGATTCGAGGAGATTCTCTCGTCTCGCCGGATCGAACATGGCGAAGTGTTCGTCGTCGGCATCCTCAAGGTCGGTGTTGTAATTGGCGAGTACTTCATGGCTGCCGTGATAGACCAGTTCGTGATTGAAAAGCGCCGTCATCTGGCCCAGCCGGACTGAGCGATTGGTCCGGGAGAACGTCGGGTTCTCCGGATAGTACTTAACTTCGAGGATCTCGTTGTTCTTGCCGCGAATTCGGGTAATGGCGTCCTGATCGTCATCCTCACCATCGTCGATCTTTACGGGTTTCTGGTTTGCCGGGCGATGGTTCAGCGTGGCGGCAATGGCCGCATCCCAGGCCTTCTGGTCGATCTGTGCGACTTCCTTATCCGAAAGGTCCTTGAACTGAGCCAAATGCGAAGACGACAGTTCCGGCATTGTCTGGCTGAGTTGCCCTGCAGCGCCTGGCGACGCTCCCGCGAGTGCTTTGGCGCCCATCGAGTCCGCTTCGTGTTCCAGACGCTCGTCGTCATTAACCGGAACTCCATCCACGTTGATAGTCGGGGCCACTTTGCCCTGAGCCTGCTGGACGACGTGCCAGGCTTCGTGTGGCAGATGCCGTTCCTGTCCCGGTGCGACATGGATCTCGGCGCCCTGTGCATAAGCCAGTGCATTCAGTTGAGCCGGTTGCGCGGAGCCGTAGTGGACTTTGACGTTGTCCAGAGAGATGCCGGAAAGGGATTCGACGCCGGACTTGAGACCGTCGGGCAGACCCGTTTTGTTGCTGCGGGGAACGGATACTCGCTCCAAGTCAGCACGGGTGTCCTCCGGCCCTCCCCTGAATTGTGCGGCGTCGCCGAACACGCCTCGGAGCTGTAGCCGCTGCGCCACCATGCCGGGGCTATCGCGTAACGCATCAGCCAGTTTGCGCTGTGCGGCCGCCGCAGGGCGGTTGTCCACGAACGCCGTTAGTCCGATGGCCTGCCTGCCGCTCGATGAACGGGCTGCGGCGGCTTGCCGGGCCTCTGCGACGGGGGGCTGCGACTGCGCTTTCATGGTGCTTATCCTCCCAAGCCGGGGATTAGCCGATTGTACGCATATTCCCGACGAAGTTCAATGCGCTTTGCGGACCGCGTTCGGCGAGAGCCCCGCCCTTGTTGCTCCGCGCGTGTTTCCGACCGTTCGCGGCTTTTGCACCCAATGCAAGTGTCCGGCCCATGGTGCCGATGTGTAGCCCCTACAGCGGGTAGTCGCGGCGTGCCGAAGCGGATAATGAAGATCAACTTTATCTCTTATATGCCGAGATCAACGCGGGAAGGATAATTTTTCCCATGATCCTGTTCGGTGGCGCGCCATCGGAGTTGTAGTCTCCGGCGGTGAAGACGGCTACCAGGTCATATTGCGGTATGAGGTAAATCTTCTGACCGCCGTTACCCTGCGCGGCAGTCATGTTGACGCGGTGGGGTCCGGCCGGCATCTGCACATTCGGCGTCTGAACATTCGGCGTCTGCACGTTCAACCACGGCTTCCACCAGAAATAACCGTAGCTGGTGTCATCCACCTGGCTCTGTTCGCTCAGCGATGCCTTCACCCAGGCTTCGGAAATGATCTGATGGCCCTGCCACTTGCCGCCGTTCGCAAACAGCATGCCGATTTTCAGCATGTCGCGCGGCCGAAGATGAATCTGAGAAAACTCTTTGTTGGCGTTGGTCAGATTATAGTTCCAGGTCCAGTCGGCGCGTGTCATGCCCAGCGGTCCGAAGAGGTTTGCCTGCGCGAAGTCCGGAAGCGACATGTGCACTGCATTCTCCGTCATCCGGCCCACCACCGCCACGCCTCCAGAGCAATAGTAACCCTGCGTGCCGGGGTTATTGATCATCGGCAGATCCAGCGTCGCCTTCACCCAATCCGGCGCATCGTCGATAACAGTCTCGCGGCCTGGGGAATCGGAGCTGTGGTCGTTGCAGGCGAGGCCTGAGCTCATCGACAAAAAGTTGCCCAGTGTCATCGCGGCTTTGCGGGGGTCGGGGTTCGCATAGGCGGCATAACTCATGTGCGGGAGTACCGGCTCGCTGGCTCCGGGCAGCGCGCCACGATCGATAGCGATGCCCGCGAGAGCGCTCACCACCGACTTCGTGGCGGAGCGGAGCTGGTGTTGCCGCGCGGCATTGTAGCCGTAGAAATACTCTTCCATCACGAGGCGTCCGTGCTGGAACAGGAGAACGCTGTGTACATCCTTGTAGGTGCCATCGAGTATGCCGCGCACAATGGCGCTCCAGGTGGTGATGCCGAGTTCCGTCTTCGTGATGTCGCCCACCGGGATGCCATCGTGCTTGTCGACGGGAGGTCGATAAGCCCCGCGCATGTCTTCATTTGGTTGCAGCGGCCGGGCGAGCGCGGCCGACTCTTTCGTGACTGTGGATGAAATACGGGCGCGGAATACGCCGGATTCTTCGAGGCCCGTCACCTTGCCGCCGGCGTCGCGGCGGAACGGGATCTTCTGGCCGCTGGGATTGGTGAAGACGTCGACTCCCGCCGGGCTGAGCCGGTACTTGGCGCCATCGAGGACGGCGAAGAGTTCGTCGCCGGCTACAATCTCGATGGTTTGTCCCGCACCGTAGGCATAGGTGCCGGCGTAATCGGATAAAGGAGCCGCTGCACCGAAGCTGAGCAGGACGCCAAGCACGGCTAATGCGAGTATCTGTTTCTTCATTCTTAGCTTTCAATGCCCATCTGGGTCAATCTATAACGCAGCGAATTGCGCGTGAGCCCCAGAATCCGCGCGGCCTGGCTCTTGTTGTTATTCGCCTGCTTCAGCGCATTGCGAATCAACTCCTGTTCATAGGCGTCGAGGCTCATGCCTTCCGGCAGGCCCATTTCTCCGGCGTGCGGACGCGTGCGCAGATTCATATCGAGCCGGATATCGTCGGCATCGAGTTTGTCGCCCGTGGTCATGACGATGCTGCGCTCAATCACATTCTCAATTTCGCGCACGTTGCCGGGCCAGGAATACTGCATCAGTTTGTCGATTGCCGCGTCGGTAATGCTGCGCACGTGGCCGCCGTTTTCCCTGGCCAGTTTATCCACGAAAAATCGCACCAGATACGGGATGTCTTCCTTGCGCTCGCGCAACGGCGGGATTTCAATCGGCACCACGTTGAGCCGGTAATACAGATCTTCGCGGAAAGTGCCGTCTTCGAGCGCGGCGCGCAGATCGCGATTGGTGGCCGCAATCACGCGCACGTCGATGTGCAGAGTTTTGTTGCTGCCGAGGCGCTCCACTTCGCGTTCCTGGAGGACGCGCAGCAGTTTGACCTGAATATTGCCGGGCACGTCGCCGATTTCATCGAGCATGACGGTGCCGCTATCGGCCTGTTCGAACTTGCCCGCTTTCGACATGTTCGCGCCAGTGAACGCGCCTTTTTCGTAGCCGAAGAGCTCGCTCTCCATCAGATTTTCCGGCAGCGCGGTGCAGTTGATCTTGACGAAAGGCCGGTCGCGGCGCGGCGAATGATAATGAATGGCCCGCGCGATGAGGTCTTTGCCGACGCCGCTTTCGCCGGCCAGCAACACAGTGGCGCGCGATGCCGCAACCCGCATCACGGACGAAAAAATCTGCTGCATGGCCGGGCTGCGACCCACGATGTTATCCCAGTTGTATTTCTTGCCAAGCTCCTCTTTGAGCCGCACATTCTCATCGCGCAGATTGCGCACTTCCAGAGCCTTGTTGACCACCGTGGTCAGGTGATCGAGCGAAAAAGGCTTCGGCAGAAAATCGGCCGCGCCCGCTTTCATCGCTTCCACGGCGTTTTCGACGGTGCCGAACGCCGTCATAATAATCACCGGCACCAGGGTGTTTTGACGCCGGATGATCTGCAGCATTTCGAGACCTGTCATGCCGGGAAGCTTGAAATCGGTGAGCACCAGGTCGGCGCGGTCGATCAGCGGGAGGGCTTCTTCGGCCTTTGCCGCTTTGTCTACTTCAAAGCCGGCATCCAGCAACTGCAGTTCGACAATGCGGCGCAATTTGTCTTCGTCTTCGACAACCAGTATCCGTTTTTTCATTTTTCGATGGGAAGCGCGATGCGAAACGTGCTGCCTTTTCCCGGCTCGCTATCGACCGTCATTTTACCGCCGTGGCCATCGACGATTTTCGCCACGATGGCGAGGCCGAGTCCGACGCCATCCTGTTTCGTGGTCACGAAGGGGTTGAAAATCGTCTCGATTTTATCCGGCGGAATGCCGCTGCCGCGATCGGTGACGTCGATTTCGACGCACTGGTCGGCCAGACGCGTGGCCACGGTGACGGGCTGACCGGGCTCGGACGCCTGCGCGGCATTGGACAGCAGATTGATGAAGACCTGTTCCATCAGCGCCGGGTCGATCTCCAGGCGCGGCACGTCCTTCGAATAATCGCGAACAATTGTCACGCCGGCGCGCCTGGCCGCGCGATCGATGACCTCGGTGATGTCGGCCGTCTCGCGGCGCGGTTCCAGCGGCCGGGCGAAATCGAGAAAACGCGTGACCAGAAGATTGGTGCGGTCGACTTCCGAGCTGATGATCTCGCCCAGTTCGCGCGACATCGTATCCCGCTCGCCCGACGTGCGCGCCAGTAAGTCCGCGGAGCCTTTGATGCTGGCCAGCGGGTTGCGTAATTCATGCGCCAGACCGGCTGTGAGCTGCCCCAGCGCCGCCAGACGTTCCGCGCGACGCATGGCGGCTTCGACGGCGACGAGATTTTCATTCGCGATGGCGAGTTGTTCGGCTGTGGCCTTGTTGCGCGCGGATTCCGAACGGATGGCAACGCCAAGCGCATTCACCAGTACGGCGGTTGCCGCCATCACCAGACAGCGAATGGCGAGCACGTGCCAGCCATCGGGCGCCATCTCATAGTGCTTCCAGTCGATGAACAGCAGTGGCACCAGCAGCGCCGAGATGGCCGCTACGGATGCGATCACCGTGGGTATGACGCCCAGGATCGTTGCTGTGGAAAGAACGGGCACAAGGAGGATCAGTGAATACGGGCTCTCGACGCCGTTGGTCACATGCATCAGCTCATAGCCGAGCGCCAGTTGCAGGAATACCGATGTCATGCGCCCGGGTGGTGTTCTGAGCAGGGGCACGCGGCCCTCGATGAGTTGCAGGACGGCAAGGCCGAGCAACAGCGCCTGCTGGAAAAGATCGTGCGCGAGAACGATCAGGGTTCCGAAGAGGATAGCGAGCAGCATGTCCGAATTGCGGACAGGGAAGGCGTAGCGGGAAACCGGCCTCTCGTCGGGAGCAGTCATGGGCTGATCCTATTGTCGTCTTCGCACGGCCTGCCCGCCTACTGCGTCGAGCTTGGCCGCGATGGGCTGCCCGGTTTCCGGATCGGTCAGCGCGGGGTTGAGTTCCAGCAACGGCGCCAGCACGAAGCGCCTTTCGCGATAGCGCGGGTGCGGTATGGCCAGGTCCGCAGTTTTCATGACCACGTCTCCGAAGAGCAAAATATCGATATCGATGGTGCGGGGCCCGTTGACGATTTCGCGCTTGCGGCCGAGCGCTTTTTCGACGCCATGAATTCGCCGCAGGAGCTGCATAGGCTCTAGCTCGGTTTCGAATTCCGCCACCTGATTCAGAAACCAGGGCTGGTCATGGAAACCCATCGGTTCGGTTTCATAGAGGCTGCTTACGTGGAGCAAACGGAGATCGTCAGCTTGCAACTTATCCAGAGCCTGGCTGATATTCGCCTCGCGATTTCCAATGTTGGAACCGAGTCCAAGATACGCGACAGTCAAAACAGCTCCGGCTGCCGCTCCACGCCTCCAAAACGCTTCGGCACTTGGAAATAATCGTAAGCGCGTTCGGTCGCGACGCGGCCGCGCGGCGAGCGGTGCAGAAAGCCCAGCTGAATCAGATACGGCTCGTAGACTTCCTCAATCGTCTCCGATTCCTCGCCAATCGATGCAGCAATCGTATTCACGCCAACCGGTCCGCCGCCGAATTTCTCCAGCACCGTGCGCATGATTTTCTGATCGATCTCGTCCAGGCCGAAGCGATCCACCTCCAGCATGTCGAGCGCCGTCATCGCCACTTCCTTCGTAATATGGCCCTTCGCACGCACTTCCGCATAATCGCGAACGCGCCTCAGCAGCCGGTTCGCAATGCGAGGCGTGCCGCGCGAACGTCGCGCAATCTCTTCGGCGCCTTCGGGGTCCACGGGAGTTTCCAGCAAACGTGCCGAACGATTCACAATCAGCGTGAGATCGGCTACGTCGTAGTGATTCAGCCGCAGCACCAGCCCGAAGCGGCTGCGCATGGGCGCGCTGACCAGACCCTGGCGCGTAGTCGCGCCGATGGCCGTGAATTTCTGCAGCGGCATGGAGTGCGTGCGCGCGCCCGGCCCCGTGCCGATCAGAATATCCAGATGGAAATCTTCGAGCGCGGAGTAAAGCATCTCCTCCACATCGGGAAGCAGCCGGTGAATTTCGTCGATGAAGAAAACCTGGCGCGGCTGGATGGTGCTGAGCAGCCCCGATAGATCCAGCTTCTTCTGCATCACGGGCCCGGAAGTCTGCGTGAAAGGCGCTTCCAGCTCCTGCGCGATGATGGACGCGAGCGTCGTCTTGCCCAGACCTGGCGGTCCGTAGAGCAGTACGTGGTCCATGGCCTCGCCGCGTTTGCGGGCGGCTTCGATGGCGATCTGCAGGTTTTCTTTGAGACGCGCCTGTCCGGTGAAATCGGCCAGACGCCGCGGACGCAGGCCCGCTTCGAACTGAAGATCGTCGTCCGACGAGGCGGAGGATACCAGGCGATCGTTCGACATCAGCGCACCAGTTCCAGCGAGCGGCGGAACAGCGGTTCAAATTCCGCAGCCACGCCTGCCGCGCGCGCTTTCCGTACGGCTGCTTCGGCGGCAGGCCGCGCACAACCCAGATTCAGCAGCGCCGACATCACGTCTTCCTCAATCGACGATAGCGAGGGAGCGGCGGCTACTGCGCCCTCGCTCGCAGCCGGCAGCAGCTTATCGCGCAACTCCAGCACCATGCGTTCCGCCGTCTTGCGCCCCACGCCTGGAATGCGCACCAGCCGGTCCACATCGCCGCGCCGTATGCCGTCGATCAGCTCCTGTATGGCCATCCCGCTGAGCACTTTAATGGCGAGCCCCGGCCCGATGTTGCTGACGCCGATGAGCCTTTCGAAGAGCGTTTTTTCGTCCTGCGTGAGAAACCCGTAGAGCGAGAACATATCCTCGCGCACGTGCGTGTGGATGCGCAGCACCGCAGGCGCGCCCACGTCGGGCAGTTTGGAAAATGTGGAGACCGGGATGGTGACTTCGTAGCCCACGCCTGCCACGTCCACGACCACCTGATTCGGGTGTTTCTCGATCAGTGTCCCTCGAAGCAGCGCAATCATTTTCGGAGTAAGGGGATAGCGTAAACATTGTACATGGCACGACGGCGATTTTTCGTGAATCAGGTGCACGGCGGCTTTGCGGAACTGACGGGCGAAAGCGCGCAACACCTCACCCGGGTCCTTCGCGTGGAGCAGGGGCAGACGTTTGAAATCACCGATAACAGCCGCGTCTGGCTGGCTACGGTGGAGAGCACGCGCCGCGATCTGGTGCGCTTTGAGATCGTGGAGGAGCTGCCTGCCGGACCGCCTGCGCCCGCTGTCACGCTCTATCTCGCGCTGATCAAATTCGACCGCTTCGAGTGGGCCGTGGAGAAAGCCACGGAACTGGGCGTGACCCGCATCGTTCCCGTCGCCGCTACACGCAGCGAGCGCGGTCTGTTTGAAGGCGGCCAGAAGCGCGCCGAACGCTGGCGACGCGTCGGGCATGAGGCCAGCGAGCAATCGCGGCGACTCCGAACGCCCGAAATCGACGCGCCGGTCAGGCTGAGCCAGGCGCTGCGCGATGCCTCCACGCGCCGTTTCTGGTGCGATGAACGGCCGGGCGCCCCCGCTCTGATGCAGGCCTTTCAGCCGGTTGCCAACGACTCCACGGCGCTGCTGATCGGCCCGGAAGGCGGCTGGACCGACACTGAACGCGAGCAATTCGCAGCCGCCGGATGGAGCGGCGTCTCGCTCGGTCCGCTGGTCCTGCGCGCTGAAACCGCGGTCTGCGCGGCGCTGGCCGTGATCGCGCAGAAATGGCTCATTGTGCCGCCCGGTTGAGCATCGCCGCTACAATCGAATCAGAAGCGATGCCTACGAATTACGGCGGCGCCGTAGAATACGTTGCGGCCGTGCTGGTTGTCCTGCAAATCCTGCTCGCGCAGTCTTATCTGAAGCGCCGGTGCGCCCGCTGGCCGTGGCCTGCGCGCCTCGCTCTGGTCGCGGTCCTGGTGTTGCTCTGGTCTGCGACGCTGGTATCGGCGTGGCTCACATGGACCGGGGCGCTCTACACACGGCATGCGGCTCCCGTGGGGCTGGCCACCGCCATCTCCGCGACCGGCTACGTGTGGATCATGCTTTCCAGCGTCATGCTCGCTATTGCGGCCGTCCTCCGGTTTCTGTTCGCCAGAATGCCCGGCGTGCCGTCGCCCGGCCGTCGCCGCCTGCTCCGCACGGTCGCTGTGGCCGCTGTGGGCGCGCCGGCCGCAGCCGCCGCTTACGGCACGTTCATCGAGCGAAACCGTTACGGCATTCGCGAACTGGATTTTCCCGTGCCGGATTTGCATCCCGATCTCGACGGCTTCCGCATCGTCCAGGTGAGCGATCTCCACGTCAGCCCGTTTTTGAGCGTTCGCAGCGCGGGCCAGGTGATCGACATGGCCAACGGGCTCAATGCCGATCTCGCCCTATTCACCGGCGATCTGATTTCCGAAATGGGCGACCCTCTCAACGCGGCGATCCGCGAACTGATTCGCCTGCGTGCCGATCGGGGCGTTCTCGGCTGCATGGGGAACCACGAAGAATATGTGGGCTGCCGCAACTATCTGGCGCGCCAGGCGGGGCGTGCGGGGCTGGTCTTTCTTCGCGATGCCGCCACGCAGATTCATCGCGGCGCGGCAACGCTGAATATCGCCGGCGTGGATTACCAGCGCAGTTCGAATCGCATGAGCTACCTTCCGGGTACCGACCGCCTGGTCGTTCCAGGAGCCACCAACCTTCTGCTTTCGCACAATCCCGACGTCTTCCCCACCGCCCTTCGGCGCGGTTTCCAGGCCGTCCTCAGCGGCCATACGCATGGCGGTCAGGTGAACGTGGAAATCCTGCACCAGAACATCAATCCGGCGCGCTTTCGCACGCCCTTCACCTCCGGCCTGTACCGTCTTGGCAGCCCCGGTGAACCTCAGGCCACTTGTTTCGTCACCAACGGCATCGGCACCATCGGCATGCCAATTCGGCTGGGCGCGCCTGCCGAGATTGCGCTGCTGCGCCTGCGGCGGGCCTGATCTTGCGATATCTCATACTCAGCGACATTCACGGCAACAGGGAGGCTCTGGACGCGGTCCTCAAAGACGCGCGTGGCAAGTTCGATTGCGCCATTTCCTGCGGCGATCTCTGCGATTATGGGCCGGATTCTAACTACGTGATCGATTGGGCCCGCGCCGAACTGGCGGCCGTGGTTCGCGGCAACCACGATCGCGTCTGCTCCGGCCTCGATACGCTCGACCAGTTTACCGACCTCGCCCAGGCTTCCGCCATCTGGACGATGGAACATCTGACGCCCGCCAACCGTACCTATATTCGCGAATTGCCGCAGGGTCCGAGCATGGTGGATAACGCCCTGGCTCTGGTGCATGGTTCGCCGCGCGATGAGGACGAATACGTGGCCAATATCCGGGAAGCCTCCGAGGTCTTTTCCTTCCTTGCCGTCAACGCCGAAAGCGAGGTCGCGGCGCTGCCGTTCTTCTTCGGGCATACACATATGCAGGGCCTGTATCTTCGCGCCGAGGGGCGCACGCGCGGGGTTTCGCCGCCGCTAACGCCGATGCCGGAAGTGCGTGTGGGTCTGGAAGCGGGCGCGGCTTATCTGATCAACCCGGGGTCTGTGGGCCAGCCGCGCGATGGCGATCCGCGGGCGGCCTACGCGATCTTTAACAGCAGGACGCGGGAAGTGGCGCTGCGCCGCACGCCTTATAATCATCTGGCTACCGAGCGCAAAATAGTGGTGGCCGGCCTGCCGATCAAACTGGGTGTCAGGCTGGCTTTTGGCCGCTGAGTGGTTTGTGATCTAATCGAACGGGACAGATATGTATTGCACACGATGTGGCGTACAAAATACGGATGGCGCTCGCTTCTGCACGGCATGTGGCGCGTCGTTTTCAACGCCGGCGGAAGGCGGACCGCAGACCGGGATGCCACCGGGGGCCGGCTATTCGTCCATCGGCGGCGCTCAGGCTTATTCCAGCGCGCCGCCCAGACGGCTGAAACGCGTCATGGCGCAGAAGAAAATCGCCGGAGTCTGCGCGGGTTTCGCCGAATACTTCGATATGGACGTGACGCTGGTCAGGCTGGTCTGGTTCGGCGTATCGCTGATGTCGGGTATCGTGCCGGGCGTGATGGTCTATATTGTGGCGTGGATTATTCTGCCACAGGGCTGATAACTCAATCCCGCAAAACCAGGCCCACAATGGTCTCGATGTGGAAAGTCTGCGGGAACAGATCCACCATCGCCAGCCGTTCGATCTCATAGCGCGCTTTCAGCCCCGCCAGGTCGCGCGCCAGCGTTGCCGGATCGCAGGCCACAATCACGATCTTCCGCGGCGCCAGTTCCAGTAGTCGCGTGACCGCCGTTGCGCCCAATCCCGCGCGGGGCGGATCGGCCAGCACAAAATCCGGCGCGGCATGTTCCCCATCGCCCGCCCCAATCAGAAACGCCTCCGAATTCTGGCGGATCGCCTCCACATCAACGCCCGCGCGCCGCGTATTGCGCTGCAAATCGTCCGACGCACGGCCCGATTCGACAGCCGTCACCTTGCCGAACTTGCGCGCCAGCGGCACGCTGAACAACCCGGCGCCGGCGTATAGATCCCACGCTGCCGCTCCGGTTTCTTCGCCGATCGCCAGATCCGCCAGGCACCCCACCAGCGAGCGATTCACCTGAAAAAACGAGTTGCCGGCGATGCTGAACACGTCGCCATTGACTTCGTATTCGAGCGCGCCAGGCACCGTGCCGGGAATTTCCGCCGCCAGCCACTCGAAGAAATGCTTCGCAACCGGCTGCGTAGCCTCCTGGACGTTCCACTGCACCTGCACTTCATCGGTAAATACTTCGAGCGAGGTGACGAAACGCGGCCAGCGCCGGTCCTTCACCATGCGGTGAAGCTTCCCGAGCGCTTCGTTGATTTTCGGCGAACTGATGGGGCATTCGGTGGCCGGAATCAGCTTCTGCGAACGCATTTGCCGGTAGCCGACCTTGCCATTCTCGATATGAAACTGCGTGCGATTGCGGTAGCCCCAGGCGTCGCCCGAAATCACCGCAATGCGATTCTCATCGAACTCGATTTTCGCGCCGCGCCGCAGCGTTTCCGCCAGAATGCCGCGTTTCAGGCGCAACTGCGCCGGATAATCGATGTGCTGATAGTGGCAGCCGCCGCATTCGCCGAAAATCGGGCAGAGCGGCTCCACGCGGTCCTGCGAAGGCTGCGCCACGCGGATCAGGCTGGCCCGCTGTGCCTGCTTCTTCGAGGCCGGCGGCGCCACCTGCACCAATTCGCCAGGCAGCACGAAAGGCGTGAAAACGACCTCGCCATCCACACGGCCGAGGCCTTCGCCGCCATACACCAGCTTTTCAATCGTCAGTTCCAGAGCCATTTATTGTCCGAGCGCAAGTGCACCCGCAGGTTAACACTCCGCCCGCAGGTTAACACCCCGATAGCTGTGGCGAGCCGTCTTCCGTGAAACCAAACCCTGCGCCCAAGCATCCAAAACACAGGTTTCCCCGGTTTACATTCCGGCATTCCACCCATTTTCAGCATCTCTCATCGCGGCGTCAGCCCGGGGAAAGATTTGCGTCACGTAAAGTAGAGGTACAGCTTATGGCAGGACGATCTAACACCACCCTAAAAAAACGGCAGAAGGAAATGGCTCGCGCGGAAAAGCAGCGTGAGAAGTTTGCCAAGAGACTCGAGAAGAAAAAAGGCGATCTGGGCGAGCCAACCGACGAGATTGCAGGCGAAGACGGTGTTGAGGAATCTCCGGTCGCGGAAGCGGCAGCTCCCGTCGTCCCTGAACCAAACCCTGGCCTAAGCTGGTAGGCCGCATTGGCCTAAGCTGGTAACCCGCATTCCGCGGTTGGCGGCAAAATGTCATGATGACTTCCCGAAGCCGCCACTTTACCCGTTTTCAGTTTAAAAACAATCCGTAAGCGCCAGACTGGCGATCCGGCTCACCGCGCTACCGCCAATCGCTATTTACGGCCCTGTTACGATGGGACTTCGCTCCCATTCACATGATTCCACGCGTTCTGTCGGGCGTGCAGCCGTCCGGCAACCTTCACATCGGTAACTATCTTGGCGCTCTTTCCAACTGGGTCCGCATCCAGCACGATTACGAGAGCATCTTCTGCATCGTCGATCTGCACGCCGTCACGGTCTTCCAGAAGCCGGATGAATTGCGCGCCAGCATCCGCGATCTGGCCGCTCTGTTCCTGGCCGCGGGCATCGACCCGAAGCATTCGCGCATCGTAGTGCAGTCTTCCGTGCCCGCCCACGCCGAACTCGCGTGGATGCTCACCTGCGTTACCCCGATGGGCTGGCTGGAACGCATGACGCAGTTCAAGGCGAAGGCCGCGCTCCAGGAATCGATCGGCGACGGCCTCTTCCAGTACCCGGTCCTGATGGCTGCCGATATCCTGCTCTATCAGGCGGCCATCGTGCCCGTGGGCGAAGACCAGATGCAGCATCTGGAACTGACGCGCGACATTGCCCAGCGCTTCAATGCGCTCTACGGAGAGACTTTCGTCATGCCGGCGACGAAGCTTCCCGCCGTAGGCGCACGCATCATGGGGCTCGACGATCCGACCACAAAAATGAGCAAATCGGCTGCGGGCGCGGGCCACGCAATCGCGCTGCTCGATCCTCCGGAACGCATCAAAAAGACGATCATGCGCGCCACTACGGATTCCGGCAGTGGTGTCGATTTAGAAACCATGGGCCCCGGCGTAGCGAATCTGCTGAACATTTTCCAGGCCTTCGGCGAATGGTCGAACGACCAGATGCGCGCGCACTTCACCGGTATGCGCTACGGCGACCTGAAGAAGCAGGTGGCGGAGATGGTGGTTTCGAAGCTGGAGCCTCTGCAGGCGCGCTACCGCGAAATCACATCCGACCCCGGCTATCTCGATAGCGTACTGCGCGCGGGCGCGGAAGCCGTGACGCCGGTGGCGAATTCAACCGTCCGGCTGGTGAAGCAGCGCATGGGCCTCTACGTGTAAATCAGGTTCTTTTCGCTCCAGGCAGAGTGATCGGGTGCTCAGTTCTCGGTGGGTCTTTCGATATGATCGATCACAATCGTCTCGCCAGGACCCTTGCCTGATTCGATTCTCAGCCCCAGTTGCTGTTGTAATGCCGGACCCGGCACGCCGTCGTTCACTTTCTGAATTTCCCGCAGAAAGCCCGCGAGCATGCTCCGCGGGTCGCCCGGAGACGGCGACCCCGGATCGTTCGAACCGCCGGCCACGGCGTTATCGGAATTGATCTCCAGATGAATGTCGAATTTCCCTGAATTCCGGTCCTATCGATAACATCGCGATCCATTTTGAAGGAAAGCGCCTCACACAGGTTTGCCATCGTCGCGCCGAACACATCAAAACCGTGCGCAGTCTCGTATCTTCGCACACCCTGAGCGGAGCCTGTCCAGGCACCTGCTGACCGGGAGGGTGCTCGGGGTCCAAAGCAATGCAACTTCCTTCGCGGGCCACCTGCAGCTTCGGTCCGCTTTTGCCGACCGTCAACTCATATACCGCAACTTCCTTCGCTTCGCGATGAATCTTCAGCCGGAACCTGTCTTCCAACAGGGCCTGCATCGCGGGGCCGGTCATCTGCGCCGTCGAAGCATCGCCTTCGGCCTTCGCAGCGATATCGTAGAAATCTGAATCGAGCCACCCGGGCCCTCCTGCAACCTGATCCCGCAGCGGATTAAAGCGATAGTACCCATGCGCCCGCTGGATGACGTCCCTGAGATGAGCGCACTTCAGGTTTATTCTTCCGATCGACGGCCCACGACCCGCGACTTTGCTGAAATCGCAGTCGCTTAATCGGATCGACGCAACTTCAAACTTTGGCTCTGCCTCGCGAGTCTGTGCACGGCCGATCGCCATACACAATAACAACGCGACAACGCAAGACTTCATACTAAGGCAATCGTAGCAGAATTCCACCGCGACCGGTTGTGCAGGTTTTGATCCGCGCGACCCTCGATTCGCGAGTACGGACGCGCAGTCATGGGTGACTTTCGACGACACGGGATCGGACTTACAAGGGCAGTTGTCCCGCTGGAATGCAGCCCGGCCATTCGGACAGGCGCGAGCGGACGGCTGCCTAATGGTGCTTCAGTTCGTCCGCAATATCCGCCACGGCTTCCGCATGCCGCTCCGGATTTTCCAGGTCGCGCTTCAGCCTCTGCAGCGCCACTCCCAAGACATCGCGATGATGCAGCTTCGCATTAAACTCGTTCTCGGTCAGCTTCAGCCATAAGCGGTGCAGCCGATCCAGATCCTCCGGCCACAGCCGCGGGGGATGCGGACCCAGATTGACGAAGAACGCTTTCCTGTCCGGCGAAATCACTTCGAGCGAAAACGGATGCCGCGGCTCCGGCAAAGCCTCCCACGCTAGGCCAATCCTCTGCGCCAGATCCGCCGTATCCATACGCAACGACGACCCCACCACTACACGCGTCGCCTGAATCTTCGCCGCCGTCTGCACAATCGCCTCGAACGGATCGCGGCTCGGCACCACCAGCAGTTCAACCGTCTTGCCTTCCTTCTCGGCCGTGGTCACCACATTGGTGAACAGTTCGCGCTCGTAATCCGTGAAAAGCTGGTTCTCGGCCAGAAGGTATTCGCCCGCACCACTGGTAATCTGCCGCACCGTCATCACGACAATGTCGTGCCGCCGCAGATTCGTCTTCTCCACCACCATCTTCAGATGAGCCAGATTATTGGCTTCGCGTACGGCCACCAGAATAGAACCCGGCCGCGCCTTCAGGCTTCTGGTGGCCAGTTCCGGCTGCAGTTCCAGGTTGAATTCTTCGAGGCCGTGCTTCACGCCCTTCATCTTCCTGCGGTTGATGTGTTCGGAAACCGTGAAAATCACGAACAGGACAACGGTGAAGATCACGCCGTAAATCGTCGCGTTCTTCTTCGAAAACAGGTTGGCCACTGCCGTCATGCCCAGCAACAGCGTGGTGGCGCCCAGGCCCACAGGAATCTCAACGCCGCCAATGCGCAGATTAAACGGGAACTTGTATTCCTGATCGTGGCGATGATACCGGAGCACCAGCACACCCAGCGACTTCAGGAAGAAACTCCATACCACGCCGAAGGCGTACGCTTCGCCGAGCAGGTAAACATCGCCGCCGCTCAGCAGAATGGTGATGATTTGCAGAATTGAAATCAGGTTGATGATTCTCGATGTTGTCCCGTACTTCTTGTGCGGCTTGCGGAACCAGTCCACCAGCACGCCGTCTTCGGCCACGCGATTCATCACGCCGTTGGCGCCGATCATGGACGTATTGACGGCGCCCGAAAGAATCAGCACGCCCACAATCACCACAAAAAACTGGAAAACGATGCGTATGATCTGCGGTCCCACCAAATAATTCGTCAGCCCGCCGAGCAGATTGTCCACATACTGCGGCCGCACGGCGTCGGGAATAATCATGGCCGCGAACAGTGTAATGACGCCCGTACAGACCACCGAATAGATGCAGACGATGTTGCCGGTAATACGCAGGTTCTTCAGCTTCGGATAAGCGATTTCGCGATACACCTGCGCCAGCGTCTCGAAGCCGCTCATCGAAAGCAGCGAATGCCCGAAAGCGATAATCACGGCCACCAATGAAATCGCCGGGAAGATGGTGCCCTTGAACCAGCCGAGCGATTCGTCAGTGAAATGCAGGTTGTGCGGCAGCGGCGCCGGGGGAATCTGTGCCGGGCCGTGAATCAGCAGAGTCAGCGGGCACCAGATCACGAAAATCACCACCATCACGGTCGTAATCTGCATGATGCGCAGGGCCTTGCCGCTCGATTCGTGCATGCCCTTGATATTCAGCCACCAGAAATAAATGGTCACCAGCACCGCAAAGCCAGCGGAAAACCAGGGCGGGGAAATCTGCACGTTGGAGTGGATCATGGTGCTGACCTGGTTGGCCAGGCCCGCCAGATACTGCCCCGCGCTGACAACGGAGATCGGCCCGGTCAGGATGTAATCGAACAATAGCGACGAAACCGATATGCGCGCGATGAACGGCCCCATCGCGTCCCGCACCACCACGTAAACGCCGCCGCGGACGAACATGGACGAACTTTCCATGTAGACCGAACGCACCGCGAAGCTGAACAACATCACCGCCAGCACGAACCACGGAGCGCTTCGCCCCACCGCGTGTTCCGCAATGCCGCCCGCGTAAAAAGCCGACGATGCCAGATCGCTTAATACGATTGCCGCCGCACGCCAGAATGAAATAAACGCCAGTGCGACCGTGGTTGCGACAACTACTCTTGCGGTCTTTGTCGAATCGCCACGAGGTTCAGACTGTGTCAAAAGGATCTCCTGATTTCTGTTTCCCGGCCTGGTTGCCAGCGCCGGATAACCACTCCCAAATATCGCCTGCGGGGTTAGCTGACGGGCTTGAGCTTGAAAGTACTCCGTCCTCACATCGGACTTCGCCCCTGTCCTGCGCCGCGCCGCGCGGCAATGGGTCCCCCGCTCCGTCGTGAAGAAGTGTCACGATGAATTCGGCTCGCTTCAGATTAGCATGAGAGTGGGACGATTGTGACAAACCAAACACTGGCCGGATTGATAGTTAGGTGGTTACGCGTCGAAGGCCACTCCGCGTGGCTGGTGGGCGGCTGCGTGCGCGATTTACTGCTCGGTCGCGTGCCGAAAGATTTCGATGTCGCAACCTCCGCCACGCCCGCCGAGCTACTGCGGATTTTTCCCGGCGCCGGTCAGATCGGCGCGCACTTCGGCGTGGTCCTGGTGCATGAGGACGCCGCGCATGTCGAAGTCGCCACCTTCCGCACCGATCTCGATTGCGCCGACGGTCGCCGCCCCAGCGCCGTTCATTTCGAATCCAGCCCGCAACAGGACGTGCTCCGCCGCGACTTCACCATCAATGCCCTGCTTCTCGATCCCGATACCGGCGAAGTGCTCGATTACGTCGGAGGGCGTGCCGATCTGGACGCCCGCATCGTCCGCGCCATCGGCGATCCCGTTCGCCGATTTCAGGAGGATCATCTGCGCATGCTCCGCGCAGTGCGATTTGCGGCGCGACTTGAATTTACCATCGAGCCGGCCACACTCGCTGCCATCCAAAAGCTCGCGCCTGAAATTCGCCATATCTCCATCGAACGTGTGCGCGACGAGATCTCGCGCATCCTCACCGAAGGCGGAGCCCGCCGCGGCTTCGAACTCCTCGACGCTGCCGGACTGCTGCGCGAAGTGCTGCCGGAAGTTTCCGCGCTCAAAGGCGTGGAACAGCCGCCTCAATTCCATCCCGAGGGCGACGTCTGGACTCACACCCTCATCATGCTGGAAGGCCTTCGGGAACCATCTGTCGAACTCGCGCTCGGCGTCCTGCTCCACGACATCGGCAAGCCAGCCACTTTCCGCATCGCCGACCGCATTCGCTTCGATGGCCATGTCGAAAAGGGCGTCGAAATCGCCCATGCGCTGCTCAACCGCCTGCGCTATCCAAATGCTGTCATCGAACGCGTGGAAGCGCTGATTGACAATCATATGCGCTTCAAAGACCTGCCCAACATGCGCGAAAGCAAAATCAAACGCTTCCTGCGCATGCCGAATTTCGAAGAGCATCTGGCACTGCACCGCCTCGATTGCCTTTCGAGCCACGGCAGTCTCGCCAACTACGATTTCGCCCGCAACAAGCAGCGTGAAGTGCCGCCCGAACAGCTGCGCCCCGTGCCCCTCGTGACGGGCCATGACCTCATCGCCGCAGGTTGCAAACCAGGTCCGGCGTTCGGCGCAGCTCTGCACGAAGCCGAGGACGCGCAGCTCGAAGGCCGCGTCGCCACAAAGGAAGAAGCGCTCAAAATCGCGCTGGCCAAACTGAACTCGACGACGGCTACTCCACTACTTTGACCACGAAATAGGTCACAGTCTTCCCCGGCGCCACTTTCATCAGATGCGGCACCTTCGCCGGTATATGCAGCACGTCGCCAGGCCCCAGAGCAACCTCCGTGCCGCCTTTGATCGACGCACCGCGAATCTCGCCCGGCGCCGTCGTCTTGCCGTCCACAACTTCGCCGCCATAAACCAAAGTCACCGCGCCCGAGTGGATCATGAGGATGTCCGCCTGCTTTTCGTGCCACTCCGCCTGCCCCGGCCCTTCGCGATGAGCCATGGAAAACGTGCGGTTCCCCACCGCCCCCAGCGGTTCGCTCGCCACGTGATGGGCGTCCAGCTTCGTCGCCAAAGTCTTCGCATCGGCATCCATCTGCGACGCCTTCCAGATATGGAAGCCTTCCGGATCTCCGGCGGAATAAGCCGTGGCCGCCACGATTAACAGTATTGCGATGGTTTTTCTCATATTTGCGTCAATCAGCTTATCGCACAGGCCAGTTATACTCAACCATGCGTTACCTCGCAGCCCTCTGTCTGATCGCTCTCGCGTCATCCGCCCACGCCCAGTCTTCGTTCTTAAAAGACACCTTCGAGCAGCTGCTGCGCGACAACCCCGAATACGCCACCGGCGTCGGCCGCCACGAATACGACGACCGCTGGACGGACTGGTCGAAAGCCGCCCGCGATCGCAGCCGCCAGTTCTTCGAACAGCGCCTCGCGCAACTCGATGCCCCACAGACCGGCGGCATTCCCATCGATTCCCTGACCAAAAGCGTGATTCGCTTTGACTTTCAGTCGCGCCTCGAAGCCTGGGATCTCGATACCCATCTGCTCCGCGTCGGCCAGCAGTTCGGCTTTCACAATCGCGTCTATCTCGTCGTCGATCAGATGCCGGCGCGCACCGTGCACGATTACGAAAACATCATCGCCCGCCTGCGCGCCGTCCCCGCCTACGTCGATCAGAACATCGGCATTCTCGATGAATCCATCGCGGCCGGAATCATGCAGCCGCGCGTCGTCGCCGATCTGGTCATCGGACAAATCGATGTTCAGGCGAAACAGACCGTCGATCAAACGGAGTTACTCAAAGCCTTCCGCGTTTTCCCCGTCAACATTCCGAAAGCCGAACAGCAGCGCCTTCTCAAAGCCGCGCAGGACGCCTATAGCGAGCAATTTCTCCCCGCTTGGCGCAAGCTGCACGATTACATGGTGGCCACTTATCTGCCGCACGTGCGCCCCGCCGCCAGCATTTTATCCATGCCCGGAGGCCGCGCCGCTTACACCATCCTGATCCACGAATTCACCACCACCACGCTCTCCGCCGCGGAAATTCATAAGCTCGGCGAACAGGAAGTAGCCCGCATCGAAACCGCCCTGCTCGCCATCATGAAGGATTCCGGCTTCACCGGCACCATCGCCGATTTCCAAAAAAAGATGGATGCCGATCCCGCCCAGCACTTCACCTCCAAAGAGGAAATGCTCGCCAACTCCCGCAACATCGCCATGATCATTGAGCCCGAACTGCCCAACCAGTTCCGGCACATCCCGGCGCTGCTCTTCGGCGTCCGTCCGATTCCGCCCGATCGCGAAGCCGCCTCCGCCACCAACGCACAGGGCGGTTCGTCCGATCTTTCCAAACCCGGCTGGTTCAATCTCAACACTTACCAGCCGGAAAAACAGGTACGCTACGACCAGGAATCTCTCGTCCTGCACGAAGCTATCCCCGGCCACATCTTCCAGGGCGCCGTCGCCACGCAGCAGCAGGGCCTCCCCGATCTTCGCCGCTTCTATTCCAACAGCGCTTTCGCCGAAGGCTGGGCGCTCTACGCGGAATCTCTCGGCTCCGAACTCGGCCTCTACAAAGACCCCTACAGCCGCTTCGGCCAACTCGCCAGCGAACGCTTCCGTGCGGTGCGGCTCGTCGTAGATACCGGCATTCACGATCTCGGCTGGACGCGCCAGCAGGCCATCGACTATTTCAAACTCCACTCCCCGCAAACCTCGTTCGCCGAAGTCGATCGCTACATCTCCTGGCCCGCCCAGGCGCTCTCATACAAGATGGGAGAACTGCGCATCCGCGCACTGCGCGCCAAAGCCGAACAGCAACTCGGCGCAAAATTCGATATCCGCGATTTCAACGACGCCGTCATTCGCGATGGCCGCCTGCCGCTCGACATCCTGTCCGACCAGATCGACCAGTTTATCGCCGAAGCGCGCTAGTCTCCTGTCCCAGTGGTTCGTGAAATAAGTCCGGCAGGGTGAAACTTTAGTGTGCGGCGAGCATATCGAGCAATGCTGTCCAGAATCTGATCAGCCGTTCTGGTCCAGACAAAGGGCTTGGGATCTTCGTTGTGCACTTCGATAAACTCGCGAATCGCCGATTCCAGTTCTCCGACGCTGTGGAATGCACCACGCCGAATGCGTTTGTTGGTGAGTTCGGCAAACCAGCGCTCGACCAGATTCAACCATGAGCCGTATGTCGGGGTGAAGTGGACATGGAACCGTGGGCGCTTTGCCAGCCAGTTCCGAATGATGGCTGTCTTGTGAGTGCCGTAGTTGTCGAGCACGAGGTGAACATCCAGGTCGTCCGGCACCTGGGCCTCAATGACATCCAGAAACCTGCGGAACTCCACCGAGCGATGGCGCCGGTGGAACTGACTGATGACAC
>Ga0302319_10002351_pt1 | contig 41064 bp, 44 predicted proteins | sample Bog_T0_2_FD_203319 | JGI IMG/M metagenome (GOLD analysis project Ga0302319, IMG submission 203319) | Peat permafrost microbial communities from Stordalen Mire near Abisko, Sweden - Bog_T0_2 | ecosystem: Environmental > Terrestrial > Soil > Wetlands > Peat | place: Sweden: Abisko, Stordalen Mire... | reverse complement strand
TACGGGAGATTAGGGTTAATTGTTGTCGGGAAGTTCGGCGCGGAGCAGCATGAGGAACGGGAGAAGGCGCTAGTTGTGTTTGAGAAGCACAACGTCCAGATGCACACCTTCGATGGCTTGGACGGGTTGATTGAAGAAATTCGGCGAGATGCGCATTTGTAATTCCGCCAAGAATGGGCGACTGCTCGCAAAAGGAACGAAACTCTCAAACGGGCCATCGTTAACACTGTCAAGGTTGCGCTAGATATTTATTGAGATTTAAGAAGCCGGCCATCATCGCCCTAGAAACGTGTTGGTGAAGTCGAAGGTAATATTCCACCATTTCACGGCCAGATCCAACGCGGCTATAAACTGCGGATGATCCACCATCAAGCACCCATAGACCTTTGTCTAGCCTAACTTTCGCAGTTCGAGGGTTTCACAACGGCTAAGTACTTTAGATTCAGTAGAGGCTAGCGAAGGGTCTCCACCACAAAACAAGACGGAGGTGGCGTTTTTCAGAGGGCGGATGGAGAGGATTTAATGCGAGGCGGCGGTTGCGACGGCAGAGTGATTTGCAGCTGGTTGAGCATGGCTTGCACGTCTTTTTCCGGTTGCGTGTGCCGCGGCAGCATCAACCAGCGGCCATCCACCATGGGGATCCAAACCTCCACCATCTGAATCGTCGCAAGCTTTTCCAGAACGGCGGTTGGCGTCAATCCTGGCGCATGAATCATGACGCGGTTTTTCAAAGTGACTTGCAGGCAGTAAGCCAGGAAGGCGATCAACACATGGGCGTCCGCACGGTGCTCGAGTTGATGATAGATAGGCCTGATGCCGAGTTCACTCTTCAGCGAGCGGAACACGCTCTCGATTTGCGTCAACTGTACATAACGCGCCCATCGAATTATATGCATCGGTGACTCCCAAAAGGATCGACTGGTTTTAAAAGGAATGGCAACATCCCTAAAGTGTTGCGTTGTTTAAGCGGTCGGTTTGATTCCACGGAACATATGGGTACGGGCCAGTTTTTGCCGCACTCGGCAGTCGCCTAGTCAAGGGCGCCTATGTGCTGGTCCAGGGTGAGCATCAGACCCGCCAGTACGACAAGACCATCCAAGTCTCGAACGGGAACCTGATGAAACTTCCATCAGCATCGATGTCCCATCTGCACAAACGTTTACCGCACAATCGTTAAACGAACTGATGCAAAAAACCGACCAGAGGCGACCGCTATAAAGACGACAATTCGTGGTCGCGACGTTCTTCAGACACTTCGGCCCGTTGACCTGCTCTCCTATCTTCGAGCGTCTGGCTGGACCCGCCAGGCAGAGATGGATGACTGGGCATCACTGTGGGTCAAGAACGGAGACCGTTCAGATGAGGAGGATGTCCTTGTCCCTCTGCGCCGCGACGCCGCCGACTTCGCGCTTCGCGTTTCAGAGGTGTTGGGGACCCTGGAACGGCTTGAGCAACGTTCGCAGGAAGAGATTTTTAGCGATATTTTCTCGACTTCTGCCGACTTGGTGCGCATACGGTCACTGACATCGGAGGCCGCCGATGGAACAGTTCCGCTGGAAGTTGCGGTCGGGTTGGTCGAGCACGCCCAAGAGTTACTAACGGCGGCAGCTTGCGCCGCCGTTGAGCCGAGGCCCTATTGGGCAAGACGTAAACCCCAGCAGGCCGTGGACTTTATGAACCAAGTGCGGATGGGCCAAACGGAACGTGGCAGCTACGTGATCACGATTTTGTCGCCGGTCCCTCCGGTGCTGCGCACCGATATGCCCGCAGAGTCTTCCCCCTTCGAACGCCGTGTAACGCAGACGCTCACCAGGGCAATACACTCTGCTCTCCACGCTGCGAAAGAAGCCGCCGAGAGCGGCGATCTTGAGCCTTTCCGGAGAGCGGTCCCGGATGGGGTTAGCGCCAATCTTTGCGATGCTCTGACCGGACTCGGCCATGTTAGTCCTTCACGCGGTTTCGAAGTTTCCGTTTCCTGGTCGCGCAGCCGGCCAGTCGAGGGCGCCCACGTATCCTCCACGGTGGTTGATACGGATTTCATCCCGCTGCTCCGCGAAGCTTCGCGCCTTTTTAAAGAATCCGCGTCATACGAGGACTTTTATTTGCTCGGTCACGTCGAAAAACTAGACCGCCCGGCGGGGGCTGCTGCCGGCTTGGTTTCGATCAGCACCGCAGTCGACAACCGCGCTCGAAGGGTATTGGTGGAACTCGCTGATCCCGAATATCAGGAGGCCATCCGCGCCCATAAGGAAACGAAACTGGTCTGCTGTATCGGAGATTTGGCCAAAGAAGGCAAATCGTACCGGCTGCGAAGCCCACGTCAATTTCAAATCTTAGAAATTGAGGATGCAGTTGGCCCAACGTAGGGGACGGGGAGGTAGCCTTCTAACTAATTTCCAGCTGCGGGCCTTGCTGGTCTAAATCGCGAAATTGCGCCGTTGATCCGCTCTCCGCTTTTTCCAGGCCGCGCTGTCTTCCCTCAGCTTGGCAAGTTGTTTGGCGTGGGCCAGGATAGTGGGCGTCTTATGCTTGACCGCCGGTCAACCCGTACACCGTATCGGTCACAAACCGCTTAAACGATTCATTCTGCGCAAACTGCTTGTAAAGCTCAGTATCGTCACTCAAAAGGCCTAGCATGACTTTACCGAGGGCCCGCTCAAACTCCACGGCCGATACGGCGCGTTGCCGTCCTCAAATGGATGGATCGACTCAAAATACAGATGCGCCATTCCGGCCCTTGTCAGTGCCGGCAAGGGAGCGCTTCCCGACGGGGCGGTGCGGTTGAACCACTTCACAAATCTTGCCATTTCCCTTGCCACTTTTGACGATGGCGGCGCTTCAAAATGCACTTTGGGCGCATGCAAGCTGCCGGACACGACCTCGATTGGCTCAGCGCCGGTCCGATAACGGCCTATGCTTTTCAGATCGCGGCGGCCCTTGGTGAGCATGGTATGCCAGGCAAAAAGCATTTCATCAGTGAGCGGAGCGGCGAAGGTTCGATACAGACCAACCATCATTTCGGCTATGCCATGCTGGCAGTGGTGAGCGCTCGAGCCCGGGCACCGAGACGAGTCTCGGCGCGGCAAACACAAGTGTCCGCGCCACAGTGTGGGACTGGTTGGGCTAGCGATGGATTTGGCGCCTCTCGACAGGGGAAAGACTGAGGACTTCGGGCGAGAGAAGGCGGACTCAGTTTGCTCAAAGGGGATAAAATGGAGGGATGGACAAGACGGTCCGCATTTTCGATACGGTCGAGGAAGCCGATGAAGCGGATGCGCTGGCGCGCGGCCGGATGACTCCGCAGGAACGGGTGGAGATATTTTTCGCGATACGGGAAAGAGCGTTCCCCGATGCCTATAAGCAAGGATTTGCGAGAGTTTATCGAGTGCTTGAACTCGAACGAAGTTGAATATCTGGTGGTGGGAGCGCTGGCGGCTTCCTGGCATGGTTTTCCGCGGTATTCGGCGGACATAGATTTCTTTCTGCGCGCTAACGCGGTAAACGCGGGCCGTGTAATTCGGGCAATCCGGCAGTTTGGATTCGGGGGCGTGGGTATCGGGACGGCTGATTGTGCGCAGGTGATGAGGTGGCTGTTTTGGAGGCAACTTCGTACCATACCTCTCCGTCCCCGAAGTGGGAACGCTAAAGGCCGGCGTACCAGTCGTAGCCGAGCTTGGTCCAGTAATCGTCAGGCTTGGTGTCGGTGTAGGCGATGAGGCCGATGCGCTTGATCTGCTTGTAGCCGTACTTGGTGGGGGCATGTAACCGCAGAGGCGCGCCGTGCAGTTGGGTGAGCGGTTTGCCAGCTATCTCCGTGACCAGCAGAGTTTGAGGATGGCGGCACACGGCCATGTCGTAGCCGACATAGTAGTCGCCGTTGGGTGTCTCCATATAAACGTAGCGGGGAAGAGTGCCGTCGGGGTTGCGGGCCGGTGGATAGGCTGCGATAAAGTCGGCCATGCGCACGCCACCCCATTGGGCAATCTGGCTCCAGCCTTCGACGCATTTGAATTCCGTGATCAGTTCCTGCTTCGGCAGTTTGAACAGGTCTGTGATGGTGAGTAGCAGTCCCGGCGTGCCCGCAGGCAGAGTGGACCGGCTGGGGCCTGCTTCGTCCAAACCGCGGTTCGGTTTGCCGGCGCGCTCGCGGAACATACTGTTTAGGGCCGGATCGGCGGGTTGGTATGTGAAGTGGTCGCCCTCGATAACGGTGTCGCTGCCATAGGCGTACTCCCAGGCCGTTACGTCGGGAACATACTGCGGGAACCTGGCCGGCTCAGCCACACCGACTACCTGCAGACGCCAACTCTCCGGCGCGATGGCGTGTTTCAGGCCAATCAGACCGTTGATGCGCAACTGTTCGACGCGGCTGCGAGGGTAAGTGGGAGCGAGGGCGCGCTCCTCAAAAACGGCTTGCGAGATTTTGGCGTTGGCCTGAAAGAGACGCCGCTTGGGCCAGGGCTGCATGCCGTCGGGAGGGCTGTCGAAGACCCAGCGGCAGAAACCGAATCCGGCCGCCGCGCCCAAGGCGGCTACCGCGAAACCACGGCGAGTCGATTGGCGGGATGCCGCCAGCACTTCTGCGTCGCTCCGCGGTGTTTTTAGCGCCATCTCTTTCTCTCTTCTTCAAGCGAAGGCTCGGTGACTGGCCTGATTTCGAGGCCGCTCACCATGCCGCGAAAGGTATTCCAGCCGGCAAAGGCGACCTGGACAACATGGACGAGGAAGAACAGGCAAAAACCGATGGTCAGCCAAAAATGCTCCCAGCGCGCCCATTCGTAACCGCCCAGCAGCGCGGTAAGGTAGTGCGCTTGGGTGGGCTTGTAGATGGCGAGGCCGGTGAGCAGGCTGCCGAGGCCCATCAGGATCACGGTGGTGTAGGCGATCCTTTGCGCGGCATTGTATTTCGCCTGCGCGGGCGCGCCTTTTCGCAGGCGCAGAAAGTCCAGCAATACTTGCACGCCTTCACGAAAGCTTTGCCGCCGCGGGACAAGGAAGCGCCATTGGCCGGAGATGAAAAGGAACGCCGCATAGGCGATGCCATTGATGGCGAAGATCCACATGAAGAAAAAATGATCGCCCATGCCCTCCGTGACATGCCATGGAATATGGAGCGCATTCCACACCGGGTCTGGGAAGATGCGCAGCAGGGTGAACGAGCCGAAGCCGATGCGGTAAACCGCGTGCGGGTGCAGATGCGCGTTGTCGGAATCGTTCCAATAGATGCGAATGCCGCTTAGGATCATGATGAACAAAACAGGGAAATTGATCCAGTGCATCCAACGGATGGCAAGAGGGTGCTTACGCTCCAAGCGCAGGGTCAACGGCGCCGAGTCGGTTTCGACGATCTCCGGATTGTTCATGGCCACGGTTCTAACCCAACCATTGAGGATTGTTATAGGTCCCGTCGTAGATGTGCGACGACTTGTAATCTTCGAACTTTGCCTCGTCGGCGAAGGGCGCCGTTTTTTTCAGGATCGCGAGCTTTTGCTCACTGTTGAGCGGCTTGAAATTTCGTGCTACGCCGAGCGCCTGTTCCAGGTTGGCTACGGATTCGCAGCCGGTAATGGTGACGGTAACGGGCACGCTCATGGCGTAATGCAACGCTTCCGGGGCAGTAATGGTATTAGTTTTGAGGATAGCGGCATTGCTGAGCGGCTTCATTCCTATGATGGCAATGCCGGCCTTGCGCGCCACTGGAATCACCTTTTGGCCGAAGCTGTTGAAGTGATAGTCGAGCGCATTGACGGGCATCTGCACGGTGTCAAAGTGAAAGCCATGTTTGGCCGCGGTCTCGATCATGTTCAAGTGCATTTCCGGACTTTTGTGTCCGGTAAAACCGATGAAGCGGATTTTGCCATCCTGGCGCGCCTGGCGCAGCACGTCGATGACATTGCCGGGCTGAAAGGCCTGCTCCGGATCTGTCATGCGAATGACTTCGTGGATTTGCACCAAGTCAATATGGTCGGTCTTGAGCCGCTGCATGGAGGTTTCCAACTGTTGGCGCGCAGCCGCACCGGTGCGGCCATCGAGCTTGGTCATCAGAAAAGCTTTCTGGCGGTAGCCGTCCTGGAGCGCTTTGCCCATGCGTTCTTCGCTGACGCCGCCGTTGTAGTCCCAGCAGTTGTCGAGGAAGTTGATGCCTTGGTCGAGGGCAGTCCGTATGATGCGGATGGCGTCGTTTTCGGCGACTTGTTTCAGACCCAGATGGTAGCCGCCGATGCCTATGATAGAGATTTCGGTTTCGGTTCGCCCGAGCTTGCGACGTCCAATGCCATTCACCGTGTTGACAACCGGCAGGGGAGTGAGGGCCGCTGCGCCCTGGAGCGTTTGCGCGTCTGCTCCTTTCCAGCCGGCGAGCGCCGCCGCGGTTGCGGCTTTCTTCAGAAAGTTACGCCGTTCCATGTGATCTCCTTGAAAAGCCTCTTCACAAGTCTAAAACAGGGCCCAAGTAAGGTGCGGCAGCAACCTTCAGCCTACCCTGATTCACGAAAGATTGAAGCTGGCCTCGACTAGCATTACTGTGTTAAACATAGCGAGGGCGATTGCTGAAACTCATGACTGGTGGTTCTTCGTAAAGGGGGATGGGTGTTGTTCGAGCGAAGATCCAGACGGTCGAGGACATTTATCGACTGGTGCGGAGAGCGGTGGTAAGCAAACGGCCGATTCGCGCGGTCTACCACGATCACGAACGGCGTCTGTGCCCACATCGCTTGGGCCGCAATTATGAAGGCCCGATGCGAGTGCTTTGCCAGCAATACGCGGGCGATAGCCGCAGTGGACGGCAAGCGGCTGGTTCGGCGGCAAACTGGCGCTGCATCGCTATCGAGAAACTGAGCAAAGTGGAGTGACTGGACGGGGCCTGGCGCATGAATCCGGTAGGGCGAACGTTCCGCATCGACGCAGCACGCGGAGAATGGGGACCACCGGTGGAAGTGGTGGGGGTGGTGAGAGATTCAAAGTACGAGAGGGTGCGAGAAGAGACCTCGCCGACGGCATTCTTTCCGATAACGCAGGTACCCGGACATATTGGCGCGGAAACGTTCGAGTTGCGGACGGCAATAAGGATGGCGGCTCTGCTGCCGGCGGTGCAAGCGACAGTGAGGGGAGTGAACCGAGATATTTCGCTCAAGTTTCATATGCTGGCGAGGCAAGTGGATGATTCGCTTGTGCAAGAGAGAATGCTGGCGCTGTTGGCGGGTTTCTTTGGAGGGCTGGCGCTATTGCTGGCGATAGTAGGGCTTTATGGAACGCTGAGCTATCTGGTGACGCAGAGACAAACGGAGTTTGGAATTCGGATGGCGCTGGGTGCGGAAAGCGGATCGATTGTGCGGCTAGTGATGGGCGATTTGGCGACGGTGCTGGCAGTGAGTGTAGTGACGGGCTTTTGCGGGGCATTGGCAGGGACGAAGGTGTTGCAGAAGATGCTGTTTGGCGTATCCGCGCACGATGGCGCGACTATGATTGGAGCGGTTGGACTGCTGGTGGGGACGGCGTTAGTAGCCGGGTACTTTCCAGCGCGGCGGGCGACGAGGGTGGATCCGATGACGACGCTGCGGAATGAGTGAGGTTATCGGCAAACGGACGCCTCAAAACGCCACCGTTCATCTTCGCGGGAAGCATCGGCAAGCCTCGGTAGATCCAATTGCGATTCGCGTTCATAGCCGTGGTTCGAATAACAACCGCGCACAGAGACCGTCAGCGGCCCTTCGAGCACCGGCCCGCTCATTCTTTCTCCGATTCGGCGCAGTCCTGCTATTTGGAAAGAATTATACGAACGGGAAAGATCGCTAAAAAAGTCAAAAAAAGGTCAGGCATGCAACGCGGACGCCCAAAACGTAACTAGGAGGGCATGAGGTCGCACGGAAACGTGAAATAAAAAGACCCAAAGGAGATTGAAGATGAAACGCATTCTGATCAATTTTTTGATGGCAGTAGGAATTACTGGTCCATTCGTAGCCCACGTCGCTGCTCAAAACAACCCGGCGGTTGCCGAGATCCCGTTCGCCTTTGTGGCGAACCATGTCCAGCTCCCGGCCGGCACTTATCGAGTGTCGGAAGCCAGTCAAATTAGCCGGGGTGTTTTCACGCTGGCAAATAGCCAAGGATCGATCTTCGTGAATATGGGATCGAACGAGAAAGGTAACCCTGCAAAGCCAAGCCTGACCTTTACCTGCTACGGCAAAGAGTGTGTGCTGGCGAAGATCACGCCGCCGAACAGCTCGACCGCTTATAGCGTAGGCTCGGGCTACGTCGAGAGAAGCCTTAGCCACTCGCTTGGTATGGCTTCGGTAATTTCGATCAAGCTAAGCCATTAGTCTAGGGTGACGCCGCGTCGAACATAGGCCCGCTGCACGAAAATGCAGCGGGCCTTTGAATTTTGGAGGAAAGCGCGTTGCTGCATAATGAGTGTTCGACCTCCACAAACATGAAACACTCTCTTCCCGCGATTGCCATGCTGCTTCTTGGCTCTTTGCCGGCGCCTGCGCAAATCATGCTTGGCAGCCACCAGGCGAAGTATGCCGCCGATGGGACCTTGCTGCCTTGGACCCGTTGGGCGGATGCGCTCGACCGTGAAATGAAGTGGTATGAGCGTTGCCCTATTGAACACGGTTATCCGCGCTTCGTCTTCATGACGTTTATGGACGGCCAATACGAGCTCATCAAAAGCCGGCCGGATGTGATACCGGCGATGCAGAACGGCATGGGGATTATTTCGTATCTCAAGTATTACCAATACACGGGCCGCAAGAACGCCAAGGCGCTGGAAATTGCGCGCTCCATGGGCGACTATCTGATCAAAGAATCGTTAACGCCGGATAACGGCAAGTATCCGCGCTTCACGCGCTCGACCGGGTGGAGCAAAGATTTTCCGCAGCGCCCCGACAGTGGCTCGCAAGATGACCAGCCTTACGAGATTCAGCCCGATAAAGGCGGCATTGCCGGTTATGCATTGGTGTTGCTGTATCAGGAAACGAAAGACAAACGCTATCTCGACCAGGCTTTGCATAATGGCAAGGTGCTGGTTGCGAATATGCGCCCGGGCGATGCGACACACTCGCCTTGGCCGTTCCGCGCCGATTATCGAACCGGCGAGCCGCGCGGTGATATCTCGGGAGAAATGACATTTATTTTGCGCCTTTTCGACTCACTCGCAGCGCAAGGTCATCCCGAATTCAAGACGCCGGCCGCCGCGCTTTGGGCCTGGATCAAGAATGTACAGTTGCCGAACATCGCGAAAGGCGGAAGCCTTTGGGTGGAGTTCTTTGAAGATCATCATTCGCAACAGAATCGCACGGCCTGGGCTCCATTGAGCCTGGCGCGTTACCTGAGCGAGCGAAAAGAAACGCTGGACGCGGACTGGCAGACGGATGCGAAGATGCTGATTGAGTTTGTCGGCGCGACGTTTACGAGCGTCCGGTTTGGGGTTCCGATCTGCGGCGAACAAGATGAAGATCACGACCCGTGGGGCGGCATCAATTCGACCTATGGGGCGGTGCTGGCGATGTACTCGGCGGCTACCGGATCGCCGCAGTATAAAAAGGTGGCGCAGCAGGCCCTGACATTCGCCTTGTATGGCATCGACGAGGACGGATGCCCGCGCGACTCGCTGATCGAAAATAAGCGCGGCGGCTGGCAGGAAGACGCGCACACCGATAAGATTCACAATTTTATGGATGCTTTGAGGGCGTTTCCGGAGTGGGGACGGTGAGGGTTAGCTCGCGGATGGTGCGAAAATGTCGAAAGATAGCTAATGCAAGTGGCCAATACCATCCTGAGCCAGTGGGGACCGGCGCTGCTTGTGTGTTTCACCGTCGTGATGGGCTTGTTTTACCAAAACAGAGGATGAACGATTTGGGCAAGCGGATAGACGACGTGAAAGGTTCGCTCGACAAGCGGATCGACGATCTGAAAAGTTCGATGGAAAAGCGCTTCGACGACCAGAAGAGCTTAATGGACAAACGATTCAAGAACATGAAGGATTACGTCAAATCCGAGTTTAAGCGGGTAGAGGAGCGAATCGACCGCCTGGAAATCCCGATTGCGCGCAAATAATCAGCGCGCGGAAAACTTCTTATCTAGACCGCGTCCGAGACACTCGCCAAATTAAAATCCGCCACCACCATTGCCGGTGCAATATTGGAGCCGCCTTCCGAACCCAAAGCCCGCGCCGACTTAGTCATCTTCTTCGCGTTCTGCAAAACCCGCACCGGGCTTTCGTTCCAACGGAAATTCGTCACCGGATCAGTGACTTTGCCGTTTTCCACCAGAAACACGCCATCGCGCGTCAAACCGGTCAACTGCAGCGTCCTCTGCTGCAGGAAGCGGATATACCAGAGCCTGGTGATCAAGAGTCCGCGGTCCACCGATTTGATCAAATCGTCGAGTGAGTTATCCTGGCCATCCAAAATCAGGTCACCTGGACCGGGCGTTGGCTGCCTCCCAGCCTTGCTCGCCCAGAAGCGATCGTAAAAGAGATTCTTCACCACCCATTCTCGATCCAGGTGATTTTGTCGTTTGGCAGTGCGCCGCCGCCGCCAAACCCGCCCGCCCAGGGAAGCGCCGGGAGTTTGGGGTCGAAGGGATCGGTCCGCAGGGTAATAAATTCGGGAAACAGCTTTTCACCGAGGAGCGTGCCGCCTCCTTGTTTGCTCAGGAACGACAGTCCCTGTTCGGCTTGCCGCGCGCCGAAACCAAAGTTGAGAAAGCCGATTAAATCGCTGACGCCGGAAGGCTCCAGGATCACAGTGTACTTGCCGGGATCAAGTTTGCGCTTGCCTGCCGAGCCGCGCACACATTTCTCCGCGGAGATTCGCCCCGCCGACTCGCCATCAATGTCCTTGAGTGAGACCGATGTCTGGGAAGCCCAGCCGGAACTGGTACCGCCCGCATTGCGCATGGTGTTGGAAAGGCTCGAATCAGTCAACTGGTGATAGCCGAACAAACCGGCCTTGTTTCCCACGGCAACCGTTAGTGCCGAGCGCTCAATGAAGCCGGCGGAGATCAACTGATTCTTTCTTGCCGAATCGATAATCGCTTTTACGCGCGGAATCATGGCATCGCCGCGTGCCATGCCGGTAAAGGCATCATAGTTGTGCAGTTCGGGATAGTGCTGTGGTCCAAGGGCCGGCACTCTCTCGGGGTCGGGGCGCGATATCGACGCTAACTGTTCGGCTTCCTCCACGCTCTGCTTTATCTCCGAGTCAGTCAACTCATTGGCGACGGAGCTGCCCCGACGCCCGTCGTCCGTGGTGCTAGTGATGGAAACGCGCTGCTCCAACACATAGCCCGAGGTGGTGATTCCATTATTCGCAAAGCGGATAAAGACGTGCTCCTCCGAACTCACGCTCACTTCGCATCCCGGCAACTTCGAGTAACTCACTACTTTGTCAATCAGATTCTTGGTGTCCTGTTGGCTTAGCATGGTAAGTCTCCTCGTTAGTCGGTCAACAGAACATTGATCTGCCGGAATCGGGCCGGGAACAGCCATGGCTCACGGCATTGATCTGCTCTGGCTCGCCCTTGCCGTCATTGGGAGCGCCAAATTGCTGCCAGTAACTCGCGCCCGAGATGCCATCGCAGGCATGCCAGAAGTCAGTGGTCTTAGATTGGTAAGCCACGCGCGAGAGCATCCCCTGTTTCTTGCCTCCCTTGATCTCCCAAAACGCGTCTCCTCCGAATTGGAAGTTATAGCGCTGCTGGTCGATGGAGAAGCTGCCGTCGCCTTCAATGAGAATGCCGTCGTCTACTCCCGAAATCAGATCTTGCGGCGTGACGTTCGGAGGCCCTGGAGCCAGCCATACATTCGGCATTCTCTGAAACGGTACGCTTGACCAGGAATCGGCGTAGCAACAGCCGCGCGATTCGTTTTCTGCGATTAAGTGGGCTTGATCCCGGATGGTCTGATAGTGCTTGAAAGTGCCCTTCTCAATAATCGGGAACTTTGTGGTGAGTACGCCGTCGTCGTCATATTTGACGGTCGCGAGGCCGCCTCTGTTCGTGCGGTCGCCGAAGATATTCACTAACTCGCTGCCAAAGCCGAAATGGCCCATTTTGTCGGTAGTCAAAAAGCTCGTACCGGCGAAATTCGCTTCGTAGCCTAAGGCGCGGTCGAGCTCGGTGGAGTGACCGATTGATTCGTGAATGGTCAACCACAGATGGCTCGGCATCAAGACCAAGTCCTTTTTGCCGGGAGTTACCGGAGGGGCGGCCAGCGCTTCCAGCACCTCGGCGCGGATTCTGGGAGCGTTCTCGCCCAGGTTGGCTTTCGGGACCCACTCCCAGCCGGCCGATTGCGGCTCGACCTTATAAGTACGCGTTCGGGAGATGCCACGCTGCATATCGACGGCGGTCGCCGCCAAGCGCGGCGCGCTCTGTATGTTGTATTGCTGGATGGAAGATCCTTCCGTTGACGCGAAATATTTATCTTCGCCACGAAAAATCAAGACGCCATTCGCTGCAAAAACTTTTGGATCCTTCTTGATCGCAGCCGCTGCCGAATGAATCAACTCCAGTTTCTCATCCACCGGCACTTCGAAAGGGTCTTTCTCGAATGGCGAAACCCAACGATCTACATACGCCTTGGTAGGCGCTAAGAGCACTGGCGATGCCTGCAACGCGGCATTAGCCTTCGCCACAATCACCGCTTCGCGGGTAATCCGCGCAATCTCCTCCGCCGTCACAATCGGCGAGGCGGCAAATCCCCATTGGCCGTTTACAATCACGCGCACGCCAAACCCGAAGCTGTGCTGATTGGTCACAAAGGGCACTTCGTTGGTCTTATTGCTGCCTCGCTCGGGCGAAAGGCGATAGCCCGAGAGCTGATTGCGATAGCGGCCAATTCTGACATCCGCATAGCTCGCGCCTTGCTTCTTAGCTTCGGTCAGCGCGACTGCTCCAAGCGCAACCAGTTTTGGGTTTGGCTTCGCGTTCGCCTGCGCCGGATTGCCGAACATATCGTTGGCGAGCAAGACCGCGGCGCCGCCGGCGGTCGCGCGCACAAAAGACCGCCGCGTGGGAGAACGATTCGTTGTGCTCATGAGAATCCTCCACAGCTAACACATATGAATTGAAAGTGGCAAAATAATGAGATCAGAAAGAAGCCACGGCCCAACCATGTCCAAACCACTATCCTTCAGAAAAAAACTTCTCGCGCCAGCTCTGTTGCTTTCCGCCGCCATCGTGATGGCGCAAGATAAACCGGATCTCTCGGTCATTAATCGAATCAAGGCAGAGTCGCTCGCGAATTCCAAGGTGATGGACACGATGTTTTACCTCACCGACGTCTATGGCCCGCGGCTCACCAATTCGCCGAATCATTACGCGGCGGGCGAATGGGCGATGAAACGCCTGGAAGAGTATGGACTGGTGAACGTCCATCTGGAGAAATGGGGACCGTTCGGGCGCGGCTGGTCGAATAAATATTATGAAGGCCACATGGTTGAGCCGCGCTATGCGTCGCTCAACGGCATCCCGCTCGCTTGGACCAGCGGCACGGGCGGGAGCATTACCGGCGAACCGATGCTGGCGGTGATTCAGAGCGAAGCGGATATGGAGAAATTCAAAGGTAAACTCAAAGGGAAAATTGTGATGTCGAGCGCGGCACGCGACCTACCTTTTCCTACGACGGCCGACGGGAAGCGCTACACGGATAGCGACTTGAGTGCCGAGGCTGAAGCGCCAGAGCCGGGAGCGACCACCAGATACGGCGGCCCGGCGCTGGCGCCAGGGCAGCAACGCCCGGCGATGTCGCGCGAAGAAATGATGCGCTTCCGCGATAAGCTTCCGCAGTTCTGGAAGGATGAAGGCGTGCTGCTGGTGCTATCGGAAAGCCGCGGAGAAGGGGGAACGATTTTTGCGCAATCGGGCGGATCATACGATCCGAAGAAGCCAGTGGCGGTTCCGGGCGTGGTGCTGATGCCGGAACAATATAACCGCATCGCCCGGCTGCTCGATCACAAGATCCCGGTAAAGCTCGAATTCAATATCGATAACGACATCGATGAAAGCCATCCCGATTGCTTCAATGTGATCGGCGAAATTCCGGGCACGGGCAAGCACAAAGACGAAATTGTGATGCTGGGCGCGCATTTCGATTCGTGGCATGGCGGTACGGGCGCAACGGACAATGGCGCCGGCAGCGCGGTGATGATGGAAGCCGTTCGCGTGCTGAAGGCCGCGAATTTGACGCTGGACAGAACGGTGCGCATCGCTCTTTGGGGCGGTGAAGAAGAAGGCCTTCTGGGGTCGCGCGCTTATGTCAAGGAGCGCTTTGCCGATCGCGAGACCATGAAACTCACCGCCGAACACGCCAAACTATCGGGCTATTTCAATTACGACAACGGGACCGGGAAAGTTCGCGGCGTGTATCTGCAAGGCAACGACATGATGCGGCCGATCTTTGCAGCCTGGCTCGAACCATTCAAGGACATGGGCGCTTCCACGATCTCGATCAGGAATACCGGCGGTACCGACCATCTGTCGTTTGACGGCGTAGGCCTGCCCGGCTTCCAGTTCATTCAGGACCCCATGGATTATGACACGCGGACGCACCACTCGAACATGGATGTGTATGATCGCATTCAGGCTGGCGACTTGATGCAGGCTTCGACGATTATCGCGTCTTTTGTCTATAACACCGCCAACCGGGCGGAGATGCTGCCGCGCAAGCCTTTGCCCAAGCCGCAGCCCGAACATCCAGCGCCGACGCCAGCGACGCCAGCCTCCGCAACTTCGACGGCGGGCTCGGGACGCTAGTTGCAATCGATTGCCGACGTGTAGAGTTCATCAAGGGAGGTTTTTGACACCCAAGCGACGAATGGCCACGGAACTTCCGTGGCCAGAATACTCTCGCAGAATCCAACTGGCGTCATCCTGGCGCGAGGTAGTGCCCCACGCAACGCCGATCTTGATGGACGATCAGATACTCGCGGAAGCTCTCGATGCCGCGATCATAGTTTTCGGTGGAGGGGGAAAGAACTTCGGCGATGAGAAGCGGTTTGAGAATATTGTCTTGCTGGTCGCTCGAAGTCTGCGGTTCGCCACGTATGAGGCGGCCGTCGGCATAGGTAAAAGTCTGGGCAGCGGCGATATGTATGCGTAGATCGGAATTAAGAACGCGGCAACCCGCCGGAGCATGGCGGTCGTGCTAATGGCGCATCCGCTTTTGTGCAGTCGCTACATGCGCGGTATCGGCTAATAATCTCAATGCGCGATTCACCGATTCGGCATGGGAAATCATCTGGCCAAGTCAGGCTCGATGAGCACCAAGTTGGAAGCACCGGCGGCCCGTTCGAAGTACTTCCCTGGCACTCCACCGCGAGTAGCCAGGTGGTATTCGTCCCGCGATTCTTTCTTAAGACTGCAGGCCGTTGCTTTCGTAATAATATTTTCACTCTTTCCTCGTTGCGAGCCTGGCACTTTGCCAAACGAAGCACCGTGCTTTCAGTGATTCGCGAAGAATTTCCGGCCTTCCCATTCAAGAACCAAGGTTGAGTGTACCTGAAAGACTCGGCACTTCGGCCGCCTTCCCCAGCGCTTGTGATGAAATGAAGATGCGCGTGGCGCGCAGCAACTGACGCGGGCCAAGCGGGAGTTTGCCTGTTCCAATGACGAAAAGAATCCGGTCGACGACGATCCTGTGCGTCCGCCGCAACGGTAAAGTAGTGCTCGCGGGTGATGGCCAAGTCACCATGGGGAGTGAAGTTCTGAAAAGCGGCGCCAAAAAATTGCGCCGCCTGTATAACGACAAGATTATTTCGGGTTTCGCCGGCTCAACAGCCGACGCTTTCGCTTTGTTCGCGCGCTTCGAAGGGAAGCTGGAACAGCACAGCGGCAACTTACCACGTAGCGTGGTCGAGCTGGCGAAAGAATGGCGCACGGACCGGATGCTGCGCCATCTGGAGGCGCTGTTGCTGGTGGCCGATACGCAAAACATGTATATTGTGAGCGGCACCGGCGATGTGATTGAGCCCGATAGCCCGGTGGCCGCCATTGGTTCGGGCGGCCCCTTCGCCAAATGCGCCGCCATTGCGCTGTTGGAAAACACCAAGCTGGACGCCCGCGAAGTAGTTGAGAAGTCGATGAAGATTGCCAGCGACGTTTGTATCTACACAAACGATAATTTGGCTTTCGAGGAGTTGTCTTAAATGGTGATTTACCTGCCGCAGCAGTCTTCTGGCGAAACGCCATTGCTGGACGAGCTGACGCCGCGCGAAATCGTGGCTGAACTCGATAAGCACGTAGTCGGGCAAGCCGACGCCAAGCGCTCCGTGGCGATTGCCTTGCGCAACCGCGTACGCCGCCAGAAGCTCGATCCCGAAATGGCGGAAGAGGTGATGCCCAAAAACATCCTCATGATTGGGCCAACCGGTGTGGGAAAGACCGAGATCGCGCGACGGCTCGCCAAACTAGCCAATTCGCCATTCTTAAAGGTGGAAGCCAGCAAATTCACCGAAGTGGGTTATGTGGGCCGCGATGTGGAATCGATGATTCGCGACTTGGTGGATGTGGCCATTGATATGGTGCGTGAAGAGCGCCTGGATCAAGTGGCCGACCGCGCCGAACAACAAGCCGAAGACCGCTTGCTTGAGCTGTTGATGCCGCCGCCGCCGGAAGCGAACGATAGCGTGGAGCGGACGCGCGAAAAGTTGCGCGAAAAATTGCGCGCCGGCAAGCTGGACGACCGGCAAGTGGAGGTGGATGTAAAAGAACGCGGTCCGACCTTCGAATTGTCTACCAATGGCAACGTGGAAGAGATGGACATCAACCTGAAAGATGTGATTCCAGGTCTCTTCGGTCCGCGCACCCGCAAGCGCAACATGCGCGTTTCGGAAGCGCTCGAGTATCTGGTTCAAGAAGAAGAACAGAAACTCGTGGATATGGACCAGGTGACGCGGATTGCCTTGGAGCGCGTGGAGCGCAACGGCATTATCTTTCTGGATGAGATTGATAAGATCGCCGGGCGCGAGGGCGGACATGGCCCCGACGTGAGCCGCGAAGGCGTGCAGCGCGATATTTTGCCCATTGTGGAAGGCACTACCGTGAATACCCGCCACGGTTTCGTGCGCACCGATCACATTCTTTTTGTGGCCGCCGGCGCGTTCCACGTATCCAAACCGTCGGACCTCATTCCAGAGTTGCAAGGCCGCTTCCCGATTCGCGTGGAGCTTAAATCGCTCAGCGAAGCCGATTTCATTCGGATACTCAAGGAGCCAAAGTGCGCGCTCGTCAAGCAATATATGGCGTTGCTGGAGACGGAAGGCATCAAGCTCACCTTCACGGAAGACGCGTTGATTGAAATCGCTAAGGTCGCCGCACAAGTAAACGAGAACACCGAAAACATCGGGGCGCGGCGACTGCACACGATCATGGAGAAGCTGTTGGAGGATATTTCATTCGACGGCCCCGACCTAAAAAAGAAGACGATCCGGCTGGACGCAGCCTACGTCCGCAAGCAACTAAGCGAGATTGTGAAAGATCAGGACCTCAGCAGGTACATCCTCTAGTGAGTGTTGCCCGTTCCGCGGTTTTCTTAAGCCTAGCCGTACTGGCGGGGTGCGGCTACGTGGGGCCTGTCCTTCCGCCGTCGTCGGAAATCCCGCCGCCGATCAACGATCTCATCGCGATCGAACGCGGCGACAAAATCGTAGTCACTTTCCGCACGCCCGCCCGGACCACCGACAATGCCCCCATCAAGCATTTCAACGAAATCGAATTGCGCATCGGTCCCGCGCTGACGCCTTTTGATTTCGAAAGTTGGGCTGAGACGGCCCAACGCTATCCTGTCAGCCCACCGCCGCCGAACGATCCGCTCGATCCGCAGCCGATTGCTCTGACGGAATCCGTGCCGCTCGAAGGATTACTCGGTAAACACGTCGCGGTGGCAGTCCGGACCGCCATCAAGCGCGGAGACAATTTCTCATCATGGTCAAATCGCATTGTGCTCGATGTGCTGCCGCCGTTGGCCGCACCGGCCGAGCTCAGGTTAGAAGCATCGGCGGATGGAATCATTGTGAATTGGCAAGCGGTGGATGCAGCGAAAAGCTATCGTATTTCGCGGCAATCACCGAGCGACAAGACGCTTTTGGAAATCGCCACCGTGGAACAGGCACATTTCGTGGACACGACTTCGCAATTTGACGTTCCATACACGTACGAAGTGGTTGCGCTTAACGGCGCGCAAGAGAGCTTACCTTTGGATTCGCAGGCGTTCACGGCCATCGACAAGTTTGCGCCAAGCGTTCCCAGCAACGTGACAGCGCTGGCAGGGCCGGAATCGATTGAGCTTTCGTGGCAACGGAGTCCGGAGGCCGACCTGGCAGGCTATTTTGTTTACCGGTCGGTAAACGGCGCGGCCTTTGAGCGACAGGGTGAAATGGTGAATCTGCCGGCCTACAGCGATCACAACGTCGAGCACGGCAAAACGTACCGCTATCAAATCAGCTCCGTCGACCAGAAGAAGAACGAAAGTGTCAGGTCTGCCGTAGCCGAAATAGCTTTCTAGCCGTAAGGACCAGTTCTCATGCCTGTCAAACGCCGCCATTGTGTTAGGATCGAGCAATGAGAGCGAGGCCATACCCGGGGGGTCCTGCTTGCTCGACTTCCTGACGACACTGGTCTCTTCCTTCCAGGATTTTCTTTTCCTAGCCGGCCGTGCCTTCCGCAACGTGGTGCGGAGCCCCCACTATTACGACGACGTGTTCATGCAAATGGACATTATTGGTGTGGGCAGTTTGCCAATCGTCATCATGATCGGGGCATTCAGCGGCGCGATTATCGCGTTGCAAATGGCGCGCGCGCTCAGTACATATGGCGCCAGCAGCCAAGTGGGCACTATCGTTTCCCTCACGCTGGTTCGCGAACTCGGCCCTGTTCTAAGCGCGGTTATGGTGGCCGGCCGGAACGCTTCCGGCATCGCCAGCGAACTCGGCTCGATGAAAGTGACCGAACAAATCGATGCGATGCGCGCGTTGGGCACCGACCCGGTACAGAAGCTAGTCACGCCGCGACTGATTGCCACCACGCTGATGCTCCCCTGTCTCACGGTGCTTGCCGATGCTGTTGGTCTGGTAGGGGCCTACTTAATTTCCGTGCCGCTGTTGCGGCTGATCAGCGCCGGGGAATTTTGGTCTACCTCCTGGCGGGCCCTGGTTCTGAACGATCTCGCGCAAGGCTTGCTTAAGCCTTTCATCTTCGGCATGATCATTTCGCTCGTTGGGTGCTTCTATGGTTTGCGCACCACCGGCGGTACGCAAGGCGTGGGCCGCGCGGTGACGCAAGCCGTGGTGGCCGCCATGGTTTGGATCTTTGTGGTCACACTACTCATCGACAAGGTATTCGTAGGTCTCTAAATGGCGGCGTCTCAAGAGCCCATTCTGGAATTTAAGGACGTTAGTCTAAGATTTGGAGATACCTGGGCGTTGCGCAACGTTTCGTTGGGGCTGAGTCCAGGCGAAACAAGAATCATATTTGGCGCAGCCGGGGCGGGGAAGACTACACTGCTGAAAGCTGTGATTGGTTTAGTGAAAGTGGACGAAGGCGGTATCAAACTGTTCGGCCGCGACGTGACCTCGGTGGGGGAGACGGCGCTGTTTCCGTTGCGCGCCCGCGCGGGCGTGCTTTTTCAGGAAGGCGGATTGTTTGATTCATTGACGGTGGGAGAAAATGTGGAATACCCGCTGTTGAACCAAACCGCAAACCGCCAAAGCGTGCTCCACGACGTGGAAGGCAGGGTGCGCGATGCCTTGCGCTTTGTGGAGTTAGAGCACACCTACGATCAATTCCCATCGGAGCTTTCGGGCGGGATGCGCCGGCGCGTTGGCATTGCGCGAGCGGTGGTGACCGAACCGCCCCTGATGATTTACGATTCGCCGACCGCCGGCCTTGATCCCATCACCGCCAACACGATTATGGCGCTGGTTGCCAAGGAACGCGATGTCCGCAACAGCGCCTCGCTGATTGTGACGCACCGTTATCAGGATGGCGAAATCATGTCTGATTTCCGCTACGATCAGCAAAACGAAGAGTTGGTTGCGCTCAAAAGCGCGGGCGACGAGGCGAAGCGCGACCGCACTAAGTTTATCGTTATGAAAGAGGGCGCTATGGTCTTCTTCGGGACCAAGCAAGAGCTGGAATCTTCGAGCGACGATTACATAAGGAAATTTGTGAGACATGGTGACGAATAATGCCTAGCAAAGAACGGGTAAACATGGCGCAGATGAAAGTAGGCATTCTCGGAATCGTCGCCCTGGCGTGTGTGGCGCTGCTGGTTTTTCTGCTCACCGGCGACATGCACTGGTTTAACAAAGAGATTCCGCTGCACGTATACACGTCCGACGCCGCCGGGCTCGCCAAGGACTCGCCGGTGCGCATCAACGGCATTCAAGCCGGCAAGGTGACGCAAGTTGAGCTTTCCGGCGATACCGACCCCGCCAAGATCATTCGCATCGATCTGGTAGTGGACGAAGACATGATGAAGCAGATACCCGCCGATTCCATTGCGCGCATTTCGTCGGACAATTTGCTGGGCAGCACCAAGTTTCTGCAAATCAGCAAAGGAACCAGCCATTCGCTGGTTGAACCTAACGCTACTTTAAATTCGCGCAGCGTGCCGGATTTCGACGCGCTCACCGAACAGGGCTACACCATCTTGAATTCGTTGCAGCTTATCTTGGGCAAGGTGCAGGATATCGTGGGGCAGGTGGAAGTGGGCAAAGGCACCATCGGCAAACTGCTGGTGGACGAAACGCTTTATAACAGCCTTCAGGCTACGGTAAATCAGGTGCAGCTGCTGGCCACTACGCTGAATTCCAAGAACGGCACCATTGGCCACTTGATTAACGACGACCAATTTTACAATCAGCTTCAGACGATAGCGGGCCAGGTCACCAGCCTCGCCGATGGGTTGCAAAAAGGCGAGGGCACGGGCGGAATGTTACTGAAGGATCCCAAGCTCTATAACGACGCCATCAAGGCCGTGGACGAACTAAACACCATGCTGGCTAACTTGAATGCCGGCAAGGGAACCGCGGGCCAGTTATTGAACGACGACAAAATCGCGCGCCAACTTTCCGCCACACTCGACAAAGTCAACCTGACGTTTGACAAGGTGAACTCCGGCCAAGGCACGGTAGGCCAGCTTTTGGTGAATCCAGCGCTTTATGACAGCGTTAACGGTGCAACACGCGAATTGCAGGAAACCTTGAAAGCGTTCCGGGCTAACCCCAAGAAGTTCTTGACCATCAAGCTGCAACTGTTCTGATCTTGCGCCGCCTGATTATTAACGCGGACGATTTCGGCTTCACTCGCGACGTGAATGGAGGGATTGTGCATGCCCATAAGAATGGCGTACTTACGGCTACGACGCTTATGGCGAACGGCGAGGCGTTTGACGATGCGGTTGCGTTAGCCAGAGCAACGCCTACGCTCGATATTGGCGCGCATCTCGTGTTGGTGCAAGGAAATTCGCTTGTGGACGGGAAGCCGCTGCCCGAGACACCTCGGCAGTTGCTGGGCGTGCTGGCGCGCGGGGGCTTGAACGTATATGCCGAGTTGAAAGCCCAGATCGAGAAAATACGCGCCGCTGGTTTGCGGCTTTCGCATCTGGATTCGCATAAACATACGCATTTGACACCGCGAGTGTTTCGCGCAGTGGTGAAATTGGCGGACGAGTTTGGCATTCCGTGGGTGCGATTGCCGCTGGATACGACGTTTAGATTTGCCAAGCTGCCTTGCGCGCTGGGCAATCGCTACTATCGCGGATTGGCGGCGGGCAAGAACGTGCGCATGACGGATCATTTCCTCGGCTTCGAGCTGACTGGCTCGCTGACGGAGGAAACATTCTCCAAGGCGATAAAGCGAGTCGAAGAGGGTGTGACGGAATTTATGTGCCATCCGGGTTATCTCGGAGATGAACTGAAGCGATCCCGCACCCGGCTGAAGGAATCGCGTTTGCGCGAGTTGGAGGCGCTCACTTCACCGCGCATTCGCGAGTTGATTACCGAGCAGGGAGTTGAGTTGAGTGGGTTCTAAAACCCCACGTACTGCACTTCTTCTTCCAACTCAAAAGCGAATCGATCCGCTACCCGCTGCTTGCATTCCTTGACAAGCTCCACCAAATCGGCCGCGGTGCCTGCCCCATCGTTATAAATCAAATTGGCGTGATACTTGGCCACCTGAATGTCGCCGCGGCGCATGCCCATCACTCCGGCCTGCTCCAAAAACCACGCCGACGGCACTTTCCCTTCGCGCACCAGCTTCGCCGGAACCTCCGCCTGCGCGTTCAGCGGCAAATTTGCAAAGAACAAATTCTTAAAAATGCTGCCCGCGCATTTCATGGTGGGCGGATACTTCTTGTCGCGAATCGCGCGAATCTCATCCGCCGCTTTTTGCAATTCGGCGGGGTCGCCTTCTTCAAAACGCAAATCCGTTTGCAGAATCAGCCATTCCTTGTGATTCTTAAACCAGCTTTCGCGGTATTGAAACAGGCAATCCGAATTACTGAACGTGACAATATGGTCGCCGTTGGTGGCATGCACCGTCTCAACGCGCTCCTGAATCGACTGGCCATAAGCGCCGGCATTGCCATAGACCGCGCCGCCCAGATATCCAGGAATGCCCGTCATGGTTTGCATACCGTGCAGTCCCAATTCAATGCTGCGGTCGACCACATCCTGCAAAACCGCACCCGCTTCCGCGCGCAGGAAATTGCCGTCACGGCGAATGCTCGCCCCGGTAAAGCGCAGCACAATCCCGTCGAATCCGGCATCCGCCACTACCAGATTCGTGCCGCCGCCGATCACCACGTGGGGCAAACCAATGTCCTTGATGGCTTCGAGCGCGGCGACACAGCAATCCTGGTCGGGTGCATCGCAGAAGAGTTTCGCGGGGCCGCCGATACCGAACCGGGTATGGCGCGCCAATGGCTCGCCGGCCAAAACCAGCAAGTGGGGGATAGCAGCGAGGTGTTGCCGCACCGCGGGAGCTTCCAGCATTCTTCCTGATTATAGAGTTTGCGCCAATTTTTCCAGCTTTTCCCCGATAACTCGGTACATGGTCCACTGGGCCAGCGGCTCCGCGCCCAACCGCTGGTAGAACTGGATGGAAGGTTCATTCCAATTGAGGACCGACCACTCAAAGCGCGCCCCGCCGCGCTCGAGCGTGAGCTTTGCCAGATACACCAGCAGCGCCTTGCCTACACCCTGCCCGCGAAATTTCGGCTCGACAAACAAATCTTCCAGATAAATGCCAGGCTTGCCGAGGAACGTCGAATAGGTGGCGAAGAAAATCGCAAAACCGGCCGCTTCGCCATCGAGATAGGCAATCAAAACTTCGGCTGCCGGCTTTGGCCCGAACAACGATTCCCTGATGCGCGCCTCATCCGCTTCCACCTTATGCAGCAGCTTCTCATATTCCGCCAGCTGGCGTATGAAATACAGAATCAGTGGAACCTGGCTTTCCGTGGCGCTGGCGATGTGGATATTTCGCATCTTTTGATACTATCGGGCTTATAGCATGAAGTTCTTTCTCGATTCAGCCAATCTTTCCGAGCTGAAATCCGCCGCCGAATTGGGCATCATCGACGGCGTCACCACCAACCCGAGTTTGATCGCCAAGGAAGGCGTTCACCTGGAAGAGCAGATTCGCAAGATTTGCGACATCGTGGATGGCGATATCAGCGCGGAAGTGCTCTCGACTTCGGCCAAGGAAATGATCGTCGAAGGCCGTCGGCTGGCTAAAATTCACCGCAACGTTGTGGTGAAAATTCCGCTCATTCCGGAAGGTATCAAAGCCGTGGGCGCGCTATCGAAAGAGGGCGTGCGCACCAACGTTACGCTTTGCTTCAGCGCGGCGCAGGCGCTGGTGGCGGCCAAAGCCGGCGCTTATATCATCAGCCCGTTTGTCGGCCGTGTCGACGATATCGGCTGGCCCGGCATTGAGCTGATTGACAACATCATGAAGATTTATGGCAACTACCAATACAAAACACAAGTATTGGCCGCTTCCGTGCGCGGCCCGCTGCATGTGATTGAGATTGCCAAATCCGGCGTGCACATCGTAACGCTCACCTACAAAGTGCTTGAACAGCTATTCCATCACCCGCTGACAGATAAAGGTCTGGAGCAGTTTTTAAGCGATCACCGCAAAGCATTCGAAATGGTCAACGTTTGAGCTATTTAGGCTGCGTGTCGGCGCTGGCGCGCCGCAAACGGTCGCGAATGCCTTCCCACTCCGGCTTATCGGGCGGCTCGACCAGACCAATCCAGTCCCAGCCTTGCTCGTCGGCTTCATGCAATACCGCGTAGAGGTTTGAGGCATAAGCTTCCCGTTCCGGGGGAAGATCGAGAATCAATCCGCGTCCCGGTGGAGTCTCGAAGCGGTTCTTAAAAACGTACAAGGGTGTGTTCGGCGCGTAATGCTTAAAATGCTGGCCCGGTGATTGCATAATTTGGGGTGTATCCTCTTGCTGTTGCCATGGCACGCCCGTTGCCTCTTCCAGTTGTTGCTGCGAAATCATTCCCGGCCGCAAAACCATGGGAATATCGCGCGTCAATGAAACAACTGTAGATTCAATTCCGACCTCGCTGGGGCCGCCATCTAGCACCATATCTACCGTATCGCCCAAACTCTGCCTGACATGAGCCGCTGTAGTAGGGGAAATTTCGGTGAAGCGGTTAGCACTGGGTGCCGCAATGGGTACGCCCGCCCGTTGGATCAGTTCCAAAGCAATTTTGTGCGCCGGAACACGAACGCCCACCGAGCTGAGGCCGGCAGTCACCAAATCCGGTACGATCTCGGCCTTCTTCAATACCAGCGTAAGCGGGCCCGGCCAAAAGCGCGCCGCTAATTGTTGCGCCCGTTCGGGCCAATCCACAACCAGGGTACGCGCCATCACTTCGTCGGCGACATGAACAATAAGCGGGCTCGCCAGCGGCCGCCTCTTAACCTTATAGATCCGCGCCACTGCGTCTTCATCCAGGGCGTTCGCGCCTAAGCCATAGACAGTTTCCGTTGGAAACGCCACCAGGCCGCCGCGCTTGATGATTTGCGCGGCTCGCTCCAGTTCGTCTTCAAGCTTATTCATTAGTCCGGCAAATCGTCCTTGCTATCGTCCCCGGCCACCTTACCAGTCTTGCGCCAAACCAGGTAAGCGTGGATCAGTGCATCAATATCGCCATCCAGCACCCGGTCCACATCGCCAATCGACAGCTTGGAACGCAGATCCTTCGCCAAACGGTAAGGCGCCAAGACATAATTGCGGATCTGGCTGCCGAAGTTGATCTCAAGCTTGGTATCTTCCAGCTTCTTTTCAGCCACGCGCTTCTTCTCCATCTCATACTCATAGAGCTTGGCGCGCAACTGCTTCATCGCGCTGGCGCGATTCTTGTGCTGCGAGCGCTCATTCTGGCACTGCACCACAATACCCGTTGGCAAGTGGGTAAAGCGCACCGCCGATTCCGTCCGGTTCACGTGCTGCCCGCCCGCGCCGCTGGCCCGAAACACGTCGATCTTCAAATCGTCCGGCTTGATGTCTATGTTGATATCGTCGTCGATCTGCGGATACACAAACACCGACGCGAACGAAGTATGCCTGCGCGCATTGGCGTCAAACGGCGAAATGCGCACCAGCCGGTGGACGCCAATCTCCGATTGCAACTGGCCATACACGTTTTCGCCATTGATCTCAAAGGTAACGGATTTGATGCCGGCCCCTTCGCCTTCCAGCCGGTCGGTGATCGTCACCACATACTTGTGGCGTTCCGCCCAGCGCAGATACATGCGCAGCAGCATCTCCGCCCAGTCCTGGCTTTCGGTGCCACCGGCGCCCGGGTGGATCGTGATGATGGCGTCCCTCGCGTCGTTTTCGCCGGAAAGGAGCATCTCCGTTTCGAGCTTCTCCAACTTTTCGGCAAACGTCGTCAACTCGCGCTCGATATCGGCGGTGACGTTCTCGCCTTCGCGGCCCAGCTCGAATAAAGTGTCGATGTCGGAGGCGGCGCTCAAGACGGCGTTCGAATTTTGGATAGCCTCTTCCAGCCGCTTGCGCTGCTGCATCACGCGCTGGCTTTTCTCCGGCTGATTCCAAAAATTCGGATCGTTGATTTCCGCTTCGGTTTTGCCTAACTCGCGCTGTTTCCCCGGCGCGTCAAAGATAGCTCCGCACAGCTTCACCTTGCTGACGGAGCGCAACGTACTCTCTTTCTAGCTCTTCAAATGTCATTCACTTGTAGTGTACTGCGTGGGCTGTCGTGCAATGTGAATCCGGTGCGATGCTGGCAAGCAAGCGCGATGTACCGTATCAATCACCGCTCAAAATCTTCCTGGCTGAACGCCTGCAAAAAGAAACGCGGCCGTTAGCCAGCGCGCCTTGCGACTCATGCTACACTGCAAGTCACTCCCCTCCTCCCCCTGAAAGAACAACTCGGTCTTCTTTCCATGGAACGCGCTGCCCGGCTCATTAAGAACAACAAGCTATCGAAGAAGGTCTTCTCGGAAGAAGATTTCGCGCGCGCCGTCTGGCCCGCCGCGGTCGGCAAAGCCATTGCCGCTCACACCTCCGGTATCACGCTCGTGCGTAGCACTCTCGTTGTCGAGGTCGAAGACGCCATCTGGCAAAAGCAGCTCTTCACCTTGCGCGGGCAGATTCTCGACCGCCTGCGCCGCGTTACCGCCAGCGATAGCGTCACCGAAATCGAATTCCGCATTGCCCTAAAGCGCCGCCAACCGCAACGCGCCGCAAGGCGCCAAAGCTCCCCTGAGCAAGACGAAGCCGATTCCATCCAGGATGCTGTGCTAAAGAAGGTATATCGACTCTCCCGCAATAAGGCCACTGCTTGAACCTAACTGAGAAAGACGTCCGTTACGTCGCCGATCTGGCGAATCTCCGTCTGTCCGACGACGAAGTGCCGCGCATGTCGCAAGATCTCGGCCACATTCTAACCCATATCGAACAGCTCAACGCGCTCGACACGTCGCAAGTCGAACCGATGGCGCAAGTGCTCTTTGACGCCGACGAAACCGCTACCCTGCGCGAAGACGTCCCGCACACCCCGCTCAGCAATCACGATGCGCTGGCCAACGCGGTCTCCTCCGGCGCGGGCTACTACAAAGTTCCGAAAGTGATTGACCGTACATGAGCGTTCCCGCGTCCCTGCCCGCGCTCACCATCACCGCCGTGCGCGATGGCTTGCGCAGTAAAGATTTCTCCGCCCAGGAACTCGCTGAGGCCGCGCTCGCTTTTGCGCAAGCTGAAAATCCCAAAACCAACGCTTATCTCACATTTTCGCCGGAACGCGCGCTGGCAGCGGCCGCCCGAGTGGACGCCGCACTGGCCAATGGTGCACCCATGGGCGCGCTCGCCGGCGTGCCGCTTGGCGTCAAGGATGTCATTGTTACCAAGGGACTGCGCACCACCTGCGGCTCGCGCATGCTCGAAAACTACATTCCGCCGTATGATGCCACCGCCGTCATCCGCCTCGAAGAGGAAGGCGCCATCGTTATCGGCAAATTGAATTGCGACGAATTCGCCATGGGCTCTTCGAATGAAAACTCGGCTTATGGCCCCGTCCGCAATCCGCGCGCGCTGGATCGCGTGCCGGGCGGTTCCAGCGGTGGCTCAGCGGCGGCTGTGGCGCAAGGCACAGCGGTGATCACGCTTGGCTCCGATACCGGCGGTTCCATCCGCCAGCCCGCGAGCTTCTGCGGCGTGGTGGGCGTTACGCCCACCTACGGGCGCGTTTCCCGCAATGGCTTGGTGGCGTTCGCCAGTTCGCTCGATCACATCGGCCCCTTCGCGCGCACTGTGGAAGATTGCGCAACCGTTCTGCGCGCGATGGCCGGCCGCGACGAACAGGATTCCACCTCTGCCTTCGCGCCTATCGACGATTACCATGCGCTCATGAAGCACCCCGCTAAAGGTTTGAAACTGGGCCTGCCCACCGAATACTTCGAAGGCCTCACTTCCGAAACCGGCGCGGTCATCGAAGCGGCAGTGAAGAAACTCGAATCCTTGGGCTGTGAGATTCGCAAGATCAGCCTGCCTCACACCAAGTACGCGCTGTCGTGCTACTACATCATCGCCACCGCCGAAGCTAGCTCGAACCTCGCGCGCTATGATGGCGTCCGTTACACCATTCGCGCCGACGGCGCAACGCTCGCGGACATGTACCGCAACACCCGTGGCTGCGGTTTTGGCGCCGAAGTGAAACGCCGCATCATGCTAGGCACTTACGTCTTGAGCGCCGGCTATTACGACGCCTATTACAAGAAAGCCCAACAGGTTCGCACCCTTATCGCGCGCGACTTCAGCGAAGCATTCAAAGACATAGACGCCATCATCGCGCCTGTCTCGCCCTTTCCCGCCTTCAAAATCGGCGAGAAGGTGGATGACCCGCTCACCATGTATCTCGCCGACATATACACCCTCACCGGCGATCTCGCCGGCGTGCCGTGCATGAGCGTTCCCTGCGGCCAGTCAAGCGAAGGTTTGCCCATCGGTTTGCAGATCTTCGCTAAGCATTTCGACGAAGCAACCATGTTCCGCGTAGCTTATAACTACGAGCAGGCCACGTCTTAACCAACTTCCTTCACGCTCTTGTTTTTCCAATAGCGGTTGAAATTATCCAGGCTCATGAGCGTCCGCGGATTCATACGGTCTATATAAACCGTGCCGTGCAGGTGGTCAATCTCATGCTGCAGTATCCGCGCATACCAGCCCGTTGCCTCAATCGTTTTCGCGTTGCCCTTGTGATCCAGGGATTCCACCTTCACTTTGCGCGCCCGCGCCACCACCGCCGTATACCCCGCAAAGCTCAAGCAGCCCTCGAAAAACTCCACATCCGCCGCTCCTTCTAACGTAATTTGCGGATTGATCACCACGTGAAACGGCACCGGCTTACGCTCGCGTTCTTTGAGAAATTCCGCCGGTGCGTCTTTCATGTTCTCCGGGCGGTCTTCTACCACCGCGATCTGCAGACCAAACCCGATCTGCGGCGCCGCCAAACCCACTCCAGGCGCATCATGCATCGTCTCGCGCATCCACTCAATCAAGTCTTGCGTCTGGCGGCTGCGAATCTCATCCACCGTCAACGCCTGCGCTTTCTGCCGCAAAACCGCCTCGCCTAACTGCATAATCTTCAGCCGCATGCTTCCCTCATCGCCTCGTCGTAAACTTACATGAAATGGATACCGGCACCACCACCCAACCGCTTCCCACCATGGAACCAGAACCGCGCTGGCCCGCGCTGGCAGCCGTCGCCGCCATTAGCGCCCTCTATCTATTCCTCCCAGAGCGTCTGACGTTTGGCCCCAACTGGCTGCTGCCCGTCATCGTGTTGGTACTCATCATCCCGGTCGTCGTCACCCATCGCCTGAACAACTCGAATCTCAACCGCGTCTTTGGCATCGCGCTTTCCAGCGTGGTCACCGCCGCTCTCATCTGGTCGTTAGGCTCGTTGATTGCCGGCCTGCCCGCTAAGAAAGAAACGCCCGTCCAATTGCTCACCGCTGCCGGCGCGCTCTGGATCTCCAACATTCTGATCTTCGCCTGCTGGTATTGGCGTCTCGATGCCGGCGGCCCACATCAACGTGAACTGCACCGCTTCCATACCGACGGTGCTTTTCTGTTTCCCCAAATGACGCTGCCCGCCAATTCGAAACTTCTCAAAGCGCACTGGCATCCCGGCTTCGTTGATTATCTTTTCCTGGCGTTCAACACTTCCACGGCCTTTTCGCCCACCGACGTTCCGGTGCTCTCGCGCTGGGCCAAGTCGCTCATGATGGTACAAAGCAGCGTGTCGCTGGGCGCGCTGGTCATCCTGGCAGCACGGGCTATAAATATTCTGTGACCGCGATTATTTCTTCGCTCCGCTCCACTCAAGATAGGACTTCCATTCAGTCTGACCCGGCATATGCATTTGAAATTTGCCCGACATGATTCCGTCGGTCTTTTCGTACATGAGGCGGAACTGCGGTCCAGGCGCCGCCGAATCGGATAGAAAAACGGCGCTGGTGGCCGTCGGCGTCGATACACCGTATTGGATGACATGGCCTTCACTATCAAAATAGATTGCCTTCAGCGGCTGTCCCGGTGCGTCCTGATAGACGTAAAGCAAGTCTCTGTGTTCGCAATCGAAATCGGCTGGCCCCTTACAGGAAGCGTCTTTGCTATGCCTTGCCAGTACGTGACCGCCGAGTTCCAGGACGAACGTGAAGCTGCCGGCAACCGACGCACCCGCCGCGCCGCCCCCCGTCTTTGCCTCCCATGTGCCTTCCAGAAAGCTGAGCGCCTTTAAAGATTCGCCGCCCGTCGGCGCGCCATTCTGAGCGGCGATAACGCCGGCGAAAAGAAATGCCAATGAAGCTATGCAGTTTACTTTCATGATGATTGTCCCGTTGTCTGTCTTGTTAAATCTCGAAGCCTCTCGTCAATCTGCCGGGCGGTCAAAATCTCTTTTACCGTGCAGAACGCCCACACGTGTCCAAAGGGATCCTTAACCCAACCATACCGGTCGCCCCAGAACATATCCATCGGCGGTAGAACGGGGACCGCTCCGTTATCGACCGCGCGCCGATATAGAGCATCCACATCCGGCACGCCTATCTGGAAGACGCAGGTTGATCCGTGGAGGGTCTCCGGTGACGCCAGCAGACTTCCTTCGACCTTGGATCTCCTTTGGGCTGGCTCCTCGGTGGATACTTGCACCAGCGAAGACCAAATCCGCAAATGAATATGTTCTCCATGGCCGCTGGGCGAAGGGGAACGGTACAGGATCTCAGCGGCGAACGCGCGGGTGTAGAACTCCACCGCTAGCGCGGCGTCGGCTACCACTAGATGAGGAACAATCACGCCCGCCGCTGGAATGGAACCTTCAACGGCCATGTGTGTCCGTATCCTTATGGAGCCCTTTGATTGCCGTTCGTTTCTGGCTAGACGTAATCGCCCACGCATGTCCTGCCGGATCGAAGAGCGTCCGATATTTTTCAACCCAACCGAAAACTTCCTGAAGCGGGCCGGCCGTCAGCCGGTAACGCTGTTCCAGCCCCACTCGTTCGGAAAGAACCAGTTTCGAAGATCGCAACGCACGCAGGTGTTGCGAGATAGCTGGCTGGGAAATGCCAAAAAATGGGGTAAGCTGCTTGACCGAAAGATGCGACTCCGCCAGAAGATCAATGATCTTTCTGCGCGTCGGATCTGCGATCGCCTTAAAAACAGGTATGTCTGCCGTCTTCATAAGGAGTTACTTATGTATACTCTACATAAGAATCTGCTTATACGCAAGCGGCGGCCCGGAAATCGTGCGGCTCACCGGCTCATTTGTTCCGGAAGAAATTCCGGCATGGGCGTTGAAACAGTTTTGCGTCGTTTGCGAATGACCAAGCGGTCGAGGTACAAGTAAATCACCGGCGTAATGTAAAGCGTCAGCAATTGCGAAACTACCAATCCGCCGACAACGGCAATGCCCAAAGGACGCCGTGCCTCGCCGCCTGCGCCCGTTCCAAAAGCAATTGGCAGCGTCCCAAGCAGCGCCGCCATCGTCGTCATCATGATAGGCCGGAACCGCTGCATACAACCTTCGAAAATCGCCTCCTCTGGAGACTTGCCTTCGTTCCGCTGCGCCGCTAACGCGAAATCAATCATCATAATCGCGTTCTTTTTTACAATGCCGATCAGCAAAATCAAACCAACGAACGAATAAAGGTTCAGGTCTTCGCCGAAAATCAAAAGCGTGATCAGCGCGCCAAAACCGGCCGCCGGCAAACCGGAAAGAATCGTAATCGGGTGAATGAAGCTTTCGTACAAAACGCCTAACACCAGATAGATCACCAGCACCGCTATAAGCAGCAACACTCCCAATCCCCGCAACGAGTCCTGAAACGCCGCCGTGGTGCCCTGATAGCTGAAAACGACCGTGCTCGGCAGGCCAATCGAAGCGGCCGCTTTGTCAATCAGCGCGGTGGCCTCGCTCAGCGCTACCCCGGGTCTGAGATCGAACTGGAAGTTGATAGCCGGCAGTTGGCCGATATGGCTCACCGATAACGGCGCCACCGTCTGCTTCACGTCGCTCACCGCCGCCAGCGGAACCAACTTCCCGGTGTTAGACCGAATGTAAAGTTCGCGCAATGCCGCCGGATCGCGCTGGAACTGCGGCGGCACTTCCAGGATCACATCATACTGGTCTGAGGCTGCGGTGATGGTGGTCACACGCCGATTGCCATAGGCGTCGTAGAGCGTATTGGCAATCGCATCGGGCGTCACGCCCATCGCTAAGGCAAGGTTGCGGTCGATGTGCACATTGAGCCGCGGGCTGGCGAGGCGCAGGTCGCTGTAGATGTTCGTGAGTTGGGGGATGCCATGAAGCTTGGCTTCCAGCACAGGCGCCCATTTATACAACTCATCCAAATCTGCGTCTTGCAACGCCAGCGAATACTGGCTGCGGCCCTCGTTCTGGCCAAGCGTGATCAACGGAGGGGACTGCAGAAACACCGTAACCCCCGGAATCTTGGCAAATTCCTGCTGCAATTGCGCAATGATTTCAGTTACTTTCGGGCGATGCGGCAAATCCTTGACCGCAAAAAACGCGAAACCGGCATTCTGTCCGCCGGCTAGGCCGCCCACGCCTGATCCGTAGTGTTCAATCCATGGGTTCTTGCTGAGCGCCTTGTTCACTTGGAGTTGCATGCGCAGCATTTCGTCGAACGAAGTGTCCTGTGCCGCTTCGTCTCCGCCAAAACCAAAGCCTTGATCCACCACTGGCATGAATCCTTTGGGCATGACCGCAAAGAGGTACACCGTTGCGGCGGTCAAGGCCAGGCTTGCCAGCAAGGTGGCTAACCCATGGCGTAGCACGGCCTTCAAGGTCCTGCTGTAGACACCGTTCAACCAGTCGAAAAATCGCTCCGACCAGCGGTAAAAGGCGTTATTCGGCTGCGTTTCGTGATGCAGAAAGCGGCTGCACAGCATGGGCGTCAGTGTCAGCGAAATGACTCCGGAGATGAGAACCGCCACGGCGATGGTAATCGAGAACTCCCGCAAGAGCCGCCCGATAATTCCTCCCATGAAGAGCACAGGAATGAAGACCGCTACCAGCGACACTGTCATGGAGACGATGGTGAAACCGACTTCGCGCGCTCCTTCAATAGAAGCTTGCAGCCTGGTTTTGCCCATTTCCATGTGACGAACGATATTTTCGAGCATCACAATGGCATCGTCCACGACAAACCCGACCGAGAGCGTCATCGCCATCATGGACAGCATGTCTACCGTGAAGCCAAGCAATTTCATAGCTCCGAACGTCCCTAGCAGGGACAGCGGTACCGCCAGGCTCGGAATCAGGGTTGCCGACACGTTGCGCAGAAAGAAAAAGATAACGCCGATGACAAGCCCAATGGTCAATAGAAGCGTCCACTTCACATCCGCGATCGATTCTCGAATGTTTTCAGAAGCGTCGTGCGATCGGTCGATCTGCACTCCCGCCGGTATGGATTGTTTCAGGATCGGCAGCAGAGCTTTTACGGCATTCGCCACTTCCACGGTATTCGCGCCCGGCTGCTTTTGCACGGCCAAAACGATGCTCCGCCGGTTATCGTTCCAGAAGATGGATTTCTCGTCGGCAATGCTGTCATAGACATGCGCCACTTCATTCAAATACACGGGGCTGCCGTTCTTATACGCAACAATGAGCCGCCCGAATTGCGCGGCGGAGGTGAGTTGGCTATCGGATTGGACGGTGTACGCTTTCGAATACCCATACAAAGAACCCGCGGGCAAATTCACGCTTCCCGTCGATAACGCGCTCCGGATTTGCTCCAAGTCGATCTGCTTAGCCGCCAGTTTCGCGGGATCGGCCTGCACCCGCACCGCGTACTTCGCTTCACCGAACAAACTTACGCGCGCCACGCCGCTCACCATTGAGATGCGGCGCGCCATCATGGTGCCGGCATATTGATCCAACTGCGAAAGCGGCATCGTGTCGGAATGTGTACCGATAAACATGATGGGCTGCTCCGCCGGATTCACCTTTGAATACGATGGCGGCGTGGGCATATCCAGCGGCAACCTTCCCTGCGCCCGCGAAATGGCCGCTTGCACGTCCTGCGCCGCTGCATCGATATTGCGGCTCAAATCAAACTGCAAGGTAATTGCCGTAGAGCCGAGCGAACTCGACGACGACATACTATTCAACCCGGCAATCGTCGAGAACTCCGCTTCGAGCGGGGTCGCTACCGAAGACGCCATGACGTCCGGATTAGCCCCCGGCAATGAAGCACTAACCTGAATCGTCGGGTATTCAACGGCGGGTAGGTTACTGACAGGCAGAGAGATATAACTGAGCAGTCCGAAAACCAGGATGGCAGCCATGATCAAGGTAGTCGTGATGGCCCGGCGGATGAAGAAGTCGGTGAAATGCATGCGGAATTCCTTTACGCGGGCCCGTGCGCAGCGCTGCCGGATTCGCCCAGTTGGCCCTCTTGTTTCAGCAAATTTACTTTGACCCCTGGCATCAGGCGCATTTGGCCTTCGGAGATGACTTGCTCTCCAAGCTTCAACCCTGATCCAATGATCGACTCTTCAGGCATGTTCGCACTCTTATAAAGTCTAACCACGTCGACCGGGCGCATAGCCACGGTTGAGTCGGCCCGATTGAGAACCCAAACATATTTTCCTTGCGGGCCACTTTGTATGACCCGGCTCGGCACAACGATCCGGTCGCGCTCCAGTGCCAGACGCGTTTGTACGCTGACGAATTCACCCGGCCAAAGTGCGCCGTCCTTATTCTCAAACTCCGCTTTCAGCTTGATGGTTCCGGTGGATGAATCCACTTGATTGTCGATGAATTTGAGTAAACCGTTTTCCACGCTTTGACCTTGCGCGGACGCGGCTACTTCCAAGGGGCTCTGGGCGTTATGCCTGCGGATATCCGCCAACAGTTGCTCCGGCACTCCGAAAGTCACGTAGATGGGCGACATCTGCAACAGCGTCACCATCACGGCGTCGTTGTCCTTGATCAGATTTCCCGCTTTGACCCCGATCGCGCCCGCACGCCCGGTAATGGGTGCGGTGATTTTCGTGTAGGCGAGTTGCAGCTCGGTCTGCGCCAGCCGGGCACGATCCGCATTGATCGAAGCCGTTGCGCTCTCGATAGCCGCCTTGTCGGCGTCCAGCGCGGCTTTAGCCGAATCGTTGGTAGCGACCACTTGTTCGGTCTGTTCTCTCGAGAAAATTCCCTCTTTGGCGAGTTCAAGACCGCGGTCCGCCGCCGCGCGCGTCTGCTTGATCTGCGCCTCGTCCCTGGCCACGTTCGCCTTGGCTTGATCCTCCAGCGCTAAATCTTTGCTCAAGTTGGCTTGAATTTCGGCAATCTGCCGCTTTATCAATTCAGGATCGATCTCAAACAGCAACTCGCCTTTGCTGACGGTCTGGCCTTCCTGAAAACAGACGCGCAAAACTTGTCCGGCCACGCGCGATTTCACGTCCACCGTAGCCATGCTTTCCACATTGCCCACCGCCGAAACGTCGAGCGGAACATCGGATTGCGTAACGGGTACGGCGCGCACCGCTGTCGGTTCCATCATCATGCCGTTCATGGCATTTTGCTGCTGCTTTGCCGCGCAGCCCGCCAGACTCACGAGGGCGGCGGACAGAAAAATAGAAAAAGTATATTTCACAAAAGGGGTTCTTTTAATGGTCCCACAGATTGGCATGGCATTCTGTTGGCATGCCATCCGTTGCCGTTCCGGGTAGGGTCAACCTGATTGGTGAGCACATTGATTACCATAATTTGCCGGTGCTTCCCATGGCCATTCAGCGCCGCATTCGCCTGGATTACCAGCCTTTAGCTGCGTCTATTGTGCGGGCGCGTTCGGAACATTATGAGCCGGTAGAGATCGGCTTGAGCGGGACGCTTCAGGTAGGCGCACCAGGAGAATGGAGCAACTACATCAAGGCGGCGGTCGAGGCGGCCAAGACGCGCTGGAATGTGCCGCATGGTATTGAAGCTGACGTAACTTCCGACTTGCCGGCCGCAGCGGGGCTGTCTTCTTCGTCGGCGCTCTTGACCGCCTTCACCATCGCCTTGTTGCGCGCGAACGGGATCGAGGCAACGGCGGATGAATTGATGGATATTCTGCCCGACGGCGAGCAGTTTGTGGGTACGCGCGGCGGCGGCATGGATCACGCGGCCGTAGTGGCGAGCAAAGCTGGGTGTGCGCTGCTGGTCGAATTTGGGCCGTTGCGGCTTTCGGACGTCCCAATACCGGACGGTTGGAGCTTCCTCGTGGCGCATAGTTTGAAAACGGCGGAAAAGTCTGGCGGGGCGCGCGAACAATACAATTCGCGGCGCGTGGCCGGGCAAGCAGCGCTGAACAAGTTGGGAATCAAGTCATATCGCGAGGTAGCGGAGCTGCCGGACTTGGGCGCGTTGAGTGATGAAGAGAAGCGGACGTTTCGGCATGTGGTGACCGAAGGCCAACGCGTGTGCCAAGCCGTGGCGGCGATGAGGCGCGCGGACAAGGAAGCGTTTGGCGAATTGTTGTGCGAATCGCATCGCAGCATGCGCGACGATTTGCAGGTGAGTTGCGGGGAACTGGACGAACTGGTAGAAGTGGCTATGAAGAACCGGGCGCTAGGCGCGCGGCTGACCGGTGCGGGATTTGGCGGCTGTGCGATTGTGTTTTGTGAGGTAGGTGAACGCGGACGCATCGCGCAAGCGCTAGTGGATGGTTTCTACGCCAAGCGCAGTGGTTTTGTGCAGGACAGGCATTTGATCTTTGCGGAGCCGTCGGCGGGAGCGTTGCATGGTTGAGCGCGCTGTGTTGCTCGCGGCGGGACGCGGCACGCGCATGGGTGCAATCACGCACGAAATCCCTAAGCCGCTGCTGCCGGTGCGCGGCAAGCCTCTGATGGAGCACATCATGGAGCGCTTGGCGGAAGCGGGCATCCGGCGTTTTTTGATTGTCGTCGGATTTCAAGGCGAACTGATTGAACGGCATTTTGCGAATTGGCGCTTGCCGGTCGAGTTTCGCGTGCAGGAACCTGTGGATGGCACCGGTAGCGCTGCCGCGCTGGCAAAGGAATTCGCCGGCGACGAGCCATTCTTATTGAACTTTGGCGATTGCTTGTGTGAGGCGAGCGAGTATGTGCGCATTCGCTCGATTCTGGCGGATCATCCCGCAGCAGTCGCGGTACTGGCGGCGAAGGATATCGAAGATCCGTGGCAAGGCGCGGCGATTTACGAAGAGGCTGGACGCATTACGCGCATCATCGAAAAGCCGCCCAAAGGAACATCAACCACGCGTTGGGGTAGCGCCGGCTTCTATGGGTTCCGGCCGGTCATCTTCGATTATCTGGCGAAGCTGACGCCGTCGGTTCGCAACGAGTATGAGATTACATCGGCATTTGAAATGATGCTGGCCGACGATTTGGAGCTGCGCATCTCGCCGGTCGAAGGCGATTGGCGGGATGTGGGCCGGCCGGAGGACTTGGCGGCGGTCAATCGCTGACAGCGTCGTAATCTAACTTGCTGACGCTCGCTCCGACCGCTCGCTTGCGCGGTTGATAGCGAATGCGCCAGATCGTAGCGGCGACGATGAGAAGCGCGCAGACCTCCACCAGAACTTTTTCGCCGTCGAGAAAATCCGGCGCATTCTCTTTCAAGTCCGGGTCGATCATCACGCCGTGGACGAAGAGAAACGCGGCAGCGGCGTAAGAAACGTAATGCAGCTTTTTCCACAGGCGGCTGCCCAGGCGCGAACGAAAGTACGACGTGACAACTACAAACACGAAGCAATAGAAAGCCGCCGCGCCCAGATTGTTATAGAGCGTTTGATGCGGCGACTTAAAGGGTAGTAGAACGTCTACTACCCTAAAGTTCGCCGTGCTGGACAAGAGCAGCAGAACCGGATGAGCAAAGATCAGCGCGAGAGCGATGTAAGCCGTCCAATTGTGTATATCGAACAGCGGCAAGCGGCGATGCGGCCAGGAGCGCACTGGGCTGTAGCGCGCCGAGAGCAACAAGCCAATGAGAATGTTGACCGTTAGCAGCGCCATCGCCACCAGGCCGGCATCGCTCGACAATTCAACGGCCGACATTTAATTACTCTAGAGTTTGCCGCGCCAGGCGTAGCGAATGCCGCCATAGACGCCCTGCAAAGTGTCCGTGACAAACAAGTCGGATTTGGGCGAGGTCTTGAAATAGTAGAACTTTTCGCCGGCCAAAATTTCCACTGGCCCTAAGCGCAGAGCGAAGGTGCCGGAAACGTCGCCGATAGCGCTGTGCTTCGGAATACCGAAGCCGGAGCCACGCAATTCCCAGCGGAAAAATTTTCCGAGGTCGGAGCCAATGGCCATGCCGAAAGTGGGCAGAACGGTGGACTTGGTGCCGGACGCCATATTGGTATCGGCGTTGCCGCTGGCGTCGGTGGTGGCGGCCACAAACGGCGCATCGGCGTTGATGGCAGTGTTGACATATTGCACTTCGTAGAGCGTCTTCAGGCGAATGGCGGTGCTGGGCTTATGCCAGGTGTATGAAAGGTAATCCCAGGAAACCTTGGCGGTCTGGAGCTTGTAGGTGGCGTTGATGAATTCGCCGGCGGTATAGGCTTCGCTGAAAATGGTGGCGGCATTGGCCAGCGTTACGTTGCCATAGCCTTGCACGCGGAAATAGGTAATGCGCAGGGTGTTGGCTCGGCCCGCAGGGATACCGATTTCGAGGCCTATACCTGCCTTGGCGTTGTCGTTGTAAGGAAAGTAGGCCGGGGCAGTGGCTTGGGCGCCGGCATGCAGGGTCGGCTGCTGCTTGTTGAGCCAGTAGAGGGGCTCGATGTACAAGCCGCCATCATCCAGGATGTAAGGATCTTTGGGTGGAGGTGGTCCCGAAGGGACTACCACCGGCATACCTGCCGCGGGCGGGGCTTGCGCGGGAGGCGCGGAAGTGGGCGGAGGCGGAGGAGTATCCTGGGCACGCGCAGGGGTTGAAGCCCAGCCTAATATCATCAGTGGCAGCGCCACGGCACCAAAACGAAGTGATTTACTCATTGAAAAAGACGACGTACACAAATTGTAGCGGGTTAAAAAAAATATGCTAGCCATTGAAATCTCCCAACCCGGCCCGCCTGAGGTGCTGCTTCCAGTGGAACGGCCCATTCCAGCGATGGGAGATGACGAAATTTTGATTCGCGTGGCGGCGGCGGGCGTGGCGCGGGCGGACATTTTGCAGCGGCAAGGTCATTATGCGCCGCCGAAAGGGGCTTCTGAGATTCCGGGATTGGATGTGGCGGGCGCGGTTGAAGCAGTCGGCCGTTCGGTGGCGGGATGGAAGGTGGGCGATAGGGCGTGCGCGATTCTGACAGGCGGCGGCTATGCCGAATATTGCGCTGTTCCCGCCGTGCAGGCGCTGCCGGTACCGCCAGGCTGGAGTTTTGTGGAAGCGGCCACGCTGCCGGAAAACATGTTCACGGTTTACGACAATGCGGTGACGCGCGGCGGATTGATGGCGGGCGAGACGATTCTGGTGCATGGCGGCGCAAGCGGGATTGGCACGATGGCGATTATGTTGGCGCGCGCGAAGGCAGCGCGGCCGATTGCCACCGCGGGAACGGCCGACAAATGCGTGGCTTGCCTGCAGGTGGGCGCCGAACACGCCATCAATTACCGGGAGGCCGATTTTGTGGAAGAAGTGCACAAATTCACGCACGGGCGCGGGGTGGATTTGATTTTGGATATGGTCGGCGGCGCGTACCTGGACCGGAACCTGGATGCGCTGGCGGCGGAAGGCCGACTGGCGATTCTGGCAACACAAGGCGGACGGACGGCGACGTTGGATATCGGCAAACTGATGCTGAAGCGGCTGCGGGTGATTGGCTCGACGATGCGGGCACGGCCGAGCGAGGCGAAGGGAGAAGTGGCGCACAGGCTGCTCAACGACATTTGGCCGCTGCTGCCAGCTAAAAATCATATCCGGCCGATTATCGATTCGACGTTTCCGCTGCGAGATGCGAGGCTGGCGCATGAGCGAATGGAGGCCGGATTGAACGTGGGAAAAATCGTTTTGACAGGCGAAGAAACGGCATTCATTCCCGCCTATAAAGAATAGTATTTGGGACGCGGGAATGAATCGGTTTTTCGGGCGTGGTTCTGCCGCACCGTTTTGATGTAGAGTTTTTGACGAAGTTTGCATCGAGAATCTTTTTGCCTCCCACGCGCAGGAATCAGCAAGGGGGGTGGCCGAGAGGGGAAAAACGGAGGCGGAAGGGAGCAAGGATTTGCTGGCAACGCGAGGGCGGACAAACGCAGGGCGGGTTGGCCGGCAGCACGGCCCGTTTGGCAATCGGGTGAGTGGACGGGACGTTGGTTCATGAGGAGTCGGCCGGTGCGATAGCGGGCCAGCGATAAGCGGGCAGGACCAGGATGCGCCGCATGTGACCGAGTTGGCATTTCGGACAGAGGGGGAGGAAAAGCGGCAGAACATCCAGATGGAACTGGACTTCTCTGCTTCGTCAGCGGGTGAAGCCCGCGAAGCGGGGAGGGAAGAGACCGAATCGCTTTTGGTGGCCCATGATGATGTCGAAAGCCCAGCTCAAACGAATCGCTTGATGGAGGAAGTATGTGAGCGAGGAAATCTGAAGCATTGCGGCGGGTAAAGGCCAACAAAGGTAGCGCCGGAATCGATAGGATGACTGTCGGTCAACTGGATGACTATCTGAAACAGCACTGGCCAGTCATTCGAGAACGGTTGCTCAGGGGAAGCTATGAGCCGAAGGCGGTACGGCGGGTGGAAATCCCCAAGCCGGACGGAGGGTACGAAAGCTTGGTATCCCGACGGTGGCTTCATAATGCACCTCGCGCAGGCTGGTTTAGGACTACGTTGTTATTCTGGATTCTGTTTGAGTGGCGCACCCAATCGCGAAGGCGTTGTTCGTCTGGCGGGCTGAGTGTAATCCAATAAGGACTCCCTGAGTTCGTTCGGCGCGCCTGGATCACGCCGTGTGTGATCCAGTAGGCCGAACAGCGTTAAAAAGAAAAAAGGTCAACTCAGCGTAAGGACGAGAGTTATCGATAACTAACGA